>Ga0316622_100002223_pt1 | contig 13312 bp, 10 predicted proteins | sample OWC_Aug_OW2_C1_D_FD_207646 | JGI IMG/M metagenome (GOLD analysis project Ga0316622, IMG submission 207646) | Wetland soil microbial communities from Old Woman Creek delta, Ohio, United States - OWC_Aug_OW2_C1_D5_C | ecosystem: Environmental > Terrestrial > Soil > Wetlands | place: USA: Ohio... | reverse complement strand
GGCGATCGACCGGATCAACGCCGTGCAGCCGGCCCCGGCCTTCCTGCTCCACACCGGGGACCTCACGCACGGGCAGAAGCCCGCGGAGTTCGACACGCTCGCGGAACACCTCAAGAGCGCCAACGCCGAGCAGGTGTTCTATGTCCCCGGCGAGCACGACGTCTTCGCCGATGGGGGAAAGGAGTTCCTGGCGCGCCACGGCCGGGGCCTGTCGGGCAAGGGCTGGGGGAGCTTCGATTACAAGGGCGTCCACTTCGTCGGCCTGAACAACGTCGCGGACCTCAAGGCCGGGGGCATGGGCGCCCTGGGGGATGATCAGCTGGAGTGGCTCGAGCGGGACGTGGCTGGGCTCGCGAGCAGCACCCCACTCGTGGTCTTCGCCCACATCCCGCTCTGGGCTGTGTACCCGGAATGGGGCTGGGGGACCGAGGACGGGGCGCGCGCCCTGTCATATCTCCGCCGGTTCGGATCGGTGACAGTGCTGAACGGGCACATCCACCAGGTCATGCGCAAGGTGGAGGGCAACATCACCTTTCACACCGCCATGTCCACGGCGTTCCCCCAGCCGGCGCCGGGGACCGCGCCCAAACCGGGGCCGATGACGGTCCCTGCGGAGCAGTTGCGAAGCCTCTTGGGGGTCACGTCGGTGACCTCCACCCTGAATGCCGGGCCCTTGGCCCTCGTCGATTCGACGCTGGCGTAGGAAGCCCGTTCGATGGACCGCATCCTGCGGTACTGAGCGATCTCGCACCGCCGTGCTTGGAGTGGGAAGAGGAGGTGGTGAACCGCTGATTGATCGTCGACCGCGCTTCGAAGCAACACGCCTCGCGTGCTGTGTCGCTTTCACTGAGCACTTGACAGTGTAACCACAACCACAAAACCAAGGAGGCATTCCCGTGAAGACACTCGTGACTGCAAGTCTCCTCACCATGCTGTTGGTTGCTGCGACGGCGCTCGCTGGCGACCGGGGAGACCCCGCCAGCGTGCCCCCCAAGGGCATCGAGGGCCCGGACGTGCGTCATTCCCCGCTGGAGGCTCGGCACGACCTCCAATGGCCGTACGTGCGCTAGCTGCCGCTGTCCTCAATACCGCGTGCCCTGGCATCCCAACGGGATGTCCCGGGCACGCGGTATTGCCAACGTCGGCCGTGCCAGACCATGTCGGTCCCCATTTCGAGTTTAACATCTTGATTGCCGTGAGGCGGACGTCGGGTCTCTTCCTTCGCCGGCAATATTACTCTCCCCATCTTCTCGGAACGGGGGGGCACCCAGAGCCCGAGACAGCACCCCGCGCGAGACACGATTGTTTATGGAGCGCGGCGGCCAACGTCTCCCGCCGGCCGGAGGTTGGCGAGCGGCCAACCAGAAGAAGGTATGGCGCCGGGGCGACGCTCCCCGCATGGAACAGTGGATCACCTCCCCCACCGGCCGACGTTGGAGCATCACGTTGACGGCGGCCGGATCGCTCACCAAGGGAATGCTTCGGCGCCAGTCCTTGGGGCTCGATGCCAACGCACATGCGCACTCATCATCGAGGGTCGGGTGAAAGGCTGCCGGGGCCTTGTAGCCGGGAGAGCGGACCTATTATGCCAAAACACTGTAACGCACTCTTAGCGAGTATTGCAGGAAAGACGACTCCATATCTTACGGTTCCCGGAATGGCTCCCAGCCGATATTCCTTACAGTGGCGATTGCCGTGAACACCGTAAGAACCGCCGGAACAACATTCACCGCCGTGAGCGAGTACGATTTCGTTGCAAGCGCACCGGCAGCAAGAGGCGGCACGAAGGCTAGGACATGCAAAAGAACGCGGGAGGTTGTGGTTCTGGAGAAGGCACCGAAGAGGGTCGCGGCTGCCGGGAACGCTCGTGATGTTCGCGCTTCTCGAAAAAACAACCAAAAGTAAAGACACGAGACCAAGATACCAGCTTGAACGAAGAACACCGCGGACAGCATCGCGATTGGAAAACCGATGTTCGGCAGGACCACGTTATCTTGTTCCTTCACCAACGCGAGCATTTCCCTTAGCTGTGGCGCCTCGAACTCCGCAAGTTGTTTGATCTGAGGGAGAGAAAGTGTCGCGAGAAACTCCTCCCTGCAAAAATCCGCTGCAGACCACTGGCTATCGGAACGTGTGCCCTGTGGTTTGTCGCAGGGCTTCCAGGAAGAGCTCTCACGAACCATCCGATGTCGGAAGATCATCCACCTGTAGATTGAACGATCATACAAAGGAGAGAAGGCTCGAGAGCGGGTTACGCGTTTACCATTGCCAAGTTCGGTCAGCGCGTCGGCAATCCGGTGTAAGGGTTCAATCCTTCGCACTTCGTGGACGCGAAATGCTGTCGGAGGTCCTGGTGGGGCATTGGGCGCTGGCTTGGCGGCCACCTGAAGACCTTGGGTGGAACCCGGAGGGGTGGGCGCGGAGGTCTCTGCGGGCGGATAATCGTATTTGTACTCAAGCAGCTGTGCCAAGCTCCAACTCGTCTGAGCCTTCTCGCCGTCTGGTGTAGCGAGCAGATGCTTCCATGCGGCATCCGAGTCAAGTAGTGCGAGGTTGTCGTTGATCTGTATCCGGGCCGAGGCATAGGCAAGCAGTGCGTCGAGAGCATAAAGTTTGTCCACCGGCCTAAGCAAAGAAAGGGCAAACACTGAGCATAAGAGAGCGACAACCCCGGCCTTGGTGCAAGCCGCCGAGCACCGCCGGGCGACGTTGCAAGCAGAACTCGCACAGTTGGATCGCGGTCAGCCCACGGCCGTCCTCCAACTGACCCCTGCGGCCCTCCAGCACCGTCTCCAGGGGCTGATCGAGGGATTCCGCAGTGGAGAGCCCAAACGGGTGCGAGAAGCGATCCAGGCGACCGTGGGACGCATCGTGGTGGCTGCGGACGGGACGTTGACGCTCGAAGCAAAGCCGGAAGGACTACTCGGATTGGACGAAACCACTGTCCCATTGGGGTGCCGGGGGAGCGGCACCCTCATGGTGTTGGCAGACGGCAGGGCGAGAGGTTGTGCTGGGCTGACGAGCGGAACATCTGCGGTGCGTACGAAGAGTTGGCCACCTCCGACATCGAGGCCTACCGGACGGTGGGGTCCACAGACTGGCCGACCCCACCCTTTGCGAGTGCAGCCACGACCCCCAAAATGCCGCCCGGTTTCGTCAGCGCCTGAATTCCTTCCCCATGTGCCTGTTCGATGAGGACGCTATCGGCAGACACCAGAACGGCTTGCTTGCCGCGCGCGCGGGCGAGCCTGGCGAGTACGAGCCCCCAGGGCGCAGTAGCCTCGCCCACATGGTAAGGGTAATGCCCATCGGTGGCCACCGCGTCCACGACCCCAAGCAGCGCCTCCGCTTCGCGATACGTGCCGGCTTCTCGGACCGCGAACCCGCCCTGGTGGGCGAGCATCTCGGCGATCGCCCTTCGCAGTATGGGCGCATCGTCAACGACGAGCACGGACCTTCGCTCCGGGCGAGTCTCTGTGCCGGGCCCCGTCGCGGACGCTTGCGGGCCGCGTGCATCGGTCGTTACTGCGCGCATGACATTCTCCTTTCTGGACGGGTCGGCCGCCGTGCCCTCCATGTCGGAGGGCGACCCCTTCTTCTCTCTGGTCCAAGTTATGTGCCAGGTGACGCGGTAGCCGTGTCTCTCTCGTAAGGACCAGATTCTGCGGGTCCCGACTGGATCGCGGTGGGATGGTGAGCGACGCGGCGAACGAGGGGGATCCGCCGGAGGAATGGAAGAATTACCGGGGCGCGTAATAACTACAGCCGCCGGGCGGGCCGTCTGGGAACCCCCGCGCTCGCAGCGCGACGGCGACGGTGACAAAGAATACTCAGGTTCCTCTTGACATTCCTGAGAAGCAGGTCGAATATGAAGAGCACATTGGTCTGGTATTAGAGAACGTAGAGATCTCCATAGTCTAGAACAGAGGTTCGTGCGTGACGCGTTGGATTCTCGGCGCACCCGGCTCGGTGCAAGTTCGTGGTGACATGCAGCGGGTATGGCCCGCCTTTCGCTTGGCGGGGCGCGGCGTTTTCTGACGTACCCCATTCCCTGCTCGTAACTGCAACTCGGTTCCCCCTCCCGTACCGAGCGACACAACACCCCTAGCGTGGACACATGCCGAATTCTGCTTTTCCTGGGCAGGAGCCAACCGCGGCTGCTTGGCAACCCTTTTCGGGAGTGTGACACCATGCCAGAGGTCATGTCCCATCCGCTACAGAGACTTGACGAGGACGCCGCGCTCCGCACGATCCTCGAAGGCACGGCGACGGAGACCGGAGAGCGCTTCTTTGCGGCGCTCGTCGAGAATCTCTCCGAGGCTCTCGGGACCTATGGGGCATGGGTCACCGAGTATCTCCCGGCCGCTCGGCGACTCCGCGCGCTGGCCTTCCGTCTGGGCGGCGAGTGGATCGAGGGGTGGGAGATGGCCGTGGACGGAACCCCGTGCGAGACGGTGATCAAGTCCGCCGGACTCGTCCACTACCCGGACAACGTCGTCGCGCTGTATCCCAACAATCCCGAGCTGAAGCGATTGCGGGCGGTGAGCTACATGGGCGTGCCGTTGCTGGATGCCGACCGCCGGATCCTCGGGAACCTGGCGGTCCTGGACACCCGGCCGATGCCGGCAGAGCCGAGAGCCTTGGCGATATTCCAGATCTTCGCAGACCGCGCGGCCGCAGAGCTCCGCCGGCTTCGAGCCGAGGCGGAGGTCCGGGACCGCGACGAGAAGCTCTCGCGGCTCGTGGACAGCGCGATGGATGCCATCATCGAGATTGACCAGGACTCGCGAGTGACCCGAGCGAATCCAGCCGCAGAGCGCATCTTCAGGTGTCCCGACCGGGGATTGGCGGGAACAAATCTCGGTCGGCTTCTGATGCCGGGGAGCGACCGCAAGCTTGCGCAGACCATCCAGGAGCTGAATGGCCTGCCGGAAGGCCTCAGGTGCATGTGGATTCCGGCCGGGCTCCAGGTGAAACGGCTCGACGGCACGCCATTTCACGCTGAAGTGACGCTGTCCCGCTTTGCCACGAAGCATGCCACGTTCCATGCGCTGATCCTTCGGAACGTGGAGGACCGCCTCGAAGCGGAACGTCGGATCCAATCCTTGTCGGCCGAAGCGGAGTACCTCCGGGAAGAGATCAAGGCCCTCCACAACGCCGACGATATCGTCGGCCAAAGCGAGCCGCTGCTCCGCACCATGGGGGACGCGGACCAGGTCGCTCCAGCGGATACCACCGTCCTCATCCTTGGAGAAACAGGCACCGGAAAAGAGTTGATCGCGCGGGCCATACATGCCGCCAGCCCGCGGCGTGACCGGCCCTTCATCAAGGTCAACTGCGCCGCGATCCCGGCGACGCTGATGGAGAGCGAGCTGTTCGGTCACGAGCGTGGCGCCTTCACGGGGGCGGCGAAGAGTCGGGAGGGGCGTTTCGCACTGGCGGACCGCGGGACGATCTTCTTGGACGAGGTCGGCGAGCTTCCGCTGGACCTCCAGGGAAAATTGCTCCGCGTGATTCAGGAAAAGGAATTCGAGCCGATCGGAGCCACGCGCACCCGGAAGGTGGACGTCCGCGTGCTTGCGGCGACCAACCGGGATCTCCTTCGGGCGGTCCGGGCCGGTGATTTCCGCGAGGACCTCTACTACCGGCTCAACGTCTTTCCCATTCACGTGCCCCCGCTCCGGGAGCGGGGCGAGGACATCGCCCTGCTGGCTTGTGTGTTCGCAAGGCGGTTCGCGTCCAAGCTGGGACGCCAGATCGAGCCGCTGTCCCAGGAGTGCATCCGGCGCCTGACGGCCTACAGCTGGCCCGGAAATGTCCGAGAGCTCCAGAGCGTCATCGAGCGCGCTGTGATCACCGCGCGCGACGGGCAGTTGAATCTCGACCGCGCCTTGCCTCGCACCGCGGAGGATTCCGTTGTGCGCGACGCGGAACCGGCTAGGCGCCCCGCCGCCACCATCCGGACCGAGGCCGAATTGAGGGAAGAGGAACGGCGCAACCTGCTGCTCGCACTCGAGGCAACGGGGTGGCGATTGGAGGGCTCACACGGCGCCGCTCGGTTGCTCGGCATGAATCCCTCGACGTTGCGGTCGCGGTTGAAGGCGCTCGGCCTCTCGCGAACCGGACGCGGTTGAGTCCTCACCTCGTCTTTTGCGGCTGAGCCATGGGACTCCGGCCAGGCGCGAGCTTTCGCGGTTTCCACCGCGAGATCTCACGGTGGCGCGATATCTCACGGGACCCCACCCGTACCTCGCGACTCGTAACCCATCGTTTTTGTTGGAAAGCCACTCCAGATTCCGCGCTGGCACGGCGCCTGCTCTCTTTTCGGCTGCGTCACAGGAAACTGCGGCGGGCGCAGACGAAAAGACGACATGCTCCGATCTTCTTGCGCCCTCCCACGGACTCGACCCGCGACCACGGCACTAGAGGAGGGATTGCCATGGCGAAACTACGACCCGACCCGACCTTCTATCCGTCGCCCAGGCACGCGATGGAGGCACCTGCGGAGGAGCTGGCGTACGTGGCGCTGCTCGACCCGAAGGGGCAGCGACCGGATGCCATCGGCGTCGTGGATACAAAAGCCGGCTCCAAGAGCTACGGGCGATTGGTGGGCGGCACGGACATGCCGACGGCCGGCGACGAACTCCACCATTTCGGCTGGAACGCCTGCAGCTCGCACCTCTGCCCATACGCCCCCCACCCCCACGTCGAACGCCGCTACCTGGTCGTACCAGGCATCAACTCGTCGCGCATCAACATTCTCGACACCAAGCCCGATCCGCGAAGTCCCAAAGTCGTCAAAGTCATTGACGCCGAGACCATCGCAAAGAAAGCCGGATACTCGGCGCCCCACACCGTCCACTGCGGAGAGGACGCGATCTACGTCAGCGCCCTGGGCAATGCCGCCGGCGACGGGCCCGGCGGTATCTTCGTCCTCGACCACGACACTTTCGAGGTGAAGGGCGCCTGGGAAAAGCACCGCGGGCCGCAGCAGCTCTCGTACGATTTCTGGTGGCACCTGGGGTACGACACGCTGATTACGAGCGAATGGGGCACCCCGAACATGATTCGGACCGGCTTGCAGCCGGAGCTCCTCCTCAACGGAAAGTACGGCCATGCGCTCCACGTCTGGGATCTTCGCAAGCGCACTCACAAACAGGTCCTCGACCTGGGGGCGCAATACCAGATGCCCTTCGAGTTGCGGCCCGCCCACGACCCGCGGAAAGCTTACGGGTTCGTGAGCTGCGTGATCTCGCTGGAGGATCTCGCCGCGTCCATCTGGGTCTGGGACATGGATCGGAAGAACGGAGGCGGCGACTGGAAGATCACCAAGGTCATTGACATTCCGCCCGAGCCCGCCGGCGAGGAAAGCCTGCCGCCCATGTTGAAGCCCTTCAAGGCCGTGCCCCCCTTGGTCAGCGACATCGTCCTCTCCCTCGACGATCGTTTCCTCTACGTCTCGTGCTGGGGCACGGGTGAGCTGCGCCAGTACGACGTGTCCGATCCCTTCCGCCCGAAGCTGAGCGGCTCCGTCCGCATCGGCGGCATCGTGAAACGAACACCGCACCCGGCCGACGCGAGCCGCCCGTTGAACGGCGGTCCGCAGATGGTGGAGCTGAGCCGCGACGGGCGACGACTCTACTTCACCAACGGCCTCTATTCCGCGGTGGACGAGCAGTTCTATCCCGACGGCATCGAGGGCTGGATGGTGAAAGCGGATGTGCACCCCGAGGGCGGCATCGCCTTCGATCGCACCTTCCTGGTTCGGTGCGATCCGGGGATGCGGGCCCACCAGGTTCGCCTGCAGGGTGGGGATTGCTCCTCCGACTCTTACTGCTATTCGTGAGGCAGGCCATGGACGATGGGCGATTGTGGTCGTGGCTGGCGTTGTTCCTGCTTGGGGCCTGGCATGGGATCAATCCCGGGATGGGCTGGCTCTTCGCCGTCGCCCTGGGCCTTCAGGAGCAGAAGGGCTCTGCGGTCCGAAACGCCCTCTGGCCCCTGGCCCTGGGGCACGGCCTGGCCATCGGGGCTGCGGTCCTCCTGGCCGTGCTGGTGGGGTTCATCCTGCCGCTCGGCGTGTTGAAATGGGCGGTTGCCGCCATTCTGGTCGGGCTCGGCCTATACCGGCTCTTCCGGAGTCGGCATCCACGCTATGGCGGGATGCGTGTGACCCCGAGAGAGCTGGCCCTGTGGTCCTTCCTGATGGCCTCGGCTCATGGCGCGGGATTGATGGTCTTGCCGCTTGTCCTGGGGATGGCGGGCGGTCCCGGGATGTCTGGATCTGCCCATCCGCCGTCGCATGGATTCCCCGATGCTGGCACAGCCGTCGCGTCCGCGGGGCACATGAATCACGGGGGGCATGCCATGATGCTGCTTTCCGTTTTGCCAGACGGCCAGCTTGCCGGTATTTCCGCGACGGTGGTCCACACCGTCGGATACCTCGTGGTGATGGGGCTGGTCGCCGTGCTCGTCTACGAGAAGCTCGGGCTGCGCCTGCTCCGACGCCTCTGGTTCAACCTTGACCTGGTCTGGGCCGGAACCTTGATCCTCGCCGGCGCGTTGACCCCGCTGATCTGAAGGGGGAGTAGGCGCTCTGTTGTGCCCGTTTCCATCGTCGCGGGATAGTCCGAGGCACGCCTGGCCCGTGAGCCGATTGCTCGCTTCCAGGTCGGGCTGCGGCGAAAGTAGCCCATGCAGACGGGGATCTACACAGGGCTGGCCCTGACAGCCTTTGCGGCGAACTCCATAATCTGCCGTTTGGCGTTGGGTGGGTCCGCGATCGATGCGACCAGCTTCTCGGCGATCCGTTTGGCGTCAGGCGCTGCCGCGTTGCGGCTGATTCTGCGGTTTCGTGCGGATGGGAGAACCCAGCCAAGCGGAAGCTGGATCTCGGCGGGCTCGCTGTTCCTCTACGCGGTGACCTTCTCGTTTGCCTATCTCGATTTGAGCGCGGGCACCGGCGCGCTGATCCTTTTCGGGAGCGTCCAGGCATCGATGATCCTCGCCGCGTTCTGGGCCGGTGACCGGCCGGATGCTCGAGAGTGGGCGGGGATGCTGTTGGCGGTCTGCGGCCTAGGATACCTTGCCTCGCCGGGACTGGCGTCGCCTTCCCTATCGGCGGCGATTCTCATGGCCATCGCGGGTTGCGCCTGGGGCGTGTACTCGCTGCGGGGCCGCGGAATCGCCGATCCGCTGCGTGACACCGCTGGGAACTTCGTGCGCACTCTGCCCCTGACGGCAGGGCTCGGTCTCCTCGCCCTCCAAGACTCCGAGATATCTGTCGAGGGAGTGCTCCTCGCGGTTGTGTCCGGCGCGCTGACTTCAGGGGTCGGCTATGTGCTGTGGTACGCCGCGCTGCGCGGACTCTCCGCCCCACGGGCAGCGGTGGTACAGCTCTGCGTTCCGGTCCTGGCGGCCGGTGGCGGCGTGGCATTTCTATCAGAGGCGATCTCCGCGCGCCTGATTCTGGCAGCCGCCCTGATTCTAGGCGGTGTGGGCCTTGCCCTGCGAGGTAGAGAGAAGAGGCGCCAGGGGGAGCTGTGCTCGGTCTCGCCGCCGGGCCGGCCCCGCCTCGTTGGCGGGGTAGGGTTGCCGCGGGATTGACCACGGTCCGGCAACGGCGACCCTCTGCCGTGTGCCAGGCGCGCAACCTGCGGTCGGGACAGGGCGGCAACGGGCCGCGATTTCGATGGAACTGACTCCTCGATCTAGGCGTTTTGACGCTAAAGGGCGGTCGACTGAGGGACAAAGAAAAGGGGGTTTCCATGGCAACGGTGCATGCTGGGACAATGGACAAGCTGAAGGACCAAGTGAAGGGCCAGGTCGTGCTCCCTGGCGATCCAAGCTATGACGAGGTCCGCAAGATATGGAACGCGATGATCAACCGCCGACCGGCTGTGATCGTTCAGTGCACAACAGCTGAGGACGTTCCCCATGCCATCCAGTGGGCCCGCCAGAATGGGTTGGAGATCTCTATCCGCGGAGCAGGGCATAACATCGCGGGTAACGCCGTGTGCGAGGGCGGTATGATGATCGACCTTTCCCCTATGAAGACCGTCCGCGTCAATGCCGGGAAGAAGCGTGCCTACGTGGAACCCGGGGCCACGCTGGCCGACTTCGACAAGGCGGTGCAAGCGCATGGGCTGGCCACGCCGGTGGGAATCAATTCCACGACCGGCATCTCCGGCCTGACGCTGGGCGGCGGTTTTGGGTGGCTGACGCGGAAGTACGGGATGACGGTGGATAACTTGGCCTCGGTGGAGCTGGTTACGGCACACGGCAAGAAAGTCCGGGCAAGCCAGAGCGAAAACAGCGATCTGTTCTGGGCGATTCGAGGCGGCGGCGGCAACTTCGGGGTCGTCACGCAGTTCGAATTCGAACTCCATCCCGTCGGGCCTCAGGTCTTGGCCGGGTTGATCGTTTTTCCGTTCGAGCAGGCGAAGCAGGTACTGGCGCAGTACCGAGAATTCGTCGCATCCGCTCCGGAGGAGCTCAGCGTGTGGGTGGTGCTTCGCCAGGCTCCGCCGCTCCCGTTTCTTCCCAAGGAGGTGCACGGCAAGGAGATCGTGGTGCTGGCCATCTGTTACTGTGGGGATATCGGCGCAGGAGAAAAGGCAATCGCGCCGCTGCGTGGTTTCGGCAAGGCTCACGGTGAGCATATCGGCGCGCAGCCATATGCACAATGGCAGAAAGCCTTCGACCCTCTGCTGACGCCCGGCGCCAGAAACTACTGGAAATCCCATAACTTCCGAGAACTCCGCGACGAGGCCCTGGACACGATGATCGCGTTTGCGAGGAGGCTCCCCTCACCCCAGTGCGAGATCTTTCTCGCCCACATAGCGGGTGCAGCGAATCGAGTTCCAGCGGATGCCATGGCGTACGGTCACCGGGATGTCCGGTTCGTGATGAATGTGCACGGGCGATGGGACGATGCGTTGCAGGATGCGGTGTGCATCGGATGGGCGCGCGCATTCTTTGACGCCGCTGCACCGCACGCCTCAGGCGGGACGTATGTGAATTTCATGACGGAGGATGAATCCGAGCGAGTGGCGGCGGCCTACGGCCCAAATTACGTGCGGCTGGCGGACATCAAGAAGCGGCACGACCCCGAGAACGTGTTTCACCTGAACCAGAACATCAAACCATAGGCGGTGTCGCTCCAGCGCCGCACGGGCCCCACGGGGAACTCTCCAATCGTTTGGCCGGAGAGCAGGGCAAGGCCGCAAGAAGGTGGGGCGCCGCGGTCTTACGCGGTCAGCACGTCGCTTCGCAGGAGGAGATCGCTGATCGTGGGCATGGTCGAGATCTCGCCGGCGCGGATCTTGTCCTGCAGGCCAAAGTGGTCGACGCAGGTCTTGCAGGCAAGGATCTCCACCCCGATCCCTTCGAGGTCCTGGAGGGCTCCGATCACGGGAGAGTCGCCGGTGAGGAGCATGACGCCGGCATTCCAGCACACGATCTTGTCCGGACGCAGGGGGTTCGTGACCAGGGACTTGAGGAAATTGTGCAGAATGGTGAGGCCGAGGCCGTCATCGCCCCGCCCCATCCCCTGGCCGCCGAGGATAAGCGCACGTGGCTTCGCGGGCGCTGCAGATTGTTCGGGCACAAGCGCTCTCCTTATTTGAGGTGGATGGCGACCTCGGGAATGACTTCGCCGATCTCCCAGACGGTCTCGCCCTTGCTCGCGAAACGCGTGGCGACCTCCGGGGCGCGTTCGCGCGCCACCGAAAAGAGGAGGCCGCCGGACGTCTCGGAATCGAAGAGCAGGTCGGCGACTGCTGTGGGCACGGCGGCGGCGATAGAGAGCCCCAGCGCTCCTCCCTCGACCAAACCGTTCAGGAAGGCCCTGTTGCGCCCCAGCCCGCCGGCCAAGAACCCCCGTTCCGCATACTCGATCGCGCCTGGGAGCAGGGGTACGGCTTCCGCCACGACGCGGATCCCGCACCCGCTGGCCCGCACCATCTCGCTGGCGTGGCCGAGGAAACCGAATCCGGTGACGTCCGTACAGCCGCGCACACCGAATTCCTGGAGTACCTCCGCGACGCCCCGGTTGAGGCGAGTCATACTCTGGACGGCCTCCTTCACGTGGGGCTGGGCCGCGCGGTCGCCCTTCGCCGCGGTGGTGATGACGCCGGTTCCGAGCGGCTTGCTCAGGTACAGCCGATGCCCCGGGACGAGGCCGCCCTTCACCATCACCCGCCCCGGATGCACGAGGCCGGTGACGCAGAGGCCGTACTTCGGCTCTTTATCCATCACGGTGTGCCCGCCGGCCAGGACGGCCCCCGCCTCCGCCACTTTGTCCGCCCCACCTTGAAAGATCCGGCCGATGACGTCACGCGGAAAATCCCTGGGGAACCCCGCGACGTTGAGCGCGAGCAGCACCTGGCCGCCCATGGCGTACACGTCGCTCATGGCATTGGCGGCGGCCACGGCGCCGTAGAGGTATGGGTCGTCCACGATGGGCGGGAAGAAGTCCACCGTTTGGATGACCGCCTGCTCGGCGTTCAGACGATAGACGGCTGCATCGTCGCTCTTCTCCAAGCCGACCAAGAGATCCGGATGCTGGTGAGGCGTCACGCGCGCCAGCACTTCCTGCAGGTCCGCCGGACCCAATTTCGACGCTCACCCGGCACAGGCGGCGTACTCGGTCAGCCGAATGTCCTTGCCGGATTTCGGACTGCTCCGACTAAAGAGGCTCATGGCGTGCTCCGTTTCGTGGTATGCAGGCGCTCGCGCCCCCCGCGGACGCCGCGATCCTACTGACGCCTGACGGATACCACAACAGTTCCGATCAGACAAATAGATTCGGCCGATGAGCGCCCGCGGCGACATCCGGGTGGCTGCGTGCAGGGTGAGAGGCGGCCGACTAAGCCGTTGTCAAAGAATAACTTGACCGGAGAAATTCCGGAAACGGCATAAGGAGCCGTAACGAAATTACAGAAAAAGGACAAGTTATTTCGTAACGGCTCCTAACGGGGGAACTCCAGGGTCACGGAGATCGGGGCGGGCGCACCGCGGCGCTCGACGACGAGGGCGGCGGATGCTTGCGAGCGCCACAGGGCCTGGGCGAACCCCTCCAAGTCCTGTACCGGTTGGTCGTTGACGCGGATGACCGTGTCCTGCGGCTGAAGGCCCGCCCGGGACGCGGGAGAGTTCGGATCCACGAAGGCGATGACAATCCGCGCCGGTGCGGACGACCGACCGGCGGCGGCGTCCTCCACCTCGCGCACCACGAAGCCCAACCGCTCTCCCGCGAGCTGAGCCCTCGCCGCGAGGGGCATGGGGCCCACCGTGACGGGAATACTCATCC
>Ga0316622_100002222_pt1 | contig 13320 bp, 12 predicted proteins | sample OWC_Aug_OW2_C1_D_FD_207646 | JGI IMG/M metagenome (GOLD analysis project Ga0316622, IMG submission 207646) | Wetland soil microbial communities from Old Woman Creek delta, Ohio, United States - OWC_Aug_OW2_C1_D5_C | ecosystem: Environmental > Terrestrial > Soil > Wetlands | place: USA: Ohio... | reverse complement strand
ACGACCGCCTTCCTGCGAGGCGAGGACGCCTCGAAGGTGGTGAAGGAAGCTCGTCTTTCCGATGCGCCGCTCCCCGGTGACCCTCAAGTGGCCGGACTCCAGTCCCGTGAGCGCGCGCCGCGTGGCCGATTCGCGACCGAAGAACAGCTGCCCGTCGAACACCGGGGTGCCTGCGATGTAGGGGTTGAAGCGACGGCGGCCCTCGCGCCGCCGTCGCATCCACGCTGCGATGTGACCCACGCCGATCATCGATGTCGCGCCCTCGTGGCTCGCCGAACTCGATTCCGTTCGGGCAACGGACTCCTACGAACGTGTAAGGCCGGCCGACGCGCCGCGTCAAGTGATTGAAGGCAGACGGTTTACTTCGACCGAACGTTCAGGCTGACTGAACATCCCGGGCGTGGGGGTCGGCCGGTCGGCAGGCCGGCGTGGCGTAGAATGCCTGCTCTCAGGCGGGGCGAGGGAAGGACGGCGCGATGGTGAGGCCGGTCGAGCCGCAGGTCATTGGCGAGCACATCCGGCGCCTGCGCCTGAGACGCCACGTGTCCGTCCGCGCATTCGCGGCCCAGACGGGCTTCTCGCCGAGCTTCATCTCACAGCTCGAGAACGGGCAGGTCTCGCCCTCGCTCGGGTCCCTCCAGAAGATCGCCGAGACCCTCGGGGTGACGCTGGGCGAGTTCTTCGCGGCGACGGCCAACGAACCCGAGGAGGACCTGATCGTCCGGCAGTCCGAGCGGCGCCGGCTCGACAGCACCTGGACCGACGCCCACCTCGAAGCGCTTGGCTCGATGACGCGCAGCCGCAAGCTCGAGCCCGTACTGGTGACCTTCGGTCCCGGTGGTCGAAGCGGAAAGCACCTCCACTCCCACTCGCGGGAGGAGTTCGCCTTCGTCGTCCGGGGATGCGTGACGCTGACGCTAGCGGACGAGGACTGCGAGCTCGTGACGGGGGATGCCGTGACGCTTCCCGCGCACGCGCCGCACCGTTGGGAGAACCGAGGGCGGGAACCCGTCGAGATCCTGATGATCTCGTCGCGGGTGCAGGGTTAGAGAGTGCCGCGGAAGGCCTCCTCCGCCGCGGCGACCGTCGCGTCGATCTCGGCCTCCCCGTGGGCGAGGGAGACGAACGCCGCCTCGAACTGGGCCGGGGGCAGGTAGACCCCACGGTCGAGCATCGCGCGGAAGAAGCGAGCGAAGCGCTTCGTGTCGGAGGCCTTCGCCGTGGCATAGTCGGTGACCGGGCCCGCGCAGAAGAACACGGTGATCATCGACCCGACGCGGTTGACCGTGACCGTGGCGCCCGCTTCCCGGGCGGCGCGGCGGAGGCCCTCCTCGAGCCGCGCGCTCCTCGCCTCGAGCGCCTCGTAGGTGCCGGGCATCGTGAGGAGGTCGAGGAGCACCGCGCCGGCGGCCATGGCCAGCGGGTTCCCGGACAGCGTGCCCGCCTGGTAGACGGGGCCTTCCGGCGCGACGGTCGCCATGATGTCCCTCCGTCCGCCGTAGGCCGCGGCGGGAAGCCCTCCGCCGAGGATCTTGCCCAGGCACGTCATGTCCGGCGTGATGCCGTAGAGCTGCTGCGCGCCGCCGAGGGCGAGGCGGAAGCCGGTCATCACCTCGTCGAAGACGAGCACGGTGCCGTTCCTTCGCGTGATCTCCCGGAGCGCCTCGAGGTAGCCCGGCCTCGGGGCGACCGTGCCCATGTTCCCGCACACGGGCTCGACGATGACCGCGGCGAGGTCCCTTCCGTGGGCGGACACGACCGCCTCCACCGCCGCCACGTCGTTGAACGGCACGACGAGCGTGTCCGCCACCGTGCCCTCGGGCACTCCGGGAGAGCCGGGGATGCCGAGGGTCGCGACGCCGGAGCCCGCCGCGACGAGGAGCGAGTCGGCGTGGCCGTGGTAGCACCCGTCGAACTTCAGGATCTTCCGGCGGCCGGTGAACCCCCGCGCCACCCGGAGCGCGCTCATCGTGGCCTCCGTCCCCGACGAGACGAAGCGCACCTTCTCGACCGACGGCAGGTGGCGCACGACCCGCTCGGCCAGCTCCACCTCGAGCGCGCACGGCGCGCCGTAGGACGTCCCGCGAAGGGCGGCCTCGCGGACGGCCTCGATCACGGCCGGGTGCGCGTGGCCGAGGATCATCGGTCCCCACGAGCCCACGTAGTCGACGAAGGCCCGGCCGTCCGCGTCCCAGAACCGCGCCCCCTCGGCCCGGGCCACGAAGAGCGGCGACCCGCCCACCGCCTTGAACGCCCGCACCGGGCTCGAGACACCCCCCGGGATCACGCCCTTCGCCCGCTCGAACAGCTCTTCCGATCTCGTCATGGCCGCCGCGCGAAGTCCTTGGCGTGGTAGGTGAGGATGACGTCGGCCCCCGCGCGGCGGATCGAGGTGAGGATCTCCCTCATCATCCGGTCCTCGTCCACCCAGCCCCGCGCGGCCGCCGCCTTCACCATCGCGTACTCGCCGGAGACGTTGTAGGCGGCGACCGGGCGGTCGGAGGTCTCGGCCACCGCGCGGACAACGTCGAGGTAGGGGAGGGCCGGCTTCACCATCACGATGTCCGCCCCCTCCTCGACATCGAGGGCGACCTCGCGCAGCGCCTCCCGGACGTTGGCCGGGTCCATCTGGTAGCCCCGGCGATCGCCGAACTGCGGGGCCGAGTCGGCGGCTTCGCGGAAGGGCCCGTAGAAGGCGGAGGCGTACTTGGCGGCGTAGGAGAGGATCGGGAGCGACGAGTAGCCCGCCTCGTCGAGGGCCTCCCGGATCGCCCCCACGCGCCCGTCCATCATGTCCGAGGGGGCGACGACGTGAGCGCCGGCCTTCGCGTGGGAGACGGCCATCCGGGCGAGCAGGGCGAGGGTCGGGTCGTTCTGGACCTCTCCGTCCTCGATGACGCCGCAGTGCCCGTGCGAGGTGTACTCGCAGAGGCACACGTCGGTGACGACGAGGAGCTCCTTGGCGGCGGCCCGGATCGCCCGGACGGCGTTCTGCACGACGCCGTCGTCGGCGTAGCCCTCGGAGCCGACCGGATCCTTGGCCGACGGCAGGCCGAAGAGGATCACCCCGCCGATTCCCAGCCGCTCGACCTCCTCCGCCTCCCGCGCCGCCTCGTCGACCGACAGGTGGAAGCAGCCGGGCAGCGACGGGATCTCGCGCCGCAGCCCCTCGCCGGGGGCGACGAACAGGGGGTAGATGAGGTTGGCGGGGGAGAGCGTCGTCTCCCGCACCATGGCGCGGAGCCGCTCGCTCCGCCGCAGCCGTCGGGGACGCTCGCAGGGGAAGCTCATGGCCTCGTCACCCCGAGCGCGGCGTTCCGTCGGGGCGCGCGCGGGGCCCGCCGGCCTTTGGTTGACTGCTGCTCATCCCTCGAGCGCCGGCCGGGAACGCGCCCTCGGGATGACGGCGCCTACTCGTCGTCGTCGCCGAAGAAGAACTGGTCGGCGCACTTCCTGCTGCAGAAGGTCCGCCCGTACTCCCGCCTCGCGCACTCCGAGCAGACGAGCTTGAAGCAGATCGGGCACTTGTAGAGCGTGTATTCCTTGTCGTCCTTCTGGCAGCCGACGCAGTTCATGGGAGCGCGGCCAGTATAGCACCGGCCCGAACGAGCCCTCGATCTGTAGTAGACTCACTGGTCCGGGAGCTGACGTCCTCCCGCACCCGTGGCGGTGTAGCTCAGTTGGTTAGAGCACGCGGCTCATATCCGCGGCGTCCGGGGTTCGAATCCCTGCACCGCCACCAAGCTCCCCTCGCGAGGAGGCCCTTGTCGTGAGGCTGCCGTCGCTCGTCGCGGCCGTCGACCGGGCCCTCCAGGCCGACGGCCTCTCCCTTCACGGCCGGACGATCGTCGTCGGCCTCTCCGGGGGAGCCGACTCCGTCGCTCTCGTCGACGCGCTGGCCTCCCTGCGCCGGCGCCGGGGCTTCCGGCTCGTGGCCGCGCATCTCGACCACGGCCTGCGGTCGGGATCGAGGGACGACGCCGCCTTCTGCGCCGCCTTCTGCGCGACCCTCGACGTGCCCCTCCGCGCGGCCACCGCCGACGTCCGCGCCCGGGCGGCCCGCGAGAGGGGCGGCCTCGAGCAGGCCGCGCGGCGGGAGCGCTACGCGTTCCTGCGCGCCGTGCGGGACGAGGAGGGAGCGGCCGCCATCCTGGTCGCCCACACGCGGGACGACCAGGCGGAGACGCTCCTCCTCCGGCTCCTGCGCGGGGCGGGCGCGACCGGGCTCGCCGGCATGCGCCCCCGGGCCGGCGACATCCTCCGTCCCCTCCTCGACGTCTCGAGGGCCGACGTCCTCGACCACCTGCGCGAGCGGGGCCTCGCCTGGCGCGAGGACCCTTCGAACGCCGACCCCGCCCACCGGCGCAACCGCGTCCGCCACGAGCTCCTGCCCTACCTCGAGGCGCGCTTCAACCCGGAGATCCGCGCCGCCCTCGCCCGCACCGCGTCGCTCCTGGCCGACGAGGCCGCCCACGTCCGGGCCGAAGCGGAGACGCTCCTCGCCCGCGTCGCCCGGGAGGAGGAGGGGACCCTCGTCCTCGGCCGCCTCTCCCTCGCGGAGGCCCCGACGCCGGTCGCCAGGGTGGCCATTCGCCTGGCCCTGCAGCGGGCCGGCGGCCTCGGCCAGGTGGGGGCCGTCCACGTGGACAAGGTCCTTCGCCTCATCCGGTCGAAGGCCCCGTCCGGCCGTCGGCTGCCCCTGCCCGGGGGGCGTGAAGCCCGATTCACGCACGACGAGGTCCGGCTCGAAAAGCGTGCCGGAACGGCCCCGAAAGCCGGTATGATTCCTTCGAAGCCATGAGGGACGAGGTCTCCGTCCTCTTCACCGAGGAGCAGATCGCCCGGCGCGTCGCCGAGCTGGGGGAGGAGATCGCCACCGCGTTCGCGGGACGGGAGATCTGCGTCCTCGGCCTCATGAAGGGCAGCCTCGTCTTCATGGCCGACCTCATCCGTCGCCTTCCCCTCGACCTGACCGTCCATCTCGTCCGGGTGACCTCGCAGCGCGAGCAGGCGGCGGGCCGGGTCCTGACCGAGATCTTCTTCTCGACCTCGGTCCCCCTGGAGGGGAGGGACGTCCTGCTGCTCGACGACATCGTGGACACCGGCATCACCCTCAGCTACCTGCTCGCCCACATCCACGAGCACGGCCCGGCGAGCCTCCGGGTGTGCGCCCTCGTCGACAAGCCGGAGGCGCGGAAGATCGACCTCAACCCCGACTGGACGGCCTTCCCGATCCACGAGCCCCTGGCCGACCGCTTCCTGGTGGGCTACGGCCTCGACTGGATGGAGCGCTTCCGGGGGCTGCCCTTCATCGGCACCATCCCGAGGCCACGCTGAAGCCCTTCCGGGGGTAAGCTAAGATGGGTGATTCCTCCCGAGTCGGGAGGGAACGGGGCCGAGTGGGGCCCGTCCGGAGGTCGAGGTTCTCGTGAACGCAACGTTCAAGACCGTGATGCTGTGGATGTCCCTTCTGGTCGTCGTGTTCCTGGCCTGGCACTTCGCCCAGTTCCAGAAGAAGGAGACGCCCGTCAAGTTCAGCGAGTTCATGGCCCAGGTCGAGGCCGGGCAGGTGGCCGACGTCACCATCACCGGCAACGAGATCAAGGGCCACACCGCGAACCGGGACGCCTTCCGGACCTTCGCCCCCCTCGGCTACGACAAGCTCACGGACCGCCTGCTCGCGAAGAACGTGGTCGTGACCTACCAGCCCGACACGACCCCCACCTGGGCCAACATGCTCATCTCCTGGGCCCCCTTCCTGCTCCTCATCGGCTTCTGGGTCTTCTTCATGCGCCAGATGCAGAGCGGGGGGAACAAGGCCCTCTCGTTCGGAAAGTCGAAGGCCAAGCTCATGGCCAGCCAGCAGAAGAAGGTGACCTTCAAGGACGTGGCCGGGGTGGACGAGGCCAAGGAGGAGCTGCAGGAGATCATCGAGTTCCTGCGCGAGCCGCAGAAGTTCCAGAAGCTGGGGGGGCGCATCCCCAAGGGCGTCCTTCTCATGGGGCCCCCGGGGTCGGGCAAGACGCTCCTCGCCCGGGCGATCGCCGGTGAGGCGAACGTGCCCTTCTTCTCGATCTCCGGCTCCGACTTCGTCGAGATGTTCGTGGGCGTCGGGGCCTCCCGCGTCCGCGACCTCTTCGAGCAGGGGAAGAAGAACGCCCCCTGCCTCATCTTCATCGACGAGATCGACGCCGTCGGCCGCCACCGGGGGGCCGGGCTCGGGGGCGGGCACGACGAGCGCGAGCAGACGCTCAATGCCCTCCTCGTGGAGATGGACGGCTTCGAGTCGAACGACGGCGTCATCCTGATCGCGGCCACGAACCGGCCGGACGTCCTCGACCCGGCCCTCCTGCGGCCCGGCCGCTTCGACCGCCGCGTGGTCGTTTCCCGGCCCGACGTGCGGGGCCGCGAGGGCATCCTCCAGGTCCACACCCGCAAGATTCCCCTCGCCGAGGACGTCGACCTCAGCGTCCTCGCCCGGGCGACCCCGGGCTTCTCCGGTGCCGACCTCGCGAACCTCGTCAACGAGGCCGCGCTCGCGGCCGCCCGGCAGAACCAGAAGTTCGTCTCCATGAAGGACTTCGAGTCCTCGAAGGACAAGGTCTTGATGGGCGCCGAACGGCGGAGCCTGATCATCACCGACGAAGAGAAGAAGATCACCGCCTTCCACGAGGCGGGGCACGCCCTCCTCGCCGCCCTCGTGCCCCACTCCGACCCGTTGCACAAGGTCACGATCATCCCGCGCGGCATGGCCCTCGGCCTCACCCAGCAGCTCCCGAGCGAGGAGAAGCACAACTGGTCGAAGGAGCAGCTCGAGGCGCGGATCGCCGTGTGCATGGGCGGCCGGATCGCCGAGGAGACGACCTTCGGCCAGATCACGACCGGGGCCCAGAACGACATCGAGCAGGCGACCGAGATGGCCCGGAAGATGGTCTGCGAGTGGGGCATGAGCGCGGCGCTCGGCCCCCTCACCTACGGCAGGAAGGAGGAGGCCATCTTCCTGGGCAAGGAGTTCAACCGGCACCAGGACTACTCGGAGGAGACCGCCCTCCAGATCGATGCCGAGGTCAAGCGGATCGTCACCGAGCAGTACGAGCGGGCCGCCACTCTCCTGACCGAGAACCGCCACACGCTGCGGCGCGTGGCGGAGGCGCTCCTCGAGCACGAGGTTCTCGACGGGCCGCAGCTCAAGCAGCTCCTCGCCGGCGAGCCCCTCGAGGCGAAGCCCGCCCCGGCGGCGGCCCCGGCCGCCCCCCCCGCCCGGGAGGTTCGAGCGGACGGCGAGGGCCGCTCGGCCGGCATCCTCCCGCCGCCCGTGGCCGACCCCCGGCCCACGTCCTAGGAGCGGAAGCGGAGGGGGCGATCGAGAAGAGGGGGCGCCGCCTTCACCGCATCACGCTCCGGGACGCCCCCGTGGTGCTCGGCGAGCGCACGCTCGTCATGGGCGTGCTCAACGTCACCCCGGACTCCTTCTCCGACGGGGGCCGGCTCGCCGGGACCGACGCGGCCGTGGCCCAGGGCCTCCGGCTCTTCGAGGAGGGGGCCGACTGGGTGGACGTCGGCGGCGAGTCCACGCGCCCCGGAGCGGCTCCGGTCCCCGACGACGAGGAGGCCCGCCGCGTCGTGCCCGTGATCGAGGGCCTGAGGCGGCGGGGGGCGGGGCCGATCTCCGTGGACACCACCAAGGCGTCGGTTGCCCGCTCGGCCCTCGACGCCGGGGCCGACCTCGTGAACGACGTGAGCGCCTTCGGTTACGATCCCGCCATGGCGAGCCTGGTGGCCGAGCGCGGCTGCCCCGCGGTGCTCATGCACCTCCGCGGCGGCTTCGGGGAGATGCACCGGGCGCCCGCCTACGGAGACGTGATGGGCGAGGTGGTCGGAGAGCTCGCGCTGGCCGTCGCCCGGGCCGAGGCGAAGGGCGTCCCCCGCGACCGGCTGATCCTCGACCCCGGCATCGGCTTCTCCAAGGACGCCGGGCACAGCCTGGAGGCCCTGCGCCGCCTCCCGGAGATGGCGGCGCTCGACCGGCCGATCCTCGTGGGGCCGTCGCGCAAGAGCTTCATCGGCCGGGTGCTCGGCCGGCCGCCCGAGGGGCGGCTCATGGGCACGGCGGCCGCGGTCGCCGCCGCGGTGCTCTTCGGCGCGCACGTGGTTCGCGTGCACGACGTGGCGGCGATGGCCGACGTGGTGCGGGTGTGCGACGCCATCCGGGGCGACGCCACGGGGAGGGCCGCGTGATCCTCGAGCACCTGGCCGCGTTCTTCGCCGGCACCGAGATGCACTGGTGGGACGTCGTCGACGTCCTGATCGTCGCCTTCCTCGTCTACGAGATCCTCCAGTTCCTGCGGGGGACACACGCGGTCCAGATCGCCCTCGGCGGCGTCGTGATGGTCTTCCTCTACTGGGCCTCGATCCTCTTCAACCTGCAGACCGTCAACTGGCTGCTCCGCACCTTCCTGCCCTTCCTCGTGTTCGGCATCATCGTGGTGTTCCAGGCCGAGATCCGGAAGGGGCTCGCCCACCTGGGGCGGGCGCCCTTCCTCGGGGGGGCGTCCCGCCGCCGGCAGGAGGAGGTCGTGGACGAGATCGTGCTCGCCGCGACCAGCCTCTCCTCCGAGCGCACGGGGGCCATCCTGGTCCTCGAGCGCGACATGGGCCTCCGCAGCTACATCGAGACCGGGATCGCCCTCGACGCCGTGGTCACCTACGACCTGCTGGTCAGCATCTTCCACCCGGCGACTCCGCTCCACGACGGGGCGGTGATCCTCCAGGGGAACCGGGTCGCCGCCGCCGCCTGCTTCCTGCCTCTCACCGTGAACCCCGAGCTCAGCCGGACGCTCGGCAGCCGCCACCGGGCGGCGATCGGCCTCACCGAGGACACCGACGCCCTCGCGATCGTGGTGTCCGAGGAGACGGGCACGATCTCGGTCGTCGAGGGGGGCCGGATCCGGCGAGGGCTCGACGGCCCCGCCCTCAAGCACGCGCTGCTCGCCTCGCTGGGCCTCGCCGAGGCCGTTCCCGCCGCCTCCGAGCCGGCGCGGGCGGGGAGGGGGGACCGGTGAGCGTCCTCCGCGGCGACATGGCGCTGCGCCTGGCCAGCCTCGCGCTCGCGGCGGGGCTCTGGTTCGTCATCGCCGGCCGCCAGACCGCGGAGCGCGGGGTCACGGTGCCGGTCGAGTTCCGCAACGTCCCCCGCGACCTCGAGACGACGGGCGAAGCCGTCAACACCGTCGACGTCCGGGTGAGGGCCTCCCCCGGCCTCATCAACAGCCTGGAGTCCGGGAAGCTCCTGGCCACGATCGACCTGGCGGGCGCCGTGGAGGGGGAGCGGATCGTCCAGTTCACCCCGGGCATGATCCAGGTGCCGTACGGTTTCCGCGTCGTCAAGATCACCCCGTCCCTCCTCACCCTCAACCTCGAGCGGACCGAGCGGAAGACGGTCCCGGTGAGGCCCCGCGTGATCGGCCGCCCGGCGCCGGGCTTCGAGGTGGCGGAGGTGGTGAGCGATCCGGCCGAGGTGCGCGTGGCCGGCCCCCGGAGCCGGGTGCAGGAGATCGAGAGCGCCTTCACCGAGCCCGTCTCGGTGGACGGCCTGGACCGCACCGCGACCCTGAGCGTCAACGTGGGTCTCGAGGACCCGCTCCTCCGGCTCGAGGAGGGCAGCCGCGTCGAGGTCACCGCCAACGTGCGGGAGGTCCAGGAGACGCGCACCTTCAAGGGGCTGAAGGTCGAGGCCCAGGGCCGATCGGCCCGGCTCACGCCGTCCCTGGTCGCGGTGACCGTCGCCGGCCCCGCGTCCCAGGTGCGCGCGCTCGAGGCCTCCCTGCTGAAGGCCTACGTCACGCTGCCCCGCGAGGGAGCGGTGCCCCCGCGTCTCCCGGTGGCGATCGACGTCGGAACCGGCCGCGCGGGCATCAGCGTGCTCGAGACGAGGCCGGCCGAGGTCTCGGTCCGGGTGACCGCCCCGAGGAGGCAGCCATGACCCCCGCCCGCCCGCCGTCCCGCTCCCTGTTCGGCACCGACGGCATCCGCGGAGTGGCCAACGTCCATCCCATGACCCCGGAGCTTGCCCTCGCCCTCGGCCGCGCGGTGACCTTCGTGGCCGGCCGGGGCAAGCGCCACGCCCCCCGCGTGCTCGTCGGGAAGGACACGCGGCTCTCCGGCTACATGCTCGAGACGGCGATCGCGGCGGGGGTGACCTCGGCGGGAGGGCGCGTGCTCCTCTGCGGGCCGGTGCCCACCCCGGCCGTGGCCCACCTCACGGTGAGCATGCGCGCCGACGCCGGGATCGTCATCAGCGCGAGCCACAACCCGTACGACGACAACGGCATCAAGATCTTCGGGGCCGACGGCTTCAAGCTCCCCGACGCCGCCGAGCAGGAGATCGAGGAGCTCATCCGCGAGCCCTCGCTCCTCGGCGAGCGCAGCACCGGGCCGGCCATCGGCCGCGCGGTCAAGCTCGAGGACGCGCGCGGGCGGTACGTGGCCTTCGTGAAGAGCTGCTTCCCCCGCGACCTCACCCTCGACGGGACGCGGGTGGTGGTGGACGCCGCCCACGGGGCGGCCTACGTGGTGGCCCCCCTCGTCTTCTCCGAGCTCGGGGCGCGGGTCCACGCCATCGGGGTGCGGCCGAACGGCACCAACATCAACCGCGAAGCGGGTGCCTTGCACCCGGACCACGCCCGGGCCGAGGTGGTGAGGCGCGGGGCGCAGATCGGGATCGCCCTCGACGGCGACGCCGACCGCGTGATCGTGATCGACGAGAACGGCCAGGTCGTGGACGGCGACGCGGTGATCGCCATGTGCGCGACCCGCATGAAGCGGGACGGGGAGCTGCGCCGGGACACCGTGGTGGGGACGGTGATGAGCAACCTCGGCCTGGAGAGGGCGCTCGGCGCGCAGGGGATCGCCTTCGTCCGCACGCCGGTGGGGGACCGCTACGTGGTCGAGGCCATGCGCCGCGGCGGCTTCAACCTCGGGGGCGAGCAGTCCGGGCACCTCATCTTCCTCGACCACAGCTCCACCGGGGACGGGCTCATCGCCGCCCTCCAGGTCCTCGCCCTCATGGTCCGCACCGGGCGGCCCCTCTCCGAGCTCGCCCGGGAGGCCATGGAGAGGGTCCCGCAGGTCCTGGAGAGCGTGACGCTCCCCGCCCGCCGGCCTCTCGAGGACATGACGGCGCTGCAGGCGCTGGTCGCGAAGGTGAAGGCGTCCCTCGGCCGGGAGGGCCGCGTGCTCGTCCGTTGGAGCGGCACCGAGCCGAAGCTGCGCGTCATGGTGGAGGGCCCGGACGAGGGCGCGATCGCCGCGATCGCCCGCGACCTCGTCGAGGCGGCACGGCGTGATGCCTCCCGAGGCGCTCCGGCGGTGACGGGCGCCGAGGGAACCTAGTCCGTTCCGTTCGTCTCCGTTCCGTTCCATTCCTGTCCGTTCCATTCCTGTCCGTTCCGCAAAGCCTCGAGGAAGGCCGGTCCCGCCCCACCCCCCCACCCCCCCACCCCCCCACCCCCCGGGTTCCCCCGTTACCCGGTTGCCTCGGCCCCGCCTCCGGCGCTACCCTCTTGCCCACCGAAACTGGGGGAAGCATGTTGAAGCGAGGGGTGTTTCTTTGCACGCTCGTGGCGGCGGCTGCTCCGGCCGTCGCCGCGACCGATGTTCGGGCCGCGCGCGTCGAGGCGTCGTCCGGCGCCGCGCTCGGCGAGTGGTCGAGCCGTGTCGACGCGCTCGTCCGGTCCGGGGACGTGGCCGTGCGCCTCGTCCGGGACGACACGATGATCCCCGGGCGGCGGCACGAGCGGTTGGCCCAGCTCCACCGCGGGGTGCCGGTCTTCGGAGGCGAGCTCCTCCGGCAGAGCGATGCGGCGGGAACGATCACCGTCTTCGGCACCTTCTTCGAGGGCGTCGACGTCGGCGTCACGCCGCGGCTCCGGCCTTCCGAGGCCCTTGCCCGGATCGCCGCCCGCGGCGGGAGACCGTTCGGGCGGCAGGGCGGGCCCGAGCTCCTCGTCCTGCCCCTCGAGTCCCAGGGCTACCGCCTCGCCTACAGGGTCCGCGCCTTCTTCGAGGACGGCTTCGACGTGCGCCAGGTGTTCCTCGATGCCTCGACCGGGGACGTGCTCCTCGACTACCGCGACATCCACACGCAGTCGGCGGCGATCGGCACCGGGGTCTTCGGCGACCAGAAGAAGATCAGCGTGGCCCCGGGCGGGCTCGGCTACACCACGAGCGACCGGCTGCGGCCCCCCGCGATCTCCACCTACGACTTCCGCTTCAACTTGAACCGCCTGATCCTGTTCCTGAACGCCGACGGCTCGCCCGCGAGCCTCACCTCCGCCGACCTCGGCACCGACGCCGACAACGTCTGGACCGACGGGGCCCTCGTGGACGCCCACGCGTACGCGGGCTTCGTCTACGACTACTTCTACAAGCGCTTCGGCCGGCGCGGCCTCGACAACGCCGACATCCCCGTCCACAGCATCACCCACGCGCTTCGGCGGGAGGACTGGCGCCTCTACACGACCGACACCGTGGACACCTTCTTCGCCAACGCCTTCTATCTGGGCGAGGGTGTCATGTACTACGGCGACGGCCTGCCCCCGAACGTCACCTTCTTCGGCCAGCACGTGAACTACCTCTCCGGCGCCCTCGACATCGTGGCCCACGAGCTCACCCACGGGGTGACCGACTACAGCTCGAGGCTCATCTACCAGGGCGAGCCGGGGGCGCTCAACGAGGCCTTCTCCGACATCATGGCGACGGCGGTCGAGTTCTTCGCCCAGCCCGAGAAGGCCGACTACCTGGCCGGGGAGGACGCCTTCACCCCGGGAGGCATCCGGTCGCTGCAGAACCCCACGGCCTACGGTGACCCCGACCACTACTCGATCCGGTACACAGGATCGTCCGACAACGGGGGAGTGCACATCAACAGCGGCATCGCGAACAACGCTTTCTACCTGGCCATCGAGGGGGGGCGACACCGCCTGGGCGGCACGGTCCAGGGGGTGGGGGCAGCCAACCGCGAGCAGATCGAGAGGGTCTTCTACCGCGCGTTCACCGCCTTCCTTCCCCCGAGCGCGACGTTCTCCCAGGCCCGGGCGGCGACCATCCAGGCGGCGCGCGAGCTCTACCAGGCGGGGAGCGCGGCCGAGACGGCCGTGATCCAGGCCTGGAACGCCGTGGGCGTCAGCTGAGGAGGCTCCAATGATGCGACCGCGTAGACCCGTCCTCGTCGCGCTCGCCGTGGCCGCGCTCGCCGCCGCGGCCACCTCCGCCCGGGCCCAGGCCGCGTCCGGGACGGCGCCCGCGCCGGGCCCCGCCCCC
>Ga0316622_100002221_pt1 | contig 13322 bp, 10 predicted proteins | sample OWC_Aug_OW2_C1_D_FD_207646 | JGI IMG/M metagenome (GOLD analysis project Ga0316622, IMG submission 207646) | Wetland soil microbial communities from Old Woman Creek delta, Ohio, United States - OWC_Aug_OW2_C1_D5_C | ecosystem: Environmental > Terrestrial > Soil > Wetlands | place: USA: Ohio... | reverse complement strand
AGAGCAGTGAGCGATGGGACCGGGCAAGGAGAGCGCCTTCTCGCCGAGGTCAGGGAGTTTCTCAAGAGCCGCGTGATTCTTACGGCCGCAGCACTGGATGTCTTCACCATCCTGCACGGGAAGCCCGCTACCGCCAGACAGCTCGCGGGGCGATTGAGGCTGCAGCCGAGAGGCGCGACCCGTCTTCTTGACTGTCTGGTGACCCTCGGAGTTCTGGAGAAGCGCAGCGGGAGCTATTCTCTCACCTCTTCGAGCGAGCCTCTCTCCTCGCACCATCCGGATACGATCCTTCCCATGGTGCTCCACTTGAACTCCCTGTGGGACACCTGGAGCGGCCTCACCGAGACGGTCAAAAAGGGGAAGAACCCGAGACGGGCGGTGATCAGGGAGCGGGACACGAAGAGCCTGAAGGCCTTCATCGGCGCCATGCACGTCGTCGGGAGGAGCCTCGCCGCCGAGATCGCGTCCTCCTTTGAAGCGGGCCGATTCTGCCGGCTCCTGGACATAGGGGGCGGCTCTGGGACGTATACCATCGCCTTCCTCAAGAGGGACCCGAAGATGACGGCGGTCATCTTCGACCTGAAGCGGGTGATTCCCATGGCGAGGGAGCGTCTCAAGGCCGAGGGGCTGCTCAAGCGGGTGGGGCTCGCGGCCGGTGATTTTTACAGGGATGAGCTGCCCGCGGGCTGCGATCTGGCCCTTCTCTCGGCCATTATCCATCAGAACAGCCCGGCGGAAAACCTCGCCCTCTTTCGCAAGGTCCGCCGGGCCCTCGAGCCGGGAGGAGCGATACTCATCCGGGATCACATCATGGACGAGTCCCGGACGAAGCCCCCGGCCGGAGCCCTCTTTGCCCTGAACATGCTGGTGAATACCGACGGCGGTGACACCTACACCTTCGCCGAGGTACGAAAGGGACTGGAGCGGGCGGGATTCGCCGATGTCCGGCTGGTCAGAACCGGGGAGCGCATGGACTGTCTGGTCGAGGCGAGAAAGCCTTAGCCCGCATTATGCACGAACCGCCTGCTGCGACCTCGGCTATGGCCGTCCTTGTCTCCGAGTTGCAGGCTCTGTGAGGAGGAAGGCTGTGGGAACGGCTTCCAGCCGCGATCTGGTGCTTTGCGGCAGGGAGGTCTGCTCTGCAAAGGCGTCACGCCGAGGCGTGATCGCGTCATTGATAGTGGAGACAGAGATCGGGCCTTTGGGCGGGAATGGAGTGGAAAGTCCGGAAGGCCTTGCTCTGACCAAAGGAAGGTAGAGGCTCCGGATGCGCTTTGCGCCGCAGACCGCCCTGCCTGCGGCGCCGGCTGGTGTTGGGTGGGAGCGGCTTCCGGTCGCGATTGGGTGATTTGCTCCACCAACTCGACGATCTCGCTACGGCGTCTCGTGCATAATGCGGGCTAGCCCTCACTCTCCCCACTCCGGCGCTGACGGATGATCAAGTGGAGGTTTCGCAGGTAGATGAGGACGCCGCCCGCCTGGCCGAGGATGAACACCGGATCGCGCCGGTAGATGGCATAGGTGAGCAGGGTAAGGCCCCCCGCCACGCTGAAGTACCAGAAGGCCACGGGGATCACGCTTCGCCCCTTCCGTTCGCTGTAGAGCCACTGGATCACGAAGCGGAGGCTGAAGAGGGCCTGACCGGTAAAGCCGAAGATAAGCCAGAAAGTCTCAGGGTTCACTGCCGGTGATCTCCTCGATCTCAGGGTGGATCTTGCGCCGAAGCAACCAGATGACGCCGAGCAGGTCCACGATACCGACCCAGAGGCGATCGAAGGTGCCGTAATGAGTCCGGCCGCACAGCCGCGGCCGGTGATTCACCTCCACGGAAAGGACTGCACCCCCCTGGCGGAGAAAGAGAGCGGGAAGGAATCGATGCATGTGGTCGAAGCCTGGCAGAGCCATAAAGGCGTCGCGGTGGAACACCTTGAGGCCGCAGCCCGTGTCCGGGGTTCTGTCCCGCAGGAGCCTCGCCCTCACCGTGTTGGCGACGCGGGAGTTGAGGCGTTTGAGCCAGGTATCCCGCCGTCGGCGCCGATGCCCGGTGACAAGCTGTGGGGCGGGCTCATGGACCGCTCCGTGGAAGAGCTCCAAGAGGCGCGGGATATCGGCAGGATCGTTCTGCCCATCCCCGTCAAGGGTGACAATGACAGCGGCGCGGGCCTTGAGCACCCCCGTGGCAATGGCCGCACTCTGACCGTAACGCCGGCGGTGGCGTAAGATCCGGAGGCGGCGAAACCGGCGGGCTTCCGTCGTGAGCCGCGGGAGCGTGTCATCGGTGCTGCCGTCATCCACGCAGAGCACCTCGTACTCCCCCTTGCCCTCGAGAACCGTGCGAAGTTCTTCCAGATAGGGAGCGAGGTTCTCTGCCTCGTTGTGGGCGGGAATGACGATTGAGAAATCGAGGGTCGCGCCCGAACTTTGAGACATTTCCATTCCTCGGCGGCTTTGCAAAGGGAGATCAGCGTACCACAACCTGGAGGTAGCCGCTCTGTCCGCTCCGGTGGTCCACGGCAAGGAGCGTGACTTCCTGGCCAGAATCGAGGGAGTTGACAATCTCTATAAAGCTGTCGACGCCGTCGACGGGCTGACCCTCGACCTCCAGGAGGATATCCCCCGGTTCGAATCCGGCCTCGCCCAGAGGGCCTTTACGATCCACCGAGGTGATAGTCACTCCCTCTTGAGGTTCCAGACCGAACTGCTGGGTCTCTTGCGGAGTGACCGCTCGGACCTCGGCGCCAAGGCGCCGATTCACCGAGGCGGCGAGCATCTTGGTGATGTTTTCCGCGTTACCGATTGTGGCGCCCAGTTCCTGCTTCTTCCCCTCCCGCCAGACCGTGAGCTTCACCTCCTGGCCGATGGGCGTGTTGGCCACCTCATTGCGGAGGGAGCCGGCATTGCGAACCTCTCTTCCCTGGTAGGAGAGAATTGTGTCACCTCTCTTGATGCCGGCCTTCTCTCCCGGTCCGCCCTTGGCCACCTCGGCCACAAGGGCGCCTTTGGGGGTGTCGAGACCGAAGGACTTGGCCAGTTCGGGGGTGAGATCCTGAATGCTCACCCCCAACCAGCCGCGTTCCACTTTCCCCTTGGTGATGAGCATACGGGCGATCTGGAGCGCCATGTTGCTCGGAATGGCAAACCCGATCCCCTCGAAGCCGCCCGATTCCGAGACTATTGCTGCATTCACCCCGACCACCTCTCCCCGGAGGTTGAGGAGCGGGCCGCCGCTGTTGCCCGGGTTGATGGCGGCATCAGTCTGGAGGAAATCCTGGTAGCTGCTGGGGTCGGTGATACCCCCGCGATGCTTGGCACTGATTATCCCCTGGGTTACGGTCTGGTCGAGACCGCGGGGATGGCCGATGGCTACCACCCACTCGCCCACCTCCACCCCATCGGAGTCACCGAAGATCACGTGGGGGAGCGGATCCTTGGCGGCGATGCGGATCACGGCAAGGTCAGTCTTTGGGTCGGTTCCAACGGGCTTGGCTGGATACCTCGTGCCGTCGGCGAGCCAGACCTGGATCTCTTTCGCCCCTCCGACCACGTGGTTGTTCGTGAGGATATTGCCCTGTTGATCCATGACCATCCCGGTGCCGAGACCTTTCAGTTCGCGTTTGAATTTCCTCGGCATCCGGGGGAGGTTGAAAAAGTAGCGGAAGAAGGGATCGTTCTCGAAGGGGAGCAACGGGTTCGCCACCTCCTGCCGCTGCGTCACCTCGATGTGGACCACGGCGGGGATGTTCTGCTTGGCCACCTGGGCGATGGCCGTGCTTAGATTCGGAGCCTCTCCCGCTGTCGCAGCGACCGGCATCATGAGGCTGAGGACCAAGAAGAGTGCACCGAACAGGCGTGTGCCCTGGAGCACACCGCAGAGGTTCATTCGTTCCATCTCCATTTCCTCCTTTGTCTTCCCCTTCAGGGACCGATACCTTCCACTACCTGGAGCCATCTGGCAAGGCAACGAGCCAGGAGTTTCTCAGCGCGCTGAGTGTCAAGACGATACTTCTCCGGGATAAAACCCAAATCCACGACGTGGACTCCGTCACGAAGGCCGAGGAACGGGCAGGTATCCAGAACCTCGCCGCGAAGGTGGGCCAAATGACCGTAGACCCTGTTCAACAGCCCCTTGCTAGCCTTGATCTTTACCGATTGCACCGTGTAGTTGTTGGCGAAAATCCGGAGCGGCCCGAGAGAAGAGCTTGCAGCAAAACGCTCCGCGAGAATGCCGTCCTGCTTGAGGAGGAAAAAGGGAGCAACGACCACGGCGGCGGGCTCGCCTACGTCCGTCGGCAGTTGCGAGCGGAGGATGTCGTCGAGCACCTGGGAGAGCTTTTCCCTCCGGATTACGACCTCCCGCACTCGGATCGCCCGCCCAAAACGCTCCTCGAGCTCCTGTCTTGCCTCCGGCGGGATGAGCAGGATGGAGGCCTCGGGTCCGCCCCTGGAGAGCAAGCGGAGAGTATCCGCGGTGAGTTCTCCCGGGGTCTTCACGTAGAAAGCCAGGAGGCCCCCTCTGCCCCTTCCGCCCGGCGCGGCCATAGCCTCGGCCGCCACCCTGGCATGCGCGATGAACGGCATCTCCAAAGCCTCCAGCTCTTCCTCGCGGATCAGGGCAACCTCAGCCGCCTGAGCAATGTGATCCACGGCCACCACCTGGAGAATATGCCAGGTATAGTCAAAAGGCTCGTGGGGCAAGCGCCAGGTCGCAAAGGGGAGGATCTGGAGTTCCACCTTCAGAGCGTCGGGAAGGCGTTCCAGGCCGCCCTCCCCTACGAGATTCTCCGTGGGGATGATGAGGGTCTTGCATCCGGCATCGTAGGCCGTCTCTAGCTTCACACCCAGGGCGCCGACAGCGGTGATCCGTCCCTGGGTGTCGATCTCCCCGGTCATGGCCACATCGCGCCGCACCCTTCGCCCGGTGAGCAGGGAGGCGAGGGCGAGAGCGATCGAGCCTCCCGCTGACGGGCCGTCCTTGCGGGTGGAGCCTCCCATGAAGTGGAGGTGAACGGGGTCTTCTAGATGCTCGATGGCGATTCCCAACTCCTCGGCGCAGGAGAAGATCCCGGTTGTGGCCACCTTGCGGCTCTCGTCCATGACCCGCTCGATGTTGCCGGTGGCATGAACCATGCTGAGAGGACCCCGCCATTCACCTTTTCTGCCGGGCCCAGCGCGGATGCGGGTCGCCTGGATCGGGATGACGGACCCCACACCCCGCTCGGCATCCACGCCCAGGGCGAGCATTTCTCCTACCCTGTCTTCCTCGGCAATCTGCCGGGGGCGCGAAGGCTCCTCCAGATAGGCCTTGATCGTTTCCCTGGTGACGCGGACCGAGGCGCTCACCGAGGCGAGGATTTCCTTGCGCTGGATACGGAGAAAGAGCGTGCGGATCATACGCTCCAGCTGCCGAACGCCCGCCTCGTGGGTGTAGGTCCTGACGAGGTGACGCAGGAGATCGGTCTCCTGACCAGGGTCGAAAAAGATCTCGCCTTCGCCGATCTGGTGTCTCGAGCGAATACGGCTGATGAGGTACTGCCGGGCGATGGCTACCTTCTCCTCCACGCTGTAGCGATCGAGGACTACCACCTCGCAGCGATTTACCACCGGTGGCGGCACGGTTTCGAGGGTGTTCGCGGTCAAGATGAAATGGCAGTTGGAGAGGTCGATATCCACCGTGGTCTGGGTGTACTTGTCGTGGAAGAGGTGGTTCTGCTCCGGGTCCAGGATCTCGAGAAGGGTGGCGATGGCGAACTTCTCGGTCTTGTCTGCCTCGTCCAGGATGAACATTCCGTTTATGCACCCCATCTTGATGAGACCCTGGACGATGGCCCCCGGCTTGGAGCCCTCGTAGGTAAAGCCGTGGCCCCGTAGATCCGCCTCATCTCGCATGCCGCCGAGGGAAAACTTGTGGTAGGGGATACCCAGATTTTCGGCAATGGAGATAGCAAAGGAGGTCTTGCCCACACCAGGTGGACCCACAAAGAGGAAGGCGCTTCCCATCCTCTGCCAGCGCCCGGTTTCACCTTCACGAGACATGCGGTAGCGCCAGATGAGGTTGGTGAAGAAATCGCAGACCAGCTCTTTCGGGCGCTCCAGCCCGTAGTGGCTGGTATTCAGGCCTGCCTCGAAGGCGGCCGGACTTACCTGAATCTTTTGGATCTTGCCCCAGGGTATGGCAAGAAGGGTTTCGATGAGCTCGCTGTACTTGGCGCCGCTGTGACCAACGGCGTTGAGCTTGTTCTTGTCGATCACTTCAAGCACCTGAGGTGGGAAGGCGGCATCGCTCCGGGCCTCCTCGATCCGGTCTTTGAGACTCCTCTCCTTGGGGACCTCCGACGCCGTTACCGGAGGTCCCGGTTGAACGGGCGCCGCAGGCGCGGGCGCTCCCTGGGGAAGTTGAAGCAGGGCAGCCCTGAACAGGGCGAAAAGGGCGGTGAGATCCGTTGCCTCGGCAAGGCGCTTCTCGGAGAGACGGAGCTCGCGGCCTAGTTCCCTGAGGTCCCATCGCTCACCGAGGGCGGCGAACACTCCACGGGCCTCGTCTTCGTCTCCCTGCACGAGGAGAGTGAGGCAGCTGAGGAGCTTGCCTAAGTACGAGGTGCGGAGGAGCAAGGCCAGGTCAGCAGAGCCGCTCCGCCGGAACCATTCCCCGAGGAGTTCCCTTTTGAGCTCCCCGTCGAAGAGAGGGAAGACCCTCTCGAGCAAAGGTTCCGGCAGATCCCCGAGAGGGGGGACGACATGGGAGAGGATGGAGGCCACCATGGCGTCGAGGGGAAGGCTCTTCTCCGCCTGGTCAAGGAGCAGAAGGTAGTCGGTCCCTTTGAGGCCGTTCATCTCGTCCGCCAGCGCCTGCCGAAGAGAGCGGTAGAATGTTGGATCACCGGCGCGGCGCTCCATAGCAAACTCGGCGTCGCCGAGGATCACCTCGCGCTCATGGTGCTCCGGATAGAGCAGGTGCTCCACCTGGTGGCGGAGGAGGAGTTCGGCAAAGGCAAGCATCTTTCCCTCTTCAGGCGTGCCGCCGCCGAGCCTGGATTCGGGATCACTCGGGATCACGAAGGCGAGGTAGTCGAAGAGACGCTCGTGTATCTGGATCACCCGGCCCTCGCCCTCCGGAGTGAGAAGGCTCATTACTTGGACGCAGCCTCTTTCATCCTCGAGCCGCCTGATGGCCAGGCGCTCGCTCACCCGGGCGACCACGATGGCGTCCGTGCCTCGCCTCCTCTTGAAGTAGGGAAGGATCCGCCTCGACACCATGGCCTGGAGCACGTTGAGGACTCGCTTTCTGTGCTCATCGCCGGGGAGGGGCAGCGAGGCGAGGATCTGGCGGTCGAATGCCATGGGAAACATGTTCGCCCTCCGTGGTCACGATGGGGTGGCAGAACAGAGCACCTTGAGTTGATTTTAGCTGAGCAGGGTGGTAAATATCCATGCTCAAGATTGCCGCGGGTTGCTGAAGCTGGACTTAGACGGAGAACGCGGCGGCGAAGAATTCTCGTTCAGGCGAAAAATCAGCAGAGTATTTCAATCCCTGCCGGAGTGGGAGATGAGATCCATTCTCGTCTGGTCAATGGACAAGGCTGCCTGCGACGTGATCCGCTCCTGTTTTCGCAGCGAGTACCAGGTGGATCTTGCGCCCACTGGAGAGTCTTGTTTGGAGATGCTCAGGCGGAAGCGCTACGAGTTCTTCTTTCTCGATCTCGCCCTCCTCCGGGGCTCAACCTCCGCCAATGGCCACCCGGACTACCGACAGGCGCTCCAGCCCTACTGGCACATCTCCCCCGCGACGGAAGTCATTGTCATGTCCTCCCAGGCCATGATCCGGGACGCGGTGATGGCGGTCAAGGCCGGAGCGAGCAACTATCTCACCTTTCCTATCAATCCGGAAGAGGTGAAGTTTGTCACTGAAACGATCTACAACTCCATTCGGATCCAGTCGGAGCTCAGTTACCTGAGAGACCGGTTCTGGAAGAACGACGCCCGGGAGGTGGTGAAAACCAACAGTCCCCTCATGCGCGAGGTATTCAACAAGGTTCGCTCGGTGGCTCCGACCAAGAGCACCGTGCTCCTTACCGGGGAGACAGGAACAGGCAAAGGGGTCGTGGCTGGTCTCATTCACCGCCACAGCAATCGGAGTGAGCGGCAGTACATCAGCATCCATTGCGGGGCGATCCCCGATCCGCTTCTCGAGAGCGAGCTCTTCGGCCACGAGAAGGGCGCCTTCACCGGCGCCGACCGGCGCAAGCTGGGAAAGTTCGACATTGCCAAGAGCGGCACCATATTCCTCGACGAGATCGGTACCATCACCCCATCGGCCCAGATCAAGCTGCTCCAGGTGTTGCACGAGAAGACCTTCCAGCGAGTGGGCGGCAAGGAAACCATCGAGGCTGACGTGAGGGTCATTGCCGCTACGAACAGCGATCTGAGGGACATGGTCGATAAGGGAGTCTACCGGGACGATCTCTACTACCGGCTGAGCGTCTTTCCCATTGAGATTCCGCCCCTCAGGGAGAGAAAGGAAGATATCCCCATTTTGGTCGAGATCCTCCTCAACCGGCTGAACAAGCTCTACTTCAAGGAGATCCACGACGTCCATCCGGACGTCCTGGATGCCTTCGACCGGTACCCGTGGCCCGGGAATATCCGGGAGCTGGAAAATATCATCGAGCGGGCCTATATACTCGAGGACTCTCCGGTGCTCACTCCCAAGAGCTTTCCCCTGGAGTTTTTCACCCGGGGGGCGTCCTTCCCCCACGTGAGCCTGGATACCTCGCTAAGTCTTGCCGAAGTGCGCCGCCGAGCCATTGACGAGATCGAAAAGCGCTACGTCAAGGAGCTCCTCACCCAGCACCGGGGGCGGATTCAAACGACGGCGGCGGCAGCCGGCATCACCACCCGACAGCTTCATAAAATCATGAAGCGGTACGACCTTGACAAGAGAGATTTCAGACGCCTCGCCTAACAAAAGAAGAACTTCGTATTCTGATTCTTGGCATACCAGACCTTTCAGTTCCTTTTTAATTTTTCCTCATATATTAGAAGATGTTAACTGATTGCTCTGAGTCCAGCCTGAGGTGAGGGCCCCCTGCGGAGAGCCGGATCGGAACGAAAGATTCCTGTTTTTCCTGACGGTTTCGTGTATAATACAATTAATTCAAATAGTTAACCTCATGGCACAGGTATTGCCTTTTGCATGGCACCTGAAGGCGTCCGAGAGCGATTGGACGAGGGGGGATCTCTCTCTCCCGGAGGGGGTGACACCACTCACGGGACCTGGGAGGACGGGCAAAATCCCGCCCACCTCCAACCCGTGAGCTGACCCAACCGCAGCTCCCCGCCTGTGATCTTGCCACGACGCGGGTACTCCCCATGGCTGGGAACAACAAGGCAAACCACCCCATCACGATCCGTGGGCTCATCATGCCCATGGACTGGGATGATCGGGGAAACGTCACAGGAGTTGCCATTTCAACGTCCCTGGAGGAGGAGTACCGGATCGAGCTGGATCGCCGGGGCGAAGAGCTCCTTGGCTTTGTTCGCGAACGGGTGAAGGCAAGCGGCAAGGTCAGGCTGGATGCCCAGGGTCGGAAGGTCATGATGGTTGATACCTACCAGATCCTCGAGTGAGGCTCTGGGCTCAAAAAAATCCCACGCATTCCCCGTCGAAGGGTTGACACTGGGGGAAGGGATATGTTACGGAAACATGCGAGGTTGTTGACCGGGGGGCTGCTGGTCCTGCTTGCGTTCATGTGGTCGTCCTACCCTGCGGCGGGGCGGGAACAAATTGCCGTAAGCGGAACGATTTATGCATGCGCGTGGGACGGCAACGACCAGGCGCTGGTCGTGGTGATCGTTACCGACGAAGGTGACGAATACACGGTCTCCGAGGCGGACCACGGCAGGGAACTCATGAAGTTCGAGGCCCATTCGGTCAAGGCGATCGGGAAGATCAGTTTGGACGAACGGGGAAAGAAAATCATCACGGTGAACAGATTCGTCATCGAGGATTAGCCTAACGGGAGCCAAACAGAGGAAAGGGAAAGAAACCGAGGGAAGAGCCGTACCCCGTTGAGGGGGAGAGCGTCCGACCAGCACAGAGGAGGTAGAGATCGATGCCGCAGGGGATCATTCTCCAAGAAGACGTCGAACCGCCCGGTTGTAGCTCAACTCTTGCCGGGCAGCAAGAAACATTCAGCTTCATCGAGGCACCACAGCCGACCCACCCAAGTAAGACCACCACTCGAGTTCTTCGACCGGTTCCTGGGCTGCATCGCTTCAAATGCAGCAGTCAATCCCTAGCCTTTCGCAAACGCTTTTTCCCCCATACTTCCGCCGCCGAGTGGAATGATTGGCACTGGCAGCTGCGGAACCGTATCACCGACATGGGCCAGCTCAGCCGCATGCTCCGGCTCTCCCCTGAGGAGCAAGGGGCGGTGGAGCGTCATGCCGGCACGCTCCCGCTGGCCGTCACGCCGTACTACGCGAGCCTTCTCGATCCGGAGGATTCACGGCAACCACTGCGCCGCACCGTCATACCCGTGGAAGGGGAGTTCCTGGAGGCCTCTGGTGAGGCCGACGACCCCCTGGGGGAGGATGCCGACAGTCCGGTGCACGGATTGGTGCACCGCTATCCCGATCGCGTCCTTTTTCTGGTCACCGGATTCTGCTCGACCTACTGCCGCTACTGCACCCGGTCGCGGATGGTGGGAAAAATCGGCGAGTGCCGGTTCAACGTGGATCAGTGGGAGCGAGCCATCGCCTACATCGAGGCAACTCCCGTCGTGCGGGATGTATTGCTTTCGGGCGGTGATCCCCTCACCCTTGGCGACGACAAGCTGGAATGGTTGCTGTCGCGCCTGCGGCGCATTCCCCACGTGGAGATGCTGCGCATCGGGACCAAGGCCCCCGTCGTCCTCCCGCAGCGGATCACTCCGGCCCTCACGCGGATGCTGAAGCGCTTCCACCCGCTCTGGATGAGTATCCACTTCACCCATCCGGATGAGCTAACCGCCGAGGTCAGTCAGGCCTGCGAGCGCCTTGCTGATGCGGGCATCCCCCTCGGGAGTCAAACCGTGCTTCTCGCCGGCGTCAATGACGAGGTGGAGACCATGCGGCGCCTGGTGCATGGCCTCCTGCGCATCCGGGTGAAGCCTTACTACCTCTACCAGTGTGACCCCATCTCCGGTTCCGCCCACTTCCGAACCTCCGTCGAGAAGGGGCTGGAGATCATCCGGGGTCTCCGTGGCTTTACCACGGGCTACGCCGTGCCGAGTTACGTCATCGATGCCCCCGGAGGTGGCGGCAAGATTCCGCTTCTTCCCGATTACCTTGTGGGCCGTGACGGAAACGACCTCCTGCTGCGGAACTACGCCGGGCATATCTACCGCTACCCCGATGCCTGCGGCCAGGGGGATACTTCCTCAACGGTGGTAATCCAGTAAAACTCGAAATGAAAAGCGCCCGCGCCTTCTCTCCCTGCGCCCCTCAAGGACCGAGGGGCTGCAGGGGGAGGTGGCGGGACGAGACCCTGGCAGCTCGCCCACGGGGTGGCTGCCGGGGAGGAGTGGTCCTCCATGAAAGTAGGGATCACCTACGATCTCCGGGAAGATTACCTGGCGCAAGGGTACGGGGAGGAGGAGACGGCCGAGTTCGACCGTCTCGATACCATTGAAGCCATCGAGGGAACCCTCACGGAGCTCGGCTTCCGAGCGGCGCGCATCGGAAACATCTGGGCCCTCGCGCCTCGCCTCGTTGCCGGAGAGCGCTGGGATCTGGTATTCAATATTGCCGAGGGCTTGCGAGGCTTCGCTCGCGAGGCCCAGGTGCCGAGCCTCCTGGACGCCTACGACATCCCCTACACCTTCTCCGATCCCATGATCCTAGCCCTCACTCTCCACAAGGGGATGACCAAACGGGTTGTGCGGGATCTAGGCCTCGCGACCCCTGATTTTGCTGTGGTGGAGGATGACTCCGAGATCGAAACGGTGAACCTTCCCTATCCTCTCTTCGCCAAGCCGGTGGCCGAGGGAACCGGAAAGGGGATCGATGCCGCCTCCAAGGTCGCCGACGGGGAGGAACTGGCGCAGGTCTGCCGGCGCTTGCTGGCCGAATTCAAGCAGCCGGTGCTCCTTGAGACCTACCTTCCCGGTCGGGAGTTCACCGTGGGAGTTACCGGCACGGGCCGCGAGGCGGTGAGCATCGGGGTGATGGAAGTGCTGCTCCTGGAGCAGGCGGAGCGGGCGGGCTACTCCTACGCCAACAAGAAGAACTACGAGGATGTGGTGACCTACCGGCTTGCCGACGATGAGGCGGCACGGCAGGCCGAAGGGCTTGCCCTTGCGGCCTGGAGCGGCCTCGGCGGGAGAGACGGCGGCCGGATCGATCTCAGGGCCGATGCCGAGGGCACCCCCCACTTCCTCGAGGTGAACCCCCTCCCCGGGCTTCACCCCATGCACTCCGACCTTCCCATTCTCGCGCGCTTGGGGGCCATGAGCTACCGCGAGTTGATCGGGAGGATCATGGCCTCGGCCCTGAAACGGCTGCCGGAGGGCCGACGGATGGTTGCCGCGGCTGGTTGAACACCAGGGTTGAGGACTTCGTAAGAAGTCGCCAAGCTAGACGGCACAGTAAAAAGCTCCAGATACAAGGCGCGCGAATCTTGAGGAATGAGGCGTACATAGACGTACGCCGCAGTGACGAAAGATGAAGCGCAACGCCGCAGATGGACTTTTTACGAAGCCGTCAGGGTTCTGATGTGCAGCGGCGTAGGGCTGGTATCTCCATGAGAGTAGTCGTTCTCCACGGCAAGGTTGCCGAGGACGCAGGAAAGGACGAGCTCGATGTCCTGGTCCAGCGGGATGCTGTATCCATGGCCTTGGGCGACCTGGGATACAACGCTGCCGCGCTTCCCTTTTCGCTGGATCTGCAGGGCGTGGTCCGAGAGCTCCGAGCCCTCCGCCCGGCCTTTGTCTTCAACCTGGTGGAATCGGTCGAGGGCCGGGGGCGGCTCATCCACCTCGCGCCCGCTCTCCTCGACCATCTCCAGCTCCCGTACACGGGATCCCGGACCGAGGCGATCTTCCTCACCTCCAACAAGCTCCTCGGCAAGCAGCTCCTCCGGGCCGCCGGTATACCCACCCCACCCTGGTCTACACTTCATGATTTCCCAGGACAACCGCTCGCTCACGGCGGGCCCTATATCGTCAAGGCTGTCTGGGAGCACGCCTCGATCGGCCTCGACGAGGAGAGCCTGGTATGGGCGACAAGTGCTGATGAACTACGACGGGTGCTAGGAGAACGACGGGACAGGCTGGCGGGATCCTGTT
>Ga0316622_100002220_pt1 | contig 13336 bp, 12 predicted proteins | sample OWC_Aug_OW2_C1_D_FD_207646 | JGI IMG/M metagenome (GOLD analysis project Ga0316622, IMG submission 207646) | Wetland soil microbial communities from Old Woman Creek delta, Ohio, United States - OWC_Aug_OW2_C1_D5_C | ecosystem: Environmental > Terrestrial > Soil > Wetlands | place: USA: Ohio... | reverse complement strand
GATTCGATATGGTTTAGTGCCTTTGAGCTCGTCGGCGAGACCATGCCTCCTGAGGAGTTGCTGAAGCCTTCGGCCGGCCATCGCCCGGTCCCTCAGTATCGCCTTGGGCAGCAGGGCGCGGATCTTCTGAAGGAGTGGGTCGGCCTGGGCGGGCCCTTGAGGCATCCGGAGCACCTGTCCTTTCTGACCGTTATTGTAATACTTTTGGCGCGGAGTTTCATCGCCCGGGCTTCTTGATCGCTGCTCAAGATAATATCCGTTCGATGCCGCAACAGGCGAGATCCCAGGATTTTAAGACCTCCCCCGCCGCCATGGCCTTGACAACGAGGGCCGAATCTGGTTTACTTCCGCTCACCATGAGAAGTGCGGTGAACGGTTCGCAGGCCGGTTTCGCCGCCGTCGTCTATTACTTCTACTTTGGGCGCTAAGCGCCCAACCACAAAACGTCTCCGCTCTTCCCCCATTTCTTAAAGGGAGCAGTCCTTTTCCTGTCACGAAAGGTGAGAGACATGAACAACATCAAACTCGTAAGTTCGAAGGGTCACGAAAGGACGACAATCCGGGTGGGGGAGGTCACGTTCGGGAAAGACTTCGTCGTCATTGCCGGTCCGTGCAGCGTCGAGAGCGAGAAACAAACTCTGGCTGTCGCCCATGCCGTGAAGGCCGCTGGAGCCCATCTCCTTCGGGGAGGCGTGTTCAAGCCGAGAACATCGCCCTATGGCTTCCAGGGGCTTGGACTCAAGGGCCTTAAGATCCTGGTCAAGGCGCGCCAGGAAACCGGACTGCCTGTTGTCTCCGAAGTCCTGGACACCCGGGATGTCTCCTGGATGTGCGAATACATCGACGTGTTCCAGATCGGTGCCCGGAATATCCAGAACTTCTCCCTGCTCAAGGAAGTCGGCCGGGCGCGGAAGCCGGTGCTGCTTAAACGAGGGATGTACTCGACGTTCGCCGAGTGGCTGAACTGCGCGGAATACATCCTGAGCGAAGGGAATCCCGACGTCATCTTGTGCGAGCGGGGGATTCGCACGTTTGAAACCTACACCCGCAACACGCTGGACCTTAGCGCCGTGCCGGCGGTCAAAGAGTTGACCCACCTGCCGGTGATCGTCGACCCGGCCCATGGGACCGGGCGGACCAGGCTCATCCCGCCGATGAGCCTCGCCGCCGTCGCGAGCGGTGCGGACGGGCTGACAGTTGAAGTCCACGGCAACCCCGAGGCGGCGTTGAGCGACGGCGATCAAGCCCTGACCCCTCTCCAGTTCGCCGAGATCATGAGGAAGGTATTTTCCCTCCGCGCCTTTATGGAGGGCCTGAATTGAGGGAGATGAAGCTCTCGGGCGTCACTGGCCCGAGCCGGATTCTCATCGGTGGGTCCCTGGAAAACCTCAGGACCTATGCCAGTCCCGAAAAGACGGTCCTGCTCGTGGACTCGAACGTCGCCCGGTTGTATCCGCGCCTCATTTCCGGATACAGGTGGGTCGATATCGGCTGCGGCGAGGCGGCCAAGAGCCTGCGGAAGATCGAGAGGATCTGCCGCCGGCTGCTTGAACTCGGCGCCGACCGTTCGACTTCGGTCGTCGGCATCGGCGGCGGTGTCACCTGCGATATCACCGGGTTCGCCGCCTCGATCTTCATGCGGGGCCTTGTCTTCGGGTTTGCGCCGACGAGCCTCCTGGCGCAGGCGGACGCCGGGATCGGCGGGAAGAACGGCGTCAATCTCGACGGCCATAAGAATATTGTCGGCCTGTTCAGCCAACCGGAGTTTGTTCTGCTGGACTTCGAGGTCCTGCGGACGCTGCCCGAGAGAGAGATAATCGGCGGCGCTGCCGAAATCGTCAAACACGCCCTGATCGGGGACTCCCGGATGTTTGTCTATCTCGAGAAATACTGGCGCCGGCTCCTGGCCCTCGATCGGGAAGCTCTGGAGGAAGCGGTCGGCCGATCGATCGAGCTCAAGACGAGGATCGTCGCCGCCGATGAGAAGGAGGCGGGCGACAGACGGAAGCTCAACTTTGGCCATACTCTCGGCCACGCCCTGGAGATAAAGGCGGCGCTATCCCACGGGGAAGCGGTGGCGATTGGGATGGTATTTGCCGCCCGGGTTTCCGCCGTCCGGGGGCTCCTTTCGCGGGCGGATAGGGACAGGATCGAAGCCTTGATCCTTGATATCGGCTTGCCGGCGAAAATCGCCCTAGCTGCCGGACCTCTTATCGAGGCCGTCAGAAGGGATAAGAAGCGCGAGAGTGGGGCGGTGCATTTCGTGATGCTTGAGGGCATCGGGAACGCCGTCGTCGAGACGCTCTCTCTGGACGAGCTGGAAGGGTACATCCATGATCTGTGTTAGCCTTGCCGAGCCAACCCCCGCCGCCTGCCTTCGGGCTTTGGAGGGACTCGAACTTGCCGAAATCCGCCTGGATAAAATGCGCCTGGGCGTCCAGGGAATCAAGAAGATCTTTTCCCGGCATCCCCGGTTGATCGCCACCTGCCGGCCGGGGAGAAGGAGTGAAGGAAGCCGCCGGCGCCTTCTCTTGGCCGCGATCAAGGCGGGGGCGGCGTACGTGGATATCGAACTCGAGGCGGATTCGGAATTCAAAAAGCAGATCGTGCGGGCGGCGCACGCGGGAAACTGCCGCGTCATCATTTCTTACCATAATTTCAGCCGGACCCCTCCGCCGGCGGTTCTCAAAAGCGTGGTTGCGCTATCTTTCGCCTCCGGAGCGGACGTCGTCAAGATCGCCTGCCTGGCGCGCACCGGACGTGAAAACGCCCGTCTCCTGGGCCTCCTGGACAGCCCGGCCCGGCTCGTCGTTGTTGGTATGGGGAGGAAGGGCCGCCTCACGCGCATCCTGGCGCCCCTCCTGGGGTGCCCTTTTACCTATGCCTCTATCGACAGAGGCAAGGAAACCGCCGAGGGACAGATAGAGGCTGCATCCCTCAGGCGGATTCTGCTGGAGTTTAGGGGTTATGTCCAAGACTGAGCTTTTTGCCGTGACCGGAAAGCCCGTCGGCCACAGCCTGAGTCCCTATCTCTTCGGGCGGCTTTTTGGGGCTTTCGGCCGAACGGCCGTTTACAGCCGCCTGGCGGCGGACTCGTCGCGGGAAGCGATCGAGATCGCGCGGGCGATCGGAATCCGCGGCTTGAACGTGACTTCGCCGTACAAAGAAGAGATGCGGTCGCTTGTCAAAGCGGATGCGCACGCGGGCCGGATTGGGGCGGTCAACTGTGTCATGCTCGACGGCGGGGGTCCGGACCCGCGCGCGGACAGGGGCGCGGAGTCCAGAGCGATTTCGTCCGGCGTCGGTTACAACACGGACTTTATCGGATTGGCCGGCGCACTCGAAGCGGCGGGGGTTGCTTCCGAAGGCCGGGCCGCGCTTGTCTTAGGGACGGGTGGCGCGGGCCGGGCGGCCGCCTATGGGCTAGTCCGGGCCGGTGCGGCAAGGGTCGTCCTGGCCGGCCGGTCCCTCGACCGGGCCCGAGCCGCCGCGAAAAGTCTGGGCTGCGAGGCGGCGAGACTTGACGATATCGAGAGAATAATCGACGGCGCGGATCTCTGCGTTTCCTGCCTTCCTTTTCCTGCTTCACGCATCCTGGCGCGTCCCTTGCGCGATGGGACCATTGTTGTGGACGCTCACTACGCGGGACGCGTGCTCAAGGACGGAGGCGGCCGCTATCCGACCGCCCTGAGCTGGCTCTTTCATCAGGCCATCCCCTCGTTTGAAATCTTCACCGGACTCGGGGTCAAGCCGATCATTAGGAAAAAAATATGGGCGGACTTCATGACCCACGAGCCTCAACGCAAGCCCCATATCGCCTTGGTCGGGTTCATGGGAACAGGGAAAACGGCGGCTGGACTTGAGCTCGCCCGGCTCATCGGGAGCGAGTTCGCTGACACCGACGAGGCGGTTGAAGCAAGCGCCGGGACGGCCGTGCCGGACATCATCCGGACCCGCGGCGAGAGCGCCTTCCGGGCGCTCGAGAAATCGGCGCTCGAAAACATCGCCACTGCAGACGGGCCGCGGCGGGTTATCTCGGCGGGAGGGGGGGCAGTGTTGGATCCGGATAACCGGAGGGTACTGGCCAGGAATTGCCGCGTCGTCTGGCTTTGGGCGGCGGCCCGGACGGTCCTCTCACGCATCGATGTCAGGACGCGGCCCGTCCTCGACCACGACCGTCCATTGGAGTCGGCGGAACAAGCACTCGCCGCCCGGATACCGTTTTACGCATCGGTCTCGGACCTCATCGTGAGTTCGGAGAGCCGAGAACCTCTCGAAACCGCCCGGAGGATAAAGGATGAAATGGATCAGACCGTCTAAGATTAAGGGCCGGATTCCGGCCCCTCCCTCGAAAAGCGATATGATCCGCGCCACGGCCGCCGCCTCGCTGGCCGCCGGGGTTTCCAAGATCATCCGGCCGTCCCTTTGCGACGACACTCTGGCTGGGCTGGGTGTCGCAGCCGCTCTTGGCGCCAGGGTCGCCTTCAGGGGGAGAACTGTGGAGATTCAAGGAGGCGGCCGGCCGGTCAAGAAGGTCCTCGACTGCGGGGAATCCGGCCTCTGCTTGCGGCTTTTTGCCCCAATCGCCGCCCTGGGAAAGCAAGAGATGATTCTTTCGGGTCACGGAACGCTGCTGGCCCGGCCGGTGGGCATGGCCGAAATCCCGCTCACCCGCCTCGGCGTCGTGTGCGAGTCGGACGGCGGGTTTCCTCCTCTGAGGGTCAAAGGACCGCTGCGGGGCGGACGCGTAGAGCTTGACGGTTCGGTTTCCTCCCAGCTCCTGAGCGGACTCTTGATGGCGTTGCCCGTCTGCGAAAGAGATTCCAAGATCGAGATAAAGAAACTTGTCAGCAGGCCATACGTGGACCTGACCGTCGCGGTGCTCTCCCGGTTCGGAGTTTCTGTGAGTTGGGACAAGACGCGCGATACGATCGAGATCGCGGGCAGGCAGCGCTATGAGCCGCAGCGTTTTGAGGTCGAGGGGGACTGGTCGGGCGCCTCCTTTCTCCTCGTCGCCGCCGCGCTCGCCGGCCGGATCGCCGTCGAGAACCTTTCAGCCGAATCCTGCCAGGCGGACGTCCGCATCCTTGATGCTTTGAGAGCCGCCGGCGCGCGGGTGTCCCTCCAAGACCGGGTGGTTTTGGTCGAAACGGACGAGCTTAAGGCGTTCGAGTTCGACGCCGCCGACTGCCCGGACCTTTTCCCGCCCCTGGCCGCGTTGGCGCTCTTTTGCGACGGCTGGAGCGAGATCCGGGGCGTCGAGCGCCTGCGGCACAAGGAAAGCGACAGGGCCGCGGCGCTGGCCAGAGAATTCGCGCGGATCGGCGGCCGGATGGAGATCGAGGGCAATGTCATGAAAATCGGGGGCGGGGCGCTCAGAGGCGGAGGGGTCGACCCGCGCGGCGATCACCGGATGGCCATGGCCGGCGCAGTGGCCGGCCTCCGCGCGGCGAACGGCGTGCGCATTGAGCACCCGCAGGTCGTCTCGAAATCCTACCCCCGTTTCTTCGAGGACCTGGCGTCGGTTGGAGGAGATATCACATGAACTCGTTCGGCAGGCTATTCCGCGTTTCGGTTTTCGGCGAATCCCACGGGAGCTCGGTGGGCATCCTCATCGACGGCTGCCCCGCGGGGCTCCCGATCTCACCCCCTGACTTTGAGCCCGACCTCAAGCGGAGGCAGCCGGGTTCCGTCGGGACGACGGCGCGGCGCGAGAAGGATGCGATCCGGTTCGAAAGCGGCATCCTTGGGCGCCGGACCAACGGGGCGCCCCTCCTCATCAGGTTCGAGAACCGGGACGTCCGCCCTGCGGATTACGCCTCTTACGGGGAGACGCCGAGGCCGGGCCACGCGGACTTTGTCGCTCAAAAAAAATACGGCGGATTCGCCGACCTTCGAGGCGGAGGGCATTTCTCCGGCCGGCTGACCGTTGGACTCGTGGCCGCGGGTGTTATCGCCAAGAAACTCATCGCGCCCGCCACGGTCCAAGCGACCCTCGTGAGCGTCGGGGGGTCGAAGGATATCCAGATGGCCGTCCGGGCCGCTCAGGAGGTCGGCGATTCGCTTGGGGGAATCATCGAGGCGCGGGCGAGACGCCTTCCCGTGGGGCTGGGGGAGCCATTTTTCGACTCCGTCGAGTCGGTCCTGAGCCACCTCATCTTCGCCATCCCGGGCGTCAAGGGAATCGAGTTCGGCGCCGGGTTCAAGGCGGCGGACATGACGGGGAGCTCATATAACGACGCCATGGTCGACACCCTGGGAAGGACAAAAACCAACCACAGCGGCGGGATCAACGGCGGGATTACGAATGGCAACGACCTCATGTTTAAAATCGCAGTGAGGCCCGCCGCGAGCATCTCCAGGGAGCAGAAAACGGTCAACCTCCGCACACAAAAGCCCGAGGTCATCGTCATACGCGGCCGCCATGACGCCTGCATCGCCCTGCGGATGCCGGTCATCGTCGAGGCGGTAACCGCCGTCGCGCTCGCCGACCTGCTTCTTCTCGAGCAGAGAATCCCTCGCGTGGCAAGGAAAAGGCCATGAGCCTGGAAAGAATCCGGAAAAAAATCGACCGGATCGATTTCGAAATCCTGAACCTCCTTAACGAGAGGATGGAGCTCGGGCTGCAGACAAAGAAGCTCAAGACGGTCGTCCGCGACCCGGAGAGGGAAAGAGAGGTCATCTCAAAGCTAAGGTCCGCCGCCGGGCTGAGCCTTGTGTCGAGGGAGTGTATCGAGAAATTGTACCGCGGGATCATCGCCGAGAGCCGCCGGATCCAGAGTCGGGGGCCCGAGCTCATCGGGTTTCAGGGCGAACACGGCGCCTTCGGGGAAGGCGCGGCCCGGCGTTTCAACCCGGACCTCGTCCCGATTCCCTGCCTCCACTTCAGCGACGTCTTCGATGGGGTTGAGAGCGGTCAGCTCGAATTCGGGATTGTTCCAGTCGAGAATTCGCTTGGAGGGCCGGTGACGCTGGTGAACGAGATACTCCTTGAAACGAGCCTCAAGGTGGTGGGGGCGGTCAGGCATCGGGTCAGCCACTGCCTGCTCGCGCTCCCGGAGACAAAACTGGACGAGGTCCGGACGGTCTATTCCCATCCCCAGGCGCTCTCCCAGTGCCGGGGTTTTCTGGCACGGCACGAGCTCGAAAATTTGCCCTATTACGACACGGCAGGCGCGGCCCGGATGTTGGCTCTGGAAAGGCCGGAGAAGGCGGCGGCGATCGCCGATGCGCTCTGCGCCCGTCTCTACAACCTGGCGGTCGTCCAGGCGGGTATCGAAGACCATCCGCTCAACTTCACGCGCTTTCTCGTAATCGCGCGCCCGGAGAGAGAAGCAACGGGCCGCAAGCACTCGATCATATTCTCGACACCGCACCGGGCCGGCAGCCTGTCCGCGGTGCTCGATCTTTTTGCCGAATCGAAGATCAACCTTACGCGGATAGAATCATTCCCCTACCGGAGCGACCCGCGGTGCTCCCTTTTCTTTCTCGATTTCGAAACCCCGGCCGGGCGGAGTGGGGCCCAAGGAATCCTCCAGAAGGTCAAGGAGAAAACCGCTATGTTCAAGCATTTAGGCAGCTACAATGAGGAGGCGGGCCGATGAAGATCGCCGTCCTCGGAGCAGGCAACATGGGAAGGTGGCTCGTCTCGGAGCTGGCCAGGGACAATGCGGTCTGCATCTACGATGTCGACAGAGAGCGGACTGCCGGGCTGCCGCTGGCGAAGCGGCTGGCCGTCCTGAGTGAGCTCGAGCAATTCGGGCCCGAGCTTTTGATCAACGCGGTGAGCCTGAAGAACACGGTGGCGGCGTTTATTGCGGCGGAACCTCATCTCCCCCCCGACTGTCTTATCTGCGATGTCGCCTCGGTCAAGGGACCGATTCCAGACTATTACAGAAAGGCCAGGTTCCGGTTCGCGTCGGTCCACCCGATGTTCGGGCCGACTTTTGCCAATGTCCAACAGCTCAAGGATGAAAACGCCGTCATCATCAGCGAATCGGAACCCCAGGGAGTTCGTTTCTTCAGGAATTTCTTTGCCCGCCTGGAGCTCCAGATCTTCGAGGTTTCATTTGAAGAACATGACAGGATGATCGCTTATTCGCTGGCCCTTCCCTTCGCTTCGACCATGGTCTTTACCGCCTGTATGGAAAAATCGACCGTTCCGGGAACCACCTTCAAGAAACACCTGGAGATCGCCAAGGGCCTGCTTTCCGAGGACGATTTTCTTCTGGCGGAAATCATATTCGGACCGCATTCTCTCGAGCAGCTCCAAAAGGTTACCAGCCGCTTGGAATTCCTGAAGCACGTCATCAGAGGACGGGACTTCGAGGAGGCCCGGGCCTTTTTTGCCAAGCTGCGGGAGAACATCCGGTAGCCGGGGGCACTTGTGTTCCCTTCCCCCGTTTTATTATAATCGGGATGGACTTACAGCAGGAGGAACACATGGAAAACAACTCATCCATCCGTTGGGGCTGGCTCAGGACCATGTATCTCTACACGATATTCGGAGCCGGCGGGTTTGGCCTGGCGGTGCTCTTTTTCCCGAGCAAGATCCAGTCCCTGCTTCGCTTTCCCCCGCAAGACCCGGTCACTCTTGGGCTCTATGGGAGCGTGGCGCTGGCTTCCGGACTCGTGGCGATCTTGGCTCTCCGCTCCCCCTTGAAGTTCGTTCCCTTGCTGCTGCTGCAGCTGGTCTATAAGCCGATCTGGCTGATCGTCGTGGCCATTCCGCTCTTCATCAAAGGCCAATTTCCCCTTTACGTCGTCTTCATCTCTGCTGTTTTCATAACCTATATCATCGGGAACCTGATCGCCATCCCGTTCTCCTTTCTGTTCTCGAAAAAGTGAGGGAGGGATACTCCGTAAATTTTATTGATTTGCCGCTCCCAACTCTTCCTCCTCCCTCCCGGGTGGGGAGGCTCAAGGAGAGGGGGAATCTCTCGAGCCGCGGGCGTGGGACGGGGCTTCCTTGCCCACGAGGAGTACGCCGGAAAGGGATGAACGACATAAACTTGGGTAGAATCACAACTTTCCTCTCAAGATCTTCGTCTTATAGGTGAGACCCGAATTCTTGGCATTGTTATGGAGGCGCGCATGGTTGAGAGAACGGGCTTATCTCTCCTTATTTTAACCGGACTGTGCGGCTTGCTCTTCCCGGCCCCGAGCAAGTCCGCGGCGCTGAGGACGTCGGAAGAGATCCTGCATTCCTATGTGGAAGATTTCCGGAGCGATCCGGCCGCCGCGGAGCCGATCACGTTCGGCGTCAGCGTTAGTGGCGCAGGCGGAGGCGACTGGCACGTGCGGGTCGGAGGGAAAAAAGGCGTGGACGGAGCTTATCAGGTGGACTTGGAGAAGGGCTTGCCCCCGAGTCCCGCCGCTTTCTATACGCTCGATCTCGCGACGCTGCGCCAAATAGACGGAGGCACGGTTAACGCCCTGACCGCCATGGGCCGGGCCCGCGCCAGTGACCCGGCGCCTATGGATATTGGGTTGATGGACGGGTTCGAACCTGCTCCGGAATTCTTTGGGCGCTTCATCCCGTTCACTTTCCACTTCTGGACCCGGGGCTTCCCGGAGATCGTGAACTTCGGCCGCGCCCAAAGCCGGGAAGTCCACGGTGCGCACATGGTCGTTTTCTACTATCAGGAGGGGCTCCGGTCGGCTTGGGCGCAGATCGAAAAAGGGCAGCGTGTCAACGAGGACCCCAAGGACCAGTCGAACCCCTTCCCGACGATGATCATCGGGATCCGGGGCAGGGCCGTGGCCAAAGTGGGAGGCAAGGAAGTCCACCTCCAGGCAGGCCAGACGGTTTTCGTTCCGGCCGGGGTCAGTCATGAGGCCTGGAATCCCTATGACGAACCGGCCGAGGTGATCATCCTGATGTTCGGCGAAGGGGCCTGAAAATCAGGCGTGCACAAATAAAGGGCGTGCTAAAATAAGGGGCCGCTTAGAAAATGAGGGCGCCTGAAAAATATGTCCGCCGGAAGAAATCCCCTCGCCCTCGATAGGAGAGGGTTGGGGAGAGGGTGGTTTATTTTCGGGCTGGAGAAAGGACAGAGGATCATGAGCAGGCGATTTGCCGCAGAGCGCCCGAGCCTCCGATATCTTAAAACTTCGATTTCGGCGATCGTCCTTTTCATGGGTTTCGCGGGTTTGCCTTTTGGCGGCAGCCTGGCCGAAGCTCCCGCCGTGGATATCCGGCTGGTGACCGACGAGGCCGACGCCGTCCTGTCGATTCTCCAAATGACCAAGGCGGGGAAGCCCGCGGCCGAGTCGGATTGGCGGCGCCTGTTTGCGACCGAGGGCTACGTCCGGCTGAAGAAGCGCGAGGCCGAGCTCAAACGGTCCTTCGAGGACGCGGAATTCAAGGCGTTTGTCCTTTCCTCGGAACTCCAGGCGAAGACAGCCGCCCTCGCCGAGACGCTGGACCGCTGGAAGCGGGCCGACTTGAACGCCGCGGCTTCCCGCGCCCTTGCCTATCTTCCCGCCGGCACCGCCATCCGAGCCAAGGTCTATCCCGTCATCAAGCCCAAAACCAACAGCTTTGTTTTCGAGCTTCAAACCGACCCCGCCATCTTTCTGTACCTCAGCCCGGACATGAATGCGGGCCAATTCGAGAACACCGTCGCCCACGAGCTCCATCACATCGGATTCGCGGCCGCCTGCCTCCCCGCTACCGAGAACGAGGAATTCACCCCGAAGCCGGCCGAGGTCCGCGCGGTGTTGGAGTGGATCGGCTCGTTCGGCGAGGGCGTCGCCATGCTGGCCGCCGCCGGAAATCCGGACATCCACCCCCATGCCGCAAGCCCCGCGGCGGACCGGGAGCGCTGGGACAAGGATATGGTCAACTTCAATTCAGACCTGAAGAAGGTGGAGGAATTCTTCCTGGATATTCTGGACGGAAGGCTGAAAGGCGAGGCCATAAGGGAAGCGGGCTTTTCATTCTTCGGCGTCCAGGGTCCCTGGTACACCGTCGGTTGGAAGATGGCCGTTCTGATCGAGAAGACATTCGGACGGGCGAAGCTCATCGAGTGTCTCTGTGATTCGGCCGCTTTTCTGGCCAACTATAACGAAGCCGCAGCCCGTCACGGTGCCCGGACCGGCGAGGCGCTGGTCCTCTGGTCGCCCGACCTGTTGAAACGTCTTATGTAGATAATCGCGGTCAACTCGCTTCTTGGACGTTCGTATGTATTATGGAGGGAATGGGAATAAAGTCTGGGCGGAGATTGTATGAAAATGGATGGCTCGAATTCTGCCCATCGCTTTTTAAGGACATCACCATGAAAACCTTAAGGCCTCTCCCTGTTCTTGGCCTCGTTGTCGGCCTGGTCTTTTCGCTTTTTTCCTATTCCCCGCCTCTCCCCCTGGTTAAGATCGCCAAGGGAACGCCGGAGCTTGTCGTCATCTTGAAGGCCCATCAGACGGAGGTCCTCCAGGAGCTCGAGACGTGTTACCTGGCCAGGGCCGACCGCCATGAGCTGGCTTCCCTGAGGGACCATGGGGTCTCCGTGTCCGTGCTGGACCGGGACAGCCAGGGGAAGGAGTATTTTCTCGTCTCCCTTCCTTCCCCCGCCGAGTCGAGCGCCGTATCGGCGCTCGGCCGCAGCCTGCCTGTTGAGGGAAGCCTGTATCTTTTCTGGAGCGATCGGGGCGACCCCCTCACGGTCTTGCCCCGGGGAATCCAAAGGAAACCTCTGGGGGGCGCGTCGATCCTGCCTTTCCTCAGGGCCTACTCGAGGCCGGAGAGCGTCCCTCTTTCGCTCAAGGTCAACGATGTCATCACGACCATCGTCGGCCAGGTCAGCCGGGCCAACCTGCGGGCCCATGTGCAGAGCCTCCAGGATTTCGAGACGCGCTATACGACGACGGCCAACTGCGAGCTCGCCGGCCAGTTCATTCTCAGCTATTTCCAATCCCTGGGCCTGGAGGCGGCGTTCGAGCCCTTCACCTTCGGCTCTGGGACGGCCACCCGCAACGTCGTCGCCGAAGTCCGGGGCGAGACCGACCCGGACGAGATCGTCATCATCTGCGCGCATTATGATTCGGATTCGAGCAATCCCGAAATCACGGCGCCCGGCGCCGACGACGACGCCAGCGGTGTCGCCGCCGTCATGGAAGCCGCCCGGATTCTGTCCGCCCATCCGCTCGATTTCACCGTCCGGTTCATCGCCTTCTCCGCCGAGGAGTGGGGGCTTTATGGGAGCCGCGCCCATTCCGCGGCCGCCCGGGGGGACGCCGAGCGCATCATCGGGGTTGTGAACCTCGACATGATCGCTTACGCGGACGCCATGCCCGAGGACCTGGACGTCGTCGTCAACGACGCTTCCCGTTGGCTGGCGGAAAGGACGGCCCAGGTCGCCGCGACCTATACGGACCTCGCGGTCCGGAGGATCGTCGATGCTTCCTTTATCTATTCCGACCACTCGCCCTTCTGGGACCAGGGCTATTCCGCTTTCTGCGGCATCGAGGACGCCGATGTCAACAACCCCTTTTACCACACTCCCGATGATACGGTGGACACCTTGAACTTTGATTTCTTCGAAGACGCCGCCAAGACCGCGCTGGCCGTGGCGGCCGACCTGGCCCAGCCCGTGAGGACGGGTTACCCGCGGACTCCCGCGGGCCTCGAGGCGGATTCCTCATCCTACGCCTCGGCCTTTGCGGCGATCAAGAACGTGAGCCTCACCTGGAGTGCGGTGGCCGGCGCCGCCGGGTACAACATCTACAGGTCCAACACTTCCCGGGCGGGTTTCGTCAAGATCAACGGCTCGCCTGTCGAGTTGACCGCTTTTACGGATAGGGCCTTGGCGGCCGACGACGTTTACTACTATGTGGTCACGGCCGTGGGCCCGGGCGGCGCAGAGAGCAATTTCTCCCGGGAGGTCGAGTCGCCGCCCGAACCCACGAGGTACGAACCGGAGGACGCCGAAGCGGAACTCTCATCGGCCGTCTGGAGATGGAGATGACCATGAGAAAAGCAGTCCTCGTTGTGATGGCCTGCGCCATTCTCGCCGCTGATCCCCTGGCCGGCATGGACTGGGGAATCTCGACGGAGGCCGGGTTCTTAACGCTCCGGCAAAAGGACGTCCAGGATATGTACGGCCTCGGCTTTCCGGTCGGCGTTCGGGCCTGGGCGGGCTCAAAAAACTGGCGGCTTTCGGTCGGATTGGAATATCTTTCCGAGCGCGGGCAGGCCGTTCCTCTCAGCGGCGGGCCGGAAGAATTCCCCCTCAGGCTCAAAGCCACTTCGATTCCCCTCGTCCTTTACTACCAGATAGACGCGAAGGATGTGTTTATCGCGCTCGGCGCCGGCACCAGCTACGCCATGTATAAGGAG
>Ga0316622_100002219_pt1 | contig 13336 bp, 11 predicted proteins | sample OWC_Aug_OW2_C1_D_FD_207646 | JGI IMG/M metagenome (GOLD analysis project Ga0316622, IMG submission 207646) | Wetland soil microbial communities from Old Woman Creek delta, Ohio, United States - OWC_Aug_OW2_C1_D5_C | ecosystem: Environmental > Terrestrial > Soil > Wetlands | place: USA: Ohio... | reverse complement strand
CACGCAGGAGGAGAGCACGCGCGGGAAGGTGCCGTAGCTGGCCGGGTTCTGGTGGCCGTGCGCCGTCACGAAGGTGTCGGTCTCGATGGTGCAGAGTGGGTGCGCGAGCACGTGGCGCAGCGCCGACTCGTCGTCCGGCGCGCCGCTGTAGGTATGGATGAGCACGCGCGCCGTGCGGCGGCTCTCGAGCACCAGGCGGGCGTAGAACTCCCACGGGTCCATGCCCGCGCGCCGCGCCGCGTCGCCGACGAAGAGCCCGTCGTAGGCCGCGAAGGCGGGCGCGTTCGCACGCATGATCTGGATGTCGTCGAGCCCGAAGCCGATCTGGCCGAAGACGTGCTCGCCCATCGCGCGCAGGCCGGCGAGCGCCTCGGGGCGCCCGAGCAGCGTCTCCAGGTGCGGCAGCATCTCGGGCGGGAACAGGACCGCGGCGGTCGTGTTGCCGGCCGTGTACGGGAAGGCGTCGAAGGCGACGTCGAGTCCCTCCTCGTGCGCTCGCTCGATCACCGCGAGCGCACGCTCGACCGTGGGCCAGGTGCGCCGGCCGACGAAGATCAGGTGGCTCACCTGGAGCCGCACCCGCGACGGCGCGGCCACCCGCAGGATCTCCTCGATGGCCTGGACGTTGTGCGGCGTCTCGTGCGGGTCGGTCTGCAGCGCCGGGCTGATCCAGCTGTAGGCGCGGAGGTGCGAGGTGAAGAGCGCGCCGGCATCCGCGGCCCAGCGTGCGAAGGCGGCCAGCTCGGGCTCGGCGGCGAAGATGCCGGGCGCGTAGCCGAGGCCGGTGCTCACGCCGAAGGCGCCCGCGTCGAGCGACTCGCGCACCAGCCGCTCCATCGCCGCGAGCTCGTCGGCTGCCGGCGCGGCGGCGGTGAGCCCGCCGGTGACGCCGGCGCGCACGGCGCCGTGGCCGACCAGCTGCACCAGGTTGAGGGGGATGCCGGTCGCCGCCAGCGCGTCCAGGAACTCGGCCATGCTGGTCCAGCGCACGTCGATGGCGTCGTCGGTGATGAGGCGGCTGCCGTCCTGCACCCCGCGCTGGTTGCGCGCGGTGACCGGAGCGGGGCTGAAGCCGCAGTTGCCGCCGACCAGCGTGGTCATGCCCTGACGCACGAACGGCTCGACCAGCGCTCCCGCCTCGCGCCCGGGGACGAGGAAGTCGGCGTGCGAGTGCACGTCGATGAACCCCGGCACGATGGTCCGGCCGGCGCAGTCGAGCGTGGTGCGGGCCGTGAGGCCGGCGAGGTCCCCGACGGCCGTGATCCGCCCGTCGGCCACCGCGACGTCGGCCCGCACCGCGCGGGCGCCGGTGCCGTCGACGAGCGTGCCGCCCGCAAGCAGCAGGTCGGCGCTCATCGTCGTGGATGCTCCGGGGCGGGCATGGCGGGATCGGGCGCGAGCGCGGGTCGCATGACGCGTCCCGATGTAGCGTACCCCCGCCGGGATGGTAAGCGGGGTACGGTGCGTCACGCCCCGGCGCGCGCTTTTCTCGTTGACTCGACTGCGCGGCACCAGGCACCTCTGGTCGTCATGCGGATCGTCCTCGCCCTCCTCGCCCTCCTCGTCGTCGCGCGCCCGGCCGCGGCACAACCGCACACCTGCCGGTCGGCGAAGCTCCAGGCTGCCAGCAAGGCCGTGCAGTCGCTCATCACGTGTGAGGCGACGGGCGCGAAGAAGGGCGTCGCCACCGAGACCGCCTGTGTCTCGAAAGCCACCGACAAGCTCGCCGCGGCGTTCGCGAAGGCGGAGGCGAAGGGCGGCTGCGCGCCCGACGACCGGATCGCCCGCCTCGACGAAACCGTGCGCGACGTCGCCAGCGCCGCGGCGCTGCGGCTGCGGCCGACGAACGCGCTGTCGCAGTGCCAGGCGGCGAAGCTGAACGCGGCCAGCAAGCGGGCGGGCGCCACGCTCAAGGCGCACGCGAAGAGCCTCAAGAAGTTCGACGTGGCGAAGCTGCAAGCGTCGCTGAGCAAGGCCCGCTCGAAGTACGACCTGGCGTTTCCCAAGGCCGAGGCGAAGGGCGACTGCCTGACCACCGGCGACGGCGCCACGGTCGGCGGGGCGGTGGACGCCGCGCTCGACGTGGTGATGACGGCCGTGCGCGTCGTCGAGCGCTCCACCGAGTCGCGGTCGAGCCCGGTGCAGCCGCTCAACACGCCAGGGTCGTCGGGCGTCACCACGGTGTATCCGAAGGTCGAGACGGTCCTCGGCCCGGGCGCCAGCCTGAACAACGTCACCTGGACGCGCTGGTACCTGAACGACCTCGGCCTCAACCCGGACGCCGTCGTGATCGCCGTGCCCGGCTTCGGCGCGGGCGCCGGCACCTTCGAGGTGCTCGCCGAGAACCTGCTGACGCGCATGCTCGAGGACCACGGCCTCGTCGTCGAGCTGTGGGGCTACGACCGCCGCACCGAGCAGCTCGAGGACCGGGCCGGCGCGCTCATCGCCGGCGCCCGGCAGGATCCGCTGGTCGCGCTCGACTGGTACTACGGCGAGGAGCTCGGCTTCGGCGCGACGCTGCAGCCGGCGCTGGTCGCCGGCCCGAACCGGCGCGCCGTGTTCTTCAACACCACGACCGACGCACCCTTCATCGCCAACTGGACCTCGCTGGTCTTCAGCCGTGACATCGATGCGGTGGTCGCGGAGGCGAACACCATATCGGGCGGCAACGTGTTCCTCGCCGGTCACTCGGCGGGCACCGGCTTCGCCGCGCGCTACGCCTCGACCGACTTCAACCTGACCGGCGTCGGCCCGGCCGATCCGGGCTACGCCCGGCTCCGGGGGCTCGTGCTCCTCGAGGGCGGCGGCGGCAGCACCGCGACCACGCCGCTCACGCCCGATGCGCTCGATCGCATCGTCGCCAAGGCCGATGGCGGCCTCTTCGGCGCGGTGCGCGACGGGGCCAACCGGTGCGTCGACGGCACCACGCCGTGCACGATCGCGACCGAAGCGGAGGACTGCGTGGGCCAGCTCCCGCCGGTCTGTACGCCCACGGGCCCGGCGCACGGCGTGATCCTCGGCATCAGCCCGAAGATCCTCGCCTCTGCCGAGCCGGGCGGTGTGCAGGGGATCACCGATCCGGACTCTGGCCAGATCATCCTGCAGGTCGATCAGGGCGCGTCGGGCAACAACGCCATCGCCAAGGTGCCGGAGCTGGCACTCTTGAGCTTCCTCGTTCCGGCGCCCGCCACGGTACACGGCCTCTTCGGGGCGTTCCTCGACGACGACGGCGTGCCCGCGAGCCTTCCGGGCGGCGGGGCGGCGCTGGCCACCTCGCTCGCCGGGCCCGGACCGGTGGTCGGCGGCGTCGGGACGTGGACGGACATCACCGAGACGCTGTCGTTCCCGGGGCTTACGCCCAGCAACGGTCCGGCGCCGACGACCCTGCCAGGAACCGTCTGGGGCCAGGAGGTCGAGGCGGTCCGCATCGACCGCCAGGGGTCCGCGTTCTCCGGCGTGCGCGGGGCGAACGCGTCGGACTGGTACTACCCGATCTCGGGTCTCGCGACGACGTCGTCGCCCGGCCTGTGCTCGGGCACGACGCCGGGAAGTACCTGCGTCGCGGGCAACGTCGGCGCGTCCTGCACCGCGGACTCGCAGTGCGCGGTGTCGATCTCGCTCGATTCCGAGGCGTTGTCGGTCGGACGCGGGCGGCGCGACATCGAGAACCTGACGCAGGCGGCCAAGGTGAACATCCCCGTGCTCGGCATCGGCGGCGGCAACGGGCTTGCGCCCGTGCCGGGTCGCTTCACCCCGGTGGCGCAGAGCTTCGACACGTGCACGGCGCCAGGCTGCGACGGGACGCCGCGCGTGGTCGACGCGGCCACGCCGAACACGGCGTTCCCGACCTTCGGTGGTGCCGCGGGCGGCTTCGAAGTCGTCATCGCCGCCGGCTACGCCCACGTGGACGTGGTGGCGGCGGAGGACAACGCGACCAACCCGGTCGTGAAGGCGCTCGGCGACTTCATCGCGCGCAACGTGCAGTGAGCGCGGAGCGGGCGGCAGCGGCGCGCGTCGGCGCGTCCAGCCGCCCGCCCCGGGTCCGATCGCCGTCGATCGCCCAGCAGCTGCCGGTATACTGACGCCTGCGTGGGTTGGTGAATCATCTCGCCGCCATCGGGCGGACGCCCGAGCAGTTCCGCCTCCCGTTCGCCCTGTGGACGCTGCCGCTCATCGGGCAGCTGATCGAGCGGAAGTTCGGCGTCGTGCTCCACGCCACGACCATCCCGCGACGGCTCCACCGGCTCGGGCTGTCGCCGCAGCGGCCCGTCCGCCGCGCGTTTCAGCGGGATGCGGACGCCTGCCTCGCGCCTCGGGTCCGGCCGGACCGACGGCGGCGCGCCTCTGATCGGGACCTGGCAGCAGCGCTACGCCGGTGGATGGAGCACGCGCGGCCGTGGCGAACGGACTACCGGCAGACGCTGCTCGTGCCGAGCCCGTGGTGCGTCACCCATCCCGAGTGGCGATCCGAGCCCCGGTCCCGTCGCGGCCGCGCCGGCTGAGCAGGCATGCGTGCTCCCAAGGCATCGCAGATGTCACGTCGAATGCACGGGACAGGAATGCATTGCTCGCCGGGCGAGTGGCGTGTTACCGTTTCGTGGCTCATGGCCGGTGCGGGCAGGGCGTTCGGTCTTCCTCTCGCCATCCTGGTCGTCGTGCTGCTGGTCGTGGCGCCACGCGCCGCCAGCGCGCAGCCGGCGGTGGTCACGGTCGGCACGCGCGTGCTCCTCCTGCGGGACGGCACTCCGACCTCCCAGCGCAAGCTCTCGTGGACGGTCCGGAGCCGGCTCGACGATCCCGCACACCAGGTCGCCACGCCCGAGCCGGGCAGTGCGACCGACCCGACCACGGCCGGTCTCACGGGCGGCGGCGCCGTGCTCACCTTCTACAACTCGGCGGGCAGCGGGGAGTCGTTCACCGTGCCGTTGCTGGCCGAGGGGTGGCGGCTCTGGGACGGTACCGTGCGTCGCTACGTGTACACGGGTGACCCGGCGGTGCACCCCATCGGGAAGATCTGGCTCCGGGGGACGCGGCTCACGGTGCGCGGCGGGAAGCAGCAGTGGGGGTACACGCTGGACGAGGCCTCGCAGGGGCGCATCGCGATCCGCCTGACCCTCGGAACCGGTGTCACCTACTGCACCGACGTGCCGGCGCGAACGACCGGCACCCCGCCGTCGACGGCGGCAACCGACCGTCCCGATCGCTTCGTGGGGGTCGACGCGCCCGCGCCTGACAGCTGTCCGCCGCTCCCCTGACCCGAGGCGCTGCTAGACGGCCTTGGCCGTCTCACCGAGGAGGGCTCGGATCGCGTCCTGGTGGGCCGCGGTCGCGAACGTGGCGCGGCATCGAGCAACCGCTCGTGCGGCACGACCGCGTTCACGAGATCGTGCCGGGCCGCGTCGGCGGCCGACGGCGTGCCGCCGAAGCAGCGGAACCAGAGCCGGCCGCGGGGGCTGATGGCCGAGATGACGTTCACCCGGGGGCGCGTGCCCGGCGCGGCGATGACCGGCGCCTGCCGCCCGCGGCATTCCCGAGAAGCAAGATGGCCCGCATGCTGGGCTACAGCCCGTAGCGGCGGAAGGGCCCGAAGAAGCCGTGCTCGTGCAGCCCGTAGCCGACGAGATCGCCCAGGCGGAAGCGCGCGGCGTGGTCCACCACCCCGAACCAGCCCCAGGTGTCCAGCTCGCTCATGTCGCGCCTGAGCCCCTGCACGACCAGCGGTCCCTGATACATGCCGTGACGCCAGTCGTCCTCGAGCCCGTAGCCCGTGCCCACGGCGATGTAGCAGTGGGTCAGGTGCTCGACCCGCACGTCGAAGCCGCCGCCCGGCGCCTGCGGGAACGACAGCGTCGAGGAGCGCACCATCCTCGTCCCCGGCTCGAGCTCATGGGCGTGCTCGGGACGGCCGAGCCACTCGGGCGCGCGCCCCGGGTCGGCCCAGATGCGGACGGCCTCCTCGAGCGGCCGGCTGCCGTCGTCCTGCTCGTTGCAGATGTAGACGATGGAGAAGTCGTCGAACTGCATCGGCGCGTAGTTCCACATGCCGGTCAGCTGGCCCTCGCCCTGGCGGATGCCGGGGTGCTCGGCCTCGCCCACGGGGCGGACGCCCCACGAGCGGTCGCGCGTCCCCTGCCAGCGCTCGGGCGTCACCCGGAAGGTCTCGCCGCCGACGGTCAGCGTCCCCGACCAGCGGCCGGTCTGGGCGAAGCGCTGGGTGTCGAAGAGCACGCGGCCGTGCGTGCGGATGTACTGGCGCGGCTCGAGGAAGGCGGGGATTGCGCCCTCCCAGACGAGGTCGCAGGCGAGCGTGTGCTCGGTCGGCTCGAGCACCACGCGCAGCCTCCGCAGCGGTTCCAGCACCTCGACGCGGAACGGGCCCACGCTGGTATCCATGCGGTCGCCCAGCTCGCGCGACGCGCGCACCACGTGGTGGGTGCCGCCCCGGCGCACGCAGGCGAAGGCGTCCTGCACGGCGAGATTCGGGTACTGCCCGAGCCCCATCACCATGAACAGCTCGTCGCTCGAGGCGTGCAGGTTGAAGTAGTAGCGGTCGTAGAAGTTGCGGTCGCTGGTGCCGACGAAGCGGATCGGCTCGGCCAGCTGGTGGAGCGGGTAGTCGTCCATGCGCGACAGCATTGGCGCTCGCCTGCCCCGTGCCGCGCCGGGGTGTCAAGCGGCGGGGCGATGGGCATCGGCGCGGATCGCGCACGTGCCGGTTCCGGGCGGTCGGACGGCCCGATCGCTGCCGGTTCCCGCAGCCGGGAACGCGACCCGGGCAGCGCGGCAGCGGTGGCCCGGCCGACGCCTTGCATCATCGGCCGGCCGCCGTGTCGGCCCGGAGGTGAACGCCATGGCCGAGCTGAAGGACGAGATCCGCGAGCTGTTCGACACCCTGCGCACCCAGCGCGACGACCTGCGCGTCAGGATGAACCTGGCCGGGAAGGAGGTGCGCACGGAGTGGGAGGAGCTCGAGAAGAAGTGGGACCACGCGCGCGGCAAGCTGGAGGTCATCGGCCGCGAGGCGGGCGACGCCGCCCGCGACGTGGGCTCGGCGCTGCGCCTCGTCGGCGAGGAGATCAAGAAGGGCTACACGCGGATCCGGGAGCTCGTGTAAGCCGGGTCGGGCGCGGTCACGGTCCCCGGGTCTCCGCCGGCCCGCTCCCGGCCGGGGCGAAGCGAGGGCTGCGGGCGAGCACGAGCCGGTCGACGGCGTAGCCGCCCTCGCGGACGCGCAGCTCGAGGACGTGCGGTCCGCGGCGGAGCCGCAGCGGCTCGGGGAGCGCCACCCACGCTCACGTGCCCCCCGGGCCGTTGATGTCGTCCAACGGCGCGGCCGGCGCATGCCCGTCGATTCCGAGCCACGCGGAATAGGAGTACGGCCCGCCGAGGGTCGCCCCCCACGACGCCGGGATCCAGCGCCGCACCCAGGCCGTGTACGACACGCCGCGCACCTGGGTGGCGTAGTCGAGCCCGCGCTCGCCGGTGAACGAGCGGATGTGGAGCGTGCCGCCCACCAGCGTCGGGTCGTCGGGCGAGCCGGGGCCGCGCCCGAGCGTGGTGGCGGGATCGCTCGCCGTGACCTCGAGGGTCCTCGCGGGTTGCGCCGTCAGGAGGAGGGATGTCCCGGGCAGGCGCTCGGTGGCAGCCGCCGAGGCGGCCGCCACCGCCATCGGCAGCGCCACGGCGAAGGCCAGCGCGACGGCGCGCGGATGGGCGCGCGGCCCCGGCGGCGCCTCCAGCAGGCGGGATCGGGCGGCGGCCATGCGGACGACCGAAGCGCAGCGGACCGGCGGCTGTCAAGGTGCGACGGCGCTTCGTGCTAGCGTGGCGCGATGCCGAACGCCGTGCGGGTGGAGAGCTGGGCGCAGCTGCAGCACGAGCTGTTCGCCGAATCCTGGGATCCCGTGCTCGAGCGCTTCCGGGCGCGGGTGGTCTTCCGCGGGCTCTCCGACGCCGGCTACCGGCTCGACACCACGCTGCGGCGCCTCGGAGGTCCCTACGCCGAGATCGAGCGCCACCTGCTGCGGAACTTCCGCAAGTACGCCCACCGCAACGTGGTCGAGCGCGACTCGATCTGGCACTGGCTGGCCGTGGCCAAGCACTACGGCCTGCCGGCGCGGCTGCTCGACTGGACGAGCTCCCCCTACGTGGCCCTGCACTTCGCCACCGCCAACATCGAGCGTTTCGATGCCGATGGCGTGGTCTGGGTGGTGAGCTACGACCGGGTCCACGACCGGCTGCCCGCCAGGCTGCGCGACGTGCTCGCCGGCGAAGGCGCGAGCGTGTTCACGGTCGAGCTGCTCTCGCAGGCCGTGCGCTCGCTCGACGAGCTGCCGCGGCTCGCGCCCGAGCCCTTCGCCATCTTCTTCGAGCCGCCCTCCATCGACGACCGCATCGTGAACCAGTACGCGTTCTTCTCGCTGCTCTCCGACGCCCGCCTGCGGCTCGACGAGTGGCTGGACGCGCATGCGCCCGACGCCTGGCGGCGCATCGAGGTGCCCGCGGACCTCAAGTGGGAGGTACGCGACAAGCTCGACCAGGCGGGCGTGAACGAGCGCGTGCTCTTCCCCGGCATGGACGGGCTCAGCGCCTGGCTGCGGCGGTACTACAGCCCCAAGGCGCGGCCCGCGTGATGCCGCTCAGCGCTGGGCGGCGCGCAGGCGCTCGAGCCAGGAGGCGAGGTCTGCGGGCAGGGGGCTCCGTACCTCGATCGCGCTACCCGTCCGGGGGTGGGCGAAGCCCAGCACCTCGGCATGCAGCGCGAGGCGTGGCGGCGGCAGGGCGGGGTGCGTGCGGTGCTGCGGGTCGCCGAGGACGGGGTGGCCCGCGAGCATGCAGTGCAGGCGGATCTGGTGCGTGCGGCCGGTCTCGAGGCGGCAGCGGATGCGGGTCGCCGCGTCGCCGAACCGCTCCTCGACCGCGACGTGCGTGATCGCCCGGCGTCCGCCGAGCGGCGCGTCCAGCCGCGCCTGGTCGCCGGGAAACGCCCCCGCAACCACGGCGACGTACTCGCGGCGCACGTCGTGCTCGCGGAAGCGGGCGGCCAGCACGCGATTCGCCTCGGCTGTCCTGGCGTACACGAGGAGGCCGCTCGTGTGCAGGTCGATGCGGTGGACCACCCAGATCCGCCCCGCGCCCGGGCGCCGGGCGAGCAGGTCGGCCAGGTTGCCGCGGTCGCTCTCCGCCGTCGGCGCCGCCAGCAGGCCGGCCGGCTTGTCCACCACCACCACGTCCTCGTCCTCGAACGCCACGCGGAACGGCGGCAGGGCGGCGTCGTCGCGGGCGCGCGCGGCGCGGCCGAGCTCCTTGGTGGCACGCGTGAGCGCCCCACCGACCGCGGCCTCGATCGCCTGGCCGGTGCGGACGGCGCGGCTCGCCACCTTGACGCGCCGGCCGTCCACGAAGACGCCGCCGATGTCGAGCAGCACGCGGGCCCGGGTCCGCGACAGCTCCGGCACGCAGGCGGCCAGCACGCGGTCGAGCCGCTCCCCGTCCATCGCCGCGGGGACGGCGAAGCGGAGGATGCGGCCGGCGGTTGGGCGGTCGCGCACCCCGGCGCCGCGTCAGACGCCGCCGCGCAGCGTTCGTGCCGCCGCCACGATCGCGGCGAGCTTCGCCTCGGCCACCGCGGCCGACGCGATCGGGTTGTCGGCGAAGGTCGCGAAGCCGCAGTCGGGCGTGAGCAGCACGCGCTCGGCGCCGAGGAGCGCCACGGCGCGCTCGGCACGCGCGAGGATCTCGTCGGGCGTCTCCACGTGCGGCGTCTTCTGGTTCACCACGCCGACGCCGATGCGCCGGTCGCGTGGCAGCTCGGCGAGCGCGCCGAGGTCGCCGGCGCGCGGCGTGGCGTGCTCGAGGAAGAGCGTGCCGACCGGCACGCGCGCGAGGAGGCCGAGCAGCGGGTCCCACGGCCCGCTGAGCGCGGCCCGCTCGTCGGGCGTCCAGTTGCCGCGGCAGGCGTGCAGCGCGAGCCGCTCGCGCGGGAAGCCGGCCAGCGTCTGCGCCAGCAGCGTCTCGGCGAAGGCCAGCTCCGCCGCGGGGTCGAGCTTCTCCCCGAGCGCGCCGCACATGAAGGTGCGGCTGCCGCGCGCGTGGCCGAAGACGACCTCGGTGAGCACTGGCTCGTCCAGCTGCACCAGCGCGGCGCCGCCGGCGAGCAGCGCTACGATCTCCTCGCGCAGCACGCGGACGATCGCGGGCGCGATCTCGTTGCGCGAGCCGTACGGCGTGCGCTCGGCGATGCACTCCATCCACATGCTGCGGGTGAGGAGATAGGGGCCGGGGAGCGCGACCTTCACGGGGGCGTCGGTCAGCGTGCGCACGAACGCGAGCTCGTGCGCCGCGAGCGGCCGGCTGCGCGCGATCGGCCCCAGCACCGCCGGGTGGCGGACGAGGTCGGCCGGCACGTCGAGCGCGCGCAGCTGCTCCTGGAAGGCGGCCGGGTCGTCGACGTAGGGCAGCAGGTCGGTGATCGGCACCAGCTGGCAGCCGTCGAGCCGGGACCCGACGAAGCTCGCGTACGAGTCGCGGCGCTGCTCGCCATCGGTCAGCACGTCCACGCCGGCGCGCTGCTGGGCCGCGATCGCGAGCCGGACCGCGTCGTCGGCGGTCTCGTGGAATGCGGGCTCGGGCAGCCGGCCCTCGAGGAAGTCGTGCAGGGCGGCGAGCAGCCAGCGCGGCCGCGGCCAGCTGCCGATGCCCATCACGGCAAGCGGCCGGATGGCCGGCGCCGGGCCCGCGCCGACGGCCGCTGGAGGGTGGGGGTGGGCCTGTGGCCGGGGCGGCGCCGCCGTCCGGCTCGCGCCGGCGGGCTCGCCGCGCGGCGGTGCCTGGCGGGTCCCCTTGACCACGAGGTAGCGGCGCTCGCGCCCCTCGCCGCCCACCGAGAGCAGCGCGTTGCCGGTGAGGCGGCACCACGCCGGCAGGTCCTCGGCCACCGAGGGCTCGCGCGAGACGATCTCGAGTAGCTCGCCTGGGCGGAGCGGATCGATGTGCCGCCTGATGAGCAGCAGGAGGCCGCTGCCGCAGTCGAGCTCGCCGCCGTCGAAGCTGGCAGCGGGCTGCACGGGATCTGCGGGCATCGTGCGCGCAGGAGCGTCAGTACGAGACGCAGGGCGCGCCGGAGGCGAGCAGCTCCACCAGCTTCGCGCCGCCGACGATGGTGGCGCCGGGCACCAACCTGGTCTCGTCGAGCCCGCGCTTCTTGAAGCAGGGCGAGCACACCCAGATCTTCCCACCGCCGCCGGTGAAGTTCGCCATCAGCTCGCGCAGCGGCAGGAAGCCCTCCTCGTGCACGGCGTCGGCGGCCCCTGCGACGGCCAGCCGCACGGCCTCGGTGGAGAGGAAGACGACGGTGTCCTGTTCGGAGCCGACGGCGGCGTTGGCCACCACGAAGGCGACGGTCGCGCGGTCGGGGTCCTCGGTGGCGCGGGTGAGCGAGACGCAGAACTTGCCAGACATGCGAGCTCCTTGCGGGCGAACGGTCGGTCGCGCGCTTATCGCCACGGCGTCCGGGCTCGTCAACTGCCGGTCGTGTCGCTCGACCTCGCCCCGACGGCGCGCTCCGCGTGGTGAGACGTGGGGGCCGCTGCGGGGAGTCCACTCGACGTATGCCGAGTACCTCGACCTCGAAGCGGACAGCCCGATCCGCCCGAGTACCTGGCCGGCGAGATCTACGCGATGGCCGGGGGGACGCCGGAGCGTGCCGCGCTGCAGATGGCCGTCGGTGGAGCGCTCGTGCGCCAGCTGGAGGGGCGGCCCTGTCGCGTGTTCAGCTCGGACCTGCGGCTGCGGATCCCGGCAACGGGGCTCGCAACCTACCCCGACGTCTCGGTGGTCTGCGGGCGCGTCGAGCGGGACGCCGAGGACGAGAACGCGGTCGTCAATCCGACGGTCCTGGTCGAGGTGACGAGCAAGCGAACGGAGGCCTACGACCGGGGTGAGAAGCTCGAGCACTACCGCACCATCCCCTCCCTCCGGGAATACGTGATCGTCTCGCACCGCGACGCGCGCATCGACGTCTGGCGCCGGCCCGCCTCGGGCGGCGAATGGACGGTGACCCAGGCGGGCGCCGGGCAAGCGGCGCTGCTCGACGCGATCGGCTGCCGGCTCGACGTGGACGACGTCTACGCCGCCGCGCGCTTCCCCGAGTAGCCGGAAGCGGCCCGCTCAGCGGCGCCGCCACCACCCGAGCGCGCGCAGCGCTGCGAACGCGGCCGGCCGCAGGAAGCTGCCGGCGAGCGCCGCCACCGCCCCGGGTGCCGGCGTGTTCCCGGCGGCGGGGAAGCGGTCGATACCGAGGCGCTGGCGCAGGTCGGCGCTCATCACGAGCACGGGCGGGTCGAGCGGGATGCCCGTGCCGTCGGCGACGCGCACCATCCGCTCGAAGTTCGAGGCCACCGCCGCGGTGTCCACCAGGGCCGCGTCGCCGAGGGCGGCGCGCACGGCGTCGCGGGCGCGGGCCAGGGCCGCGTCGTCGGCATCCACGAGTGCGTCCGCGAAGGCCAGCAGCGTGGCCGCGTGCGCGACCCCGCTGGTCGCGGCCGCCGCGTCGTCGGTCACCGCGCCCGCGTCCACCACCACCCCAGCCATCTCGCCGCTCGCACGGAGCAGCAGCGCGTGCGCGCTGGTTCAGTAGAAGCACTCGCGGCGCGCCGAGACGCGGCCCGCCACCAGCTCCATCTGAGCGCGGTCGATCGCACGGCCGCGCGTGAGATCCATCATCTGCGCGGGCGTCAGGTAGTGGGCGGCGCCGAGATCCGCGAGCGTGCGCACCGCGTCCGGCACCAGGCTGAGCGCGCGCAGCACGTTCGGCACGGGCACCGGCCGGCGCGGGTACAGATCCGCCTCGGCGCCGCGCGCCGCATCGCCGGGGATCGTGTCGACCCACGCGCCCTCGGGTCGCGTGGCCGCCGGCCGGTAGCGCCGCGGCGCGCCCGGCCGCGGCGGCGGCAGCAGGTGGAGCGGTGCGCCCACGCCCCGGCAGAAGCCGTCGACGCCGATCACGGTCACCACCACGCCGAGCAGCTCGACGTAGGCCGCGTCGCTGAGCCCGCCGGCAAGCAGCCCGTCGAACCAGGCGCGCGTCAGCCGGCCCGGATCGGTGGTGATGCGGTGGATGGCGTCGATCGCGACCGCCGGCAGAGCCGGCATCGCCTCGTGTGCGCCGGCGACGGCGGCAGGCGAGAGCGCGGCCTTGCGCTCGCGGCAGAGGGCGCACCCCCAGGCGGCGCGCACCTCGCCGGCGATCGCCACACGCTCCGCGCCCGTCCACCAATCGCCCGCGCCGGCCAGCCCGTGCCAGGCGCGCTCGTGCGCCGCCACCAGGTCGGCTCGC
>Ga0316622_100002218_pt1 | contig 13340 bp, 14 predicted proteins | sample OWC_Aug_OW2_C1_D_FD_207646 | JGI IMG/M metagenome (GOLD analysis project Ga0316622, IMG submission 207646) | Wetland soil microbial communities from Old Woman Creek delta, Ohio, United States - OWC_Aug_OW2_C1_D5_C | ecosystem: Environmental > Terrestrial > Soil > Wetlands | place: USA: Ohio... | reverse complement strand
CGCATGGAGCGCAACGCGGCGAAAGGGGTTTGTCTTGGCGCCGTATTTTTTATCGCCTACGACAGGGCAGCCGATATCGGCAAGGTGCACGCGGATCTGATGTTTCTTCCCCGTCTCAAGAAGCACATCAAGGAGGGCATGGCCCTTGCCTGCTTTCATTATCCGGTACCGGGTGACTGCGTGTTTCGATTCCTCTCCCACGGGCTCGGAGTATACCTTGAATGCAGTCGTCTCGCTCAGATAGCTTTCGATCCTGCCTTCAGGGTTTCTGGGAACGCCCTCAATGACCGCATAATACTTCTTCTCCGCATCATTCCAGTCCTTCTGGAGCCGGTGCTTCGCGGCCTCGTCCTTTGCGAACACGATCAGGCCTGAGGTCTCGCGGTCGAGCCGGTGGACAATGAATATGCGGTCAGGTCGTGACGGGTCACGCTCTTTGAAATATGCGTTCAGGAGATAGTATACGGTCTCTCTCTTTTCCTTCTCCGTTGCAATGGTGAGCAAGCCCGAAGGCTTGTTGATGACGATGACCGCGTCGTCCTCATATACGATGCCGATGCCTGCGTGTTCGAGGATCTCGGCACCGGGCTTCGGTTTTGCATCAAGCAAAATGCTGTCATTCGCAGAAAGCTTATGGTCAGCGCGCGTGACAACCCTGTTGTTGACTGCAATTGCGCGGTGTTTCAGGAGTTGCTTTACCTTGGTCTTGGTATACCCGAGCCCTGTCAGAAAATCAATAAGGGTTGAGGCTGCCTTGACCTTCAGCGGGTTCATCGCACCTTCTTCCCGTAGCGGGCCTTCAGCTGGCCGCAGGCAGCCAGGATATCCTGCCCTTTGCTTTCCCTGACCAACACCGTGATATTGCTGTCTGCGATGACCTTTTGGAAAGCAAGAATGCTTTCTTCAGAAGGCCGCTTCATGCTGCTCTGTTCTTCGGGATTGCAGGGTATCAGGTTCACCTTGCACGGTATGCCCCTGAGCAGTTTCACGAGCCTCTTTGCATCGGCAGGCGTATCGTTCACCCCGTCGATAAGGACATACTCGAAGGTGATCCTCCTCCTCGGCCGAAGCGGATATCTCCTGCACGCGTCAAGCAGTTCCCGCAGAGGATAGGTTTTGTTGATCGGCATGATCCTGCTCCGCACCTCGTCGGTCGTCGCGTTCAGCGAGACAGCGAGATTGACATCAGGCGCCTTTTGCGGGAGTTCGAGCATCTTCGGCACCAGGCCTGATGTCGAAAGGGTGATCCTCCGCTTCGATATCCCCATCAGACCGGTGATGCGCCAGAGCGCTTCAACCACCTCGTCGAAGTTCGCGAGCGGTTCTCCCATGCCCATAAGCACGATGTTTGTTATCCTGCGCGGGGCAATAAGCCTGTTCACCGATATGATCTGATCAACGATCTCGTGGGCCTTCAGGTTCCTGATGAGCCCGATATCTCCGGTCACGCAGAAGCTGCATCCCATGGCGCAGCCGGCCTGGGAAGAGATGCAGAGCGTGAGCCGGTCCTTGTCCGGGATCAAAACGCTTTCTATGGTCTGGCCGTCTTCGAGGGAGAAGAGGAACTTCTCGGTACCGTCCTGCGACCTCTGCCGTACCGCGAGCTCAAGGTTGCTGATAGCGGCGGTCTGCGCCAGCTCATTGCGCAGCGCCTTGGAAAACTCGGTGATCTCCTGAAGGCTCACGACATATCGTTCATATATCCAATGGAGCAGCTGGGTTGCCCGGTATTTGGGCAGACCATGTTCAGCCGCAAAACAATACACTTCTTCCTGAGACAGAGACTTCAGATCTATGTTCTTCGTCATTGGCGGAAAGTCAGGCCGCGTGCCGGCCTGCAACGGCGGCGGGAGAATGCGACAGGGGGCCGGGAGAGCTGCTCCACGACTGAAGAGTCCCGTAACCGGAGATCTGCTGCACGGTCACGAAGGGCCGTCCCGGACGATGCCGCTGTTTCATGACCGTGCAATGTTCATTGCGGTGATAAGGCCTGACAAGAAACACTCGGCCGTCTATTCCTGCACAATCTCTTCGAGGGTAACCTCAAAAGTCAGGTTCTTGCCCGCCAGGGGATGATTGGAATCCATCACAAAACCGGTCTCGGTCTTTTCCAGTACCGTCACCACAATCGGCATGCCGTCAGCCCGGTACATCTGGAACTGCTGTCCAACCTCGGGTTTGAAGTCCTGCGGGGCCCTGTCCCTGTGGAATTCAAAGATCTTCTCCTTGATGTGAGGGCCATAGGCGTTTTCTGCAGTCATAAAGATGCTCTTCGTCTCGCCCGGCGTCATGTCGATGACGCCTTCTTCAAGCCCTCTGATGAATTCGCCTTTCCCGAGCTTTATCTCAAGAGACGCTCCTCCCTCGGAGGAGTCGAATACCGTGCCATCTTCGAGTCTGCCGATATAATGGATCCTGATGGTATCGCCTTCTTTTACCCGTGCCATGATCTTTCCTCTCCTGTTGATTTACATTTATTCTAACACAGCAAAATGCCAAAAGAATTTCCTTCAGCGTTTGATTGGCTTATGCACTCCCTGCATGGCATAATAAGAGCTTGCATGAGCAAGAAACCGACCGCGATACGATCAGCTGCAATATTCCCCGGCCAGGGCTCGGAATACCCTGGTATGGCCGCCTGCATCAGGGAAGAGGTGATTCTCCATGATATATTCAGCCGTATCAGCGCAGTTGCCGGAAAGGACATTCTGGCTGCAGCGCTCGGTGAAGGTCCTGCAGGCTTGACAGATGTCCGCGTTTCCCAGCTCGCCCTGTTCGGAACAAGCGCCTGCTACTGGCGCCTGCTCGCGGAAAGCGAGCGCTTTGACTGTCTTGCAGGCCACAGTCTCGGCCTGTATGCCGCACTCTATGCCTCCGGGGCAGTTTCGCTCGAAGACTGTGCTGATATCATTTTGAAGGTCCAGGAGGCTATAGAAATCACAGCGGGAAACCGGAAAGGCCTCATGGCATCGGTCGTCGGACTGAAAGCCGGTGAAGTGGAAAGGATCTGCAGCGAGATCGGCGGCGTATATGTATCAAACATTAATTCTGCTACCCAGATTGTCATATCGGGATGGGAAGAACATACCAGGGAAGCATGCTGCGCAGCCATGAAGGCCGGTGCACTGGGTTCACGGGAACTCCCGATTTCCTTTCCGCTCCATAGCCCGCTCATGCAGGGGGTGGAAGATATTGTCATTCCTTTGGTGGCGTCGATAGCGATACAGGAACCCGCGATCCCTCTCCTGAGCCATCTTGACGGTAAGCCGCTTGACGCGGTAGGCATTTCCCGCGTCCTCTGCGGGCAGCTCACGCAGAAAGTGCTCTGGAGAGACACGGTAAAGGGGCTCCGTCAAGGCGGCATCGAGCGTTTCCTGGAGGTCGGCCCTTCAGACGTGCTTTCAAAGCTTGTCCGGTGGATAGAACGCGACAGCGAAATTCTCAGGGCAGAGGAACTGGTGCCATGTCAGTCCCTGTAGCTCTTGTCACCGGCGGCACAAAAGGCATCGGGAAAGAGATAGCCCGTTCTTTTTCGAAAAAAGGGATGCGGGTCTACGTGAACTTCTCGTCTGACCGGGATGCGGCGGCAGCTGCACGCCAGGAACTCCCTGCAGAAACGGTTCAGGCGGATGTCTCGGACCAGGAGCAGGTGAGTGCCATGATCGATGCAATAGTTCAGAAAGAAGGCAGGCTCGATATCCTGGTGAATAACGCTGGTATCATCCGGGACGGCCTTCTCATGCTTATGCCGGCAAAGAACTGGCACCGGGTCATGGAAGTGAACCTGAACAGCGTCTTTTTCTGTTCAAAGGCAGCGCTCAGACCCATGGTCGGAAACCGTTGGGGGAGGATCATCAACATCATATCTCCAAGCGCGCTCATGGGAAGGGCAGGACAGACAAACTACGCCGCTGCAAAGGGCGGGGTGCTCAGCCTCACCCGCTCACTGGCGCGAGAGGTAGCTCGTTACAACATAACAGTGAACGCTGTCTCCCCCGGTGTCATCGAAACGGAACTTACGAGAGACATGGGGGAGAAGGTACGCCGGGAGTTCATTTCGATGATCCCTGCGGGCAGGTTCGGAACACCGGAAGAAGTCGCCCGAGCAGTTTCATTTCTCGCCTCTGATGAGGCAGGATATATCACCGGAGAATATCTCTCCGTGGACGGAGGGCTTACCTAGTGGAAAAAGGGACCCTTATTGAAGAACTGAGATCGCTTATCATAAAAAACCTGAAGCTCGAGGACATCATGCCCGCGGATATTGACCCTGCGGCACCGCTCTTCGGAAGCGGCCTCGGGCTTGACTCGATCGATGCACTCGAACTTGTCGTGGGGCTCGAAAAGACCTACGGCATCCGGATACCGGACGAGGAAGTCGGCAAGGAGGCATTCGCATCAGTCGATGCCCTTGCCGATTATATCCTCAAGAACATGAAGTAACCGCTGATGAGGCCGTCCGAGCTTCTCCCGCACCGCTACCCCGTGTTCATGCTCGACACTGCAGAAGTAGTAGAGAAAAACAGGCGGGCGAAAGGGACAAGGCAGGTGACGATGAACGATCCCCTCCTTCTTCCCGGCGGTACACTTCCTCAGGTTTACGTCATCGAGTCCATGGCTCAGATATCCGGCATAGCAAGCGGCAGGGGGGGCGGGTCGCTTTTTGCGGCCATCAACGGACTTTCCTTCAGCGGCCCGGTGAGACCGGGAGATACGCTCGAGGTAGAAAGCACGGTTGAACGTAATATCGGAGGTCTCTACAGCTTCACTGCCCGTGCCGCCGTCGGCGGCAATATCGTTGCAGAGGGGGGCATACTGTTGCACTTCGATGAAGGCACATGAGACAAAACTCGCCGTAAGGTTCCATGAAGTAGATTCCTTTGGTGTTGTCTGGCACGGCCATTACATCGGATATTTTGAGAACGGCAGGCTTGACCTCGCCAGGAAGTTCAACCTCTCTCCTGAGGCATTAAGGCAGCTCGGTTTTTTCGCGCCGGTGGTCGATCTGAGGTGCAGGATACGGGCGTCTGCACGGTATGATGACAACCTGATCGTACAGACCTCGGTGCGGCCAACAGACAGGGCAATGCTCGTTTTCACGTATACCATTATCAGGGAGCAGGACAGACAGGTGATCGCGGAAGGTGAAACGTCGCACGTACTCCTCACCCTTGAGAAAAAGATGCTCTACGAGGTCCCCGAAGGACTGAAGGCTGGGATCAGCAGCATGCTCTCATATCTCAATGCAGCCTGAGATACCGGTTGTACGGAGCTTCGCGAAGAAGTACCCTCTCTTCACCGTACTCGCATCTGCCATTGCCGTGCTCGCCTCGGTTGCCATCATCATCAGCGCAAAGTTCAACACCGATGTGACGCGCCTGATACCAACCCATGCGGAAAAGACCGCGCTTTACTTCAGTCTCATGGAGAAGATGGGCGGCATGGAAAAGGCCTACATTGTATTCAGATCTGATAACATCATGGACCATCTTCAGGAGATCGAAAAGATCGGCAATGAGATCAGATCGTCGCGCCTGGTGAGCAAGGTCTCATGGAAGATATCTGATGAGACCAGGGTATTTCTCAGGGACGTCTATGCCAGAAAGGCCCCCCTGCTCCTTTCGGAAAAGGAGATGGACGAGTTCGTCCGGAAACTCTCGTCTGAAGGCATGGCCAGGGAGCTCGAAAAAATCCGCCAGAGGCTTGCGCTCCCCGGGGACCAGGAGGACCTTGCCACGGTCGACCCCCTGAACTTCTTCGAACTCTTCGCGCCGCACCTGAAGTTCTCGGATGGCTCCTTTGACATGGCATCAGGCTACTTCCTGACACCTGACAAAAAAGCCCTTGTCATGGTCGTGACGCCGACGGGATCTCCCCGCGATATTGCCTTCGCACAGAAGTTCGTCAGAGACGTAGAAACGGTCCTCGCTGCAAACCAGGGCAAGGACTTTTCAGCCGAGCTGACCGGAAACCATGCTATAACGCTCCACGAGGCGTCTGCCATGAAGCGGGAGATCATCAGCAACACGCTCTCATCCATGATCTCTGTCATGGTCATATTTCTCATTTTCTTCAGGTCTCTGAAAGGCCTGCTCTATGTGATGTTCCCGGTCGTGACCGCAATGATCACGACCATGGGCATCGTCCTCTTCTTCTCCGGTTCTTTCTCGGAGGTGACCGGCGCCTTTGCCGGCATGCTCGCAGGCCTCAGCGACGACCTCGGCATCGTGCTCTACGTCAGGTACCTGGTCACCATGGACGACACGGCGAACCCTGTCGAGCGCATGGACAGGACTATCGAAGCAGTGTATCGGGGCATAACGACCGGCATGCTCACCACGGCGCTCACCTTCCTTCCCATGGTCCTCTCATCGTTCAGAGGCATACGCGAGCTCGGTATTCTTACCGGGACAGGCATGCTCCTCTGCTGGCTCTTCCTCTTCACGATCACATCGCTCACGATAAAGCCGTCATCAGGAAGGTTTTTTGAGATACCTGGATTGCGGGATATCGCGCTCTTCTCCTGCAGGAAAGCCGGCTGGGTCATTGCTGTCGTGCTTGGGGTCACACTGCTCCTCGGGGCCTTCAGTCCCCGGGTCAGGTTCATGGGGGACATCACAGAACTGGGTACAGATGACAACAGACCGCGCAAGGTGCTTGAAGACCTGAAAAAGACCTATGTCAGGGAACAGGGCGTCTACATAACCGACAGACTCATGGATAGGGAATCAGCGCTTGTGAGAAGCATTGAGATTAAGGAAACGCTTGCAAAAGATTTCGAAAGCCTGTCAGCAGCAGGAGATATCCTGCCGCCCCTGGTGATGCAGAAGAGAAACCTTGCGGCCCTTGCAGCCATTGACCCGGATAGCGTTGCCCGGAATTTTAAAAAGATCGCCGCTAAAAAGGGATTTGACGTTGCAGGCTTCGGTCTCTTCATGGACAGCCTCGTGAAGATGCTCGGCAACAAGGAAATGATCTCGCTCAGGGATCTTGAGCCTGTCAGCGATATGCTCAATCGCCTGCTGATCAATGAAGACGACCAGTGGAGGATCATCGTAACCGGAAATCTCAGGAGCAATGCTCCCTGGTCAGCGCTTGAAGGTTATGTCTATACCGGCCCTGTCTTCATCAAAAAAGAGCTCTTCTCGATACTGGGAAAAGACACGTTCACCATCGGCATCATCAGCCTTCTGCTTGTGAACATAATCCTTTACCTTGATTTCAGGAAAATCTTCTATGTTTTTCTCTGCCAGGCGCCTGTTGTGGTCAGCGTTGTCATGACGCTCGGCATTATGGGGCTGACCAACATCAGTCTGAACTTTATGGATGCCATCGTCCTGGTGCTCCTCTTCGGCATAGGCACTGACTATACCGTGCACCTGCTTCACCGGCATATGGTGGATCCCGACATCGGCAGGACCTTCCTCCAGATCGGCAAGGCCGTGCTCGTTGCGGGCCTGACGACCGTGGCGGGCATAGGGACCATCGGCTTCTCCTCATACAAGGGGCTGGCGACCATGGGCCAGGCAGCTGCCATCGGCACGACCCTCTGCGTTATCCTGTCCTTTACCCTGATCCCTGCAATGCTCGGACTTCATGAAAGGGGCAACGCAGCATGAAACGGCAGCTCTGCTGCCTTATTCCTGCATTCAATGAAGAAAAACGGATTGCTGAAGTGGTCCGCGGCGTCCGTGAGCATATCGCTGATGTCATCGTTGTGGATGACGGGTCTGTCGATGCAACCGCAGAGCGGGCGGAAGGATCAGGCGCCGTTGTGATACGGCATGCAGGTAATAAGGGGAAGGGTATGGCGCTCAGGACCGGGTTCAGCCATGTGCTCAGGCAAAGGTATTCCGCAGTGCTCACCCTTGATGGAGACGGACAGCATGCTCCGGCGGAGATCGCATCTTTCCTCTCGGCATTCGATGCTGATGCAGGAGATATCATCATTGGTGCACGGTTATGGGACAAGGCTGCCATACCGCGCTACCGTTACATACCGAACCAGATCGGCATATTCTGCATATCAAAGGCAGCCGGGTGCAGGATAGCTGATACGCAGTCAGGCTTCCGTCTGTACCGGAGGGAGGTGCTGGAAAGCATAACGCTCGGCACAACCGGCTTTGAAACAGAGACCGAGGCGCTTATCAGGGCAGGCAAGGCCGGGTTCAGGATCCATTCCGTGCCTGTCTCGGCCATCTATCACAGCGACTACTCGACGAATTTCAGGCCCGTAAGGGATTTTTACCGGATCAGCATCCTCTTTCTTAAGCTGACCATCTTTGGGGGGAAAACATGAAGAATCATGCATTGCCGCATTTCTTATCCTCGCTGTCGCATGCAGTGCGTCCGAACAGGACAACCGGCCCGCCGTAAACAAAGCAGGGGAATGCATGAAGACCAGCCAGTACGGCGGTCTCCGAAAGATTACTTCAGATAGCGAAAACTGCTCACGGCTGCAGATATGATGAACACGCGCAGGGCATTGGACTCCGGGTCTGCAGGATAAAGGAAAAACCCGGGACGTTTCGGGTCGTGCCCCATGGTCGTGCCGACCAGCACCTCGCCGTCCGAAAAGGTCACCTCCATTTTCCGTCCAACAGACTGCTGGTTTCCGGCAAAGTCTTTCCTTTCATTGTATTCCGGGTTCCCGGTAAAATCCTTTACGAAAAAAACTGCCTTCAGCTCCTTCACAAATACCTCAACGCCCGCGTCCGTCGGATCAGCGTCAGCCGGCCGTACGCGGAAAAGAGGCTTATTCGGATAGAAATCTCTCGTGTACCCCTTGATGAGCCTTCCATTGGCAAACCGCATGATAACTTTGACCGGTTCCATATTCAGTCCGTCCTCCAGCGGATAAAAAGCGGCATTAGGAAAATGGTAACACACTGTGCGGAAAAATTACAGTCACTGCTTCTCTTTCGGCCTCGGGGCTCTGCGCAACATCCGGATATGATAATCTTGTATGTTTCTGCATATCTTTCTGCCCTTGTGCGATTCCAGATCACGCCTGCCTGTGACCTGACCTCCACCGATTGTGTTCTTTGCCCTGCTTCCGTTCTTGCCGATCCCATAACCTTCAGAAGGATGGGAAACTCGCCCTGGTCATCACGCATAAGAAACAATGCAGATGTCGCTGTTTCTGCAGTCTTCTGCTGAGATAACCGGATATCACTTCATGCAAGGATGTATCCCCGTGATCAGTAAGCACATGTACATGGTGCGAAGGCCGGTGAGGCCTAGGCTGTAAAGCCGGCGTCCTCGAGGTAGAGCCTGCGGATGAACTCTTTGAGCTTTATTTTGCTCGGCTCATGCATCTTTCTGAACTCGATACCTACGTCAAAATACCCGGGCTTTTCAGACGACGGGATACAGGAGGTGACCCGTCCTACAAAATCCAGGGATATATTCTCTGGAATGGCTAATTCCATATGAAGCCGCGTCTCCCGTTCAAACGCATGATCGCTTTCAAACAGCATGCCGCCCAGGCTGAGCTGTTTGATCCGGTAGATCTCATCGACCATCATCACTGCCATTTCCTTATGGTCAAGGTGGAACCGGATGCGGAACCGGGAGCCGCTCACCTCAGGCACATTGACCATCGTGTGTTTGTCGATAAAATGCCTTTCGATGAGCCGGGCAAGGCTCTGCACCTCATCATGGGCAAGAAGCGAGAACTGCAGACCAGCGGCATATCTGCGGAGCGCCTTGTCAGGAAGACTCTCCGTTACGTATAGGACCGAACACCATTTGACGATACCCTTTACGGTGATGTCCAGGTCATGGTCGAAAATATTCAGGATGTATTCACTTCCCTTCACAAGTCTGCGGTCAGTGACAAGGGATGCACCGGCAATGCTGAGGTCGCGGATAGCTATATCGCTGGTAAAGCTCGCCCGCCCCTGGATCTCCATGAAATCTACGGTAAATCTTCTATGCCGTCTCCTGTTGCTGAGGGGTGTCATGCAACGCTATTTTCCCACATTTTTCTAAACATTCTCAATGATTTTCATCTCAGGTGCCTTTGCCCTGAGGTAGCGTCCACCAGTCCAGATCAGGACAGCGGCAAAGATGATCCTCAGCGCAGTGTCAGGAAGCACATGCGCAAGCGTGCCGCCCAGATAGGTGCCGATCACGATCCCCGGAATGAGGCCGGCAAGCAATCGCCCTTCGACGTTGCCGAGTTTTCCGTGAGTGTACGCGCCGACGCTGCCCGCCGGCACCATGGCAAGAAGCGATGTTCCCTGACTCACATGCTGACCCATACCGACGAAAAGCACCATAGCGGGCACCATGATCGTGCCGCCGCCAACGCCCATCATGCCGGAGAGAAAACCGGTGAATATCCCCGTCATCAGAAGCACCCCTGCTTTGTACCATCCCCCGGTTGAAAGCACCAAGCCGGGCAGATAGGGCTTTGTCAGCAGAAGAACTGAAACACAGATCAGAAAACCGCCGAAATACCGCTTCAGTTTCCATTCAGGCAGCGCATGGGCGAACTTTGCTCCGGCGCGGGCGGTAAAGATCGCCGTGACCGCAAGAAGCGCCGCTGCAGGTATATCAACAGAGCCTTCAAGAAAATAGGTTAGGGCTCCGGCCAGCCCGGTAAAGACCAGGGCAACGAGGCTTGTCCCGTGCGCCTTGTGCTGGGATAGTTTCCGGATGCCAACCATGAGCGGAATCATGATTACACCACCGCCAAGCCCGACAAGACCGCCAAAAATGCCTGCAACAAGACCGATAACCATGCTCATTATGCCAGTAAGTATAGCAAATAGCGGCGTCCGGACTGGTCTGTTTCGCTGGTTCCGGAACTTGTGATATGCTTCCAGGATGAAAACAAAGCTCTATATCATCTCACCCTGCCGCGGGGAAGACATATGGAGAAAACGGCGTGCGACCTTTGTGCTGCCCCAGATGTCCCTTGCTATCCTTGCCGCGCTCACGCCGGAGAGGTTCGATGTCAAAGTAACTGATGAGCTTGTTGATGACATAGATTTCGATTTTCCTGCAGATCTTGTTGCTCTTTCAACCAACTCATCGAATGCCAAACGTGCGTATGAGATTGCAGGAATATTCCGGACGAAAGGGGCCTCGGTAATCATGGGCGGTATCCACCCCTCGGTGATGCCGGAGGAAGTTCTTCTGCATGCGGATTCCCTCCTTGTCGGTGAGGCCGAAGAGATGTGGCCCATGATCCTTGACGATTTCCTCTCAGGCAGGCTGCAGCAGCGTTACCGCTGCGAATCCTACCCTGACCCTTCCAGGATACCTTCAGGGAAATGGGATGTTATTCATCAGAAGCGTTACTATGTGCCGCGCACATTCCAGACATCCCGTGGCTGCCCATACAGGTGCTCCTTCTGTTCCTCTACCCAGTTCTTCGGCATGCAGCTCCGCTGCCGGCCCATAGGGCAGGTCATTGCGGAGCTCAGGGATTACCGGAGAACAATTGCGGTCTTCGTCGACGACAATATTACCGGAAGCCCTGCATATGCAAAAGAACTGTTCAGGGCGATGAAACCCCTGAAACAACGATGGGTAGCCCAGACGTCCATTGACATTGCACAGGACAACGAACTGCTCAGGCTTGCTGCTGAAAGCGGGTGTGCCGGCCTGCTCATAGGCTTTGAGAGCATCAATACCCTGAACTCAGGTGACGTAAAAAAGATCAGGAAACGTGAGCAGTATGAAGAGCTCATCAGGGAGATAAAAACTCATGGCATCGGCGTGCATGGATCGTTCATCTTCGGCTTTGACCATGACACGCCTGAGATCTTCGACAGCACGGTTGAGTTCGTGCAAAGAAACCGGCTTGAGGCAGCCAATTACTGCAAGCTGACGCCCTTCCCCGGCACACAGCTCTTCGAGATGATGTCACATCAGGGGAGGATCCTCCACCGTGACTGGGAGAAATATGACCGCTACAACATTGTCTATGCACCAAAGAAGATTTCAGCCGAAGAGCTGCACCGGAAAACAGCTGAATCCTATATGAAGACCTATTCGGTTGCCTCCATCCTCAGGCGAATGCCGGCAAAACTGCAGAATGTTCTGCCCTACCTTGCAATAAATGTCAGTTACCGGCTGGGGGCAAAGCGCCTGAGAAGCTCCTGAAACGGCAGAACGTCGTTGTCAGCATGCTCGATCCTGCTGAAAAAGCCGTCAGGGATCTCGGTGTCAAACTCAGGCTCCCGAAAGGTCACCTCCATCGCCGTACCGTTGCTGAACGAAAGTCTGATCAGCTCAGGCACTATGCCGTTGAAGTTCTCGAAAGACAGCGTCACAGCCTGCTCTGCTGACCGGTAAACGATGATCCTCCTGTTCAGAAGATACGTCTTGTCGAAGAGATACGTCATGGCGGGGTCATCCGACGAGTCAGCGGCATTATAGGCGGAGAGCGCGTAAAAGTCCCCTTCTGCCTGCATCACATACCGGAACCGGCTATCGTGCATGAAGGATGATAAAGAGAGACCCGGGGACAACATTTCATAGATAATGTTCTTTGAAGGAAGGAACACCTGGAGAACCTTCGGCGTAACAAGCATTTCCATGACCGTAAGCCCAAGAGGACCGAAAAAGGCTGTTTTCAGCGAGTCAGGAGCCTTGTACCCGAAGACACCGCTGAAGCTGCCCGCAGGTTCACCTTTATTGAATACTCTCACATCGGTCAGGGCCTTGATCGTTTTTATGTCCCTGAACCCGACGGACTGTTTCAGGATTTCTATCGTAACAGGACCCGTATAAGGTTCGACCGCGGGCTGCCGGACGATCTCTTTCCCGGGTGCACACCCTGCCGCCAGCAGCAACAGGGCGAAAAGGCATATAAGGGAAAAAACCGAAAATAGCCGTGCCCCGGCATGTACTGGTCTGTTCAAGCTCGTTTTCAGCATGATTGATAGTATCAAAGTTCGTTTGATTTAAGAAAGATGGCGGAACTGCCAGACTTTCCTTCACGCGCCACCAACATGCCCCCACAATCGCCATAAGACCGCATGCAATAATGTATGTCATGGTCAGCACTGCTAACCCACATAATTCATGCGATTCTGACAGCATGCTGGCCAAGGCACCCTCTCTCATTCTCGCTCGCCAGTCAGGCTCGCTCCGAGGCACCTGCCTTGTTCAGACATTCTGTCTTTCACAAGGACAGCTGAAACCGTTCGGATGCCTTGACCTGCATGCCCCTGCACCAACGGGCTGTAACTTTATGAATAATGTAGACTAAAATTAACATAACTTAATTCATTCCTGTTGTTCCCCTTGCTATAATTCCCCTATGGCGAAGAGAACTTTTGAGGCCGACAGGGATGGCAGAATTACCATCTATCCTTCATTGT
>Ga0316622_100002217_pt1 | contig 13345 bp, 4 predicted proteins | sample OWC_Aug_OW2_C1_D_FD_207646 | JGI IMG/M metagenome (GOLD analysis project Ga0316622, IMG submission 207646) | Wetland soil microbial communities from Old Woman Creek delta, Ohio, United States - OWC_Aug_OW2_C1_D5_C | ecosystem: Environmental > Terrestrial > Soil > Wetlands | place: USA: Ohio... | reverse complement strand
CCCTGGGAGCGTTCTTTCCCGTGCCGCACGGCGCGGTCTGCGGCACGCTCCTCGCGGCCGTGACCCGCGCGAACCTGGAGGCGATGCGCGCGAGGGAGCCCGCGAACCCGGCGCTCGCAAAGTACGCGCGGGCGGGATCGATCCTGGCGGGAGCGGGCGGAATCGAGGGCGATCCCTCGGACGCGCTCGTGCGGATCCTCGAGCAGTGGACCGAGCGCCTCGGCCTACCGCGCCTCGGCGCGTACGGCATCCTCCCGGCCGATCTCGACGCGGTCGTCCGGGAGTCGCGGCCCGGGAGCATGCGCACGAACCCGATCGTCCTGAGCGACGCGGAGCTTCGAGATGTTCTGGAGAGCCGGCTCTAAGGCTCCATGTCGAAGCGGCATCGAGCGGATTCGAAGTTCCTCTTGACCTCTCGCCTGGCCGGGTGTATCCGATTCCCGTAACGGGGGGGTTGCGCACCGACTCCCTCCACGAGGGCGCATCTCCCTGGAGGCCACGGGCAACGCCTCCCCCAGGGGTCGTCCTTCACCGCCGGAGAGGAGCACGCGCCATGCAGAGCCCGCAAACGACGCAGCAGGGTTCGCGAGTTTCCAAGTCATCCTCGATCCTCTTGATCCTTCTTGTGGGCGCCACGCTCGCGGCGGGCGCAGGGGCATCGGGCGCGATCGCGAGCAGTCCCTCCAAGGCGCTCGACGCACCGGCCGGCGACATGTGGAGCGGGGCGACCCCGTTCTCCTTCGACCCCGCAGCCGCGCTTTCGTCCCGGAAGGACGCTCCGGCATCCGAGCTCCTCGCCGGTTGTCCGACGACCGCCCTGCCCACGGACGGCAGCACCTCGGGGAACGCGCGCGCTCCCCTGGCGAGGTTCCGGGGGAGCAAGGCGGTCTACCTCATCACGGCGGCCGAGCTCGCGGCGAGCGGGCTCCCCAGCGGAGCGCTGTCGGGGATCGGTTGGCGCTATTCGACGGCGCCCGGGGTCGTCGCCACGGGGACCCTGATCGTCTATCTTGAGAACACGACCGATACGACCTTCCTCAAGAGCACCAGCTTCACGACCGCGACCAGCACGATGACTCTGGTGCACAGCGCCGCGGCAACGCTGCCCAACACCACCTCCCCCTTCGACATCCCGTTCTCGGGAGGGACCTCCTTCACGTACACCGGTGGCGGGCTGTACGTCGCGTTCGAGTGGTTGTATCCCGCGGGCACGCTGTCGACGACCGGCATCGTGTCCTGCAACACCGCGCTGGCGCTTGGCCTGGCATCCTCTCAAACCACGGCCACGCCCCCCTCCTCCGACACGCTGACGGCCAGCAACTGGAGGCCGGAGACGCGGCTGACCCCGACTCTCGGCTTCGCGAACGACGCGGGCGTCGACCTCGTGATGACCCTCGGGGCGATCCCGGCGGGCGTCGCCAGCCCGCACGTGGTCCGCGCGGTCGTCACCAACCGCGGAACCTCCGCGCTGGCCGACCTGCCCGTGACCCTGAACATCACCGGGGCCGAGTCCTTCTCGAACACGCAGAACGTCGCCGCCCTCGCGGCCTGCGGCGGGCAGGCGATCGTGAGCTTCGCCCCGTTCTCGCCGAGCGCGCTCGGCAGCAACGCCGTTACGGTCTCGGTGCCGGCCGACGACAACGCGGCCAACAACAGCGCGAGCAAGCCGCTCGACGCGACCGCGAACCGCTATTCCTACAAGTATCCGGGCTCGACCCCCAGCGGGGGCGTGGGCTTCAACGGAGGGACCGGGCAGTTCGTCTCCAGGTTCTCGAGCACGGGAGCGACCCAAGTCAACGCGGTCACGGTCGAGTTCTTCTCGGTCTCCGCGACCGCCTACCGGCTCGTGATCTACGGCGACGACGGCACGGGCAAGCCCGGCGCGCAGCTCTACGTCGACGCCGCGGACCGGACGGTATCCGCCGCCGGAAGCACGACGATCCGGCTGCCCGCGCCGGTCGCGGTCGGACCGGGCAACTTCTTCGTCGGCGTCCAGCAGATGAACGTGACGAACGTGAGCTTCAGCTTCGACACCGAGGTCCCGATTCGCAGCGGGGATTTCTTCTTCTCGACCGTGCTGAACGCAGGGCCCTGGACCGACCAGTCGCCCGGGAACAACTTCAAGCCCAACATCGGAATCACGGTCGGAGCCTGCCTCGTGCCGCTCGTCGTCGACGTCACCCCGGACGGAACCTCGAGCACGTGTGCCGGGAACCCGCTCACGTTCAACGCCGGAAGGAGCGGCGGCACGGGGGCGGTGACGTACCAGTGGACCGAGAACGGCTCCGATATCGCGGGCGAGACCGGCGCGAGCCTCACGCTGAGCAAGGCGTCGCCCGGGAGCTTCGCCTACAACTGCGAGCTGACCGACGACGGCGGCTGCTCGGCGATCGTCGACGCGACGAGCTCGACCGGGACCTGGCTCCCGGACGGCGCGGCGTGCGACGACGCGAACCCGTGCACTTCCGGGGACACCTGCGGCGGAGGAAGCTGCCAGCCCGGGACGAACCCGTGCGACGACGGGAACGCCTGCACCAACGACCTCTGCATCCCGAGCTGCAGTCACACGCCGGTCAACTGCGACGACGTCAACCCCTGCACCGACGACGGATGCAACACCTCGACCGGCTGCACGCACGCGGCCAACGCGAACCCGTGCAGCGACGGGAGCCCGTGCACGGCCGGCGATGCCTGCGCGGGCGGGATCTGCGTGCCCGGGCCCGTTCCGGGCTACGTGGATTTCTGCAACTCCGGCTCGATCGCGATCAACGACGGCGCTGCCCCGGCCGCGGCCACGCCGTACCCCTCGAACGTCGTGGTTTCCGGACAGGGATCGCACGTGTGTTCGGTCAAGGTGGGCCTGTACGGGCTCAGCCACGCGTTCCCGGACGACATCGACATCCTGCTCGGCGGTCCCGCCGCGGGAAACTCGATCCTCATGTCGGACGTCGGCGGTGGCAACGCGGCGGTGAACCTCGACCTGGAGCTCGACGACGCCGCGGGCGCATCGTTGCCGGACGCAGGACCGCTGGTCTCCGGTTTCTTCCGGCCGACCAACGTCGACCCGGGCACGGGGACCGAATCCTGGCCGGCTCCCGCTCCCGCTCCCCTGGGCGGCTCGGCGCTCGCGGTGTTCGACGGCACCGACCCCAACGGGACCTGGAGTCTCTACGTCGTCGACGACGAGGCGGGCGATTTCGGCTCCATCGCCGGCGGATGGTGCCTGTTCGTGGCGACCGCGTGCGCTTCCGGCGCGGAATGCGACGACGGCGATCCGTGCACGCTCGACACCTGCGCCGGATCCGGCTGCCAGCACACGGCGCTCGGGACTCCCGCGGAGGTGCTCGGCGTGAACTTCGGCGACGACCTGACGCTCTCCTGGGGTGCGGAGGCGCGGGCCTCGCAGTACGACGTCGTCCGCGGAGCGCTGAGCGCGCTGCCCGTCGGGCCGGGGGACGCGGACGAGGTCTGCTTCCCGAACGAGCCGGGAACCTCCCTCCAGGACCCGACGCTGCCCGGAGCGCCCGGGGGGTTCTGGTACCTGGTGCGCGGCGAGAACGCGTGCACCGCCGGGACCTGGGGAACGGCGAGCAGCGGGTCGCCGCGCGTGACGACGACCTGCCCGTAGGACCCGGCAGAGGTCTCGGGAACGGCGGAGTCTCTTTCTCCAGTCCTCACCAGGGCCCTTCGGCTGGGCAGCGATGGTTGTACGCGGTCACGCTGTAATACCAGATGCCGCCGGGGGGCGGATCACCGCTCGTGTCCACCCACTGCTTGTTCGCCGTCCCCTCGTCCATGTCCACCACGTCCGAGGCGATCAAAGGCCACGACGAGCGCGGAAGCGAAGCATCGCCGGAGCGGTACACGTTGTACCCGGTCACCTGCGACGTCTGGTTCGGGTCCATGAAGTGCAGGATCGGGTAGTCGTTCCCGTCGCCGCTTCGCGTGACCATGTAGAGGTAGATCGCCTCGTCGGGCTCGACGCAGGCGGGCAGCATGCCGGCGTCCCAGCGGGCGAGCTCTTCCACCGCGAGGAACGTGAAGGCCGGGGTCCGCCACGTGACGGGATCGGGGTCGCTGTCCAGCCCGTCGTCGCCTCCCTGGTCCGCGTCGGTCAGGACGTATCCGAGCGGGGGGAAGAAGACCAGGTAGTAGGTTCCCCCATAGGCCAGTCCCGTCAACCGGTACGAGCCGCTCCCGTCAGAGACGGCGCCATCCACGGGAGACCCGGTGGCGCTCTCGTACGCCGCAACCGTGGCGCCTGCCAGCCCAGGCTCCCCCTCGTCCTGGATCCCGTCGCCGTCCGAGTCGAGCCAGATGCGGTCTCCGGCACCAGGCATGACGGCCTGGGTCTGCTCGCCGGCGCTGTTGTCCGTCGGATCCGGGTCCGTGCTGGCACGGGGCATCTCCAGGGTGACCGTCGTGGACAGGGTTCCTTCGGCCAGGGGCCGCAGGCGCACGAGCACCGTTGCGACCCCACCGTAGTCGATCCACCCCAGATCGCAGGAGAGAGTGCTTCCCGACGGCGTGCAGCTCCCTTGGTCAGGCGTCGCGGAGAGCAGCGAGGTGTCGTCCGGCAGCAGCTGCTCGAGCCGGACCAGGGTTCCTCCCGGCCCGTCGTTGCGAACCTCGATCGTGTCCGTCAGGTCCGGTCCGCCGACGATCACCGGATCCGGTGTGTCCGAGACGGTGACCGCGGCGTCGGTCAACCAGCGGGTTCGCAGGTCCATCTCCTCCGGACCGTTCCACCACCCGGTGAACCATCGTCCCCGAGACTGGAAGGGGACCGTCACCGGGTCGTACCGGACTCGCAAGCGCCAGTGATACGGGACGCCCGAATCGAGCATGGTCACCGTGTTGTTGAGGAGTGCCCCGCCCGATCCGGCCCTGGTGTCCGACCACACGGGCTGCTCGTACACCCCGGCGCCGTCGAACGGGACGCCCAGAGGCTTGGCCTCCCACGCGGCCTTGACCTTGCCCCGTCCAAACGGCGTCCGCCCGACCATCGCCAACCGGAACGAGCTCGCCCCGTCCGAATGGCCGAGCACGCCGATCGGGCCGGCGTCGTCGGCGCGGCGCTGCTCGGGCCGGAAGCTCAGTCCCCTCCCACCGTTGCCGTAGTAGAGCATGGCGCCCCCCGCGTTCGGCTGTGCCGCGTCGTCGTAGGGCCCGCCCACCACGACATCCGAGTATCCATCGCCGTTGACATCCCCTGCCGTGGCCGCCGCGGTGCCGAACGCCAGGCCGCCCTGGTTCCCGTCCGCCGTCCAGGCCGGGCTCGACCCGAGCCCCGCCGCCGAGCCGTGGTAGAGATACACACGCCCCGCGTCCGTCTTAAAGCTGATATCGAGGCCCGGCGCACCGACGATCACATCGGAGTAGCCGTCGCCGTTGACGTCTCCCGCGGAGCCGACCACGCTGCCGAAGAGCGCGCCGTCCTGCTCACCCTCGCCGATCCAGCCGAAGGCACTGAGCTGCACTGCGGAGCCCAAGAAAAGGTACACTCCTCCTTCGTCAGTCTGGCCGTTGTCGTAACCGGGGGCTCCGACCACGACGTCGGAGTAGCCGTCGCCGTTCACGTCGCCGGCCGTCGAGACGGAGAAACCGAACCGGGCGTGGACACCCGCGTGGTTCAGCCAATACGAGCAATTCCTGATGCCCCACGCCGATCCTCGACAGTACTTCAGCAGGCCTCGCTCGGCCGAGTAGGTAGGGCAGCCGACGATCACGTCCGAATACCCGTCCCCGTCGACATCCCCCGCCGTGACGACGGCCCATCCGTTCTCGGCGCCGGCGAGGGGGTCGTCGGCGTTCGTGGTCCATGACGGGACCTGCTCGAGCCCCGCGGTCGAGCCCCGAAACACATACGCTCGTGCCTCATAACAGCAGGCGTGCGCCAGAACACTTCCGCCGACGATCACGTCCGCATAGCCGTCGCCGTCCACGTCTCCGGCCGTGGAGACCGAGGAGCCGAACCAGGCGAGCCCTTCCTCGCTGTCCGAGTGGATCCAGGCGGCCGACGTCGCGAGCCCCAGAGCCGATCCCAGGTACACGTACGCCTTTCCATATAGGGGGTGCTCGAGGTCATAGAAAGACGGGGCGCCGACGATGACATCCGCGTAACCGTCGCCGTTGACGTCGCCGGCCGTGGCGACGGAACGTCCGAATGTCGCATACGAAGCGTTCCCCTCCGCCGTCCAGGCCGGGCTCGCCGAGAGCCCGGAGGACAGACCGAGGAACAGGTACGCCCGTCCCTCCTCGGTCTCCCCGTTGTCATACCTCGGCGCCCCGACGATCACGTCGGCGTATCCGTCGCCGTTGACGTCGCCGGCCGTCGCCGCCGCCCAGCCGAAGTGACCGGCGTCTTGGTCGCCGTACGCGGTCCATCCTGGGCTCCCCCCCAGGCTCGCCGCGGAGCCGAGGAACACGTACGCTCGCCCCTCGTCGGTCTGTCCGCCGTCATAGCCTCGGGCACTCACGATCACATCCGCGTACCCGTCGCCGTTGACGTCCCCGGCGGTGGCCAGCGCCATCCCGAGGTTCGCGCCGGTCTGATCTCCCTCCGCGACCCAGCCGGCTTCCGTGGAGAGCCCCGAGCTGGAGCCGAACCAGAGGTACGCGCGCCCCTCGTCCACGTCCCCGCTGTCGACGTAGGGAGATCCCGCGATCACGTCCGCGTACCCGTCTCCGTTGACGTCCCCGGCCGTCGCGACCGCCCAGCCGAAGTTGGCGCCTCCCTGGCCGCCATCACAGGTCCAGGAAGCGTGCTGGAAGAGCCCGCCGGACGAGCCGTGGTAGACGAAGACACGCCCCTCGTCGACCTCCGGGTTGTCGTAGTCGCGAGCCCCGACGATCACGTCCGCGTAGCCGTCCCCGTCGACGTCCCCCGCTCCGGAGACGCTCCATCCGAAATGCGCGTTGTCCTGGTTGCACTCGGCAGTCCACGCCGCAGATGTCGCCAGTCCGGATGGCGATCCCAGATACACGTACGCTCGACCCTCGTCGGTCTCGCCGTTGTCGTAGCCGTAGGCGCCGACGATCACGTCGGAATAGCCATCGCCGTTGACGTCTCCGGCTGCGGCGACCGAGCAGCCGAACAGGGCGTACGGCTGGTCTGACTCCGCCGTCCACGCCGGGCTCGCGGCCAGCCCCGACGCCGAGCCCAGATAGACGAACGCCGCCCCTTCCTGAATGTGGTAGTTGAAGTAGAGCCGGGCGCCGACGATCACGTCGGAGTAGCCGTCGCCGTTGACGTCGCCCGCCGTCGAGACCGACACCCCGAACATGGCCGAAGCTCGATCGGGCTCCGCCGTCCACGCTGCCGTTCCGGCGAGCCCTGCGGGGGAGCCGAGATAGACGTAGGCCCGCCCCTCGTCGGTCTCGCCGTGGTCGTAATAGCGGGCGCCGACGATCACGTCGGAGTAGCCGTCGCCGTTGACGTCTCCCGCGGTCGCTACCGAAATGCCGAACTCGGCGCTGGCCTGATCGCTCTCCGCCGTCCAGGCCGGGGTCGAGGAGGGGCCCGAGGCCGAGCCGAGGTAGACGTACGCCCGTCCCTCGTTGCTCTGTCCGTTGTCGAAGTGGAACGCCCCGACGATCACGTCGGAGTAGCCGTCGCCGTTGACGTCTCCGGCCGTCGCCACTGCGCTCCCGAACAGGGCACCTGCCTGATCGCTCTCCGCCGCCCACGCCGGGCTCGTCGCCAGCGGGTCGATCGTCAACGGGTAGACCCCATGGCGGTCGTCGACGACGATGCGGATCCCCCGCGCGCTGTGCCCGCTGAATCCCTCCATGCGTGCCTTCAGAATCGCTCCGCCGGCGTCGGTCACCTTGAGCTCGGCGTAGCGCACCGCCCGGACGCCCGACGGCGTCACGAAGTCGATCCCTTGAGCGCCCTCGTGCAGGACCGGTGCCAGTGTTCCGCTCAGCGCGAGCACCACGCGGACCGGCTCGTCGCCCCCCTCGGGCCGCTCCAGGAGCGTGAACCCCTGCTCGAGGCCGCGCGGAGAGTTCTCGTACCACTCCAGCACCGCTCCCCGGTCGTACTCCACGCGGTTCCGGTCCGTTCGCGGCCCCGCGGCCGCGGTCCTGTGCTCGCGACCTTCCCGGCCGTATTCCACGAACGTCAGTCCCCACTCCCACGCCGGGTCCACTTCGGTGCGCGGGATGACGCGGATCCCCTGCGTCGTGAAGTAGGTCCGGAAGTTGTGCGCCCGGTTCGGCGCGTGCCAGGCAGCGTCCAGATCCCGGAGCAGCGTCGCGGGCTGCCACGTCGCCTCGTACTCTTCCTGCTCGATTCGCTGGCGCACCCCGGCGAGCCAGCTTCCGGGAATCGTCTCCCGCGTCGGGTTCGGCGCGGCGGCGATCGCCGGCACAAGGAACGCGAGACCGAGAACCAGCGGGAGCACGCGTCGGCCCCGTGTGAACGGAACGCTCTCGATGCTCATGGCCGCCCCCTTCGGGCCAGCCGCGGCCGCGCGCCCATCCTGACCCAGGGCGGCGTCCCAAAGCGGGGACGTCGTCCTCCACGAAACCGGTAGCGGCACGCGGAGGCTCTCTCTGAGCGAATTCTACCACTCCGGCGGACGGAAGAGCGGCCGTCGGGGGAGCGTGGCGATCCGTTGAATGGGCAGGCGTTGGCGGTGTGCCGCCGGCGGAGTCAGCGCCGCCCTCGGGCTAGCGCGCGGCGCCGCGGCTCTGCGTCCAGCTCGGTTCGTCGCGCACGATCTGGGCCCCGTCCTCCGGGTTCGCCAGAGGCCCGGCGCACCTGCGTGGGCGCGGACCGTCGGCAGCGGCGATCAGCTGCTCGAGCCAGCGCGCCTGAGCGGCGCGCGCCTGGCTCAGCCTCCCCCCCGCGTGCGGCGCGGCGACACAGAAGGCCAGGTCCCCGCGTCCGGTACTCACGAACCCCGCGAGGACCGCCGTTCCTCCGTCCGTCGAAGTCAGGGTCCCCGTCTTGGCCGTCACCGACATGGCGTTGGGTCCGGTGCCGAGGCGCGCGAACGAGTGGTTTAGGGTCCCGGGGTCGCATCCCGCCACCGGCAGGAGCGACTCGACGGTCAGCCCCAGCCGGGCGCAGGTCGTGCGCAGGGCGCGCAGCAGCTGCACCACGGAGCGTGGCGTCATGCGGTTCGTTCCGAGCCCGGAGATCGTCTCGAGCAGAACCGAATCGGGCGGGGCGCCGATGACCTCGGAGACGCGCTGCGCCAGTTCCGATGCCGAACCGAGCGAGGCGCCGAGACGCTCGATGTCGTTGTTGGAGAAGCAGTCGAAGCGCCGCAACGCGTCGGCGACTCCCTTGGAGCGGTGGATGAGCAGGATGTTGCGCGCGTCCGGCGGGCGCGTCAGTGCGCCGATCCCGCCCAGCACCGCCACCGCCGGAGGCCGTGCGGTCGGGAGGCCGCGACGGATCGCGAACTCACGCCACGCGCGGCGCGTCATGTTGTTCCAGCGCTTGGGATCCAGCGCCGCCCGGAGCCGCTGGGCCATCTGCTCCGCGCGGATGCGCGGGTCCGTGATCACGCGTCCCGTTCCGCCCTCCCAGCCGATCCAGAAGGTGTCGTTCACGCGCAGGGAGCCGCGCACCGTGCGAATGCCCAGCTCGTTCAGACGCAGGGCGACGAGGAACGCGTTCTCCGCGTGGAAGTCGGGATCGCCGTTGCCCAGAACGATCAGGTCCCCGGCGAGGGTTCCCTTCGCCGCATCCAGCGCTCCCTGCGTCGCGAACACGGTGTCGAAGCGGTGCTCGGGGCCGAGTTTCTCGAGGGCCCAGAGCGTGGTCGCGACCTTGACCACCGAGGCGGGGTTGATCGGCTCGTCGCCCTGGATCGTGGAAACTTCGGTTCCGTCCAGGGTCTCCACGTGCCAGACCAGATTCACGGGCGCCGCGCGATGGGCCGGGCGCCGGGCGGGCCGAGAGGAGCTGGCCGCCACGATCCACGGGAGGGCCAGGAGGATCAGCAGCGGCGCCTGCCGGTGCCGCCGCGCGGAACGGTGCGGGAGCGTTGTGTCCTTCATTCCCTCGAGCCGGGGCCCGCGTCCGCATCGGGCGGTCTCGGACGACGGGAAACAAGATAAAGCGGATCCGGAGCCTTCGCTAGGGGAACTTCAGCGATTCCTGCGATCCGCCCTTCTGCGATCGACCCGCCGCACCGTGTGGAGCAGGCAGAGCTGGTCGGCGACGGCCCGGATCGCGCGCACGATCTCGAGGTCACTTCCCTCGCCGAGCTCCTGCGCGACGCGAAGCGTTGCACGCCGAAGCGCGAGGAGCGGATCCACCGCCCGGCCGTCCGCGGGGTCGTCGTACTCGTAGCGCTGCACTTCCCGGCTCAGGGCCGTCTCCAGCGCCGACATCTCCGCGGGGGAGATCGTGATCCTCTCGAACACGCTGCGCTCGGCCTCCCTGCAATAGGCCAGGAGGAGTCCCGTCTGCAGCCGCTGCCGGATCCCCGAGGTCCGCCGCGCTTCGCGCCTCCGCTCGACCGGGGCCGGCGCGGGCTCGCGAAGGTCATCCCGCGCGAGGAACCGGCTCCCGAGAACCGCGAACAGCTCCTTGAAGCCGCTGAGCAGGCAGGGGCCGAATTCGACGGGCGGGCGGGTCGCCACGGACGGGAGCCAGTCCGGGCTCGCGAGGCCAAGCAGGACCGGGATCACAGGGTCGTCGGGAGCGGCGGCGTGGAACGCCTGGATCTCGACGCGGGCCCACGGAGAGAGGATCGATTCGGCGCCCAGGACGAGCACCACCGCGCCGCTCTCCTCGAGAGCGGCACGGGCCCTCTCCCGCACCAGGGGATCGGCGTAGGGGGTCACGAGCACCGAGGAGGCACGGTGGCCGTGCAGCTCCAGAAGCGCTTCCAGGAGCGGGACGAACGGACGCTCAGCGTCCGTGTAGAAGACAAAGACGTTGGTGCGGGTCCGGTGCGTGACCACGACCGGCTCGACCGTGCGCAGCGTGGAGTTGTTCATCGTGGCGCCTCACCCGAGCTCGTCGGGCGAAGGTTGAATCTAGGAATCCCGGGGAAGAATGCAACGGCCCGGCCGTGGACCGTTCCTTTCTGCGACCCCCGCGGGTCCCGGCCCACGTTGTCGGCTCCAGCCCTCGCCGGATGCGGAAAGCGCCCGCCACTCCCGGCCCGCCTTACCAAGATCGCCATTGCGAGTCGCTGGTTTCGCCGTATGCCCATTCACGACCGCAGTCGAGGACCCGGGGGGACGGACATGGAGACACGCTCATGCACCCATCCTCCCGCACCCGATCCCGCGAGCCCCACCCCATCCGGCCGACGCTTCTAGGCCTGGCGCTCCTCGCGATCTGCTCCTCCAGCCCCGCGTGGTCCCTTCCCGGCGCGCCGTTCGAGGGCGCCGACGGGAATCTGGAGGCAGAGGTCCTGCCGGACTGGGAAACCCTCTCCGGATCTCCCTCCCTTCACGTCGGCATCGATCTGCCCACCGGCCAGGCCGACGACTCGCTGCGCGGCAAGGAGGACGACGCGGTCCCGGGGATCGACTTCGGCTCCATCCCCTCGAACAAGAGCGACCTGCTGCGCTTCTACGTTTCGCACGAGAGGGTCGGCGAAGCCGGAGCGACCCGGGACTTCCTGTACCTGGCCTGGGTGCGAGCGGACACGCTCGGCACCGCGAACATGGACTTCGAGTTCAATCAGTCGAGCCAGCTCTCGAGCAACGGGAAGACGCCGATCAGGACCCCCGGCGACATGCTGATCACCTTCGCGTTCGCCTCGGGCGGGAACAAGGTCGTGCTCGGCCTCTCGCGCTGGACCGACCTCGGTCCGTGCGAGGCCGGCGCCGCCGCGCCGTGCTGGGGGCCGCTCCAGCCCCTCGACACCGTGGCCGAGGGCGCGGTCAACCAGATCCTGGACGTGTACGATCCGGTGGCGGGCGTCACGCTCCCCGCGCTGACCTTCGGCGAGGCCATGGTAGATCTGACCGGCGCGGGTGTCTTCGACGCGGACGCCTGCGTGAGCTTCGGCCGGGCCCAGGTCCGAAGCCGCTCCTCGGACTCCTTCACGGCGTCCCTCAAGGACTTCATCGAGCCGATCTCCGTGAGCGTCACGAACTGCGCGAACGTCACGATCCGCAAGAACGCGGTCCCCGACGATCCCCAGGACTTCGCCTTCGTCGCCTCCGCTCCGCTCGATCCAACGAGCTTCGACCTGGACGACGACGGCAACGAGGGGAACGGCCTGGCCAGCTCCCGGACCTTCTCGGGCCGCTACGAGGGGACGATCCACGTGGCGGAGCAGGCGGTCGCGAGCTGGGACCTCGCGCGTCTGGACTGCTCGGGACCGGCGCAGCCGGAACGGGACGCGGCAGGCGCCCTCACGGGCGCGGTGACCATCGACGCGCTGCCCGGAGATCGTGTCGAGTGCACCTTCACGAACGTGAAGCGCGGCAGGATCCTGGTCGTGGAGCGGGTGGTTCCGAGCGGAGATCCGCAGCCGTTCCAGTTCGACCTCACGGGCGGCCCGGAGGCGATCGCCGAGAGCTTTGCTCTCGCGGGCTCCGACCCGGCCCATGACAGCGGGGAGGTCCGCCCGGGGACGTACGCGATCGTGCAGCAGGACCCCGGCAGCGCCTGGGACCTGACGCAGGCGACGTGCGACGACGGGAGCCCTGCCGGCGCCGTGGTCCTGGATCCCGGCGAGACGGTGACCTGCACCTTCGTCAACGTGAAGCGTGGGCGCGTCGTCATCGACGAGGTGACGGTCCCGTCCGGCGATCCGCAGGTCTTCTCGTTCGGCCTCACGGGCGGGCCCGACGCGCTGAGCCAGAGCTTCGGGCTGACCGACGCGGCCGCGCCGCACGACAGCGGGCTGGTGCGCGGCGGGACCTACGCCGCCACGCAGCAGAGCGCGGGGAGCGGCTGGGACCTCTCCTCGGCGGTATGCGACGACGGCAGCCCGGTGAGCGCGATCGTCCTGTCTGCCGGCGAGACCGTGACCTGCACCTTCACGAACGTGAAGCGCGGGCGCGTCGTCATCGACGAGGTGACCATTCCGTCCGGCGACTCCCAGGTCTTCTCGTTCAGCTTCACGGGTGGTCCGGATGCGGTGAGCCAGAGCTTCGGGCTGACCGACGTGGCCGCCCCGCACGACAGCGGGCTGGTGCGCGCGGGGACCTACGCCGCCTCGCAGCAGAGCGCGGGGAGCGGCTGGGACCTCTCCTCGGCGGTGTGCGACGACGGCAGCCCGGTGAGCGCGATCGTCCTGTCTGCCGGCGAGACCGTGACCTGCACCTTCACGAACGTGAAGCGCGGGCGGGTGCTGATCGACGAGGTGACCATTCCGTCCGGCGATCCCAAGGTCTTCTCGTTCAGCTTCACGGG
>Ga0316622_100002216_pt1 | contig 13349 bp, 11 predicted proteins | sample OWC_Aug_OW2_C1_D_FD_207646 | JGI IMG/M metagenome (GOLD analysis project Ga0316622, IMG submission 207646) | Wetland soil microbial communities from Old Woman Creek delta, Ohio, United States - OWC_Aug_OW2_C1_D5_C | ecosystem: Environmental > Terrestrial > Soil > Wetlands | place: USA: Ohio... | reverse complement strand
TGTTTGGCCCCTTTTTCACAAGTCAGCAAGGCTCGTTCCGACGGATCGATTGGCATGGCCGGATCCCGAGGTTTTAACCCCCATGTCCCTGCATCCCAGCCATTTGAAGCAATGGCAAAGGCTTTTGGGGTCGATTTGGTCATCCACTCCCGATAGTCGTTACGACCACAGAGCAAAAACACACAGCAAGATTATTTTCAGGTCGTTCCGATTGTTGTTAATGTTGTTGTGACTCACGGCCAAACGTATCACACAATGAATTCCATTTGACATGTATTGAGAGGGCCGAGCTGAAGCTGCGCCTGTTCTCGTTCAACTCCCCCGTGGGGGCCTGCCCAAGCTGTGACGATCTGGGCATGTAGTGCCATTGAAGCTCGGCCCCTTTTGCTCGGGTCACAAAAGTTTCACATCGCACCAATAACATGGCAAACCAGCATGTTGTCGTTTTTCAACTCCTGTTCGATGCAGTCCCCAAACAGTCTTCTCATGGGCAAGCCCCGTCGATTGATGAACCACTGAGAAACCGCTGCAGGCCACACCGACCTTCTTCTTTGTCCCCTTCCTACCCCTTGGAGAAATGACGATGTCTTCGTCCAAAAAACCTGCTTCCCTGTTCCTCATCGCGCTGGCTGTATTGGCAGCAGGCAGTGGTATCGCGCACGCACGCGTCATCAATCACGATGCGGTCGTGCCATTCAAGGAAGATGTGACGGCCTATCAATTCAAATTCCGCCCCCGCCTCAAGGTCACCGATGGGTGTGTGCCCTTCCCGGCGGTCAATGCCGCCGGTGACACAGGCGGCGGCCTTAAGACAACAGGCGCGCGCAATGGTGGGTGCTCTAGCAGTACCGGGCAGGTGTACGTTAGAGCGAAGGTGTTCAACGGGGAGTGTGCAGTCATGTACGCGTGGTATTTCCCGAAGGATCAAGTCATCTCCGGGCATCGCCATGACTGGGAGAACATCGTTCTCTGGCTTTCAGAGTGCACGGTGAATGCCCGTGTCAACGCCATTTCCTATTCCGGGCACGGTGCCTATGACAAGTACACCAATGTACCCATGAACGGATCCAATCCGCTCGTCGAATACGGAACGAACGGCATCCTCAATCATCAGATGTTTCGGACTGACAAGTCCGGTGGTTTCCAGCCCGGCATTCGCTGGCTCGGGCTGACGGCTGCGGCTCGCTACGCCCTGGAAACCACAGATTTTGGCAGTGCCAACGTGCCGTTCAAGGATGCCAACTACGATGCCAACCTGTTAAAGGCCTGGTACCGATAAACGCAGGCAAGGCGCTCTAACCGGCATGGGCATCCTATGGATCCGCAAGGATCGCAGTCGGCTGCGATGGCGGCTCGGACTGGGCACTGCGGTCGGCCTCACCAGCTTGGCGATCGCGTTGAGCTTGGCTGAATGCGGTGGCAAACCCGAACAGACAGAAGGCAGCTCGGGTTTGCGCCAGACGGCGCAGCCTCCTTCTGACAACTCAGGACTATTGCTGTCGCAGGCCGCCGAAGCACGGCCCCCATCGGCATCACCTCTATTCGATGCGGGCAATGCCTACCGGCAGGCACGAGCATACGCAGATTGCCTGGAACTCAACGAGCGTGACACGCAAGGCGTGAAAAGCGAGTTGGAAGAAAGCCGAGAGGTCGACCCCTCCGGGGCCTTGACGGTGCAGATTGAAGGCGCACAGCGACACCAGCGCGAGCAATGCCGCCAGATCGGCCCCGCCGAGTACCGGCAAATCAACAAGTTGATGCAGCAAGCTGCCCAGCAAAACGAGCCCAACGCGAGATTTTTCTTGCTCGATCAACGCGTCCAAACCTGGATCGAGCGTGCTGCCATCGAGCGTGAGCAAGGAGATGCCGGCCAGCTGCACCCTGATGCATTGATGGCGGTGTCCGATGTAGAGAAGATGGCGCTACAGGGCCACCCGCCGGCCATGGCGCTGGCGGCACAACTTTTCGCCTCGGGGTTGCTGGTACCTGCCGACCCGGTGCGTGCGGCGGCCTGGAAGGTCGTCGCCCTACAGCGCCAACACCGGGAGCCGCTGTCCAGAGATGACTTGACCGACAGTGGCCTGGTGGCCGATCTGAGTCCAGAAGAGACCGATCAGGTACTTCGTGATGCCAACGCGCTACGTAGCGCCTGCTGCGCAACACGCGGGGATTGAAGCAGGACTTGTGCGCCCAGGTGCAGGACTGCCCTCCAGCACATCTGAGCCACTTGTTCATCCTCTCACCCATTGACGCGCAGATCGACCTCATCGTCGGATGCCGGTTGCATCGCCACACCCCAGTCTGGCACAAACTTCACTATCATGGCAGGCTACCCATTTGGCGAGCACCCCCTTGAACTCCACCCCTGACAACAGCACCTACCTTGGCCGGGCACTGCAGCAGCACTCCATCAGCATCCGTGGCGCGCGCACGCACAACCTCAAGAACATCGACCTGGACATCCCGCGTAACCAGCTGGTGGTGATCACCGGGCTGTCGGGTTCGGGCAAGTCCAGCCTGGCGTTTGACACGCTGTATGCCGAGGGCCAGCGCCGCTACGTGGAAAGCCTGTCCACCTACGCCCGCCAGTTTTTGCAGATGATGGACAAGCCCGATGTGGACATGATCGAGGGCCTGTCACCGGCGATTTCCATCGAGCAAAAAGCCACCAGCCACAACCCGCGCTCCACCGTGGGCACGGTCACCGAAATCCACGACTACCTGCGCCTGCTGTTTGCCCGTGCTGGCACGCCCTATTGCCCGGAGCACCAGTTGCCGCTGCAAAGTCAGACGGTGAGCCAGATGGTGGATGCGGTGCTGGCCCTGCCTGCCGACACCCGGTTGATGATCCTGGCCCCGGTGGCGCGGGAGAAAAAAGGCGAGTTTCTGGAGCTGTTTGCCGAGATGCAGGCGCAGGGCTATGTGCGCTTTCGGGTCAACGGCCAGACCTTTGAATTCGATGCCCTGCCCGCGCTCAAGAAGACTGAGAAGCACGACATTGACGTGGTGATTGACCGCATCAAAGTGCGCCACGCACCCACTGAGCCACAGGCCGACCGCAGCGACTTTGACAACCTCAAACAACGCCTGGCCGAAAGCTTCGAGGCCGCCTTGCGGGTCGCCAATGGCCGCGCCATTGCTGTAGAAATTGATAGCACACAGCCCAGAGAAGACCTGGGATACAAGCCAAAAGAGCACTTATTCAACGCCAAATTCGCCTGCCCGGTGTGCAACTACTCGATTGCCGAGCTGGAGCCGCGCCTGTTTTCCTTCAACTCGCCCGTGGGGGCCTGCCCAAGCTGCGATGGTTTGGGCATGCAGGACTTCTTTGACCCGGCGCGGGTGGTGGCCTTCCCCACGCTCAGTCTGGCCAGCGGGGCCATCAAGGGCTGGGATCGGCGCAACGGTTACTACTTTGCCATGCTGGAGAGCCTGGCGGCGCACTACAAGTTTGACATTGAGCAGTCGTTCGAGTCACTGCCACCCGCCGTGCAGCAAGCCGTGCTGCACGGCTCGGGGCAGGAAGAGATCAAGTTCAGCTACGTGATCGACTCCGGGGCCTCCAGCGGCAAGAAGATCAGCAAAAAGCACCCGTTCGAGGGCATCATCCCCAACATGCAGCGCCGCTACCGCGAGACCGATTCCGCCGTGGTGCGCGAAGACCTGGCGCGCCTGCGCAGCATCCAGCCCTGCCCGGACTGCGCGGGCAGCCGCCTGAAGCGGGAGGCGCGCCACGTCAAGGTGGGCGAGGGTGCCCAGGCCCGCGCCATTTTTGAGCTCAGCCACTACACCCTGGCCGAGTGTTTCGCCTACTTCAACGGCCTGCAGATGCAGGGGGCCAAGGGCGACATTGCCGCCAAAGTGGTGCGTGAAATCAGCCTGCGCCTCAAATTCCTCAACGACGTGGGCCTGACCTACCTCAGCCTGGACCGCAGTGCCGAAACCTTGAGCGGCGGCGAGAGCCAGCGCATCCGCCTGGCCAGCCAGATTGGCAGCGGCCTGACCGGCGTGATGTACGTGCTCGACGAGCCCAGCATCGGCCTGCACCAGCGCGACAACGACCGCCTGATTGCCACCCTGAAACACCTGCGTGACATTGGCAACAGCGTGCTGGTAGTGGAGCATGACGAAGACATGATGCGCGCGGCTGACCACATCATCGACATGGGCCCCGGCGCTGGGGTGCACGGCGGGCGCATCACGGCGCAGGGCAGTTTTGAGGAGGTCAAGGCCAGCGCGCAATCGCTGACCGGCCAGTACCTGAGCGGCGCGCGGTGCATTGCCGTGCCCAGCCATCGCACCGCCTGGCTGCCCACGGTGGCCCCCAAGCCGTTCAATGAGGGCAAGCCCAGCCGCTCAGCGCCCAGCCCCGCTGCCGTGCGCCGCGCCGAACGCGAAGCCAAACACATCGCCACGCTGGGTGAGCTGCAGGCGCTCAAGGTCATCGGTGCCAGCGGGCACAACCTTAAAGGGGTCGACGTGGCCTTTCCGGTGGGGCTGTTCACCTGCGTCACTGGGGTGTCGGGCTCAGGCAAATCCACGCTGGTCAACGACACGCTCTACAAGGCCGTGGCCCGCACGCTGTACCGCGCCCATGACGAGCCCTCGGCCCACGCGGCCATCGAAGGCATTGAGTACTTTGACAAGGTCATCAACGTGGATCAGAGCCCGATTGGCCGCACACCGCGCTCCAACCCGGCCACCTACACCGGCCTGTTCACCCCCATCCGCGAGCTGATGGCGGAAGTGCCCACGGCACGAGAGCGCGGCTACGGCCCCGGGCGTTTCAGCTTCAACGTGGCCGGTGGCCGCTGCGAGGCCTGTGAGGGCGATGGCATGGTCAAGGTCGAGATGCACTTTCTGCCCGATGTCTACGTGCCTTGCGACGTGTGTGCCGGCAAACGCTACAACCGCGAAACGCTGGAAGTGCTCTACAAGGGCAAGAACATCGCGCAGATTCTGGAACTCACAGTCGAAGCCGCGCACGAGTTTTTCAAAGCCGTGCCGACCATTGAGCGCAAGCTGCACACCCTGCTGGACGTGGGCCTCTCCTACATCCGCCTGGGGCAAGCCGCCACCACGCTCTCTGGTGGCGAGGCGCAGCGCGTCAAGCTGGCGCTGGAACTGAGCAAACGCGACACCGGGCGCACGCTCTACATCCTGGACGAGCCCACCACCGGCCTGCACTTTGCCGACATCGACCTGCTGCTCAAAGTGCTGCACCAGCTGCGCGACGCGGGCAACACCATCGTGGTGATCGAGCACAACCTGGACGTGATCAAAACCGCCGACTGGCTGATCGACATGGGGCCGGAAGGCGGCTCTGGCGGCGGTACGGTGGTGGGCGTTGGCACCCCAGAAACCCTGGCCGCCAACCCGGCCAGCCACACCGGGCGGTATCTGGCGCGGTTGTTGTAGCGGCCACGTTGTCACAGGGCACCGGGCGAGGTGGCGGCATCTGCCACGCAAGACCTGCCTGTGGCTCATTTCGGGAAAGCTGACCCGCCGCCCGGCGGGCCAGCATTGGCAAATTCCCCACAAATACCCCTTTGGCTGGCCAAAACCTAGGGTTTACCCTATACTGCAGTGCAACAAATGCTTTTTGACTCCCAAGGAAACACCATGACAAGCTCCACACTTCGTCCCATCACCATCGCTTCCGCACAACCCTCCAACGTAGGCGAAGCCTTGCGTGAACTGGCTGCTGCGGGCCAACGACTGGTCGTGGCGCTGTGGGCAGCCGCCGGATCGCGTGCCAGCACCATGCTGCAACAACCCGCCTTGACCGCCTATGAAGAAGCCGAGCAGCTGCGCACCTTTGCCCTCGGTTACATCGACAGCGACCCGCATTTCGCCAACGACCTGTTTGCCGCAGCTGACCGGCACGAAATCTCCGCCCGCCGCTGAAGCGGCCTGAACGCAGCCGCCCCCCGGATTTCAGGTTTTTTCAATCCGGATCCGTTCGACCAACGCCCGCAAGGCCGGGTCTGCCAAACCACCGCTGGCAGGGTCTTGCAAGGTGGTGCGAATCATGCGTTCCAAGGTCTGGGCCTGTGGAACCAATGGCCCGAAGAAGTGCGGCACATCGCCCACCGCAATCAACAAGGTCGGGAAGTCGTCCACATCCAGCGGATGCAGCAGGTCGGCATCGTCCTCGACATCAATCCAGAGAAACCGCGCCTGCGGGTCATCCGCCAGGATCGAGGCCGTGACTTGGTCAAAGCGGCTGCGGTACTCGCGGCATACGCCACACCACTGGGCGCACAAACAGACCACCAGAAGTGAAGTGGGTGATGGGGTATTGGAAATCGTCATCGCGCGATGATCTCAAAATTTGATATGTCGATTTCAAGATAATCAAATAGAAAACAAGTAGTTTGAGTTTTATAAAGTCAGCCACACAATGCGCTTTCTCGCAAATTTTGTGTCCTGCTCAAGCACTCAAACCCCATGATCCGCACCATCATCATCCCCGGCGGGCGCGATTCAGCGCCAGGCCATTGGCAAAGCCTTTGGGCCAGTGAATTGCCCGGTTCGGTACGGGTGCAGCAAGACGACTGGATTTCTCCATAACGCAAGGCCTGGGTCGCCTCCATCACGAAGCATCCGCTCCGAATCTACCCATCACCCCCTCTCAAGGAATGTCCATGAAATTCAAACAAAAAGTGACTCTGGCGCTTGCAACGCTTGCGCTAACAGCTACACAATTTGTAGCAGCACAAACGCTGCTGAACGCCTCTTACGACGTGTCACGCGAGTTTTACAAAGATGTCAACGCGGCCTTTGTGGCCAACTACAAAAAGACCACCGGCAAGGATGTCAAGGTAGATCAGGCGCATGGCGGCTCCAGCGCCCAGGCGCGGGCGGTGAACGACGGCCTGGATGCCGATGTGGTCACCATGAACACCACCACCGACGTGGAGTTTTTGGCCAAAAGCGGTGTGGTCGCAGCTGACTGGGCCAAGCGCTTCCCCAACAACGCCGCCCCCACGACTTCGACCATGCTGTTCCTCACCCGCAACGGCAACCCCAAAGGCATCAAGGACTGGAACGACCTGATTCGCCCTGACGTGAAGGTGATCGTGGTCAACCCCAAAACCGGTGGCAATGGCCGCATGGCCTACCTGGCGGCCTGGGGCTATGTGCGCCAGACCGGTGGCAGCGACGCACAGGCGGCCGAGTTTGTGGGCAAGCTGTTCAAGAACGTGCCGGTGCTGGCCAAGGGCGGGCGGGATGCCACCACCATCTTTTTGCAGCGCAACATTGGCGATGTGCTGATCACGTTCGAGTCTGAAGTGGTGTCGGTGGATCGTGAGTTCGGCGCGGGCAAGGTGGACGCGGTGCACCCCTCGGTGAGCATCATTGCCGAAAACCCGGTGGCGGTGGTGGAGCGCACCGTGGCCAAGAAAGGCACGGCTGAGCTGGCCAAAGCCTACCTGAACTACCTGTACTCGGACGAGGCGCAAGAGATTGCCGCCAAGCACGGCATTCGCCCCCACAACCCCAAAGTGCTGGCCAAGTACGCCAGCACCTTCAAGCCAATCAAGCTGTTCCCGGTGAGTGAGTACTTCGGCTCCCTGTCTGAGGCGCAAAAGGTGCACTTCAACGACGGCGGCCAGTTCGACAAGATTTACAGCGTCAAGTAAGCGCCCTTCATGACTTCTGCTGTTCTGGCCTCCATGCCTACCCGGCGCGCCCCAAAGCGCGTGCTGCCGGGCTTCCATTTGACGCTGGGCTACACGCTGTTTTACCTGGCCCTGATCGTGCTGATCCCGCTGTCAGCCCTGCTGTTCAAGACCTTCACCCTGAGCTGGGCCGAGTTCTGGGCCGCCGTGGCCAGCCCACGGGTGCTGGCTTCGTACCGGCTGACCTTTGGGGCCTCGCTGCTGGCGGCGCTGGTGAACGTGGTGTTTGGCCTGCTGCTGGCCTGGGTGCTGGTGCGTTACCCCTTTCCCGGCAAAAAGATCGTGGACGCGCTGGTGGACTTGCCGTTTGCCTTGCCCACGGCCGTGGCCGGTATCTCGCTCACCGCGCTGCTGGCGGGCAACGGCTGGATTGGCCAGTACCTGGAGCCGCATGGCATCCAACTGGCGTTCAACCCCAATGGCATCGTGATTGCGCTGATCTTCATCGGCCTGCCGTTCGTGGTGCGCACCGTGCAACCGGTGCTCGAAGATGCCGAAAAAGAGCTGGAAGAAGCCGCCACCTGCCTTGGCGCGAGCCGCTGGCAAACCTTTCGCCATGTGATTCTCCCCAGCATTGCGCCGGCGCTGCTGACCGGTTTTGCCATGGCCTTTGCGCGGGCAGTAGGTGAGTACGGCTCAGTGATCTTCATTGCCGGCAACATGCCGATGATCTCCGAGATCACCCCGCTGATCATCATTGGCAAGCTGGAGCAATACGACTACGCCGGTGCCACCGCCGTGGCCACGGTGATGCTGGGGTTCTCGTTCGCGCTGCTGCTGCTCATCAACGCGCTGCAAAGCTGGCAGCGCAGCCGCTCAGGGGGCAAATCATGAGCGCGCGCACCGTTCGCCGCGCCGATGCCGGTACCACCGAGCCCACTTGGGTGCGCTGGACGCTGACCGGGCTGGCGCTGGCTTTTGTCGGCCTGTTCCTGCTGCTGCCGCTGGCAGCGGTGTTCACCGAAGCCCTGCGCAAAGGCTTGCCCGCCGCGCTGGAAGCCCTGCGTGAGCCCGATGCCTGGAGCGCGATTCGCCTGACCCTGATCACCGCCGCCGTGGCGGTGCCGCTGAACCTGGTGTTTGGCGTGGCCGCCGCCTGGGCGGTAGCCAAGTACGAGTTCAAGGGCAAGGCTTTTTTGACCACGCTGATTGACCTGCCGTTCTCGGTCTCGCCCGTGGTGGCGGGCCTGATTTACGTGCTGATGTTTGGTGCGCAAGGCTGGATCGGCCCGTGGCTGGCCGCGCACGACATCAAAATCATCTTTGCCGTGCCCGGCATCATTCTGGCCACGGTGTTTGTCACCTTCCCCTTCATCGCCCGCGAGCTGATCCCGCTGATGCAGGCGCAGGGCACCGACGAAGAGCAGGCAGCCATCGTGCTGGGTGCCACCGGCTGGCAAACCTTCTGGCACGTGACGCTGCCCAACATCAAGTGGGGCCTGGTCTATGGCGTGATTTTGTGCAACGCCCGCGCCATGGGGGAGTTTGGTGCGGTGTCGGTGGTGTCAGGCCACATTCGCGGCCAGACCAACACCTTGCCGCTGCACGTGGAGATTTTGTACAACGAGTACCAATCTGTGGCCGCTTTTGCCGTCGCATCCTTGCTGGCTCTGCTTGCCTTGCTCACTTTATTGATCAAGTCGGGGGTGGAGTGGCAGTTTGAACGTGATCAGAAGGCTGCAGCAGAGTTGCCGCCTGAGCGGCCGACGGCTTGAGGCCTGGGGGGTTGTGATGACTGATTTTCTTGGTGTGGTGTTACGCCTTGTTCTTCCCCCCCTATCCCCCCCGCCCCTTTCCACCCCCGCCGGGGCGGAAAGGGGAGCCAACAGCCGTATTTGGCCGACGCTGTTCACTGAAGTCTTGCACGCCGAATGGCAGTGGGCCAATGCAAGGGAATGGCGGAACTGGTTAAGGGCCTGTCCCCTGGTCATTTACACACATTGCCCGACAGCGTGTAAGACCTCGGTTAAAACACGCGGCCAAATACGGCTGTTAGCTCCCTCTTTCGCCCGGCGGGGCGAGAGAGGGCGGGGGGAGTGAGTGGGGGAAAGCCCACCCATCACGACGACCAAAAACATCTAAAACATCAAAAATCTACTGAGTCAAAAAATGAGCATACAAATCCGTCACGTCAGCAAAGACTTTGGCAACTTTCACGCCCTGCGCGATGTGAGCTTGGACATTGAGTCCGGTGAGCTGGTCGCGCTCCTGGGCCCCTCAGGCTGCGGAAAAACCACGCTGTTGCGCATCATTGCCGGGCTGGAAACGGCTGACCGGGGCCATATCTTGTTCAACGGCCTGGATACCACCGACAAGCATGTGCGGGAACGCAATGTGGGCTTTGTGTTCCAGCACTACGCCTTGTTTCGCCACATGAGCGTGTTTGACAACGTGGCCTTTGGCCTGCGCATGAAGCCCAAGGCGACGCGCCCCAGCGAGACGGTGATCAAGCAGAAAGTGCATGAGCTGCTCGGCCTGGTGCAGCTGGACTGGCTGGCTGACCGCTACCCGGCGCAACTCTCGGGCGGGCAGCGCCAGCGCATTGCCCTGGCCCGCGCCCTGGCGGTGGAGCCGCAGGTGTTGCTGCTCGACGAGCCCTTTGGCGCGCTGGATGCCAAGGTGCGCAAAGAGCTGCGCCGCTGGCTGCGCCGCCTGCATGACGACCTGCACGTCACCAGCATTTTCGTGACCCACGACCAGGAAGAGGCACTGGAAGTGTCCGACCGCGTGGTGTTGATGAACGCCGGTCAGATTGAGCAGATTGGCTCACCGCAAGAGGTGTGGGATCACCCGGCCAGCCCGTTTGTGTACGGCTTTTTGGGTGACGTGAACCTGTTCCATGGCCGTGCGCATGAGGGCGAAATGCTCATCGGCGAAGACCAGCACGGTGTGCGCCTGGCCTCGCCCGAGCACAGCGAGGTGCAGGACAGCAAGGCCTTTGCCTACGTGCGTCCGCACGACCTGGACGTGCAGCGCTACCAGCGCAGTGCCAGCGCGGCTGACCAGCCGCGAGGCATTGTTGCCAAGCTGACCCGTGCCATGGTGGTCGGCCCGATTGCCCGGCTGGAGCTGCTGCCGCTGGATGCGGCTGCCACAGGCGGCAACGACATCATCGAGGCGCAAATTCCGGCCCAGCACTTTCACGAGCAGGCGTTCAAAGAGGGTGAAACCCTGGTGCTGACCCCAAGGCGGGCCCGGGTGTTTGTGGCGTAGCCAGGCGGGTGACCTGGCGGCTTCCCCACACAAGGCAAATAGCTATAACAAATATAGCTAATAGCGCTTGTTTTATAAGGGCCTCAGGCCTATTTATTCAATTGCAGTCGGAGGCGATGACCTCGCACCCCCGGCCCTTGCAGGCTCTGAGGGCGTGTTTTTCAGCCGCTTTTCGGGTGCTGCCCATGCCGGCACCAGAGTCCAGGCCGGAGACCGATACGGCGTAGGCACCGCAACGTTTGTAGGCCACGCGCACCACGCAGGCTTGGGCCCCTTCGTCGCGGCACAGCCCGACGGCTTCCTGTGCCGCCTCGGCCTGGGTGCTGCCATTGCCAATGCTGTACCAGGGATCGTTGTCGCCCTGCGTCGCATCGGTGGCAATGGCCCCCCAGAAACCATCTCCAGCGCCAGCCACCTTGCCCTTGGTTTTCAAGCGGCCCACCGGCTTGCCGGACAGGCCTGCCAGTGCGGGCACGGGCTCCACGCTTTCCACCAGGTGCAGAAATTTCGACTGCATGGCACCGTCATCGTCGTTGGAAGTCATCAGGCCCAAGGCCAGCTTCCGCCCCTTGCGGTGGATGGCAAACGTCAAGTACTTGAAGGCCGCTTGCCGGTCTTTGTCGGTCAGGCGCAGGTACATGCCATCACGGCTGGTACCGAACCGCTTCACGTCGGCCGTGCCCTCGCGCGATTGCGGCAGGCTGTCTTCGGCCATGGTCAGAATGATGTCTTTGAGCTGTTCGGCATTCAGCTCAGAGGCATCTTGACCGTGCAGGAGGGACACGCTGGCAACGATCTGGTCAAGGTCTGAACTGAAGTTGGCATCAGGCGCTGCCAACATGTTGCTCTGGTCTGGCGACCATTTGAGTGACCAGCCCTTCGGTGCATCAAACGTGAAGCTTTGCGCCCAGGCAGGCAAGCCTGCAAAGGCGTGGAGCACGACCAATAACCGAAGAGCGGCAGTCATCCTCAACCGATCAAACGCGACCATCCAACCTCGCCGGACTCAGCCGCAGTGCTCAATCACCAAAGCAAATCCCCAGATCACGCCCGGTTTGCACCGTGTCGCAGTCCAGTGGCACGGCTTTCATGCGGCCAGCGACTTCTTCCAGTGCCACATGGTTGACCCCGGTTTGCCCCAGCGCCACCATGATGCCGCTTTGGCCTTCGTCCAGCGCGCGCACTGCCGCCGCGCCAAAGCGCAGGGCCGACAAGCGGTCAAAGGCCGTGGGGCTGCCACCACGCAGCAAATGGCCCAGCACCACCACACGGGTGTCTTTGCCGGTGCGCTTGGCCAAGTCCTGAGCAATGCGTTCGCCAATGCCGCCCAAACGCTCGGCATGCCCCACTTCAGCCGGTGCCAACAGTTCCCGATGGCCGTCTTTCGCTTGCGCACCCTCGGCCACCAGCACAATCGAATAGAGCCTGCCTTCGGCATCGCGATCCCGAATCTTGGCAGCCACCTGGTCCAGGTCAAAGCCGATTTCAGGAATCAGAATGGCATGGGCATTGCCCGCAATGCCCGTGTGCAGGGCAATCCAGCCGGCATAGCGGCCCATCACCTCCACCACCATCACGCGCTGATGGCTCTCGGCGGTGCTGTGCAAGCGATCCAGGCATTCGGTGGCAAAAGCCACCGCAGTATCAAAGCCAAAGGTGGTGAAGGTTTTGTCCAGATCGTTGTCAATGGTTTTGGGCACCCCCACCACACGCAGACCTTTTTGGTGCAGGGCGTTGGCGATGGTCAGGGAACCATCGCCGCCAATCGAGACCAGCGCGTCAATTTCATGGGTGGCAAAGTAGGTCAGGATTTCATCTGAGCGGTCGATTTCGCGCACCGTGCCATCGGGCATGTTGATCGGAAAGTGCAGCGGGTTGCCCTTGTTGGTGGTGCCCAAAATAGTACCGCCCAGGTGACTAATGCCGCGCACCCGATCCCGCGACAGGCGGTACACGCCACCTTCCGAATAGCGCTCGGGAAACAAAATGCCATTGAAGCCGTCCCGGATGCCATAGCACTCCCAGCCCAGGTTGTCGGCGGCGATCATGACCGACTGGATCACGGCGTTGAGTCCGGGTGCGTCACCACCACCGGTGTTGACTGCAATGCGTTTGATAGGTTTTGTCATGTCAAAGGTCCTCGAAGTGAACTGTGAATGGGTCTGTGCACTTGCCGATTGTGCCGCCAACCGGGTCAACCCAACGGCTGCAAGCGCCCGAGTTTGTGGGCCAGCTCAATGGCCGAACTGACTCCCATTTTTTCAAAGATGTTGGCGCGGTGAAATTCCACGGTGCGCGGGGTGATTCCCAGATGGTCGGCAATGTTCTTGTTGTAATGACCGCGGATGAGTTCGTCAAGCACCTCGTGCTCACGCGGGCTCAGTGACGAGAGCGCCTGACGCAGGCGGCGCGCTTCGGTGTCGCCTTGCAGGGCCGCACTGGCGGCTGCCA
>Ga0316622_100002215_pt1 | contig 13349 bp, 13 predicted proteins | sample OWC_Aug_OW2_C1_D_FD_207646 | JGI IMG/M metagenome (GOLD analysis project Ga0316622, IMG submission 207646) | Wetland soil microbial communities from Old Woman Creek delta, Ohio, United States - OWC_Aug_OW2_C1_D5_C | ecosystem: Environmental > Terrestrial > Soil > Wetlands | place: USA: Ohio... | reverse complement strand
TTCGGTGTGAGGATACACTGTGAACAGTCGAGGGTCGGGAATGTCTTGTCGAGCTGGGACATGCGCCCGCCGATAGTGGGGGACTTCTCGATGAGGTAGGTCTTGATCCCGGCGTTTGCCAGGTCGAGTGCTGCCTGCATCCCGGCAATGCCAGCACCGACGACCATTGCCGCTTTCTCCACTGGCACAGTCTTGGGAATGAGGTCCTGGAGAAGCGAGGCCTTGGCCACAGCGATGCGGATGGCGTCCTTGGCTTTTTCAGTGGCGCCCTCGCGATCATGCATGTGCACCCATGAACCCTGCTCACGGATATTGGCCATCTCGAACCGGAACGGGTTTAACCCTCCCATCTTTGTTGCCATTCTGAATGTCGGTTCATGGAGACGGGGGGAGCATGCTGCAACAACGGTCCCCGTAAGGTTGTGCTCCTTGATTGCATCGGTGATGATCTTCTGGCCGGGTGTCGAGCAGACGTACTGGTAGTTCGCCGCGAATGCCACCCCAGGAAGTGACCTTGCGTAGTCCTCTACTTCCTTAATATCAATAGATCCAGCAATATTCGTACCGCAGTGACAGATAAAAACACCCACACGGGCATTTTTTGCATCGGTCATCGGAGCCAATCCTGATTTTGCCGCGGGTACTGCCGGTTTTTTCTCGGTCTTTCCTTCCTTCTTCTTGGTGGCGGTCTCTTTCTTTGTCTTCTTTTCTGCCATCTTTTCTCCCTCCATTACAGGACCTTCTGCAGGAAAGGTTCGCAGCTGATACCATGGAGGTCAAGCGCGAGCTCCTGCGGGCTCATCCCCTGTGCCAGTCCGAGCAGTTCACAATAGTGGAGCACCGGCAGGTTGTACTTCACACCGAACTTCTCCTCAATCTCGATCTGTCCCCTGTCAAACTGGAGCTGGCAGAAGGGACAAATCTCGGTAAGGGCGTCCACACGGGCCTCTTTGAGATTGATCAGTTTCTCATTGGTGATGTCCAGTGAGTGGACGATATCGTAGCCTCTGACACCGCCACCGGCACCGCAGCAGAGCATCTTGTTCCGGTATTCGACCGGCTCAGCGCCAAGAGCTGCAACCATCTCTTCGATCCAGGTGGGGTGTTCGGTGGTCCCGAAGTGCCGTTCCTTCTTTGGTTTCATCAGGTGGCAACCATAGTGTACAGCAATCCGTGTCCCTTCGAGGGGGACCTTCACGCTGTCCCTGATCTTTTGCACACCGACAATTTCCGGGTCATAGAAGAGTTCCGCAAGGTGCCAGACATCGATAGTTCCCTTGAATTCCATGTCGATCTCTTTGAGGACCTCGTTTACCCTCTCCTTCAGCTCCGGGTGGTGTTTCAGCTTGTGGTTGACTTCCCAGATAGACTTGTAGCATCCGTTGCAGACGAGTGCGATATCTTTCTTCATCTGTTCTGCGAGCACAAGGTTTCTTGCTGCCATCGCATACCAGATGTCGAGGTCGATGGACCCGAACGCGCCCGGAGCCGGGCAGCAGCTCGCACCCTCAAGATCGAGCAGTTTGATACCAAGCTTCTCTGCTGTCCTGTAGGAAGCGGATTCTGCACCTGGGTACCGGTTCGGTGCAATACAACCAAGGAAAAATGCATACTCACGCATCAGTCCTCACCCCTCCCTCTCTTTGACAATTCTGTCGGCGTTCTTCTTGAGTTCATAGTGGTCGATGATCTTCTGGATTCCTTTGACATACTGCGGGAACGCGTGAGTGGTTGGCGGTTCGGGGTTCATTCCCAGTTTTTTCCGTGCTGCACGGTTCACATCATTGTTCGGCACACCGTGGCCGGTGGTGTAGATGGCCTGGACCGTCTTTAAGAAGTTCACCGGGATGATGTCTCTCTTGAATGCGAGGTTCCTCATGGCCATGATCACATCCGTTGGTGCAATGTCCCGCGGGCAGCGGTCGGTGCAGCTGTAACAGGTGGTGCAGAGCCAGAGGTCGGGGTCGGTCAGTGCCTCCTCTTCAAGCCCGAGGAGTGCTCTCCGGACAAACTTCCTGATCCGGTATGAGCTCCGGGGAGCGGAGGGGCATGATGCCGTGCAGGTCCCGCACTGATAGCACATGTGGGGGATGGTCATCGAGACTTTCTCAACCGTCTTCGTGAACTCGGGGTGGCTTTCATCCGCGTAAAGACGGGTGTCCTTCAGTTTCTTCTCAAGGGCTTCAGGGTATCCTTTTGTTCGTGCCATTTCAGTATCCCTCACGCTTTCTCCGTCATTTTGAGCTGGACGCTACCGGGTGTGTCCTCTTTGACCTGGGAGGTCCTCGGAGTGCAGAGCTTTTCCTTTATCTTATTGAACAGGTCGGTCTCAGTGCCCTTGACCCGGATACCCGTCCTGTGCAGCCGGATGATATCCTCTCCGGGACATGCATTGACACAGGCACCGCAGAGGATGCAGAAGTCCTTGTTGACTGCGATGGTCGGCTCCACTTTCCCTTTCATCTGGCTTGCGGGCACGGAGGATGGCAGGTAGATAGCATTTGCCGGGCAGATCTCCACACAGGTGGAACAACCCCCGGGGCATTTCTCCGGGAAGAACTCGATATCACCCTCGAAAATCTTCTCGACTTTTATTGCTTCGGTCGGGCAGCTCCGTGAGCACCAGGTGCAGGTGCAGCACATCTTCTGGTCGATGTCTACCTGTCCCTCGATCTTGTCGCTTTCAACCTCGCGCTCGACGGTGATGCACTCCTCGGGGCATGCTTCCACACAGACCTTGCATGCATCGCACTTCGTCTCGTCCCAGACCACTTCGCCCTCGATCTTTCCGGTCTCGGCGGTGAATGCTTTAAGCTTCACGGTGATTGCAGGGCAGATTGCACCACAGATACCACAGAGGGTGCACTTCTCGTCATCCACCTTGAAGGTAGTCTTGCTCTTTATGGCCAGCTGCCGTTCTTTTGCGTCCGGCCGGACCCCTTCAAATTCAGGAACATCCCTTTCGATGGCATCTCTCGGGCAGACCTCTTCGCAGATGGTGCACCTTACGCACTTCTCATCGTCGATGTCTGCCACCATGTCATACTGGGGGAAGCCCTCCTTTTCGACAATCGGGAGACGCTCCTCGCCGTCTACTCTCAGTGTCAGCGCATTAAACGGACACATGATGACGCAGACTCCGCAGTAGGAACACTTCACCTCGTCGATATCAACGGGCGCTGCATATGCGACTGCCCCTCGCCGTGTAGCCCCGACAAGGCCGAGCGCGATCGCCTCTTCAGGGCATGCCTCGACACAGATACCGCACCCGGTGCAGACCTCTGAATTGAGTATCAGGTTTGATACCTGCTGGAGAAGCCTCTGCTCCTGGATGACATTGACGCCATCCCGTTTCTTTGTGAATTTTGGAAACAGTGTCATTCAATAACCTCAAGTTTGTCCATGTTCAGAACGTTACCCAACTTTTGCCTCCGACACAACAGAACCGCGTCCCGCCAGCCGGATCACATCATGTGGACATGCCTCTACACAGACTCCGCATCCGGCACAGAGCTCGGATTTGAAGTCGATTACCATCGCCTTCCCATGCTTCACCTTGTAGATCTTCTCGTTTGTTGCAGGATCTATGGTGAAGAGTTCAAGCGCATCAACAGGGCATGCGACCACACAATTATTGCAGCCGGTACAACGCTCCATGTTAACGTGCAATGCAAATGCCATGCTTGTATCACGCACCAGCTTTAGATCGATTCAAAAATCGACTATAAAAGAATGGTTAAATTATACACATAAACCTGTCTAAATTCCCCATGCCATCAGGGCTTTTCATGCCGGTCATGGTAAATAAATTATTATTTATTACTCTAATAAGTTAATATATCAATAATAAAGAAGCCCTCATTCAGGCTGCGCTTCGTTAAGTACTAGCATCAAATAGTAAATTATATATAATACTTATCTTTACCCTCGCCCTCCAAAAAATAATTCCTGGTCCGTTCCCCCCACTTTTATAGAGCGCATGGATGAAAGACTGATATTTTGACCGGAAAGGTGGTATCCCTTTCTGAAAAGGTATTTAGAAAATTTATTCTAGCACTATTCTATTATCTTTGGTATAAAAAGAGGAATCTCATGGAGATAAACGGAGTACCAATCGATAATACCTACGCGGAGGCTTTCCCTACGTGGATCTCCCGGGTCATCATCACGGCAGTGAACACGGAATGGGCCCGGAAAGCAGCGACTGAAGCAACGGGTTTTGCCACATCGGCAATCGGATGCCCCTGTGAGGCAGGGATCGAGAGCGAGCTCAGAGCGGACCAGACCCCTGATGGCAGACCCGGGGTGGCTATCCTGATCTGTGCGGCAAAGAAGAAGCTGAAAGAGCAGGTGGTCGAGCGCCTCGCCGAGTGTGTCCTGACCTCACCAACAACAGCAGTTTTTGACGGCCTTCCGGATGCAGCGGAAAAGATTGCAGTCAAGCTGCATTTCTTTGGGGATGGGTTCGAATACCAGAAAGAAGTAGGCGGCAGGAAATGCTGGGTTATCCCTATCATGGAAGGGGAATATGTGGGTGAAGAAGAGTTCGGGATTGTGAAGGGTGTTGCCGGAGGCAATTTCTTTGTCATGGGCGAGAACCAGATGGCTGCCCTGATGGGAGCCCAGACTGCCGTTGAGGCTATCGATAAAGTCTGCGGGGTCATCACGAGTTTCCCCGGCGGTGTCGTGGCAAGTGGTTCAAAAGTAGGCTCAAACAAGTACAAGTTCATGCCGGCAAGCACCAATGAGAAGTACTGCCCGACGATCCGGGAGAAGGTTCCGGACAGTAAGGTACCGGCAGGGATAAAAGGGGTGTATGAGATTGTCATTGACGGGCTCGATGAGAAATGCGTGGGTGAGGCAATGGCGAAGGGAATCCGTGCAGCCTCCATGGTTCCGGGCGTAAAATTTATCACTGCCGGAAACTTCGGCGGATCGCTCGGTCCTTACAAATTTGAATTGAACAAACTCCTCTAATTTTTCCGGCTTGATCTTCTGGGTCGATCAGAATTAAATATCTTGTTGCCGATTCTTTTGTTAACGATATTTTCGGCAACGAAAATAAGGAGTGAGACTATCATCGCTTCGGGAGCGTTTTTTGCTCATGTCAGACAGAAAAACCGGAACTGACGCTTACCCTGAAATCCGGATTCATGAAGAACCGGAGTCATCAGGCCTGGACAGGGGAGTAGAGGAGATACCCGGCTATCCGTATGTAATACGGTATCCCGGGATTGTGGCAATTGCCGATGAAAAAGGAGCAGATATCGAACTTGTCGAATTTTTTGACTGCATTGGTGGTGCCATGTGGTCGATGCACCACTATGTCCAAAGCCCGCTCGTCAGGTCTGCCCGGAATGTCGGTTCATCGATGCGATATCTCCTCAGGCCAGGAACCGTTGATCTGGACCTCCAGGGATCGAGCTTTCCTGCCGGAATTTGTGGTGCGGAAGTCATCGATGCAGAGATTGCAGTCTCCTATATAGGACTTGGCGGGGGTGGTGTAGGGGCATCTGCCGGCCGGTCATATGCCGGGGGAGTCATACGGCACGAGACCGACCCTTCGGGAGGGGGAAGACGGGCAGGATCAACGATCTGGCTCCCAAGAATGCAGAGGGTCCTGATAGGAGTCGACGACACCGATACCCCTGATAAAGGGGCCAGCTGGACGCTTGTCCACAATATTGCACGGGCAGTTGAGGATGAGACGGCATGTTACCTCTCACATACCATCGTGCAGCTCTTTCCCGTTCCCTATCGGACAAAAAACTGTGTCAGTATCGTCTGTGAATTTGCGTCTGCCAATCCCGGTGCGCTGATAGGCCGGTTCCATACCCTGCTGGAGAAGTACACGCTCTCGGCTGAGACAGGAATGGCGGCATTTACAGGATTCGATCCATCCGCCCTTCTTCCTTTTGCCTGGAGGGTCAAGATGGGAGAGGTACATCGTGATCTCCTGCCGGATGTCCAGGAAGGGCATCTGGAACTTGTGATGGAAGGAAGAGGGATTATCGGGGCGGTCGCTGCAATCCCCTTCTATACCCGGTTTGAGGAGGCGCTCTCGTTATGGACTGGCCGGAGCTGAAGGCAAGGCTCCTTGCAGGAGGGACTGCCCGGCTCTCGGGAGCCCCTGCAACTCCGTATCGCTCATCTTCGACAGCTGGTCCGGGTGCGGGAACTGGGGGCTCGGTGTTCTTCTCAGATGGCAGGGGGAGGGTGCGGCTCGAAATCGACCAGAACAGTCCCCTCGAGATCGTTCATCTCGGTGCCGGGCAAGTCATCGTGAAAGACCGGGATCTTGAATTAAGGGGAATCCTTGAACCAGTCGCTCTTCACTGTCCCAGGCAGGCATACATCACGGTCTCCAGCGGGTGTATATACCGGTGCAGATACTGCGAGGTCCCGGCAATTCATGCAGGAAGGAAGACTCCTGAAGCGATCGAAGTGATGGTTGAACGCGTGCGGGACAGGATAGATTCGATCTCCCTGACAAGCGGAGTACTGGAGAGCATCGACGCGGAAGAGGAGTATGTCATACGGGTGGTCGGGAGGCTGCAGCGGTTCGGGCTCCCCATCGGAGTATCAATCTTCCCTGGAAAAGACACGGCATGGCGGCTGCATGCTGCAGGCGTGTCGGAGGTAAAATTCAATGTTGAGGCAGCAACAGAGGAATTATTCTCGACGATGTGCCCGGGACTCTCCTATGATTCCGTCTGGAATGCTCTCACGCAATCGGTAGATCGGTTTGGGAGGAATCATGTCTTTTCCAACCTGATTATCGGACTTGGCGAGAGTGACGAGGAGGCAGAGTGCTGCATCACTGACCTCTGTGCCATCGGGGTCATCCCGATCCTCCGGCCACTCAATCCATCGGGGGCGTTATCCGAGTTCTCCCGCCCATCAGCTGAACGGCTCTTCCGACTCTTTGCCTGCCATTCCGATGCACTCACCGCTTCAGGGCTTGATCCTCGTTGTGCGCTTACGATGTGTCTTGAATGTACCGGTTGTGACCTGGTGCCAGGGAGGGATGGAGCGGTATGAAAGGGTTCGAGGTGCTGGCAGCTGCCCTCTCTACCAGTGCGGATCACTGCTATGCTGTCCCCGGATACCCGGTCACGGAACTTTCAGCAGAGACAGAGGCCGAACCGGTAGTCGCGGAGAAGGTCGCCCTCGAGTATGCACTCGGGGATTCGATCCAGGGAAGACGGGCAGCCGTGATCATGAAGAATGTGGGGCTTAACAACTGTGCCGATGCCCTGGTGCAGGCAACGACCCAGGGACTCATTGGGGGGGTGGTGATTGTTGCCGGTGACGATCCCATGGCACAAGGTTCCACGAATGCGATGGATTCCCGGTACTTTGGCGAGCTTGCACAGGTGCCGGTGATCGAACCCGATCCGGACGTCTGTTCTGCCAGTGTTGAGGAAGCATTCTCTGTATCCGAGAAATTCTCACGGATCGCCATCCTCCGGGTGACACCACCACTGATCTTCGGGAACGTCGTGGGACAGATGGTCCCCCGGAAGCCGGGTGCCGGGCAGATTGCCGATCCCGATCTGACAATGAAAGGCAGGGTAGATCGTGCAGATTCACAGCTTGCAGGGATGTATGCATGGTCCGGCGGGAGCAGGCTGAACCGCATGAAAGGCGGAGTCGCAGGGGTCGGGGCGGCTGATGGCGATTCACGGATTGTCACGGTCTATCCCCCTCCTCCTGGCCTTGCCGCATTCAGGAGAATCGAGGAGATCGGGAGACCTTTTGTTACCGAACATCGGGGCATCATGCCCCCAGCATCGGTTCCATCCCCCCAGACCTCGGAGAGCAGGGGCTTTTATCGGACGTTCTGTCGCAACTGCCCGTTTATACCGGTGTTTGATATCCTGAAAGGGAAGGGGATGCTGGCGATCGCAGATGCCGGTTGCTCAATCCTTGCCATGAATCCCCCGTACCGTGTCGCAAGAGCCAGCTATGGTCTTGGGAGTGCCATCGGGGTTGGAGCCCATAGCACGCATGTCGCCCTGATTGGTGACTATGCCCTCCTGCATTCGGGACTCCAGAGCCTGATCGATGTGTATGAAAAGGACATTCCGCTCCTCTGCATCGTGCTTGAGAACAGATGCATGGGCATGACCGGAGGGCAAAAAACCCCTTCACCCTCTGACTACATTCCGTGGGCAGATCCGCGGGTTGTCAGTGCATCGGATAAAAAAATGCTTGAAGAATTGATTATTATGCCGGAAGGCCCCGTAACCGTTGTTGTCCAGGGAACCTGCCCGGAGGAGAGACATCATGAAACCGTGGAATGTTGAGATCTGTGATGTTACACTGAGGGATGGGGAACAGACCCCTGGTGTTTCGTTCTCCTGCGAGGAGAAACAGGAGATCGCCTCAAAACTTGATGAGATCGGGGTCGAGGTGATCGAGGCAGGGTTCCCTGTCGTATCGCCTTATGAGAAACAATGCGTGAAAACGGTTGCAGGAATGGGGCTTGATGCCAGGATCTGCTGTCTGGCACGGGCCCGCAAAGGCGATGTCGAGGCCGCACTTGACTGCGATGTCGACATGGTGAGCATCTTCATCGCCACCTCAGATCGGCACATCAGGTATAAATACAACAAGCCAAAGGAGGAAGTGCTCGATGCAGCGCTCCGGATGGTTGACCTCGCACGGGACCATGGACTGGCCGTTCGTTTTGCCGCCGAAGATGCCTCACGAACGGATATGGATTTCCTCCTCCAGGTATACCGGGGTGGTGCTGAACATGGTGCGAATCTTCTCAGCTTTGCCGATACGGTCGGCTGCCTTGTTCCCATGCAGATGTTCAGGATTATGAACCAGCTCGTAACCACTGTCGACCTGCCCTTCTGCGCACACTGCCACAATGACATGGGCTGTGCCACGGCCAATACCATCACCGCTGCAGAAGCCGGCGCATTCCAGCTCCATACCACCGTCAACGGGATTGGGGAGCGGGCAGGCAATGCGGCACTGGAAGAGGTGCTGGTGGCGCTGCGGATGAACGGGGGCGTCAATCGGTATGATCTCTCCCACCTGCATGACATCTCCAGGATGGTCCAGGACTATTCAGGCATCACCCTTCAGAAGACAAAAGCAGTGGTCGGCGAGCATGCCTTCTCCCATGAAAGTGGTATCCATATCGCCGCGATACTCGAAGACCCACAGACCTACGAGTATTTTCTTCCGGACATGGTCGGGGGAAAACGGCGTTTTATTCTCGGGAAACACACTGGGAAAAAGGCGCTTGAGCACGTCGTAACAACGCTCGGGTATTCGCTCTCAGAACAGCAGATCTGCAAAGTACTCGATGAGGTGAAGGAGCTTGGGGAGAGCAAATGCGGAATCACCCCTGAGACCCTTACCGCCCTGATACGGCATGTCAGGAAGGAGCAGTAAAAGATGCCCTCGCTGTCAGAGAGGATCCTTGCAGGAGTTGCAGGCGAGTACGTGGACCGTGAGGTGGACCGTGCCTATGTTCACGATGGCACTGGGGTATTGACGTATGAGACATGGCGGGCACTCGGGACCGGTGAAGTGGCCCGGCCTTCCCGGGTGTATGTACTCTTTGACCATATCGTGCCGGCCAACAACTCTACCACCGCAGACCTCCAGCACGAACTCCGGAACTTTGCCCTTTTTCATGGACTCCAGTTCTCTGACATCGGCGGCGGGATCTGCCACCAGCTGATGGGAGAGGGAATTGCCCTCCCTGGCGAGATCATAGCCGGTGCCGATTCGCATACCTGCACCCTCGGTGCTTTCGGGGCCTTTGCGACGGGGGTGGGGGCGACCGATATGGCTGCGATCGTTGCATCCGGAATGACCTGGTTCCGGATACCTGATACGATCGGGCTTATTTTTTCAGGGACTCTCTCTGGTGGTGCCGAAGCGAAGGATCTTGCCCTCACCTATGTTGCACGTCTTGGCATGGACGGTGCCACCTACCGTGCCCTCGAATTCATCGGAGACGGAGTATCCTCTCTCTCCATGGACTCCCGTCTCACGATCTGCAACCTTTCGGTTGAAACAGGTGCAAAAACCGGCATGTTCTATGCAGATCAGGTGACCCGTGAGTACCTCATGGCATACGGTCAAGAAACTGCAATACAGGATCCGCCGGACCGAACATACAACCAGGAGTACCCCTTTGATCTGGGGGCCATCGAACCGGTGATTGCCGTATCCCCCCGCGTAGATACCATCAGGCCTGTCGATGAACTGGCAGGGATCCCTCTCGACCAGATTTTTGTCGGGACTTGTACAAACGGACGATACGAGGATCTTTCCCGGTTTGCAGCAGTTGTCCGCGGAAAAAAGGTGAAGGTACGGACCATCATCGGCCCTGCATCACGGAGCATCATGAGCAAGGCTGCCCGGACCGGAGTTTTATCGGACCTCATCGCCGCAGGATGTACGATACTGCCACCCGGATGCGGGCCATGTCTTGGGGCTCATATGGGGGTGATAGGGGAGGGGGAAATCTGCCTCTCGACGTCCAACCGGAATTTCAGGAACAGGATGGGGGTTGGAGGGGAGATCTATCTCTCTTCTGTAGCAACCGCGGCAGCATCAGCGATCCGGGGAGAGATCACAAGTCCGGGAGGGATGGTATGAGGATCGAAGGGCACGCAGTCTGCCTTCCGGCAGATATCGACACCGATCAGATCATCGCCGGGCGTTATCTCCGGACAAAGGACCGGTCGGTCTGGAAACGCCATGTCTTTGAGGATCTTGATGCGGATCTTGCAGAAAGGCTTGACGGAGCAGTCATTGTCGCCGGAAAAAACTTCGGATGCGGCTCTTCCCGGGAACAGGCACCCGTCGCCCTGAAGGTGGCAGGAGTCCGTGCCATTGTTGCCCCTTCCTTTGCGCGGATCTTCTTCAGGAATGCTATCAATATCGGTCTTCCCCTTGCCGAAGCAGAAATACTGTGCAATGACGGGGACAGGGTCGAGATCGATCTCTCTGCAGGGATGATCACCATAGCTGGTAAGACCCGGGACATCCGGCCCCTCTCCCCACGGATGCTTGAAATGCTTGCAGCAGGGGGCCTCGTTTCGCACTGGAGGCAGAAGCGATGATCTTTCCCCGCCAGTGCAAGGAGATTGGCATTGCATCTACCCGTCCCTGCGGCGATCAGGTATATTTCCTCTCCCGTTACCTCATTCACGATACCCCTGCCGGCCCGGAAGTCCTTGAAGTCATTACCGCCCCGTCAGGCAAAGGCCTGATGAGGGATATTGTGGAGACCCGGGTCCTCGCAGGGTCTGGTGAGACCTGGTTTTACCCTGATAAGGTGCAGCTGCATAACCGGGCCCTGCTGGTGAGACTGGCATCGGATTCAGGAACGCGTTGCACCATCTTCACCGGAATTGATGAGCATACCACGTTTGTGTGCGATCCGGACCTGTCGCTCTTCCAGACCATCGCAGTCTATGATGTTATTCCTCCGCGTCCAAGCCTTTCAGCCTGCATCAGGGATCTCGAAGAGGCGGGTATGTTCTCCGAGCTTGATGTAACCTTCGAGCATACCCTTCGGGATATCTCGCAGGTCGATGCTGACATCTATCCCTGCAGGGCATCAGGGTTTGTCCGGACCCTTGATGCCGACCTCCTTCTTGGAGGAGAGAAGGTCGCAGGATGCCTGACCGCCACCCAGTTCCTCCGCGAGTGTTATGGGGAAGGATTTGAAGTCACGGATATCTGCCCTCTTTCAATGGTAGCAGATGAACCATTCATTGCCAGGTGCTGCCGGAACGAGAGAGGTGGAATTGGTATGCACGGGAAAAAATTCGGGGCAGTGGTCCACTGGGGTGCATCCCCTTACGAGATCTTCTCGGCCGTCAGGGATCTTCTTGCTGCATGGAGGGCCGGCACATGAAGGTTGCCATTATCGAGGGGGACGGGATCGGTCACGAGGTTATCCCTCCTGCCCGCGAGGCCATTCACATCATCCGGCCGGACATCGAATTTTTTGAGGTCCAGGCAGGGTATGCCAGGTGGCAGAGTACGGGAGAGGCAATAACGGATGATGATATCGCACTGCTTGCCACTGCCGATTCGATCCTGTTTGGGGCTGTCACCACCCCGCCTTCCCGCGATTACCGGAGCGTTATCGTCCGCATCCGGAAAGAACTCGACCTCTACGCCAATGTCAGGCCTGTATGGGGTACAGGGTTTGATATCATCGTTGTCCGGGAGAATACCGAGGGACTGTATTCCGGCATCGAAAAGATCGAGCACGACTCTGCATGCACGCTCCGCTGCATCACAAGGAAAGGAAGCGAGAGGATAGCCCGATATGCCTGCACCCTTGCGAAGAGGCGCCGGGATATCACGATCGGACATAAAGCAAACGTTCTCAAATCGGATGTATTCTTCCGGGACATCTGCCTCGAGGAGGCCCGGAAAGCCGAAATCCCGGTGAGGGAACGCTTTATTGACGCGCTCTGCCTCGATGTTCTCCAGTATCCGGGTTTCTACGATGTCATTGTCACCACAAACATGTTTGGCGATATTCTGTCAGATGTGACTGCATACCTTGTCGGGGGACTGGGGCTTCTGCCAAGTGGAAATATCGGTACGGATCATTCCCTTTTTGAACCGGTGCACGGGAGTGCCCCGGACATCGCTGGCAAGAATATCGCAAATCCGATCGCAGCCTTCAGGAGTGCAGCGATGCTCCTCCATCATCTGGGGGAGCACGCATCATGCGGACTGATCGAGCAGGCGATTAGAACTACGATCGAACGGGGTGTAGTAACCAGAGATCTCGGGGGAACTGCCGGGACCGCTGAATTTGCAGGTTCCGTCCTCACCGAGCTCGAGGCTTTGATGCCACGACGGTGAAAAAGAGAGCGTTGCTGTGGGCTGTATCTCGGAGAGCCGGAGAGCCGGAGAGCCGGGGAGCCGGGGAGCCGCATCCTGCGGTTTTCTTTCAGAGGGAAGGGGGTGTCAGGCTGAGCATTTTTCCACGCTCGTCTTTCATAGATATTCTCCTCATTCTGGTCGTGAATGAGGCAGTGGGGGCATATCCTGCACTCCGCTGAAAATCCTGTTTCTCCTTTCTTTTCCCGAAAAACTATGTTTTAGCTCTCTTTTTGTAATTCACTGCCGTGATGAATAGTTCCCTTATCCCGGGAATGCAGCCTTGTCCGGAGGAGCAGGGAAGTAACCCAAAAACGAAGTACCTGAAAAACCCAAACCTAGGTGAGTGAAGGAGATCGGGTCGATGGTAAACGTGGGAGTGCATGTGTCAATTGCCGGGGGTATCTCAAAAGCCGTGGGGCGTGCATCTGTTGCAGGGTGTGATAGCTTCCAGATATTTTCGA
>Ga0316622_100002214_pt1 | contig 13355 bp, 10 predicted proteins | sample OWC_Aug_OW2_C1_D_FD_207646 | JGI IMG/M metagenome (GOLD analysis project Ga0316622, IMG submission 207646) | Wetland soil microbial communities from Old Woman Creek delta, Ohio, United States - OWC_Aug_OW2_C1_D5_C | ecosystem: Environmental > Terrestrial > Soil > Wetlands | place: USA: Ohio... | reverse complement strand
CTCCTGCCGCAAGCGGACAGCGGCAGCACGACCGCGGCGAGAGTCAGGACGACGGGCAGCGCGGACATCATCGGAGCTCTGCGCAGAGAGATCATGCGTGGTTCCTTTCGGGGTCACCGAGCCTGTTGGTGCCGAGTGCCGCCACCGCCGCCGGAGCTGCGGCCCCGGTCGCGGCGCTGGGCCACTCGTAGGGTGCGCCGGACGTCGCGACCGACGGCGTCCGGGCGGCGGGAAAGCGTCGCATTGACCGTCATCCCTCCTTGGTGTCGCGGATCGCGGAAACCAGGTCCCGGATTTGCGCTTCGATGAACGAGTAGGTCCTCTGATAGGCAGCGGCGACCGTCGCCTCGTCGCCCTCGACGGTGCTCGGGTCGTCGACCGACCAGTCGAGCATCACCGTGTGTCGGGGACGGCGTGGGAAGGCCTGCCGAGCCTCGGGAGCGAGCAGCACGATGACGTCCTCGTGGTCGAAGTTGGCTACGCTAGTCAGCGCCCGGGGAACCGCCCTGCTCACGTCAAAGCCGCGCGACGCCATGAACCGGATCGTCGGCTCCGTGACCGGCGCGGGGTCGAGACCCGCGCTCGAGAAGAGGAAGTCGGGCTCGTGAAGGGCCGTGCCGATCACCTCCGCGATGACGCTGCGGCACGCGTTGTGCTCGTCGACGAAGAGGACCTGAAAGACCTCCGAGCCGGGGTGCTTGGCGATCTCCCCGGTGCACATGTAGAGCGTCTCCATGCTGATGTTGCGAGCCTGGTCGGAAACCCGCTCGAGGCGGCGCGCCACCATGACCAGCGGGTTGAGGGCCTCGAACGGCAGCCGGCCCTCCTTGTATGCCGAGGTCAGGTCCTTGGTCAGCCGGTCGCGCAGCAGGTCGACGGCCTCGTCGGACTCGATGGTCCTGCGGGCGAGGTCGGCATCCTGGTGGACGAAGGCCTGGATGGCGTCGTGCAGCATCGACACCGCCAGGTCGACCACCTGCTGCACGCGGTCGAGCGGCAAGGGAGCGTCCACCTCGGTCAGCTTGAGGGCCTGGCGGGCGATGCTCTCGGCGTAGTCGCCGACCCGCTCGAGCTCCAGGTTGACCTTGATCGTCGCATAGGCGAAGCGGAGCAGGCTCGCGGCCGGCTGGTAGCGCACGAGGAACTGCAGGCACAGCTTGTCGAGCTGCTTCTCGGCCTGGTCAATGAACTGGTCGCGCAGGATCACCGCAAACGCGAGCTGGCGGTCTCGCTCCAGCACCGCCCGGATGCTGGCCCGGATCGCGCTCTCGGCCAGCCCGCCCATCTCGACGACCTTGAGGCGGATTCGCTCGAGGTCCTGCTGCAGCAACGCCTCCAGGTGAGTCGCCATGCCTGTCGTGCCTCGCTTTCATCGATGAAGGCCAGGAGGCCACCCGCGGACTGGTCGAGTCTACCATCGGGGGGTGGGTCGACGTTGCCGGGACCGGGGCGACGGGCCCCTCCACGGCCGCCGGGGCTCACCCGGCTACAGCCGGACCTGCATCCCAAGCTCGACCACCCGGTTCGGCGGTAGGCCGAAGAAGGCGGTGGCGGGGCGGGCGTTGCGCGACAGGTAGGCGAACAGCGCCTTGCGCCACGGCGCCATGCCGCTCTCCCCGGTGGTCAGCAGGGTCTCCCGCCCGAGGTAGTAGCTGGTCTCACCGAGCTTGACCCGCAGGCCCTGGGTACGGCACTGCTTGAGGGCCCGCGGCACGTCCGGCGTCTCCATGTACCCGTAGCGCGCGACCACCGCGTACACCTCGTCGCCCAGGTCACGCACCTCCACCCGCTCCCCGAGCGGCACGAGCGGCACCCGCTCGGCGAGCACGTAGAGCAGGATCACCTTCTCGTGGAGCACCTTGTTGTGCTTGAAGTGGTGGAGCAGCACCGGGGGCACGACGTCGAGGTTGGAGGTCATGAACACCGCGGTCCCGGCGACCCGATGCGGCTTCTCCAGCCTGAGCGAGGGCAGGAACCGGTCCAGCGCGACCATCCCTTGCTTCATCTGCTCGGCAAGCAGCTCCCGCCCCCGCTTCCAGGTGACGAACACGGCGAAGACGGCGGCGCCGACCACCAGCGGCAGCCAGCCGCCGTGCGCGATCTTGATCAGGTTGGCGGAGAAGAACGGCAGGTCGATGCAGAGGAACAGCCCGATCAGCGCACCGGCGCCGGGGCGGCCCCATCCCCACCGCTCCCGCGCCACCGTGTAGAGCAGGATCGAGGTGATGGTCATGGTCCCGGTGACCGCCAGCCCGTAGGCCGCGGCCAGGTTGGACGACGACCGGAAGACCAGGGTCAGGGCGCAGCAGGCGACCAGGAGGAGGTAATTGACCTCGGGGACGTAGATCTGCCCGCGCGCGACGCTCGAGGTGTGGATGACATCCAGGCGCGGCGAGTAGCCGAGCTGCATCGCCTGTTGGGCGAGCGAGAAGGCGCCCGAGATCAGGGCCTGCGACGCGATGACGGCGGCAACCGTCGCGATCGCGACCACCGGGTAGAGCAGCCCCGCCGGCGCGAGGGCGAAGAAGGGGTTGGCGACTGCGCGGGCGCCGCCGCCCAGGATCACGGCCCCCTGGCCGAAGTAGTTGAGCAGCAGGCACGGGCAGACCAGGACCGACCAGGCAAAGCGAATCGGCCGCGGGCCGAAGTGGCCCATGTCGGCGTACAGGGCCTCGGTGCCGGTGAAGCAGAGCACCACCGCGCCGAGGACGAAGAGGCCGTGGAGGCGGTGGCTGAGGAGGAAGCTGATCCCGTGCCACGGCGCAACGGCGGCGAGCACCTCCGGGTGGCGCACGACCCAGGGGATGCCGAGGGCGGCGATCATCACGAACCACAGCACCATCGCCGGCCCGAACATCGCCCCGACCCGCGCCGTGCCCCGCTTCTGGACCACGAACAGGGCGACCAGAATGCCGAGCGAGATCGGCACCACGAACGGCCTGAGGACCGGAGTTGCCACCTCGAGCCCCTCGATCGCGCCGAGGACGGTGATCACCGGCGTGATCATGCCGTCGGCAAACAGCAGCGCGGTCCCGAACAGGCCGAGCAGGATGAGCCGGCGCCGGCGGCGCCGGTGACCGTTGCCGTTCGGCGCCGGCGAGATGAGGGCGATCAGCGCCATGATCCCGCCCTCGCCGCGGTTGTCGGCGCGCATCACGAAGACTAGGTACTTCAGGACCACAACCAGGGCCAGCGACCAGAAGATCAGCGACAGCACGCCGAGGACGTTGGCGACGGTGGGCTCGGCGCCATGCCCGGGAACGAAGCACTCGCGGATGGTGTACAGCGGCGAGGTCCCGATGTCGCCGTAGACCACGCCGAGGGCGGCCAGCGAGAGGGTCAGCAGGTCGCGCCGGCTGGTGATTCGCGGCGCGGCGGCGTCGCCGGGCTCGTCGACGCCGCTGTCGGTGAGCGGCGTCTCGTTCATGAGCTCCCGATCCGGTGGCAGGGCGGCCGATCGCGCAACTCTCGCGGCGTGCCGACGCCGGGGGCATGCGGCCGCCTGGGCAGTGGAGCGTGCCCATGAGCTGGCGGTGGAGCAGCAGTCGCCGACCTGGGGCCGGCCAACGGTGTTTGCGACACTCTCGACCTCTCTTCGACGCCTGCGAGGTGAGCTGACGGGCTCGGGCCGAAGAGATTGCCCTACGCCTCAGGCGATGCGCCCCGAAGTGGTTCCCCCGCTCCCGCCCCCGGCGGGACTCGGCGCTCCACGAACGTATACACCTCACCGATCGTGGGTGGCCGTGCCTTGATGCGCTCTTGACACCTTCAGGCAGACCCTTGTCATCCCCTTGACCAAGGCTCCGTTGACGCAACCTTGACGCGCCCGACCCAGACCTTTCCGCCCATTTGACCTCCGAGGGCCGACACTTCATGCGATGGCCGATGTCGCCTGCTTCCGGGCTCCGTCCTGCTCCGATGGCGAGAGCGTTCGCCAGCGGTCCTTGCTGGCCGGTCACCTCAAGTGCGAGCAGCTGACCGCCCGCCGGCGGTTCCTCACCTCGCTGCTCGCGCTGATGTCGGCACCGGTGTGGGCAATGGCGGTCTGGCCGCAGCTGCTCCAAGGCCCCGATCGGCGCTTTCTCCTCTACCTGTTCGGGTTCCTCCTCGTCCTGAGCTTCTGGGCAGTGCTCGAGGAGTGGCGAGCAGCGAATCGTCTGCGAAAGTCCCTCGAGGAGGCGCCTTCCGCCGCCGACCGGTCGGGACCCGATACTCTGCCTGATTGCGATTCCCCCCCGATACATTGCGCTGCGAACGCGGCGGCCGCGACGCCTCACCCCTGAGAAGGTCATCCATGCAAGACGTCCTCGTGGTCGCGGTCACGCTGGTGTTCTTCGTGCTGTCCTGGCTCATCGTTCGCGCCTGCGAACGCGTCTGACTGGAATCGTCATGAGCCTGGAGCACGCCGTCGGCTTGCTGGTGTCGTTGGTGCTCCTCGTCTACCTCGGCTACTCCCTGCTGAAGCCCGAGCGGCACTGAGGGAGAGGCTCGTCGTGACCGGGCTCGGATGGACCCAGATCCTCGTGTTTCTCTCGGTTGTGCTGCTGGCGGCACCTCCGCTGGGAACATTCATGTCTCGGGTGTTCGAAGGTCAGGCTCACGCGTTGATGCGCCCGCTCGGCTGGTTGGAGCGCCTCGTCTACCGAGTGTGCCGGGTGGATGGCCGTGAGGGACCCTGGCAGCGTTACGCCGCCTCCTTGCTGGCATTCAGCGGCGCTGGCATGCTCGTCACCTACGCCATCCAACGCCTCCAGCACCTGCTGCCGCTCAACCCACAGCGCCTGGGTCCGGTCGAACCGCTGTCGGCCTTCAACACCGCGGCAAGCTTCGTCACCAACACCAACTGGCAAGGCTACGCCGGCGAGGCGACCATGAGCTACCTCACCCAGATGGCCGGCCTAGCCTGGCACAACTTCATCTCGGCCGCGGCCGGGCTGGCGGTCGCGGTGGCGCTCGTCCGTGGGCTGACGCGCCGAGGCGAGGGCAAGGGACCGGGGACGATCGGCAACTTCTGGGTCGATCTCACTCGCGGCACGGTGTATGTCCTTCTCCCGGCGAGCCTCATCGTCGCCCTCCTGTTCGTCTCCCAGGGGGTCGTTCAAAGCCTTGATCCCTCCCGGCTGGTCGCCACCCTGGATGGGGGCGAGCAGCTCATCCCGATCGGGCCGGTGGCCTCGCAGGAGGCGATCAAGCAGCTCGGCACCAACGGCGGCGGCTACTTCAACGCCAACGCTGCCCATCCCTTCGAGAACCCGACCCCGCTGACGAACTTCGTGTCGGTGCTCCTGATCTTCGCCATCCCTGCCGGCCTCACCTGGACGTTCGGCCGCATGGCGGGAGACCGGCGTCACGGGCAGGTCCTGCTTGCCGCCATGTCGGTTCTGTTTCTTTCCGGCGTGACGGCCGTCTACTGGGCCGAGACGGCCGGCAACCCGATCCTCGGGCTGGATGGGGCTCCCGGCAACATGGAGGGCAAGGAGGTCCGCTTCGGCATCGCGGGCTCGGCGCTGTACGCGACGGTGACCACCGACGCCTCCTGCGGCGCCGTCAACTCGATGCATGACAGCTTTACCCCGCTCGGCGGCCTGGTGACGCTCTTCAACATCCAGCTCGGCGAGGTGGCGTTCGGCGGCGTGGGCGCCGGCCTGTACGGAATCCTCGTGATGGCAATCCTGGCGGTCTTCATCGCCGGCCTGATGGTCGGCCGCACGCCTGAGTACCTGGGCAAGAAGGTCGAGGGCCGCGAGGTGAAGCTTGCCATTCTCTTCGTCCTCGTCCCGACCCTCGTGATCCTGGCCGGCGCCTCGGTGTCGGCGGTGGTGCCGTCCGCGCTGGCGTCGCTTGCCAACGCCGGTCCACATGGTCTGACCGAGATCCTGTACGCGTTCTCGAGCGCGGCCGGCAACAATGGCTCGGCGTTCGCGGGTCTCGGCGCCAATACCCCTTGGTTCAACGCCACCCTCGGCCTCGCCATGCTGATCGGCCGCTTCTGGATGATCATCCTGGTGCTCGCCATCGCCGGATCGATGGCCGGCAAGAAGGTGGCGCCCCCCGGCGCCGGCACCCTCCCGACGACAAGTCCGCTATTCCTGACGCTGCTGATCGGGGTCATCGTCATCGTCGGCGCCCTGACCTTCTTGCCCGCGCTCAGCCTGGGCCCGGTTGTCGAGCACTTCCTGGCCGGTTCGGGCAGGGTGTTCTGAACATGCCCGACGGGAAGCTGCGAGCCGTCTCGGCCTGGGACCGCGCGATCCTGCGCGCGGCGCTGCTCGACAGCCTGCGCAAGCTGGACCCGCGGGTGACGGCGAGGAACCCGGTGATGCTGGTGGTGGCGGCGGGCGCGGTTCTGACGACGGTTGGCTGGCTCGCTGACCTCCTGCCTGGGGCGAGTGACGCCGAGCCGGCCTGGTTCAGCCTTTCGGTGGCTCTCTGGCTGTGGTTCACGGTGCTCTTCTCGAACTTCGCCGAGGCGCTGGCCGAGGGGCGGGGCAAGGCGCAGGCCGCGGCCCTGCGCGGCCTCCGCCGCGAGACCATGGCGCGCAGGCGGACGAACGGCCGCGAGGAGGCCGTCCCCGCGTCGAACCTCCGCAAGGGGGACGTCGTCGTGGTCGAGGCCGGTGAGCTGATCCCCGGGGATGGCGAGGTGGTCGACGGCATCGCGTCGGTGGACGAGTCGGCGGTGACCGGTGAGTCCGCCCCGGTCGTCCGCGAGAGCGGCGGTGACCGCTCCGCCGTGACCGGCGGCACCAGGGTGCTCTCCGACCGCATCGTGGTGCGGATCACGAGCGATCCCGGCGGGGCTTTCCTCGACCGCATGATCGCCCTGGTCGAGGGTGCGCGGCGGCAGAAGACCCCGAACGAGATCGCGCTCGAGGTGCTCCTGTGCGGCATGACGATCGTCTTCCTCGTCGCCTGCGTCACCCTGGTTCCGTTCGGCCGCTACTCCGGCGTCCACCTCTCGACGACCGCAATCGCGGCCCTGCTGGTCTGCCTGATCCCGACCACCATCGGCGGGCTCCTGTCCGCCATCGGCATTGCCGGCATGGACCGCCTCGTGCGCAAGAACGTGATCCCGACCAGCGGCCGCGCGGTGGAGGCGGCCGGAGACGTGGACATCATGCTGCTCGACAAGACCGGCACGATCACGTTCGGCAATCGCCAAGCCGTGGCGTTGGTACCGGCTCCGGGGGTTTCCGAGAAGTACCTCGCGGTGGCAGCCCAGCTGGCATCCCTGGCGGACGAGACACCGGAGGGCCGCAGCATCGTGCTCCTGGCCAAGCAACGCTTCGGTCTGCGAGCCGAGCCGGAGCTGGTCGGCGGTCGCCTGGCGGAGATTGGCTTCGTCGCCTTCTCGGCCCAGACCCGCATGAGCGGCGTCGACCTGCCGGGGGCCCAGGTGCGCAAGGGAGCTGTCGACGCCATCCGTGCCTGGTGCGTGGCCGAGGGCAACCCAGTGCCACCACAGCTGGAGGGCGCAGTGGAGACCATCGCCAGGAGCGGCGGCACGCCGCTGTTGGTCGCACGCGACGGGCGGGCGATCGGGGCGGTCCACCTCAAGGACGTCGTCAAGGGCGGCATCAAGGAGCGCTTCGCCCGCTTCCGCGCCATGGGGCTGCAGACGGTCATGATCACCGGCGACAACCAGCTGACGGCAGCCGCCATCGCGGCCGAGGCCGGCGTCGACGACTTTCTGGCCGAGGCCACCCCCGAGATGAAGCTCGCGCTGATCCGCGCGGAGCAGGCCAAAGGGAAGCTGGTGGCCATGACCGGCGACGGCACCAATGACGCCCCGGCGCTGGCCCAGGCCGACGTGGCCATCGCGATGAGCACCGGCACGCAGGCGGCGCGCGAGGCGGGCAACATGGTGGACCTCGACAGTGACCCGACCAAGCTGCTCGAGGTGGTCGAGGTGGGCAAGCAGCTACTGATGACCCGCGGGTGCCTGACCACCTTCTCGATCGCCAACGACGTGGCCAAGTACTTCGCCATCCTGCCAGCCATGCTGCTCCCGGTGTTCCCAGAGATCGCGCCGCTCAACGTGATGGCCCTCTCCTCACCGCGCAGCGCCATCCTCGCCGCCGTGATCTTCAACGCGCTCGTCATCATGGCGCTGATCCCGCTGGCGCTGCGTGGCGTGCGCTACCGCCCGCTCGGAGCTGCCGCGCTCCTGAGGCGGTCGCTGTTGGTGTACGGGCTGGGGGGCATGGTGACGCCATTCGTCGGCATCAAGCTCGTCGACCTGCTGCTGGCTGCCCTGGGGCTCAGGTAGGAGGATCCTCATGCGATCAGAGCTCGTGATCGCCCTGCGCATGGCCATGGTGACCCTCGTCCTGACCGGGGTGGTCTACCCCCTCGCCGTCACCGGCATCGCCCAGCTCTTCTTTCCCCGCCAGGGCGACGGCAGCATGATCGCGGTCAGCGGCCGGGTCGTCGGCTCCGAGCTGATCGGTCAGGAGTTCACGAGCCCGGGCTACTTCCAGGGCCGGCCTTCGGCCGCGGGGCCGGATGGCTACGACGCGTCTGCCTCCGGCGGCTCGAACCTCGGTCCCACCTCGGCCAGGCTCAGGGATCGGGTTGCAGCGGAGGCCGCGCGCCTGCGCAGGGAGAACCCGAGTGCGCCGGGTCCGGTTCCGGGCGAGCTCCTGACCGCTTCGGCGAGCGGCCTCGACCCCCACCTGAGCCCCGATGCTGCGCTCTGGCAGGCGCCGCGGGTTGCAGCGGCGCGGGGGGTGCCGCTCGCAGCGGTGCACGCGGCGGTGGCGGCACACGTGGAGGGCCGGTCGCTCGGCATCCTGGGCGAGCCGAGGGTCAACGTCCTCGTCCTGAACCTGGAGCTCGACCGGAGGTTCGGGCGATGGCAGGTCACGGTACCATCAAGGTGACGATGCCTGGCAAGAACGGCGAGCCGCGGCCCGATCCGGACCAGCTCCTCGAGCTGGCCGCCGCCGAGGAGCGCAAGCGCGGTCGCGGTCGGCTCAAGGTCTTCCTTGGCTACGCGGCCGGCGTCGGGAAGACGTACGCCATGCTGGACGCGGCGCGGCGTCGACGGGCCGAGGGGGTCGACCTCTTGGTGGCGTTCGTGGAAACCCACGGGCGCCCCGAAACCGACGCATTGCTGGACGGTCTGGAGGTCGTGCCGCGGCGCGAGATCACCTACCGCGGCGCCCGGCTGACCGAGCTGGATCTCGACCTCGTGCTCGCACGCAACCCGAGCGTCGCTTTGGTCGACGAGCTGGCCCACACCAACGCGCCCGACTCGCGACACCCCAAGCGCTGGCAGGACGTGGAGGAGCTGCTGGCGGCCGGCATCGAGGTCTGGACCACCCTCAACGTCCAACACCTGGAGAGCCTGGCCGAGGTGGTGGCGCGGATCACCGGTGCCGCGGTGGGCGAAAGGGTGCCGGACCGAATGCTGGACCAGGCGGACGAGATCGAGCTGGTCGACGTGCCGCCCGAGGAGCTGCTGCAGAGGCTGGCCGAGGGCAAGGTCTACGTGCCGGAGCAAGCGGCGCGGGCCACTCGGCTGTTCTTCCGATCCGGCAATCTGCTGGCGCTGCGCGAGCTCACCCTGCGGCGGGCGGCGCGGCGGGTGGACGAGCAGATGCGGGCGTACATGACGCTGCGCTCAATCTCGGGCCCGTGGCCGGCGGCGGAGCGGCTCCTGGTCTCGGTCGCCGGCAGCCCGTACAGCACGGAGCTGATCCGTGCCACCCGTCGCCTCGCCGACGAGTTGCGGGCCGAGTGGTTCGCCGTGTACGTGGAGACCGCCGAAGGCGATCGTCTGAGCGAAGAGAACCGGCAGCGGATCTTCCGCGACCTCGCGCTGGCCGAGCAGCTCGGCGCGCAGGTTGCCACCCTGGACGGGACCTCGGTGGCCGAGGCGGTACTCCGCTTCGCGCGCACCCACAACGTGACCAAGCTGGTTGTGGGTGGCCCGACGCGGGGAGGGGTCCTGGCCCGCCTCCACCGGTCGATCTTCGACGACCTGGTCGTCCAGGCAGCGCCGATCGACCTCGTCGTGGTCAGCGTCGGCGCCACGATGCCGGTAGTCGAGGCGCGACGCGTTCCGCCGCGGCAGAAGCCCGGTTGGCGTCAGGTAGCCGACGCGTTGGCGCTGGTGGCCGCGGCCACCGCGCTCGGTCTGCCGCTGGCCGGTCGTCTGGAGCCGACCAACCTGGTCATGGTCTACCTGGTCGCGGTGCTCATCGCCGCCCTCCGGCTCGGGCTCGTTCCCGCCCTGGTCGCCGCCGCCGTCTCGGTGATCGCCTTCGACGTGGTGTTCGTGCCGCCACGTCACAGCTTTACGGTGCATGACACACAGTACTTGATCACCTTCCTCGGCCTGTTCCTGGTCGGCGCCGTGACCAGCACGCTGGTCTCCCGCCTGCGCGCCCAGACCGAGGCGGCAAAGGCTCGCGAGGCTCAGACCGCGGCGCTGCTGAGCCTCTCCCGACGTCTCTCCACCCTCAGCCAGCTGGCGGACGTAGCCCGCTGCCTGCTCGAGGAGGTGAGCCAGGCGACCGGCCTTCCTGGGCTCGTCCTCGCGCTCAGGGAGCCGGTGGAGGTGGTCGCCGGTTCACCCTCCCCGCAGCGCCTGTCCACCACGGACCTCTCGGCGGCCCGCTGGTCCGCGAGCCGCGGACAGCCGGCCGGCCGCGGTACCGACACGCTGCCGGCGGCCGACCACCTGTGGCTGCCGGTGCTGGCTGGCCGGGAACCGGGCGTGGTGCTGGGCCTCGCCGTGCCCGCGTCAGGGCACGCGCTGGCGCCCGACCGGCGGCAGCTGGTGGAGGCACTCGCGGCCCAGGCCGGCCTCGCCGTCGAGCGCGCCGAGCTCGCGGAGCAGGCTAGACAGGCCGAGCTGCTGGCCACGGCCGACCAACTGCACCGGGCCATCCTGGGCTCGGTCTCGCACGACCTGCGCACCCCGCTCGCCACCATCGTCGGCGTGCTCTCGACCCTGCGTGAGCAGGGCGAGCGTCTGGGCGACGAGGCGCGGGCCGGTCTGCTGGCGGAGGCCGCCGAGGAGGCCGAGCGGCTCGATCGCGTGGTGGGCGGGCTGCTCGATCTCTCACGCCTCGAGGCGGGTCGCCTCGAGCTGCACCGTGAGCCGATCGAGCCGCAGGAGTTGGTGGGGGCCGCTCTCACCCAGTCTCCGGTGCGGGCCGAGTCCGACCGTATCCGCCTTGATGTGCCGCCCGACCTGCCGGCCGTGGAGGGGGACGCGGCGCTGCTCACCCAGGCGGTGGCCAACGTTCTCCACAACGCGCTCAAGTTCTCGCCCGGCGGGAGCGTGGTGGAGGTGACGGCGAGGGCCGCCGGCGATGCTCTACGGGTCGAAGTTCGCGACCACGGCGAGGGCATCCCCGAGACCGAGCTCGAGCGGGTGTTCGAGAAGTTCTACCGCGCCCGCCGGGGCAACGTGGCTGCCGGCAGCGGGCTCGGCCTCGCGCTCAGCCGCGGCATCCTCGAGGCTCACGGCGGGCGAGTGTGGGCCGAGAGAGCCGAGACCGGCGGCACGAGGGTGGTGCTCGAACTGCCGCTCGGTCGATCCGAGGAGGGTAGGGCGTCATGAGTGCCGTCCGGGTCCTGATCGTGGACGACGAGCGGCCGATCCGGCGCTTCCTGCGCACCGCGCTGGCGGCCGCCGACATGGAGGTGGCCGAGGCGGCGTCGGGAGAGGAGGGATTGACGGCGGTAGCCGCCTTCCGGCCCGACGTCATCGTACTCGACCTCGGGTTGCCCGACCTCGACGGCGTGGAGGTGATCCGGCGCCTGCGCGAGTGGAGCCGCCAGCCGATCGTCGTGCTGTCGGTACGCGACCGCGAGGACGACAAGGTCGAGGCGCTCGACGCCGGCGCCGACGACTACCTGACCAAGCCGTTCGGGGTCGGCGAGCTGCTGGCGCGCATCCGGGCAGCGTTGCGCCGGGCCGCAGCTCCGGCCGAGGAGCCGGTGTTCCGAGCCGGTGGCCTGGAGGTGGACCTCGCACGCCGGCGGGTGCGCCGCGACGAGGTCGAGCTGACCCTCACGCCCACCGAGTACGACCTGCTCCGCGTCTTCGTCCGCCACGCTGGCCGCGTTCTCACCCACCGCCAGATCCTGCGCGAAGTGTGGGGGCCGGGCTATCTCGAGCAGAGCCACCTGGTGCGGGTGACGGTCTCCAACCTCCGCCGCAAGATCGAGCCCGAGCCGGCGCGGCCGACCTACCTCCTGACCGAGCCCGGAGTGGGCTATCGGCTCCGGGAAGGCGAGGACTGAGGCGAGGTGCTCGGGCGAACCGCGATGGCCGCAGGTGGCCGAGCCGCTGAGCCGGCGACAGCGGACGCTCGGCGCAGGATCCGGGCTACGGCTGTGACCCGGACGCCGGCCGGACCGCGCCGTCCGGCACCTCGAGAAGCTCACGCGGGCCTTCCGCGCTCGGCTGCGGGACGCGTCAGTACTTGATCTGGAGGGTCAGCTGGACCCGGTCCTCGGTGTCACGGCCGGCCGCGCCGTGCTCGAGTCGGTCATAGTCGAGGACCCAGTAGTTGTTCTTTGCGAACTGCCAGGCGAAGCCGACGATCGTCCGCTCGGTGACGTCGGCGGCCGGGTCGTCGGTGTTCGGGTCGAAGTGGTCGAAGCGGCCGAACAGGCTGTACTTCTGCGCCTCGTCGAGGCGGACCTCGGTGAAGAACGAGTAGCCGTCGTGGTCGAGCGCATTGCTGCTCGCGTCGACCGCGGTGCCCTTCTGGTTGCCCTTGCCCTGCTCGTACTGGCCGGTGAGGACCAGGCGCGGGCTCTCGTAGCTGACCATGCCCGCCAGCACCTCCCAGTCCGGGGCGTCGACGGTCGCGGTCTCCTCGATGTTGCCCTTGCCGGAGATGCCGAACGCCGAGAACTGCAGACCGGGGACGATGTCGGGCAGCGGGCGGAGGCTGACCCGGCCCTCGAGCACCTTGTTGGAGTTCTTCTCGGAGGCGCTGTAGCCGCCGCCGTTGTAGAGCCCGACCCCGAACGAGCCCCACCTCCCGGCCTGGCCGGAGTTGACGCGCTCCTTGTACTCCTTGGGCAGCTCCTCACCGAAGTTGCCGGCGGCCAGCACCCCGACGTCGGCCGAGTTGAAGAGGCCGTTGCGCTCCATGAACATCGTGTCCTGCATGCGGAAGCGGTTGATGTTCTCCTCGAAGTCGAGCCACGGCATGTGCGCCATGCCGAACTCGACGTAGGGCTTGCCGATGAAGCCGAGCTCCTTCTTGGTGAAGGCGCCGTACAGGTACTTCATGCGGACGTTGGTGTTGCCGCTGCTGTCAAGGTAGATGTCCGGGGTGATGCGGGCGTTGAAGTACGGCGTGATCTCCTTGCGGACGTCGATG
>Ga0316622_100002213_pt1 | contig 13358 bp, 9 predicted proteins | sample OWC_Aug_OW2_C1_D_FD_207646 | JGI IMG/M metagenome (GOLD analysis project Ga0316622, IMG submission 207646) | Wetland soil microbial communities from Old Woman Creek delta, Ohio, United States - OWC_Aug_OW2_C1_D5_C | ecosystem: Environmental > Terrestrial > Soil > Wetlands | place: USA: Ohio... | reverse complement strand
CCCTCGAGGTCGGCGGGATCGAGGGCCTCGAGGCCGTCGATCCGGAGCCTCAGCCGGGCGACCGTGGTCGGGTCGTCGATGCGCCGCGGAGTCACGGGCACCAGGGCCGCGGCCTCGAGCAGGTCCGTCTGGATCGCCCCCGGCACCGCCAGGGCCTGGGCCTGCTCGGGGGTCTCGCGGACGACGATCAGCCCCATCGGGCTCTCCTCGCGCACGACCTCGCCCACGTCCGTGATCCAGGTGCGCGTCGTGATGCCGGCGAGCCGCCCTTCCACGCGGAAGGCCGGGACCGGGCGCCCGGCGGAGCGCACCAGCTCCCGGGCCTGGACCTCGAGGGTCATCGGGGCGTTGCGCAGCGTCGCGGGGTCGAAGACCGAGACCTGCAGGGTCTGGCCCGGCCGTAGGCCCCGGGCCGCGAGGACGCGCGGCAGGTTGAGCGAGAGCGAAGGCGGCTCCGCGAGCACGCGCGTCTCTCTCCGCTCGCCGGAGGGCGTCTTGATGGTGAGGTCGAGGCGGCGCCCGTCGAGGGTGCCGAGGATCTCGGTCGGGCCCGTCCCCGCGTCGAGCGCGAACGAGAAGCGCTGGAGCGCGAAGGCCCGGTCGACGGTGGCGCGGCTCGTCAGGCGAACGGACGCGCTGGAGCCGAGGAGGGTCATCTGCAGCCGGCCGTCCTCCCTCATCTCGTAGCCGGAGTCGGTGGGCGTCGTCTGGCCGACCGAGAAGCCGATCTTGTCGCCGCGGTAGTAGATCCCGCGCCACTGCGCCGAGGTGCCGTATTGGGCGAGGTCCGCGGCCAGGGCCACGGCGGAGGAGGACCAGGCCCGGCGGGCGAGCACCCCCATCTGGGCCACCCACGCCACGAGGATCAAGGCGGAAAGCAGCCGGGCGGCGGGGCGGGGCAGGGGCCGGAGGAGCGTCACCGAGCGGCCCGGGCGTCCCGTAGGCTCATGCGCGGATTATAGCGGCCCGCGACCGCGGGCGGCGCGCCGCCTCCGGGCTGCTAGACTCTTCGCGAAGTGGACCTTTCGCTCGTCGAGATCGTGCTCGTGCGCCCGAGCCGTCCCGCCAACGTGGCCGCGGCCTGCCGGGCGATGAAGAACATGGGGCTGCGGACCTTGTGGATCGTCGAGCCGCCCGACGGCCTCGATGCGCTCGAGGCGCGGTCCCTGGCGTACGGCGCCTGGGACGTCCTGGACGGGGCGCGGGTCGGGTCGGGGCTGCTCGAGGCGGTGGCGGCGAGCGCCGCGGTCGTGGGCACGACCGGGCGCGAGGCTCCCGGGGCGCTCTCGCCCCGCCGGCTGGCGGCCGAGGCCGACGCCCGGGCCGGCGGCGGGCGGCTGAGCCTCGTGTTCGGGCCGGAGTCCTCGGGGCTGACGCGTGCCGAGATGGACCTGTGCCACGCGCTCGTGCACGTGCCGACCGACCCGGCCCAGCCGTCGCTCAACCTCGCGCAGGCCGTCCTGCTCCTGGCCTACGAGATGCGTCTCGCGGCCCTCGACCGTCCCGTGCCGTCGCCCGCAAGCCCGGAGGGCCGCGCCCCGGCCGGCGACGTGGAGCGGGCGATCGGGGAGCTGAGAGCCGCCCTCCTGGAGGTCGGCTACCTCGACCCCGCGAACCCGGACCACGTCCTCACGGAGCTGCGTCGCCTCATCGCTCGCGGCGGGCCGAGCCCGCGCGAGGTCGTGCTGCTTCGGGGCCTCGCCCGCCAGGTCAGCTGGGCGGGCCGCATTGCGCGGGGCCTCGCGGGGTCGGATAATCCGCCGGGAGGAACGCAATGACGACGGGCGATGGAGCGGAGCTCGCAGGGACGGACGCGCACGGGTTCCAGGTCCCGCGGCTGCTGCGGGCGGCGGAGGTGCTGTGCGCCGACGGGCGGGTCCTGCGGGGCCGGGTCTTCCTCCCCGCGTCCGCCGAGGCCCACCCCGGGGCGATGCGGGCGGAGGAGTGGATGAACGACCCCGCTTCCTTCGTTCCCTTCCTCCCCGACGGCGAAGGCCGCCCGGTCATCCTGAACAAGCACCAGATGACTGTGGTCACGGTGGCCGCGTCCGCCGACCGCGACGAGGCGCTGGAGCAGGCGGGAGTGCCGGTGCGCCGCGTCCGCGTCGAGTGCGGGTCCCTGAGCCTCGAGGGCGAGGTGCTCGTGGACATGCCCGCCAACCACTCGCGCACCCTCGACCTGCTGAACCGCCCGGGCGCCTTCCTGAACGTGCGCGAGGGCGATCGCCACCACCTCGTGTGCAAGTCGCGGATCACGCGGGTGAGCGAGCCCGCCGCCGACGCCCCGAGGCCGAGGCCATAGCCCCGCGCGCGATCACCGACGCCGGAGAGAGAGCCCTGCTCGTGGGCCTTTCGCTGGGCGGGCGCGACCGCGCCCGGACGGAGTCGTCCCTCGAGGAGCTGGCGCTGCTCGCGCGCAGCGCGGGCGCGCGCGTCGTGGGCACGCTTCTCCAGGAGAGGGCCCGGCGCGACGCCGCCACCCTGATCGGGCGGGGCAAGGTCGAGGAGGTCAAGCTCCGGTGCGAGGAGGAAGAGGCGGACGTCGTCTTCTTCGACGAGGACCTCTCCCCGGCCCAGCAGCGCAACCTGGAGCAGGCGGTCGGGCGCAAGACCCTCGACCGGACGCAGCTCATCCTCGACATCTTCGCCCGCCGCGCGCGCACGCGCGAGGGCCGGCTGCAGGTGGAGCTCGCGCAGCTCGACTACATGCTGCCGCGGCTGGCGGGCAAGGGCGTCCTGCTGTCGCGGCTGGGAGGCGGCATCGGGACACGCGGCCCGGGCGAGACGAAGCTCGAGACCGACCGGCGGCGGATCCGGCAGCGGATCCAGGCGATCCGGCGCGAGATCGAGCACGTGCGGCGGGAGCGCCACACCCGGCGCGAGGCCCGGCAGAGGCGGGACGTGCCGGTGGTCGCCCTCGTCGGCTACACGAACGCGGGCAAGTCGACCCTCTTCAACGCCCTCACGAGCGCCGGCGCCGTCGTCTCGGACCAGCTGTTCATGACCCTCGACCCGCTCGTGCGCAAGGTCCGGCTGGGGCCGGGGCGGGAGCTCCTCCTCGTGGACACGGTGGGCTTCATCCAGAAGCTGCCCCACGCGCTGGTGGCGGCGTTCCGGGCGACCCTCGAGGAGGTCACCGAGGCGGACCTGCTGCTGCACGTGGTGGACGCGTCCGCCCCTGGCGTCGAGGAGCGGGAGGCGTCGGTCGAGGCCGTGCTGCGCGAGATCGGCGCCGCCGACCGGCCGCGCCTCCTCGTCCTCAACAAGGCGGACCGCACCCCCGCGGAGCGGCTGGCGGCGCTGGCGGAGGCGCGACCCGGCTGCGCCATCGTCTCCGCGCTCTCCGCGTCGGGGCTCGACCGGCTGCTCGCGGCGGTGGCCTCCCGGCTCGACCTCGAGCCGCGACGTGTCCGGCTGGGCTTCGCAGAGGCCGACCGGCGGGGGGTTGCCGCGGTGTACGGTGCGGGCCGCGTGCTCGGGCACGAGGTCCACGACGGCCAGGTCGTCCTCGACGCGGAGCTGCCCGGCCGCGCGATCGAGCGCTACCGGGAGCACCTTCGGTGAGACACGCCGCCCGGCTCCCGGCCGCCGCCTGGGGCCTCGTCGCCGCCTGCGTCCTGCCGGCCGCGCTCGGGCTGGCCGGCTGCGCCACCCGCGCGGTTCCCCCGGTGCCCGAGGGAGAGGACTACCTGTTCGCCGCCCCCGCGCCCGGCGAGGTGTCGGGCGACGAGGCGGCGGCGTTGCGTGCCGCCTGGAAGGACGTGATCGCCGGGGACACGGCGTCGGCCGCGCGGCGCTACGAGAAGCTGCTGCAGCGCCGGCCGGGCCTGGCGGCTGCGCGAACGGGCCTCGCGTTCGCGCGGCTGCGCGCCGGCCGCCTCGAGGAAGCGTCTTCGGGCTTCGACGCGGTGCTCACGGATCACCCGGAGGATCTCCCCGCCCTCGTCGGCGCGGCCTCCGCCGCCGTGCGCCGGGGTGACGCGGACGCCGCCCTGGCCTTCTACCGTCGTGCCCAGTCGGTCGCGCCGGAGGACCCCCTGGTGCGCAAGCGCCTCGCGGCGCTCCGGCTGCAGTTGACGGAGCGACACATGGGCCTGGCCCAGGCGGCCGTCGAGCGCGGGGACGCGGAGGTGGCGACACGGGAGTACGCGACGGCGCTGGAGGCGGCGCCCGAGGTGGCCGGAGTGCGCCTGACCCTCGCCGACCTGCTCGTCTCCCGCGGGGACGTGCCGGGCGCTCTCGCGCTGCTGGAGGCAGATGCCTCGGGCGACCGCCAGGTCGCCCTTCGTCGGGCCTCGCTCCTGATGGAGCAGCAGGAGTTCGCTCGAGCGGCGGAGGTCTACCGGGGCCTCCTGGCCCGGGACCCGGCCGACGAGGCCGCGCGGGCGGGGGAGAAGGGGGCTCGCGAGAGCCTCGCGCTGCTCTCCATGCCCGAGGAGTATCGCCGGATCCACGAGGCCCCCCGCGTCACCCGTGCGGACCTCGCGGCGCTCGTCGCGGTCCGCGTGGGCGCGCTGCGCCGGGCGGGCCCAGGCGAGCCCCGCGTGGCGGTGGACATCGGCGGGTCCTGGGCCCGCGAGTACATCGCACGGGTCCTCGCCCTCGGGATCATGGAGCCCTACCCGAACCACACGTTCCAGCCCGGCGCGACCGTGCGCCGGGTGGACCTGGCGCGGGCCGCCGCGCGCACACTCGACCGGCTGGGCGTCTCCCGCGGCGCCGCTCCCGTCCCCGCCGACATGTCCCGCTCCCACCTCGACTTCGAGGCGGTGGAGCGCGTCCTCGCGGCCGGCCTCATGGGCCTCGCGCCCTCGGGCGGCTTCGAGCCGTGGCGGCCGGTGTCCGGCAGCGAGGCGATCGACGTCGTGGAGGGCGTGGCGCGGCTCGTCGGGCCCTAGTCCTCCCGCGATTTGCGGTACCATCGCCGGCGAGGGAGGCCACCATGGACGAGAGAGAGCTGCTCCGGACCGTGCCGCTCTTCTCCGAGCTCTCCGAGCCCGACATCACGAGCCTGGGACGCCTCGCGTCGCGCCGGCGCTACCCGAAGGACACCGTCGTCTTCTTCGAGAACGAGGAGGGCGACTTCTTCTTCATCATCGTCGAGGGCCGGATCAAGGTCACGATCCTCGGCGACGACGGGCGCGAGATCATCCTCAGCATGCTCGGCCCCGGGGACTTCTTCGGCGAGATGGCGCTGCTCGACAACGAGCCCCGCTCCGCCACCGCGATCGCGGTCGAGGAGAGCGAGCTGCTCTCGCTGCACCGCACCGACTTCCAGGGCGTGATCGGGGACAACCCCGCCATCTCCACGGCGCTCATCAAGGTCCTCACCACGCGCCTGCGCCGGGCGAACCACCAGATCTCGACCCTCGCGCTGCTCGACGTCTACGGCCGGGTGGCGCGTGTCATCCTCGACATGGCCCGCGAGGAGGGACGCCGGCTCAAGGACGGCCGGATCGCATTCCGGCGGGCGACCCACCAGGAAATCGCGAACCGCATCGGTACCACGCGCGAGACGGTCACGCGCATGCTCAAGGACCTCGAGCGCCAGGGCCTGGTCAAGATCGAAGGCCGCGAGCTCGTGCTGCAGCCGGGGTTCGAGAAGGCGTTCGACTAGACCGTCCCGGTGCTCGCACCGCCGCCGGACCCTGTCGACGTAGCGGTATAGGGGCCCGAAGCCGCTCGAGCTCCAGCGCGCTCGGCGTTACTGTTCTACCCATTCCGGACGGAGTTGGCGGAGTGGCCGCGGCCCGTCTTGCGACTCTTCGACAAGGCCAGGGCCGCGTCGCGAGACGGCACCCGGCTCTCGGCCGCGAAGGGCGACAAAAGCGACACTTGACAACGTGACAGTGCTGTCACATTATGTCGGTGATGGCGGACGAGGCCCGTTACGGCATCGAGGAGCTCGCGGCGCTCGGCGGGGTCACGCGCCGGACGGTGCGCTACTACGTGCAGCAGGACCTGCTGCCGGCGCCCCTCGGGGTCGGGCGGGGCCGGCACTACGGGCCCGAGCACCTGGCACGGCTGCAGGCGGTGAAGGCGCTCCAGGAGCAGGGCCTGAGCCTCGACGGGGTCCGGCGGGAGCTGGAGCGGGGCACGGTCCGGGGGCGGGGGGCGAAGGTGGCGAGCCTGCCGGAGCCATCGGTGGCGCGCACGGCCTGGACCCGGCTCGAGATCGTCCCCGGCGTCGAGCTTCACGTTTCGGGGCAGAGGCGTCTCCCGCCCCCGGGGCGCCTGCGCGAGCTGGCGGAGTGGTGCGAGCGCCACTTCCGCGGGAGCGACGGGGAGTGAGAGGGAAGGCGGGAACCGAGTGAGGAGCCCATGGCGCAGACACTGACGGCGACGAGCGGTCTCGTGAGCACGAAGGGAGCGCGCGTTCCCCTGGTGGGAGTGGTCGCCCGGGCGGAGATCCGGGACTACGCCTGCCGCCTCGTGCTGTCCCAGCGTTTCCGCAACGACGAGGACCGCCCGATCGAGGCCGTCTACAAGTTCCCCCTCGACGAGGGGGCGGCGGTGTGCGGCTTCGAGGTGGAGATCGACGGCCACCGCATCGTCGGCCGCGTGGAGGAGCGCGAGAAGGCGTTCGAGACGTACGACGAGGCTCTCGCTGTAGGCAACGGCGCCTATCTCCTCGACGAGGAGCGCGCCGACGTCTTCGCCGCCAGCGTCGGCAACCTGCCGCCGGGAGGGGAGGCGGTCCTGCGGATCACCACCGTCTCCGAGCTGCCCCTCGAGGGCGACGCCATTCGCTTCACGCTGCCCACCACGATCGCTCCCCGCTACGCCCCGGCGGAGGACCGCAAGGGCGTGGGGGAGAGCGAGGCCGAGCGGGTCAGCCCGCCCTACGCCCTCCAGGTGCCTTACGGACTGACCCTCGAGGTGAACGTCGGGACGAGCGCGGCCGTTCGCTCGGTGGAATCGCCGTCGCACCCGATCGCGGTGGCGATAGAAGACGGCCGCGCGACGATCCGGCTCTCCGAGCGCGAGGCGGCCCTCGACCGGGACGTCGTCCTGAAGATCGCCCTCGCCGAGACGCACCAGCCTCGGGCCCTCGTGGAGCGGACGGCGAACGGGGAGGCCTACGCGCTCCTGTCGTTCCGCCCGCGGCTGGAAGCCAAGCCGGCCCCGGCCGAGGTCATCTTCCTGGTCGACCGCTCGGGCTCCATGCAGGGCACCTCCATCGTCGAGGCGCGCAACGCGCTCCAGCTCGCCCTGCGGAGCCTCCGCCCGGGCTGCCTCTTCAACATCCTCGGCTTCGGCACGAGGTTCCAGGCCCTGTTCATTCAGAGCCAGCCGTACGACGACACGACTCTCGCCGAGGCGACGAAGCACGTCGAGGGACTGGAGGCCGACCTCGGGGGCACCGAGATCCTGCCCGCGCTCCAGCACGTCCTCGACGCCGAGCGCCGCCCCGGTCTGCCCCGCCAGCTGTTCGTGCTCACCGACGGAGAGGTCAGCAACACCGACGCGGTCATCGCGCTCGCCCGCCAGCACGCCGGGGACACCCGCGTCTTCACATTCGGGATCGGCGCGGGCGCCAGCCACCACCTCGTCAAGGGCCTCGCGCGGGCGGGGGAGGGCGAGGCCGAGTTCATCGCCCCCGGCGAGCGCATCGAAGGCAAGGTGCTGAGGCAGCTCTCCCGCGCTCTGGCGCCCGCGTTCACCGAGGTGGGTGTCGACTGGGGTGGCCTCACCGCGGTGCAGGCCCCTCACGAGTTGCCTCCCGTGTTCGCCGACGGGCGTGTCCTCCTCTTCGCGCGGATCGAGAAGCCCGAGCCGGCCACCGTGACGCTGCGGGCGACCGGGCCGGACGGGCCCGTGAGCTTCCCGCTCCCGCTCGACCCCACGTCGGCCGCCGAGGGGACCCTCGTCGCCACCCTGTGGGCCCGCCGGATGATCCGCGACCTCGAGGAGGGCCGCAGCCCGCTGCATCCGCGGCGCGGCTCGCAGCAGGCGCGCGCCCTCGGCCTCCACGACGCGCCGGTGAAGAACGAGATCGTGCGGTTGGGCACGACGTGGAGCCTCGTCTCCCGCCACACGTCGTTCGTGGCCGTCGAGGAGCGCGAGACGCCGACCGAGGGCGAGGCGCAGCTTCGGAAGGTGCCGGTGACCATCCCGACAGGCTGGCACGGCGTCCACCCCGTGCTGGTGATGGGCCGCGCGCCCGGCGGCCTCGCGGCCGTCCGCCGGGCCCGTCTGGGGCGCGAGCTGGAAGATGAAATCCTGTGCGCGGGATCCATGGAAGGTGCTCCCCCCTTGCGCCGCGACGTCCCGCGGCCCGCCGCTGAAGCCCGGCCTTCCAACTTCCGCCGCGGGCTGCGCGACCTGCTGCGGCTGGGCCCTCCGGCGTCCCGCACGCCGCCCATGCAGCCAGCCCCTCCGGCGACGCGCCCGCTGGACCGCCTGGTCGCCCTGCAGCGCGCCGACGGTTCGTGGCCGTTCACGGACGAGCTGGCACGCGCGCTCGGCTGGCCAGACGCGAGGCGGCTCCGCAAGGCTTTCGGCCGGGACCTCGCCGGAGACCGGGAGGAGCGGGCGGCCGGCACCGCGCTGGCTCTCGCCTGGCTCGAGAGCGAGTGCGCCGACACGTGCCTCGAGTGGCGCATGCTGGCGGGCAAGGGCCGCGAGTGGCTCGATCGCATGCCCGGGGGGGCCGACCCCTGGCTCGAGCGGGCCCACGAGCTCCTGCTCGGGCGCAGGCGCACGACGTAGTCCGCACTCCGGACCTCGCGTGACAGCGACGTCGCGCACAATGCCGCTCGGGGAGGGATGGCTCGCCGCGGCCCGTACCGCTCATGGTGCCGGGGCTGGAAAGAAGCTGGGCGAGCCGCGGCCCCTTCCCTCGAGGAAGCCGACGGTCGGCGAGGGGCCGTGCCATGCCTGACCACGCCAAATGGAGTCCCACGCGCCTGAGGGTCGAGGCGATCGCTGCGGAGCGCTCCGGCCAGACCACGCAGGCGATCGCGCTCCTCGAGGAGGCGCTGCGACGCGGCCCGGACGACTGGAAGAGCGTCCGCTTTCTCGGGGACCTGCTGGCCAGGCTGGGCCGGCGCCGAGCCGCGAACGAGCACTATCGCCGGCTCGCCGCGCACTACGAGAACGACCAGTTTCACACCAGGGCCATCGCGGTCTGGAAGATCGTCCTGTCGGGCGAGCCGGACTTCGTGGCCGCACACGTCAAGCTCGGCGAGCTCTACGCCCTCGGGGGGTTCCGCGCCGAAGCCCGGAAGCACTACGGCGAGGCCCTCGCGCACTATCGGGCGGCCGGGCGTCTTCGCGACGCGGCCCTCGTCGGGGCCCGCATCGTCGAGATCGACGAGTCACCGAACCCGCGGCGGCAGACACGGATCCAGCGCGCGACCTGCTCGCCGCTGGCAGAGGCGGGAGTGAAGGGCGCGCCGCCGGAGGAGGGCAGGCCCAGTGCCTCGCGCACGGGTACAGGAGAATCCGCAGCCCCGGACGTGGACGACGTCAACTTCGTGAAGGAACGACTCACCCAGGGGCGCCTCTTCCGGCGATTCGGCCTCGCCGATCTGGCTCGCGAGCAGCTCGTCCAGCTCCTGGCCCGGTCTCCCGACAACGTCGAAGCGCGTCGTGAGCTCCACGACCTGCTGCTGCAGGTCGGCCGCCAGGAGGAGGCCGCGGAGCAGCAGGTGGCCCTCGCCGCGCTCGAGGGCGTTCGGCAGGAGCCGATGGGTGACCTCGAGGGCCTCGTGGACGTCGTCAATTCCGAGGAGGACGACGACGTCCCGGCGCTCGACGTCGAGCTCGAGGCTCTCCCCTCGGAGGACCCTCTTCAGATCGACCTCGACGACACGGCCGGTCCGACGTGGCCCTTCGGCGCGAACGAGGCGGTAGGAAGAGAAGACGACGAATGGACGAGCGCCGAGCGGGAGATCCGGAGCGCCGTGGACGGCCAGGTGAGTCGGGACGACTACGAGACCCGCTACGACCTCGGGATCGCGTATCGCGAGATGGGGCTGCTGGACGAGGCGATCGCCGAGCTGCAGCTCGCCTCGCGGGGCGCGAGCCGGCTCGTGGAGTGCGCCAGCCTGCTGGCCGCGTGCTTCCTCGACAAGGGCCTGCCGAAGCTCGCGATCAACTGGCTCGAGCGGGGACTGGCCGCACCCGCCCTGGATCCCCAGCAGGCCCTGAGCCTGCGGTACGACCTCGCGCGAGCGCGCGAGGCCCGGGGCGAGCGGGACCGTGCCCTGGAGATCTACGTCGAGCTCTACGGAGAGGACGCCGGCTTCCGCGACGTGGCGGAGAAGCTGCGGCGGCTGACCGAATCCGCGAACCGCGCGTCAGCCGGACACTGCGCCACCGACAGCTTGGCAGCGGACTTGCGCGTCCCCGGATCTACTCGCTCCGCTCCACCCTGACCCGCGTGGCCGGCCGGGGTCGGGCCTTCGGGACGGTGAGGCGCAGGAGGCCGTCGTCGAACTGGGCCTCGATGCGGTCGGGGTCCACTTCCTCTGTGAAGCGGAAGGCGCGGGCGAACGGGCCGTAGCGGCGCTCCAGGCGATGGAAGGACTCCGGGCGGCTGGCGGCGTCGGGCCGGCGCTCGCCCCGCACGACGAGCTCGTCGCCCTGGGCCTGGACCACGACGTCGTCCCGGCCGAGCCCCGGGAGCTCCACCTCCACGACGTAGGCGTCCTGTGTCTCCACCACGTCCGCCAGCGGCACCCAGGTGCCGTGGAGCAGCGAGGGCTCGTCGAGCCGGTCGCGTGTGAGGGTCTCGTCGAAGAGGCGGTTCATGCGCTCCTGGAGGTCGAGCAGCTCCTGGAGCGGGTCCCGGCGGTGGAGCATGGACGGATTCTAGCTCAGCGGGTGAGCCTCTTGCGCAGCTCGGCCAGCAGCGCCAGCGCCTGGAGAGGCGTCAGCTGGTCGGGATCGGCCCTCCGCAGATCGGCGAGCACGGCCTCGTCCTGGCCCGCGAAGAGCGAGAGCTGCCGCGCGCCCGCGGCCGCCGGTGTCTCGGAGTGGGCGAGGCGCGGCCGGCCCTCGCGGTCGAACTCGGTGCTCTCGAGGTTGCGCAGGATCTCCTGGGCCCGGACGACGACCGCGGCGGGCAGGCCCGCGAGGCGCGCCACCTGGATGCCGAACGACCGGTCGGAGCCTCCCGGCTCGATCTTGCGGAGGAAGACGACCGTGTCGTGCCACTCGCGCGCGGAGACGTGGAGGTTGCCGACGGAGGGGAGGTCGGCCGCGAGGTCCACGAGCTCGTGGTAGTGGGTGGCGAAGATGGTCTTCGGTCCCGCGTCGGTGCGCGCGATGTGCTCCGCGACCGCCCAGGCGATCGAGAGGCCGTCGAAGGTGGCGGTGCCCCGGCCGATCTCGTCGAGGAGGACGAGGCTGCGCTCGGTGGCGTGGCGCAGGATGTGGGCCGTCTCCTGCATCTCGACCATGAAGGTCGACTGCCCGCGGAGGATCTGGTCGCTCGCCCCGACCCGGGTGAAGACGCGGTCCACCAGGCCGATCTTCGCCTCGCGCGCGGGGACGAAGCTGCCCATCTGGGCCATGACGACGACGAGGGCCGTCTGCCGGAGGAACGTCGACTTCCCCCCCATGTTCGGGCCGGTGAGGACGAACAGGCGGGGGGCCGCGTCGCCCATGGCGAGGTCGTTCGCCACGAAGGGCTCGGCGAGGACGCGCTCCATGATCGGGTGGCGGCCCTCGGTGTAGGCGAGCTCGTCACCTCGCCCGAGCCGGGGCTTCACGTAATCGAACCGGGTCGCCGCTTCGGCCAGCGAGGCCAGGACGTCGAGGGCGGCGGCCGCCCTCGAGGTCTGCTGGACGCGCCGCGCGGCGCCGGCCAGGCGGGAGCGCAGGTCCTCGAAGATGCGGCTCTCCAGCTCGAGGATCAGCTCGTCCGCGCGCAGGACGCGGTCCTCGTACTCCTTGAGCTCCGGGGTGACGAAGCGCTCTCCGCCCGCGATCGTCTGCTTGCGGATGTAGTCGGGGGGGACGTTGCCGAGGTTCGACTTGCTGATCTCGATGTAGTAGCCGAAGACCCGGTTGAAGCGCACCTTGAGCGAGGCGATCCCGGTGCGCCCGCGCTCGCGTTCCTCGATGGCGGCGATCGTCGCGCGGCCGCCCCGGCTGGTGCTCCGCAGCTCGTCGAGCTCGGGGAAGACGCCGTCGCGGACGTAGCCCCCCTCGCGCACCAGCGCGGGAGGGGCGTCCACCAGCGTGCGGGCGATCTCGTCGGCGAGGTCGAGGGGCGGGTCGAGCTCCTTCGCCTGCTGGCGCAGGAGCGGGGCGACACACTCGCCCAGGGCGTCCGCCGCGGCCGGCAGGGCGCGCAGGGACTGGCCGAGGGCCACGAGGTCCCGCGGGCCCGCCGTGCCCAGGGTGACCCGGCCGAGGATCCGGTCGAGGTCCTGCACGCCGGCGAGCGCCTCGCGCAGGCGCCCGCGGTCGAGGGCGCGGAAGGCGAGCTCCTCGACCGAGTCGAGCCGGTCCTGGATGCGCTCGAGCTCGACCAGGGGGCGCAGGATCCACTCGCGCATCAGGCGGCCGCCCATGGCGGTCCGGGTGTGGTCGAGGACGTCGAGGAGCGTGCCCCGCCGGGCCCCGTCGGCCAGGCTCTCGACGAGCTCCAGGTTGCGCCGCGTGAGCGAGTCGAGGGCGAGGACGTCCTGCGCGCCCCGGGTGACGAGGCTCGTGACGTGGGCGAGGTCGCGCTTCTGGGTCTCGCGGACGTAGCGCAGCGCGGCTCCCGCGGCGGCCGTGGCGCGCGGGAGGCCCTCGCACCCGAAGGCCTCGAGGGTGGCCACCCCGAAGTGGGCCAGCAGCTCGCGGCGCGCCCTCTCGGGCTCGAAGGCACGGTCCTCGACGGGAGCGCGCGGGATGGCCCCCTCCGGCTGGGCCGGGTCCGAGAGCCACGGCGGCAGTTCCGCTTCGCGACGGGCGAGGATCTCGCGGGGACGCGTGGCCCCGATCTCGTCGCGAAGGCGGTCGAAGCGGGCGGCGCCGTCCCACTCCGCGGCGAAGAACTCGCCCGTGGTGGGCTCCAGCCAGGCGACACCCAGGGTGTCGGGCCCGGGCTCCAGCGCCATCACGTAGGAGGTCTCGGCCGCCTCGAGGGCGGAGGCCTCGAGCTGCGTGCCGGGCGTGATGACCCGGACCACCTCGCGCTTGACCACGCCCTTGGCCGTGCGCGGGTCCTCCACCTGCTCGCACAGGGCCACGCGGAAGCCCTGGCGGACGAGGCGCGCGATGTAGGCGGAGGCCGCGTGCCAGGGCACCCCGCACATCGGGACGGGATTGCCGTCGCGGTCCTTGGAGCGCGAGGTGAGCGCGATCTCGAGGGCCTTCGCCGCGACCACCGCGTCCTCGAGGAACAGCTCGTAGAA
>Ga0316622_100002212_pt1 | contig 13362 bp, 1 predicted proteins | sample OWC_Aug_OW2_C1_D_FD_207646 | JGI IMG/M metagenome (GOLD analysis project Ga0316622, IMG submission 207646) | Wetland soil microbial communities from Old Woman Creek delta, Ohio, United States - OWC_Aug_OW2_C1_D5_C | ecosystem: Environmental > Terrestrial > Soil > Wetlands | place: USA: Ohio... | reverse complement strand
CGGGTCTTCCCGGACCCCGCCCCCGCCACGAGGAGGAGGGGCCCCCCGTCGTGGAGGACGGCCCGCCGCTGGTCGGGGTCGAGGGTGGTGAAAATGGGGTCGGCAAGCTTCACGGTGCACGGTCTCCATGGAGTGGAAGGGTACAGGGTACCGCATCGCCGGGCGGCGCGGAAGATGCCCGTCACGGATTGGGGAGAGCATTAACCGGGCGTATGACATGGAAAGGGCCGCCGAAGCGGCCCCTTCCTGCGGCGGGTCGGCCCCCGATGAGGGCCGGTATCAGAACTCGTACCGGAGCAACTCTCCGAGGATCCCGTGGGACTGATACCCGTTGCGGAAATCCCCGCGGTACTTGAGCGAGGAACTGAAGCCGTTCCGGCTCATGAACGTGATCCCGGCCCCGACCACCAGGCCGTTATTTTCTGGATCCTGTCCGTTCACCGAGAAGGAGGTCCCCGGAGCGCTTGCGAAGGAGGCCGTGACCACCCGGTCGTCGATCCCGAAATCGTAATTCCACGCCACGGTCACTTCCGGCAGGAAGTTGCCGTTTTCGACCGGGATGACGTAGTTCAGGCGCAACCCCAGTTCCGAAGCCAGCGAACCGGTCTTCTGGCTCGACACGTTGAGGTTCAGCGGGCCGGCGCCCGTCTCGCTGAATTCTTCTTCCGACAGGTAGATGTATTGCAGGCCGGCGTACGGCTGCATGATCCAGTTCTTCTTCTCGAAGTTGTACCCTCCTTCCACGTAGCCGGAAAAGAGGTCCCCGTCGTGGTCGCTGCTCGCCGTGCCGCCCAGGCCCCCCACGGAGACATTCCGGGTGCTGTCGTACGACTGGCCTCCGTACGAAAACGCCATGTCGAGATACAAGTGGCGGGTGAAGTAGCTTCCGTAGAGGGAGCCGAACACGCCCTTGATGTCGCTGTCGCCCTGCTGGGAGTTGAGATCGACGTTGGTGCCGGACATGCCGACGCTGACGCCGGCGAGGAACCTCTCGCCGAACAGGTAATCCAGTCCTACCGTCCCTCCGGCCGACTGGAAATCGTATCCGGTGAACCCGTCCGAGTCATCCTGCTTCCCGCCCTGTCCGAAGGCGTCGAGCCAGGCGCCGTACCGGGCCGTCTTCCTCCGGGCCTCCTCGGTTGGGAGGGTCAGCATCCGGATGCTTTCGTCCGACCCGCTGTAGGCCAGCAGCCACTGCTCCCGGTCCCCCAGCTCCGACCGGCTGTCCGCCGTCTGCAGCCCGGAGCGGACGCTGTGGATGCGCTTCAGCAGGTTCTGCGTGTACAGCCGCGTGACGTCCTGGGTCACCCTCGTGGTATTCGCGTAGGTGACCGGGCTCATCTGGCCGTAGGCGAACTTGATGTCCTCCGGGTCGGTCATCCGGACCAGTTCCGCGGCCACGGGCGCAAAGGCCTCCGTCCCACCCGCCAACTGGATGGCGTTGATGGCCTGACCGATCGACGCCAGGTTCCCCGTGAGCCCCGGGACCGAGAAGTCGACCGTGGCGGCAATTTCCAGATCCTTCCCGGTAAAGGACATCTCGTACTTCAGGACAGCCGACGGCTGAAGGATTTCCAGGGAGAGGCCGGTGTCGCTGACGTTGTCCGCCCCCGAGAGAATGGAGTACCGGTATGTACCAGACTGGATCCACCCGGGGTCCATGAGGTTGACCTTCAGCGATCCCGCCATGTCGGCAGTGCCCTCGAGAACGACCCGGTCCGCACCGGCGCCCTTGGCCTTGAGATCCAGATCCACGAGAAGGTTGCCGGTCTGCACGAGATTGCCCGCGAGGGCCGTTGTCTGGACGATCCCCGCCCCGCCCGGAGAGAGCGTCCCCTCGTTTGTGAGCGTGTTCCCGCTTCCGAGGTACACGTTCGCGCCCGGGTTGAACGTGCCGCCCGCCTTGTTGTGGAAGGCGTTGGTCCCCGCGCCGAGGTAGACCGAACCGGTGACGGTGCCATGGTTGGTCAGGATATTGTTCGCTCCGTCCACGAACCGGACGGCCGCTCCATCCCCCGCCCCTCCCTGCACCGTTCCGGACATTATGTCGACCGTGATCGACCCGTGGCCGGCGTCCCCCCGGCTCTGGGCAAAGATCCCGTCCGAGCCGAACCCCTGTGCGAGGATGTCTCCCGAGACGGTGACGTGGACCGCCCCGCCCGACCCTTTTCCCCCGGCGCTCTGTGCAAAGATTCCGTGGGAGCCGTCCCCATGCGTAACGATCGCGCCGCTGTGCGTGACCGTCACAGCGCCGCCGGACCCATCCCCTCCCACGCTGCCCGCGAACCCGAGCAGGCCTGCATTCCCGGCCAGGCCGCCACCCCCGCCGAAGCTCTGGGCGAAGATCCCGTAGGAGTTCCCCCCGTGGGTCACGATCTCCCCCGAGCTGTCGACCGTCACAGCCCCGCCGTCACCGCCGTTGCCGCCTCCCCGACCGAACGCGAGGTTCAACCCCACGTTGAGGTCCGTGAGGGGAACCTCGAACCGCTTCACGTCGCCGGCGATTCCTCCGCCGCCCCCGCCGCTCTGCGCGAGAATGGCGTGCCCGCCGTCGCCGAACGTCTCGATACGGCCGGAGTTCCTCACCGTGACCGCTCCTCCGTCGCCGGACGAGCCGGCCCCGCCACCGATCCCGACCTTGCCGAACAGGCCGGTGGATGCGTTTCCTCCCACGCCGCCGCCGCCGCCGATGCTCTGGGCGAAGATGCCGAAGGAGCCCACGTTGTCCTGGACGAGCTCCGTCCCGTCCAGCATCGTGGTCGAGCTGCCGTACGTCGCGATGTTCCCGGTGTTGCGGACGGTCACGTTGTCCCCGTTCCCGCTGGAGCCGCCGGAACCGCCGACCATGACGTCCCACTCCTTGAAGCCGGACACGGTGGTGAAGAGGAAATCCAGGGACTCGGGTGCAAACATGCCGAGGAGATCGCTCTTGCCGATGGAACCGCCGTTCCCGCCGTTCCCGCCGCCGCCGCCGATGCTCTGCGCGAAGATGCCGGCGGAATCGGCCCCCCGCGTGACGATATTCCCCGCGTTGGTAACGTCGACGATCCCGCCGTGGCTGGCGCCGCCCCCCGATCCGCCGACCGCGACGGAGAAGCTCCAGTCGTCTTCGCTCTCCTTGGACTCCTTGCACCAGACGTACTTGATGGGGCACGATTTATCAAACATCAGCGAGAAGGTGCTCGCCTGCCCGCCGTTCCCGCCGCCGCCGCCCACGCTCTGCGCGAAGATCCCCTTGGAGTTGTTGTCCAGCGCGAAGATATCGCCGAAGTTCGCGACGGTGACGGATCCCCCGTGGTTACCGTCTCCCCCACCGCCCCCTACCGCGACGGCAACGTTCACGTTCGTGCCCTTGTCGTTGGCGCCGTAGGCGAGCATCCCGGAAAAGGCGAACCCCCCGTTCCCGCCGCCGCCGCCCAGGCTCTGCGCCAGGATCCCGTGGGATTCCACGCCGCGGGTGACGATATCCTTCCGGTTGAGGACCGTCACGGCTCCCCCGTAACCACCGTCGCCGCCGCCTCCCCCGATGCCGATTCCCAGGTTCACGTTCCGCGACGTGTTGTCGCCTCCCGCCCCGAGTTCGGCCGCGATGCTCCAACCGCCCTTTCCGCCGCCGCCCCCCACGCTCTGCGCGAAGATCCCGTGGGATTGGAACCCCGAGGTGTCGATCGCGTTGTCGTTGTACACAAAGACGTTCCCGGCGTAGTTGCCGGACCCGCCGTACCCCCCGAGGGAGAAGGAGACGTTCTTCGAACCGGCCCCTCCCCAGGAGCCGCTGAAGGCGAACCCCCCGGAGCCGCCGCCGCCCCCCACGCTCTGCGCAAGGATTCCTTCGGAGCCATTGCCTGCCGTCACGATCGCGGCGGAATTCGAGACACGCACGTCGCCGCCGAAGCCGCCCTTTCCCCCGAAGCCGCCGACCGCGACCGAGACATTCTTCGTACTGTTATCGAACCCGAATGAACCGGCGACACTGAACCCCCCGTTTCCGCCGCCACCTCCTATGCTCTGCGCCAGGATGGCGATGGCGTTGTCGCCGGCGGTGACTATGGCGGAGCCGTCGTTGTGGACGCTCACCAGTCCGCCGTTCCCGCCGCCGCCGCCGAAACCGCCGACGCTGATGCCCACCGATGCCGCCGCGTTGTCCCACGCGACGGAGCCGGCGACGCTGAAGCCCCCGGAGCCGCCGCCGCCACCCACGCTCTGCGCGAAGATGGCGTGCGACCCGTCCCCGAAGGTTGCGATGTCGCTTGAATTGTGGAGGTCGACGGTCCTCCCGTGGCCACCGGTGTCGCCAAAACCGCCCAGGCTGAACGTGGCGCCGCCTCCCTTGCCGATCCCGCCGGCGACGCTGAACCCGCCGTCGCCGCCGCCGCCGCCCACGCTCTGCGCAAGAATGCCGTAGGATCGGGCGCCTTCCGTGACGATCGCGCCTCCCGTGCTGTCGACGGTGACGTTGTCCGCGTTCCCGCCGCCGGCGCCGAACCCCCCGACGCTGATGCCGATTGCCGCCAGGGCGGAATTGTCCGCGGAAACGGAGCCGGCCACGCTGAATCCGCCGGAACCGCCGCCGCCCCCAACGCTCTGCGCGAAGATGCCGTGGGAGTTGTTGTCGTGGGTCACGATGTCGCTCGAACTGTCGACGGCGACCGTTCCACCGGTGCCGGCCGTACCGCCGCCGCCGCCCATGCTGAACGAGATCCCCCTGCCTTTCGAGACGACGCCGGCAACGCTGAAGCCCCCGGATCCGCCGCCGCCGCCCAGGCTCTGGGCAAGGATGCCGTAGGAACGTTCGCCGAACGTCTCGACGGCCTGCCCCGTGCTGGTTACCGTCACGTTCCCCGCGCTCCCGCCGCCGCCGCCGGACCCGCCGATGCTGATCCCGACCCCGGCCAGCGCGGAATCGTCCGTGGACACGGACCCGGCCACGCTGAACCCGCCGGAGCCGCCGCTGCCGCCCAGGCTCTGGGCGAAGACGGCGTGGGAGTCGCCGCCGAGCGTTACGACATCGCCGGAGCTGGCGAGGTCGACGTCCCCTCCGATGCTTCCGGTCCCGCCGCCGCCGCCGAGGCTGAACGTGACCGCCCGGCTCTTGCTGATCCCCCCGGCGACGCTGAACCCCCCGTTTCCGCCGGTTCCGCCGATGCTCTGCGCGAGGATACCGTACGACCGCTCTCCGGAGGTCCGGATCACATCGCCCGTATTGGTAACGCTTACCTTGCCTGCCACGGCACCGTCTCCTCCGGAACCGCCGATGCTGATCCCGACCGCCGGAGCCGCCGCGGAATTATCGAAGGAAACGGAGCCGGCCACGCTGAATCCGCCGGAGCCGCCGCCACCGCCCAGACTCTGGGCGAAGATCCCGTGGGAATTGTTGTCGAGGGTGAATATGTCGCTGGAACTGTCCACCGACACCGTGCCCGCGGTCCCGCCGCCGCCGCCTTCGCCGCCCAGGCCGAAGTTGACGGATGCATATTTGCTGATCCCCCCGGCGACGCTGAATCCCCCGTTTCCGCCGGTCCCGCCGATGCTCTGGGCCAGGATGCCGTAGGAACGCTCGCCGGACGTCTGGATCGTAGCGCCCGTGCTCCGGACGTCCACGCTTTTCGCGGTACCACCGCCGCCACCGGACCCACCAATGCTGATCCCGATCGCCGCCCCTCCTGTCGCTGCGCCGCCCGCGACGCTGAAACCGCCCGATCCTCCGCCGCCGCCCAGGCTCTGGGCGAAGATCCCGTGGGAATCGTCGTCGAGCGTGACGATTTCGCTGGAGCTGTCCACCGACACCGCGCCGGCGAGCGCACCGGCGCCGCCCTCGCCGCCCAGGCTGAAGTTGACGGCGGCATTCTTGCTGATCCCCCCGGCGACGCTGAACCCCCCGTTTCCGCCGGTCCCGCCGATGCTCTGCGCCAGGATCCCGTACGAACGCACGCCGTCCGTCCGGATCGTGGTACCTGTGCTGTGGACGGTCACGTTGTCCGCCTTGCCGGCGTCCCCGCCGGACCCGCCAATGCTGATCCCGACCGCCGCCCCCTCTGCCGCACCGCCGCTCACGCTGAATCCTCCGGACCCGCCGCCGCCGCCCAGGCTCTGGGCGAAGATTCCGTGGGAGTTGTTGTCGAGCGTGAGGATGTCGCTCGAACTGTCGACCGAGACTGCGCCTGCCATGCCGCCAGTCCCTCCGGATCCACCCAGGCTGAAGTTGACGGAAGCGTACTTGCTGATTCCGCCGGCCACGCTGAATCCCCCGTTCCCCCCGGTCCCGCCGATGCTCTGCGCGAGGATCCCGTACGAACGCTCGCCGGACGTCTGGATGGTCTTCCCGGTGCTGGCGACCGTCACGTTATCCGCCCTGCCGGCGTCTCCACCGCTCCCGCCGATGCTGACGCCGACCGCCCCGCCTCCCGCTGCGCCGCCGGCCACGCTGAATCCTCCGGACCCGCCGCCGCCCCCCACGCTCTGCGCGAAGATGGCGTGGGAATCGGTATTGTCGGTGAAGATGTTGCTGATGCTGTTTACCGACACCGCTCCCGCAAGACCGCCCGTCCCGCCGGAACCGCCCAGGCTGAAGTTGACGGAGGCCGCCTTGTTTATGCCCCCGGCCACGCTGAAACCGCCGTCCCCGCCGGTTCCGCCGATGCTCTGCGCCAGGATCCCGTACGAACGCTCGCCCGATGTCCGGATGGTGTCCCCCGTGCTGGCGACCGTTACCTTCCCCGCCTCGGCACCGTCGCCGCCCGCGCCGCCGATGCTCGCCCCGATCCCCGCGCCGGACGAGAAGCCGCCCGTGACGCTGAAGCCGCCGGAGCCGCCGCCGCCCCCGACGCTCTGGGCGAAGATCGCGTGCGAGTTGTTGTCGAAGGTGGCGATGTCGCTGGAACTGTCCACCGACACCGCGCCCGCGATGCCTCCTGCGCCGCCGCTTCCGCCCATGGCGAAATTGACGGCGGCCGTGCTGCTGAGACCACCGGCCACGCTGAACCCTCCGTCGCCCCCGGTCCCGCCGATGCTCTGCGCCAGGATTCCGTAGGAACGATCGCCGGAGGTCCGGATGGCGATGCCCGTGCTGTGCACCGTCACGTTGTCGGCTTTGCCTCCGCTTCCGCCGTCGCCTCCGATGGCCGCACCGATCGCGGCGGTGCCGGAGACCCCGGCGGTCACGCTGAACCCGCCGGAGCCGCCGCCGCCCCCCACGCTCTGCGCGAAGATCGCGTGCGAGCTGTTGCCGTCCGTGGATATGTCGCTTGCGCTGTCCACGGACACCGCACCCGCGACTCCGCCGGTCCCACCGCTTCCGCCCATTGCGAAGTTGACGGCGGCCGTGCTGCTCAGGCCGCCGGCCACGCTGAACCCTCCGTCGCCGCCGGTCCCGCCGATGCTCTGCGCCAGGATTCCGTAGGAACGTTCCCCTACGGTGTGAATGGAACTGCCGGTGCTGCTGACCGCCACGGTCCCGGCCGTGGCACCGTCACCTCCCGCACCGCCTATGGCCGCGCCGATGGCGGCGGTGCCGGAGATCCCGGCGGTCACGCTGAATCCCCCGGACCCGCCGCCGCCCCCCACGCTCTGCGCGAAGATGGCGTGGGAATCGGTATTGTCGGTGAAGATGTTGCTGACGCTGTTTACCGACACCGCTCCCGCAAGACCGCCCGTCCCGCCGGAACCACCCATGGCGAAGTTGACCGACGCCGTGCCGCTGACGCCGCCGGCCACGCTGAACCCGCCGTCGCCGCCGGTCCCGCCGACGCTCTGCGCCAGGATTCCATAAGAACGCTCGCCGGCTGTCTGGATCGTGGCGCCCGTGCTCCGGACATTCACGCTCTTCGCCACGCCGCCGCTGCCGCCCGCGCCGCCGATGCTCGCCCCGACCGTGACGCCGCCCGAGACGCCGCCGGTAGCGCTGAACCCGCCGGATCCGCCGCCGCCCCCGACGCTCTGTGCGAAGATCGCGTGCGAGTTGTTGTCCAAGGTCGCAATGGCGCTGGAACTGTCCACGGACACCGCGCCCGCGACCCCGCCAAGGCCGCCGCTTCCGCCCATGGCGAAGTCGACCGACGCCGTGCTGCTGACCCCTCCGGAAACGCCGAACCCTCCGTCTCCTCCGGTCCCGCCGATGCTCTGCGCCAGGATCCCGTACGAACGCTCGCCCGAAGTCTGGATGATGCTGCCCGTGCTGGTCACCGCCACGTTGTCCGCCTGTGCGCCGGCGCCGCCCGCACCGCCGATGCTCGCCCCGACCGTGACGCCGCCCGAGACGCCCCCGGTGGCGCTGAACCCGCCGGATCCGCCGCCGCCTCCGACGCTCTGCGCGAAGATGGCGTGGGAACTGTTGTTGTCGGTGACGATGTTGCTTGCGCTGTCCACGGATACCGCACCCGATTTGCCCCCGGCGCCGCCGGAGCCGCCCATGCCGAAACTGACCGATGCCGTGCTGCTGACCCCGCCGGCCACGCCGAACCCGCCGTCCCCGCCGGTCCCGCCGATGCTCTGCGCCAGAATCCCGTACGAACGTTCCCCGGAGGTCTGGATGATGGCACCCGTGCTCCGGACGCTGACGGTATCCGCCTGGCCGCCTTTGCCCCCTTCGCCCCCGATGCTGGCCCCGACCGTTGCGCCGGCCGAAACACCCCCGGTGGCGCTGAACCCGCCGGATCCGCCGCCGCCGCCAACACTTTGGGCAAAGATGGCGTGGGAACCATTTCCGAGAGTTACGGTATTGTCGGAGCTGTCCACGGACACCGCGCCCGCTACACCGCCCTCCCCGCCCTTTCCACCCATGGCGAAGCTGACGGAAGCGATGCTGCTGACCCCGCCGGACACGGCAAATCCTCCGTCGCCCCCGGTCCCGCCGATGCTCTGCGCCAGGATCCCGTACGAACGCTCACCCAAGGTCTGGATGATGGCACCCGTGCTCCGGACGTTGACGGTATCCGCCTGGCCGCCTTTGCCGCCGTCCCCGCCGATGCCCGCTCCCACCGAGACGCCGGCCGAAATGCCCCCGGCCGCGCTGAACCCGCCGGATCCGCCGCCTCCACCGACGCTCTGCGCGAAGATCGCGTGGGAGTTGTTGTCGAAGGTTGCAATGGCGCTTCCGGTTTCCACAGACACCGCGCCAGCGTCTCCGCCCTCCCCGCCGGATCCCCCCATGGCGAAATTGACGCCCGCGATGCCGCTGATCCCGCCGGATACGGCAAATCCTCCGTCGCCTCCCGTCCCGCCGATGCTCTGCGCCAGGATGCCGTAGGAACGCTCCCCGGACGTCTGGATAACGCTGCCCGTGCTGGTAACCGCCACGTTGTCGGCCTTACCGCCGCCGCCACCGCCCCCGCCGATGCTCGCCCCGATGTCGACCCCGGCGGAAATGCCCCCGGTGGCGCTGAATCCGCCGGAACCCCCGCCCCCGCCCACGCTCTGCGCGAAGATGGCGTGGGAGTCGGTATTGTCGGTGAAGACGTTGACTGCGCTGTCCACGGTAACCATCCCGGCGCTGCCACCGGAGCCGCCGGATCCCCCCATGGCGAAGTTGAACGAAGCTCCGAGGCTGATCCCCCCGGACACGCTGTACCCGCCGTCCCCGCCGGAGCCGCCGATGCTCTGTGCAAGGATGCCGTAGGAGTGGTAGCCCCTCGTCCGGATCTCCCCGCCCGTGGCGGAGACCTCCACGTCGCCGGCATGGCCCCCGTTGCCGCCAGCACCGCCGAAGCTCGCGCCGACCGAGGCGATCCCTGCGCTCCCGGAGATGCTGAATCCGCCGGTCCCTCCGCCGCCCCCCACGCTTTGTGCCACGATCCCGTGCGAGTTGCTCCCTATGGTGACGATGGTGTCGTTGGCGCTGCGGACGGTCACATCACCCCCTGTACCGCCGGTCCCTGCTTCTCCGCCGAAACTCAGGGACGCGCCGATCGCCCCGGCGCTTGCGGCGAGGCTGTATCCGCCGTCTCCGCCCCCGCCGCCCACGCTCTGCGCCAGGATCCCGTAGGAGTGATCCCCGTAGGTTCTAATGGTGCCCGAGAGCGGGGTCCCTTCGCCCACGTTCACGGAGCCGCCGTTTCCGGCCGTTCCCCCCTTTCCGCCCATGGCGAAGGATCCGCTGAATATCCCGCCGCTGACTGCGATCCCGAACCCGCCGGATCCCCCGCCGCCGCCGACGCTCTGGGCGAAGATCCCGTGGGAATTCTGCCCGTAGGTGGTGATGTCCGAGAGGCTGTCCACGGAAACGTTGTCCGCGCTGCCGCCCTTCCCTCCTTGCCCGCCGACCGCGAAGGAGAGACCGATAAGGCCTCCGGACCCCGCGAAGGCGAATCCGCCGGATCCGCCGCCGCCGCCGACGCTCTGCGCCTGGATGCCGCGGGAATTGTTGTCCAGGGTAACGATCGTCCCCCCGAGGCTGCCGACCGTAACCATCCCGCCTGTCCCACCTGTCGCTCCGCTTCCGCCGATCGACATGCTGCCGATGCCACCCACGGCGGTGCTGTTCCCGCCGTTCCCGCCGCCCCCGCCCACGCTCTGCGCAAAGATAGCGCTGGCATTCGTTTCGGAGGTCTGCATGTTGCCGCTGTTGATGACAGTGACGTTGCCGGCGTCGCCGCCGCCGCCGCCCTTCCCGCCGACGGAGAACCACCCGGTGCTGTCCCCGCCGTCCCCGCCGCCGCCCCCGATGCTCTGCGCGAAGATGGAATAGGAAGTCGTTGTGATATTCCCGGCGTTGACGACGTGGACCACGCCGCCGTCGCTGGTCCCGCTGCCCGTCCCTCCGATACTGACGAGCCCGCTGGAGTTGCCGCCGTCGCCGCCGCCGCCCCCGATGCTCTGGGCATAGACTCCGCGGGCACCCGCTCCGGTAGTCGTCAATTGGCCGTTGTTCACGACGGAGACCGCTCCGCCAAACCCTCCGGCGGCGGCGGTGCCGCCCAGACCCACAAGCGCCGACGCGCTTCCGCCGCTTCCGCCGCCGCCTCCGATGCTCTGGGCAAAGATGGCGTGGGACCCCTCGCCCCCGGTCGATACGATCCCGGTTCCGGTGTTTGTGATCGATACCGCGCCACCGTCCCCGGCGCTGCTACCGCTGCCCCCATAGGAGACGAACAGGCCGGACGCGCTCCCGCCGTCCCCGCCGAACCCTCCCACGCTCATGCCGTAGATCCCGTACGAATAATCGCCGGTGGTGCGGATCTCCCCGGCGTTCGTGACCGAGACGTTCCCTCCGTTGCTGGCGCCGCCCCCGGAACCGCCACTGCCGAACACGCCGCCGGTACCCCCTTGGCCACCCGACCCGCCGATGCTCTTTGCCCAGATGCCGTGGGACTCCGTCCCATTCGTTGTGATGTGAAATGCCCCATCCACGACAACTGAGCCGGCTGATCCGCCGTAGCCGCCTCCCCCGCCGTCCACCCACGTGCTGTCCCCCCCTCCTGCACCGCCGACTCCGCCTTCGCTCACCGCGAGGATTCCGCTGGACCTGTCCCCCACGGTAGCTATGGTTCCGCTCCCGCTGACCACAACGTCGCCCCCATTTCCCCCCTTGCCTCCCTGTCGGCCGGAATAATAGAACCCTCCGTCTCCGCCCTTGCCGCCGGTTCCTCCACGGCTGAGCCCGACGATTCCGGGGGAATCAGGCCCGCTAGTTTTTAGGCTCCCGTCGTGGACGATCACGAGGCCGCCCCCGTTGGCGCCCTGTTTTCCCGATGTCGGTTCCTTCGTCCCGAAGCTCCAGAAGCCACCGCCGTTCCGGCCCGATGCACCTGCGCCACCATAGGTCTGGGCGATTATCCCGATCGAAGAAGCGCCTTTCGTCTCGATATTCCCGTAATTCCTCACGAAGAGACCCGCGGCGTTGTCTGTAGTCAGTCCGGCATCGCCCTTCAGTCCGTTGACGTAACTCTGCAGGTCCGGCCAGAGGGGTGTTTCCTCCGATACCGTACTGTAATTGTCGTATCCCACATACTCATCGAAATGGTTCGTCGCCGCCCATACCAGCGCGCCATTGTCTGCGCGGGTCACCCCCACCTGGAGAACGCCCTGGGCCAGGTCGGTTGCTCCGCCTATCGAGGTTTGGCGGACCTGGTAGTTGACCTCGGTTACGGCTACCTGGCCAACCTGAAGGGTGTCGAAGGTATTGTCCAAGGCGAATCCAAAGGTCCCATCGGGGTGAAGGATGAATGTTCCCCCGCCGCTGCCTTGCACCGTGCAATCGATGTAGCTTGCCGATCCGGCGACCGTTTCCAGCGAAAGGGTTATGTTGCTCAGATTGAAACTCTCCAGCGACTGGGTGACGTTCGTCGGGAAACCGCCGGTCTGGTTCGTGGCGACGATTCCGTGAGAGCCGGAGCCATCGGTCGTTATGGTGCCGTAGTTTTCGACCGCCACCGGGCCGCCGCTGCCCCCTCCCGTTGCCCCTGCGTTCGGGACATAGATCGTGATCGAACCCCGATACGTGAAGGAAGTCGGGGTCCCCTGGCTCCCCACCAGGATTCCCATGGCGTTAGCGCCATTCGTGACGATGACGACGTTGTCCTGACTGGTTCCGCTTTGGACCGCTACCCCCGAGCCGGAATAGTTGATGAAGGATATTCCTTCCGCGCCGGGTGTCGTCGGCTGGATGGGCCCGGTAAGACTGTTGACATTGAGCGTGTTGGCGGGCGGAGTTTGAAAACTGATGCCGCTCGCAATGCCCTGCGACTGGTTACCCGTACAGGTGATGATTTCCCCGTCCACGGTCAAGCAAAGGTCGGGACCGGCAGATGCGATTCCGACGAGGAGGACCGAAAGCAGGCATGCTGCAGCGATGATCCCGATGCGTTCCGACGCGGTTTTCATAATCCCTCCGGCGGCGAGTTGGTGAATCTTGTATGGCAACGGAAAGGAACCCGGAGAAGGGTACAGACAGGAACCGAAAGCAGCGGAATCCGGTCCGGGTCGGTTGCAGCGGGATTGAGGAAACGGGAACAGGAGACCGTACTTTGAACACCATCGGCACCCATCGGCAATCCTCAGGTGCGCAGCGGGAAACCTTGAAACGATTCAAAAGCGGTCGATAGCCGTTCTCACCTCGGGAAATCCAGGAATCGCATCCAGCTGAACAGTAAATTTATATGTACTTATTAAGCAAGTTGCGTACCCCGAGAAACGGAAGCCATGTGGGGTAACGGGCCCCTGTTTTTTCTTGAATCCGATTCGTTGGGATGCGCGATACCGTGAATGGGCAAATAATTGCCCAATAGGGGGCTTTGCTTGTCCCTCTCCGACGTCAACTACGACATCGGGGAAGGGAGCATGATGCCTCGACGGCGGCCCCGCGACGGGGCTCCGAACCTTTACTTTTCGAGCACGTCCCCCGCCCAGGTGAGCGCCGCCGCCACCGCC
>Ga0316622_100002211_pt1 | contig 13363 bp, 12 predicted proteins | sample OWC_Aug_OW2_C1_D_FD_207646 | JGI IMG/M metagenome (GOLD analysis project Ga0316622, IMG submission 207646) | Wetland soil microbial communities from Old Woman Creek delta, Ohio, United States - OWC_Aug_OW2_C1_D5_C | ecosystem: Environmental > Terrestrial > Soil > Wetlands | place: USA: Ohio... | reverse complement strand
TGATCTTCGTCAGCGACACCGACGGCGTGCGCAACCGTGCCGGCGAACTGATTGCCGAACTGTCGGTGGCCGACGCCGAGCAGATCATCGCCTCCGGCGAGGTCGCCGAGGAGGCGGCCGCCGAGTTACAGGACCTGCTGCGCGCCTGCCGCGGCGGCGTCACCCGCTGCCACCTGATATCGCACGCGCTCGACGGCGGAGTTCTCGTTGAACTGTTCACGCACGAGGGCGTCGGCACCATGGTATCGGCGGAGAACCTCGAGGCGCTGCGCGAGGCGACCGCCGACGACGTCGGCGGCCTGCTGAAGCTGATCGAGCCGCTGGAAGCCGACGGCACGCTGGTCAAGCGGCCGCGCGAGCTGATCGAGCGCGAGATCGATCACTTCACCGTGCTCGAGCACGACGGCTTCATCTTCGGCTGTGCGGCGCTATATCCCTTCCCGTCCACCGGCATGGCCGAACTGGCCTGCCTGACCGTGCACCCGGAGTACCGCGAGTACGGCGACGGCGAACGGCTGCTCAAGCGGATCGAGAGCCGCGCCCGCGCGGCGGGGCTGACGCAGCTTTTCGTGCTCACCACCCGCACGGCGCACTGGTTCCTGAAGCGCGGCTTCGCGATGGCCGACATAGAGCGCCTGCCGGTCGAACGCCAGCAGCTGTACAACTGGCAGCGCAGGTCGCAGATCCTTGTGAAGTCTTTGTAGAGGTACGTTTCCGATGGCACGCATGGTCCACTGCATCAAGCTCGGCCGCGAGGCCGAGGGTCTCGATTTCCCGCCGGTTCCCGGCGAACTCGGCAAGAAGCTGTGGGAGAACGTCAGCAAGGAGGCCTGGGCCGCCTGGCAGAAGCACCAGACGATGCTGGTCAACGAAAACCGCCTGAACCTCGCCGATGCGCGCGCCCGCAAGTACCTGATGACGCAGATGGAGAACTACTTCTTCGGCGACGGCGCCGACCAGCCCACGGGCTACGTGCCACCCAGGGCCTAGGCCGCAGCCGTCGACTGCGAGCGACCGACCGGCTGCGCGGAGGAACATGACGACAACGATGAAATTCGGCATCGGCCAGGCGATTACCCGCCGCGAGGACGACCGGCTGCTCACCGGCCAGGGGCGTTTCGTCGACGACCTCGGCGAACCCGGCGACCTGCACCTGGCCTTCGTGCGTTCGCCGTATGCGCATGCGCGCATCGGTGCCGTCGATGCCAGCGGCGCGCATGCCGTACCTGGACTGGTCGCGGTGCTGACCGGCGCCGAACTCGTCGCCGACGGGGTGGGCAGCTTCCCGCTCAATCCGGCGCTGAAGAACAAGGCCGGGCAGAAGATGAGCACGCCGCATCTGTTCCCGCTGGCCACCGATGTGGTGCGCTTCGTCGGCCAGCCGGTGGCGGCGGTCGTCGCCGAATCCCGCACGGCGGCGGACGCCGCGGCGGCGCTGGTCACGGTCGACTACGAGCCGCTGCCCGCGGTGGCCTCGATCGACGCGGCGCTCGCCGACAGCGCGCCGCAGCTGTGGCCCGAAGCGCCCGGCAATGTCGCCGCGGTGTCGAAGTTCGGCGATGCGGCTGCCTGCGATGCCGCCTTCGCGCGCGCCGCGCACGTGACCCGACTCGCGGTGATGAACCAGCGGCTGGCGCCGGTGACGCTCGAGCCGCGGGGGGGCCGCGCCCATGTCGACACGCACGGCCGGCTGACCTACCAGGCGAGTTCGCAGAACCCGTCCGGCATGCACAACTCGCTTGCCGGACGGCTCGACATTCTGCTCGAGCAGGTGCGTGTCACCGTCGGTGACGTTGGCGGCGGCTTCGGCATGAAGACGCTGCTGCACCCCGAGGACGTCGTCTGCGCCCACGCGGCGCGCAAGCTCGGCCGGCCGGTGCGCTGGCGCGCCACGCGCATCGAGGAATTCCAGGCCGCCAGCCACGGCCGCGATCAGGCCTCCGAGGCCGAACTCGCGCTCGATGCGAGCGGGCGCATCCTCGGCCTGCGGGTGCGCATAGCTGGCAACATCGGCGCCTATGGCCACGCGCCGGCAGCGATCATCAACCTGATGGTCGGCCCGAAAGTGATCACCGGCGTGTATCACGTGCCGGCGCTGGACCTGCAGTCGAAGGCGGTGATCACCAACACCAACATCGTCGGCGCCTATCGCGGCGCCGGCCGGCCGGAGTCGATCTTCCTGATCGAGCGGCTGATGGACCGCGCCGCCGCCGAGATGAAGATCGACCCGGCCGAGCTGCGCCGGCGCAACCTGATCGAGCCGTCGGCGATGCCCTATCGCACGCCGATGGGCGAAACGTTCGACAGCGGCAACTTCCCGCACATCCTCGAGCGCACGCTGGCGGCGGCCGACTGGGCCGGCTTCGAGACGCGGCGACAGCAGTCGGCGGTGCGCGGCAGGCTGCGCGGCCGCGCCGTGTCGACCTTTCTCGAATGGACCGGCGTGGTGCACGAGGAAACGGTGCGGCTGCAGGTCGAGGCCGACGGCCGGGTGCGCGCGTTCACCGCGATGCAGGCGATGGGCCAGGGCATCGAGACCAGCTACCTGCAGATCCTCGCCGATACGCTGCAGATCGACGCCGCGCGGATCGAGATCGTGCAGGGCGACAGCGATGTCGCAGCCGGCCTCGGCAGCATGGGCAGCCGCTCGCTGTACATCGGCGGCTCGGCGATGCTCACCGCCTCCAACCAGGCGATCGACGAGGGCCGCAAGCTCGCCGGCGAAGCACTGGAGGCGCCGCCTGCCGACATCACCTACAAGGCGGGCCGCTTCACGGTCGCCGGCACCGACCTCGGCATCGACCTGGCGGCGCTCGCCGCGCGACAGCCCGACAAGCGCATCGCGGTGAGCACGCTGCAGAAGGTCGGCGGCCCGTCGTGGCCGAACGGCTGCCACGTCTGCGAGGTCGAGATCGAGCCGGAGACCGGCGCGGTCGAGATCGTCCGCTACACGACCATCGACGACGTCGGCCGGGTGATCAATCCGCTGATCGTCGCCGGCCAGGTGCACGGCGGCATCGCACAGGCGGTCGGCCAGGCGCTGATGGAACGGGTGGTGTACGACGACGAGGGGCAACTGCTGACCGGCTCGTTCATGGACTACGCGCTGCCGCGCGCCGACGACCTGCCGGACATCGACACGCACACCGACGAGTCGTCGCCCTGCAAGATCAATCCGCTCGGCGCGAAGGGTGTCGGTGAACTGGGCACGGTGGGTGCCACGCCGACGGTGATCAACGCCGTGCTCGACGCGCTGCGCCCGCTCGGCGTGGCCGACATCGCCATGCCGGCCACGCCGGAGCGCGTCTGGCGGGCGATCCGCGAGGCGCGGCGAAGCGCCGGCTGACGACGCACGCGCGCCGCTTCAGCGCGCGCCCTGCCCCGCGTAATACGACGCGATGCCGTCGATCGCCGCTTCGCCGAACGGCATGCTCATCTTGTGCATGGTCGTGCTTTCGCGGCGGTCGTCGCGGTAGGCGCGCAGCGCCATGACCAGGTAGTCCTTGTCCTGCCCGCGCAGGCGCGGCACCGGCGTGGCCACCTGCGCAGCCGCCTCGCCGTGGCAGCGGTCGCACGTTTCCGCCAGCTGCACGACCGGGTCCTGGACCGACTGCGCCGGTCGGCCCGGCTGCGCCGCGTAGTAGGCGGCGAGGTCGCGCACCTCCTTCTCGCCAAGCGCGCCGAACTGCCGCTGCATCGACGCGTGGTGGCGGGCCTTGCCGTAGCCGCCCAGCGCCTTGAGCAGATACTGCGGATCCTGTCCCGCCAGCGTCGGCGTTGCCGCATCGCTGCTCACCCCGCGTGTGCCATGGCAGCCGGAGCAGCGCAGCGCCAGCAGCTCGCCAGCGGCGGCATCGCCGACGGCCGACGCGGAACGCTGCACCGGCGTCTGCGCGGCGTAGTACAGCGCGAGGCTTTCGAGTTCGACCCTGTCGGCGCTCGCCAGCATCGATGCCAGGCCGGGCTTGCCGCGGTCGCCGCGGTGGTACCCGGCCAGCGCCGCCAGCAGGTAGATCGGCTGCTGGCCGGCCAGGCTCGGCGTGCCGGCGATCGTGCTGTTGCCGTCGGCGCCATGGCAGGCGGCGCAGGCGGCGGCACTTACCTTGCCACGCTCGTAGGCCGAACGTCGCTCGGCCGGCTGCGCGGGTGCCGCGGCGAGCGCGGGCAGGCCGGCGTAGTAGGCGGCGACGTTGCGGATGTCCGCCTCGCTCAGCTTCGGCGTCATCTCCTTGAGCACCGCGTGCGGCCGCCGGCCGGCAGCGTAGTGCTGCATCGCCTCGACCAGATAGGCGGCGTTCTGCTGCGCCAGCCGCGGCATGCCTGGCGCAGCGCCGGAGCCGTCGGCGCGGTGGCAGGCGAAGCAGTGGCGTTCGGCGATCGACCTGCCGACGGCCGGATCGGCCGCTGCGACGCTTGCCGCCGCCTCCTTTCTCGGCGCCGGTTCCCGCTCCCCGCAGGCCGTAAGCAGGATCAGCAGGAGCACGCCCACCGCGAAACGAGCCAACTCGGATGCTCCCCTGTCCGCGCTGCGCATCGTCTCAACCGACCAGCCTGCCCTCTGTGCCCGCCCTCTGGCCTGCCCCCGCCGGCGCGCGCCAGATCCACAACTGGTACAGCGACACGGCCCACATGAAGGCGAACGAGAGCCCCATCAGCGTGCCGCCGCCGATCACCACCCAGGCGAACGGCTGGTACAGCTTGGTGAAGTACCACGAGCCGATGTCGAGCACGAGCGAGGCGAAGGGCAGCGCGATCACCAGCGACTTGAACCACACCGGTCGCAGGTGGGCGTGGCTGAAGATGGTGCCGAGGATGAAGAAGACCATCGTCAGGCCGAACAGATGGATGTGCGAGACGCGCACCAGCGTGAAGATGCCGGTGCCTGTGTCTCGCTCGGTCACCTTGCGCAGGTTGTCATAGGTCGAGAAGTTGGCCAGGTGCGGATTAGCTCCGTCGTGGCAAGACATGCAGCGCTTTTCCAGCGTCGGCCGGATATCCGTTTCGTAGATCGCGCGCTCGGCGCCGCCATGGACCCAGGCAATGATCGGCGTGATCTCCTCGGCGGGCAGCATCGCGCGCATCGGGCCCCTGAGCGCGGTCTCGAGCCGCGAACCGGCGCCACTGCCACTGTAGGCAACCACGATGTCCTGGTAGGTAAGCAGCATCGGGTTGCCGCCCGCCCGCCCGGCATAGGTGTGGTACAGGTAGATGCCGCCGAACGAATAGGCGATGCCGAGAATCAGCAGCACCGCCGTGTACAGCACGCGCGTGCTGGCCGGCAGCTCGGAGAAGTGCGGATACTGGCGTAGCGGCTGGAGCCCGTTCATTTCATTCTCCCTGCGACCCTGCTGCGTGTCCGCGCGCGACACGGCGCGACCGCGCTGCGGTCGCACAGGGCTGCGGTGCCGTGTGGCGCCGTTCGCGCGCCGCAGGCGATCACTTCTTCAACGACGCGTAGTACGCGGCGAGGTTGGCGGTGTCGGTGTCGTCGAGCTTTGCCGCGTAGCCCTTCATCGCCGCGCTCGTCCGCTTGCCCGACTTGTAGTCGTTGATCGCCTGCACGAAGCGGCCCGGCGCCATGCCGGCAATCGGCGGATTGTTTCCCTTGCCCTCGCCGTTGGCGCCGTGGCACACGGCGCACGGGCCGGCCTTGCTCTTGCCGGCCTCGACGTCGGCCGCCGCCGCGCCGCCGGCCGCACCGATGGAAAGCGAGACGAGGACGGTCAGCATGCACTTCACTTTCATAGCGGTTCCTCCGCGGGGAACGGGGTTCACTTGTTCGGGACCATGACGAACACGAACGAACGCGCCTTCTGGCGCGCGTAGTAAGCGGCGAGGTTTGCGACGTCGGCATTGGTGAGCGACCCCGACATCGCCGCCATCACCGAGTTGCGGCGCTCGCCACCCTGGTAAGCCTGCATCGCCTTCTGCAGGTACTCGAGGCGCTGCGCGGCGAGCGCCGGCGCGCGCGGATCGGTGCTGTTGCCGTTCAGCCCGTGGCAGCGGTCGCAGCGCTGCACCCATTGCTCGAGCGTCAGCGGCTTGACGACCTTGGGCTGGCGGGGCTGGTGCCCCGCGTAGTAGGCAGCCAGGTCGGCGATCACCGAATCGGCGACCTGGCCGGCGACGAGCTTCATCGTTTCCTCGGAGCGCGTGCCGTCCTTGTAGGCGCGCATCGCCGCCGCGAAGTACTCGGCATCCTGGCCGGCGAGGCTCGGATTGGCCGGATTCGAGCTGACGCCCTGCTCGCCGTGACAGCCAGCGCAGGCCGCGCTCGCGGCCTTTCCGCGCGCCGCGTTTCCCTTGGCCGGTGTCTGTGCCGGCGCCGGCTTCTGCAGCGCGTAGTGCAGCGCCAGGTTCCTGACGTCGGCATCGCTGGTCGAGGTCGCGATCGACTTCATCAACTCGTGCTTGCGCTGGCCGCTGCGGTAGGCGTTCATCGCGCCGGCGAAATATTTCTCGTCGAAGCCGACCAGGCTCGGCGTGCCGGGCGTTGCGCTGACGCCGGCGTCGCCATGACACCCGGCGCAGGCTTCGGCGGCGGCCTTGCCGGCAGCCAGTGCGTCGAGCGGCGCCGCGCCCTTCGTCGCGCTGTCGGCAGGCAGCGGCGCCGACGGTTCCTGGTTCGCGTAGTACGCGGCGACCTTCACCAGCGCGTCGTCGTTGAGGAACTTGACCGCGCTCTCCATCGCGTGGTCGTCGCGCGCGCCGCTCTGGTAGGCCTTGATCTTTGCGTAGAGATAGGAGGGACGCTGGCCGGCCAGGTGCGGCACGCCGCGCGTCGCGCTGATGCCGGTCGCTCCATGACACTTGGCGCACATGCCGTCGGCTACCCGCTTGCCCTCGGCGATGTCGGATGGTGTTGCGTAGGCGGGCCGCAGGTCGTCGGCCGCGCTCGAGCGGGAGGGCTGTGCGACCACCAACGGCGCGCAGCCCAGCAGAACCAGCGCAGCCACCGCGCGCCGCAAAGGTCTGCGGCGTAGCTGGCCGACAGCCCTTTCGAACTGGCCGCGGCACCCGATCGGCATCGTGGCCATGGCGCTCCTCCTGAGGAGTGCAAGGTACGGCTGCGATCGGTGCATTTCCTTGATCCATGAGAAATCACCGGCGAACGACGCGATCCCCAGCGCGCTCGCGCAGGCGCGCCAGGCCCAACATCGTGATCGGGGCAGCCACTATGCTGCTGCGCAACCCACATCTGCGCAGCATTCACCGAGAGAGGTACTCCATGCAGACCGCGCTGCTGCTGATCGACATCCAGAACGACTACTTCCCGGGCGGCGCGATGGAACTGGTGGGCAGCCACGAGGCCGGCCAGCGAGCAGCGATGCTGCTGACTGCGTTCCGAAGCAAGGGGCTGCCGGCGATCCACGTGCAGCACATCTCGACGCGGCCGGGCGCCACGTTCTTCCTGCCCGACACCCGGGGCGTCGAGATCCACGAATGTGTCGCACCGCAAACGGGCGAGACGGTCATCCGTAAGCACTTTCCGAACAGCTTTCGCGAGACTGCGCTACTCGATCAGCTGCGCGGGCGGAGGATCGACACGCTGGTGATCGGCGGCATGATGACCCACATGTGCGTCGACACGACGGTGCGCGCCGCCTTCGACCTCGGCTTCGCCAACCAGCTGGCGCACGACGCCTGTGCGACGCGGGCGCTGTCCTTCGGCAGTTCGACCGTCGCTGCGACCGACGTGCAGACCGCGTTCATCGCCTCGCTGAACGGGCTCTTCGCCAAGGTGCAGTCGGCCGGCGAGATTTGCAGCGGGCTGTAGTCAGGCTCCGCCCGGAGCGTCCTGCCCTTGCCCGGGAAAAGAAGACGCCGCCGGATCCGGCGGCGTTCTTGTTCTGCGCCTTCGACTTCTAGCGCCGGGCCGGGGCGAACAGCGCTTCCATCTCGCGCCGGACCCGGTATGCGGGCAGGCCTTCGTCCATCTTGACATCGGCCCACGACACCGACCGGCCCTTCTTCACGTCGCGAACCAGCTTGACGTTGTGCGCCAGCCCGAGCGGCAGGCCGCCGAAGGCGAGCGACCTTTCCGCCTGGAACAGCTTGCCCCACACGGTGTAGCCGCCTTCGCCGTCGAGGACTTCACCCGCCTTCAGGTCGCGCTTGGCGGTGGCCACGACGTCAGCGTTGAAGCAGGTTGCCACGCCGGTGGGCTCGCGGCGCAGGCCGACGGAAGCCACCGAGATGCCGAGCTCGAGCCCGATCAGGTGCCAGCGCTTGTACAGGCACGCATAGCGACCGGTCGGATCGGTGCGCACCATGTATTCCTTGAAGCAGTTGCGGATGTACTCGGTTTCGCCTTCGAAGACCACGAATACGCCCATGCGGATGTCGTAGGGAATGACGCGGCCGTCCGTCTCCAGCGACGAAATCACCTCGACCTGCCCCTTCTGATACAGCACGCCGCCTTCGGCGATCGGGCGACAGACGAACGGAATGTCGTCAACCGATGCCGGCGGGAAGGTCAGGCCGTCCGGCGGAGCGACCAGGCCGGTCGCATTGCACACCGCAGTGCTCTCGATCGACGGCTTCGAGCCGTCGAGGAAGGAGTTGAACATCTTCGGGTTCAGCCCGCCGATGCGTGCCTGCTCTGGGGTCAGGCCCCAGTTGTTCCACACCGTGTCCGGCGTCGACTCGGCGAAGTGCGGCAGCCACTTGTGGCCGCGGCCCGCGGCGACGACCGGGAATCCGCAGGCGCGGGCCCAGTCGACCAGATCGCAGATCAGCCCGGGCTGGTCGCCATAGGCGAGGCTGTAGACGACGCCCGCGTCGCCGGCCTTGCGGGCCAGCAGCGGGCCGCAGAACGCATCGGCTTCGACCGTCACGTTGACGACGTGCTTGCCGTGCGCGAATGCGCCGAGGCAATGCTCGACCGCGGCCGGTGGATTGCCCGTGCACTCGACGATGATGTCGATCCTCGGGTGCGCAACCAGTTGTTGCCAGTCGTCGCCCAGATGCGTGTTGCCCTTTGCGAGCGCATCGTCCAGCGACGCCGCGCCGAACTGCTCAGGCTTCCAGCCGACGCGCTCGAGGTTGGTCCGCGCGGCTGCAGGTGAGAGATCGGCGATGCCGACCAGATGCAAGCCCGGCGTGCTGCGGACCTGCGCCAGATACATGGCGCCGAACTTGCCCGCGCCGATCAGGCCGACGCGCAGCGGCTTGCCGTCAGCGGCGCGCGCCGCCAGCATGCGATATAGGTTCATTTCAGACTCCTCCCGTCGCTCGGCGTCAGCCGCCTGACTTCGGCAGCCAGACGCCTTCGTGGAACACCATTACCGCCGCGTCGTCGCGGCGCGCGTGGCCGGCGCCGCCGGCGCCCTCCGTTGCAAAGCCATTGCCCCAGTGAGCACGGTCCAGCCGCCAGCCTATCTCCGCGCCGGGCGAGAAAGGCAGCACACGAACAGGGCCCGAGAGCCCAATGAAACCGGTGAACTCGCCGGTCGCTCGCAGCTCGACAGCCCGATCGCTCCAGCCTTTCTCGGCGAATTGCGCTTGCCATGCGTCGATACCTGCATCGCTCGCCTGTCGGCCGAGCGTCGACGGGAAATGCTCCACGACGCGGCCCGATCGGCGTTCATCGCGCCGAACGCAGTCCGATCGGAATCCCGCCACTGTCGCAACCGAAGCCTCTCCGTTTCGAACTCGATCGGATGGACCATGAATTCCGCGCAGGCCGTGTCCTTCGATGGGACATTGTCGCGTTGGGCAGATGAGCCCGCAATCGGCGCGGACTGCAGGACGAGACACCGGATGTCACAAGCGGCAGATCGAAAGCCAAAGGAGAGCTTGTCACGAGCCCTTTGCTGGGCTGCATTGCCGACAACTTCACCGGCGCCACCGGTCTTGCCGGGACCATCGCGCTTGCCGGGCATTCGGCAGTACAGGTCAATGGCGTGCCGGAGGCAGACCTCGCGATCGACCCGGCGGATGCCGTCGTCGTGGCACTGAAGTCGCGCACGGTCCAGGCGTTCGTCGGCGAGGCGCTGCTGTCGGACACCGGCATGCGCCCGCACCCGCCTGCGGCAGATGCGGTCGAGGAACTCGAAGCCACCGCCCGCCTGTACCTCTTGCTGCAGCACGAGCCAGTGCGTCCGCTGAGCGAGGCGCAGGTCGCAGAGTTGCACCGACGCTATCCGAGCTGAAGACGCCCCCCAAGTCGCGCACACCCGGGTAGCAGCGAGCCGGCCTGCGCAACTGAGTATCATCCGCGACGTTCATCAGCCGTCGCCCTCCTGCATCGCGTCGGCATTCAACGTCATAAGGAGCCACGCCGTGCGCAGTCTTGTTCTCAGTGCAGCAATCGCCATCACGTCTGCCCTTGCATTGCCTGTCGCCGCCCAGACCGGGTCGGTGGTGACCAGTTCGGCGCCGGGCAAGGGCGCCATCGCCGAAACGGTCAAGGTCCAGGCCACTGTCACCGCCATCGACAAGACAACGCGCGAGGTCAAGCTGAAGGGCCCGCAGGGCGAGGAGCAGACGGTAACGGCCGGTCCGGAGGTGAAGAACTTCGACCAGATCAAGGTCGGCGACGTGGTCACTGTCGAGTACCTGCGGGCTCTGGCGCTCGAACTGAAGAAGGGCGGTGGCCTGATCGTGCAGCGCACGGAGCAGGCGGGCGGTGCTGCCGCCAAGCCGGGCGAGAAGCCGGCGGGCGCCGTTGGCCGCCAGGTCAAGGTCGTGGCCGATGTCGTCGATGTCGATCCGGCCAAGCAGACGATCAAGCTCAAGGGTCCGCAGCGCACCGTGGACCTGCACATCGCCGACCCTGAGCAGTTCAAGCGCGTCGCCAAGGGCGACCAGGTCGAGGCGACCTTCACCGAGGCGGTCGCCGTCGCCGTCACGCCCGCGATGAAGGGCGCGGCCCCGGCGGCCAAGACTGAAGAGAAGAAGAAACCCAAGGGCGGCTGCTGATCGGCAACTACGACGTCTTGCCTTGCGCGTTGCCGCCGTCGCCGGCCAGCAGTCGTCCCATCCAGGTCCTTGAAGGCTCGCGCCCGGTGCGCAGGTAGTCGACGGCGATGTCGTCGGCGAGCGTGCGCCGCTGCAGACCTTCGACACCCGCGTCGCCAGCAAACAGAATCCTGTCGCCGGCCTGAAGCGCTGTGTGCTCCTCAGGCAGCGGTACGTCGCGACCCTGGGAGCGCAGCAGCAGCGGCACCGCCTTCAGCCGTCGCAGCCGGTCGTCGGGGTCCTGCAGCAGGTGCATCAGCGTCAGCGGCGGCTCGGGCTTCTCGAGCAGGGCGTGCCGCGCGCCGAGCAGCGCGGTATCGCAGGTGATCGCCCAGGTGTGCGGCACCTTCTCGCCGACCACGTCGCGCAGCCGGCCGGCGACCCCTGCCGCCCACACGTTGTCCTGCGCGCGGCCCACCAGGAGGAAGCGATTCAGCAGCGGCGTGGTCAGCTGCTGCACGATCTCGTTGGTCATCACCACCGACTGCACGAACTCCATGTCGGCGCGCGCCGCCTCGATCAGGCTGCGGTTGCCGGCGTGGTTCTGGCGGATCACCACGAACAGCTTGCGCCGCAGGCGCCGCGCATTGTTGACGATCGCCAGGTTGTTGGCGTCGACGTTGGTGCCGGCCACCAGGCCGCAGGCCTCCTCGATCCCCGCCCTGCGCAGCACGTCCTCGGCCAGCGCCGTGCCGAGGATGCCTTCTTCCTCGCCGCACTGCGCCGGGTCGATATCGATCGCCTTGCAGCTCAGGCCGGCGGCATGGAACGCGGCGGCGACCGCGTGGCCGAAGCGGCCGTAGCCGGCGATCACCCAGTGCCCGCGCGGCGCCTCGATGCGCGGCGGCGGCTTCTCGCCCGGCACGCCGCTGAGCCAGTCCTCCAGCCGCAGCACGTCGGCCTTCGCCAGCGCCAGCTGCAGGTTGAAGGCCAGCGTCTCGTACGGGTTGACGATGATGACGTCGCCGATCGTCTCCAGAGTCTCGCGCGCGCCCTGCGACTTCACCCGCGCCAGCAGCGGCAGCCGCGGCGCCAGCACGCGTGCGTCGATGACGATCGCCTGGTTGACCTCGTCGCCGCCGGTGAGCGCCACCAGGCCGGCGCAGTTCGCCTTCCGCACGCCCGCCGCCTCGAGGACGTCGGGCGACCGCGCGTCGGCGACCAGCAGCGACGATGGCTGGCGCGTGTCGAGCACCAGATGCGGCTGCGCCCGCTCCGGGTCGCTTTCGAGGACGACGGTGGCGAAGCCGATCTCGTCAAGCGCGGAGACCAGCCGGCGGCCACTCTGCCCGTAGCCACAGACGATGAAGAACGGGTCGGCCAGCCTGCGCACGCGCGCTTCGAAACGATGACGGGCAATCGCCGCCCGGAACGCCGGCTGCCTTGTCAGGCCGAAGATCGAGCCCAGCATGTAGGTCCAGCCGATGACGGTCAGGTAGATGCTGAAGGTCATCCACAGCCGCTGCGCGTAGGAAAACGGGTAAGGGATCTCGCCGAAGCCGATCGTCGTGGCCGTGTAGGTCATCACGTAGAAGGCGTCGAACAGGCTCATCCGCCAGGGCCGGCCCTCCGGGTCGGTGCCCGGCATCATCACCAGGCCGAAGATCGCGATCGCGTAGACGGCGATGACGATGATGATCGGCGCGCGCAGCCGGCGCAGGATCAGGACCAGGATGTCGGACATCGTCGACGTGCCCGCGGTTCGGGACGCGCCTGCCGGCTGCCGCGGCTCAGCGCGTGCGGCGCAGCGTCTCGCCGATCATCAGCGCCACCGAGATGAAGTTCGCCGCCAGCGCGCCGCCGGCCAGGGACACCACAGTCGCCATCACCTCGCCCTCGGTGGGGAGCTTGGCCACCTGCGCCGCCCAGAACCAGACGACCGAGGCGCCGACCAGCTGGATCACCGCGACGATGCTGGTGGCCAGGTGCACGGCCCCGATGTGCGTGCGGTCGCCGAACTTCAGCGTCATCGCGATCAGGTTCACCACCAGCGTGGCGGCGAGCTCCAGCTCGTGGTGGTGCTTCGGGTTGTCGATCTCGCCGATGAAGAAGCCGAAGTTCAGCGTGAACGACAGGATGACGAAGGCACCGAAGATGACTTTCTCGAGGTTCATTTTCTCTCCCTGCCGCCGCCTCTCCAGCCGGCGCGGCCTCCTTTCGCGGATCGTACGGGAGCCGCGGCGAGCGGTGGCGATCTAGCTCAAGTGCCAGAACAGCGCCGCCTCGAACGGCGCCCAGGCGGCGGTGCGCACGCCGGCGCCCGCCAGCACGCGGCGGATCCACTCGTTGCAGGTCAGCCGCAGCGAGTAGCGGCCCCTGCCCTCGTAGAACGCGTCGGTGTCGAAGTAGCCGGGATCGTCGATGCGCCGCGGCCGGCCGCCGGCGTCGCGGGCGAAGCCGG
>Ga0316622_100002210_pt1 | contig 13367 bp, 8 predicted proteins | sample OWC_Aug_OW2_C1_D_FD_207646 | JGI IMG/M metagenome (GOLD analysis project Ga0316622, IMG submission 207646) | Wetland soil microbial communities from Old Woman Creek delta, Ohio, United States - OWC_Aug_OW2_C1_D5_C | ecosystem: Environmental > Terrestrial > Soil > Wetlands | place: USA: Ohio... | reverse complement strand
ATCATGACCAGCGGGACCTTGAACGACTTGAACCACCCGATGATCAGGAAGTAGATCAGCACCAGCACGACCGCGAACGCGATGCCGAGGTCGCGGAACACCTCGTAGGTGATGTGCCACTCCCCGTCCCACTTCAGGGTGGTGTGCTCGAGCGAATCGGGCTGGGCGCGGTACAGCTGCTCGATGCGGGCACCTCCGGCGAGATCGAGGGTGTCGATCCGCTCGGCCATGTCGAGGATGGCGTACGCCGGGCTCTCCGCGGTCCCGGCGACGTCTCCGGTGACATACACCACCGGGGCGAGGTTCTTGCGGTGCAGCGTCTGGGCCTCGACGGTCTCGCGGACCCGGATCAGCTCCGAGATCGGCACCAGGCCGCCGGTCATCGAGGCCACGCGGACGGAGGCGAGGTCCGGGATCGTCGAGCGGGAACCGCGCGGCAGGCGGACCTCGATCGGCACCGCCTCCAGCTCGCGCGGCTCGTGCAGGATGCCGACGCGCTCGCCGGACAGCGCCAGGCGCAAGGTCCGCACGATCTGGGCCGCCGGGACGCCGTGGAGGGCGGCCTTCTCGCGATCGACCTCGAACACCGCCTTGGGGGCGTCGTCTTCGACGATCCAGTCGACGTCGACGACCCCCTCGGTGCTCTCGAACACCTCGCGGACCTGGCGGGCCGCGTCGAGGGCGCCGCGACGGTCCGGACCGTAAATCTCGGCGACCAGCGTCGACAGCACCGGCGGGCCGGGTGGGATCTCGGCGATCTTGACGTTCGCCCCGAGGCGGCGGGCGATCTCCTGGATCGGAACGCGGATGCGCTTGGCGATGTCGTGGCTCTGGTCGTCGCGGTGCTCCTTGTGGGCCAGGTTTACCTGGATGTCCGCGACGTGCGGGCCCCGACGAAGATCGTAGTGCCGGACCAAGCCGTTGAAGTTCACGGGCGCGGCCGCACCGGCGTAGATCTGCATGTCGGTGACCTCGGGAACCGTGCCGAGATACGCCCCGATCTCGCGGGCCACCCCGGCGGTGCGCTCGAGGGTCGTGCCCTCCGGCATGTCCACGATCACCTGGACCTCGTTCTTGTTGTCGAACGGCAGCATCTTGAGCTCGACGAGCTTGAGCGGGATCAGGGCAACCGAGCCGATCAGCAGAACGACGACCGCGGCGAGAAACGCCCACCCGAGGAGCGGCCTGGTCAACATGGGAACTAGCAGCGCGCGGTACGTCCTGTAGGTCTTGGTGTGTTCCAAGACCCAGCCCTCGCCGTGCTCGCCGTGGCTTGCCCGACCGCGCAGCAACTGGTACGACAACCACGGCGCAATGATCAGTGCGACGAGCAGGGAGAACAGCATGGCGAGCGAGGCACCTACGGGCATGGGGCGCATGTACGGTCCCATGAGCCCGCGGACGAACGCCATCGGCAGCACCGCCGCGATGACGGTCAACGTCGCGAGGATCGTGGGGTTGCCGACTTCGTCGACCGCGGCCACGGCGGCCTGCAGTGGCGGCAGACGCCGCATCTGAAAATGTCGGATGATGTTCTCGACCACGATGATCGAGTCGTCGACCACGATGCCGGTGACGAAGATCAGCGCGAACAGCGTCACCCGATTCAGGGTGTAGTCGAACATGTAGTACACGAATAGGGTTAGGGCGAAGGTCACCGGCACGGACAGGAACACCACCAGACCCCCGCGCCATCCGAGGAACAGGCCGACGAGGATGGTCACCGACACGATCGCGCCGATCAGGTGCATGAGCAGCTCGCCGGACTTCTCGCGGGAGGTCGCGCCGTAGTCGCGGGTCACGGCGACGTGGACGTCCTGAGGGATCAGCGGACCGCGGAGCGCTTCGACGCGCGCCATGGCCCGGTCGACCACCCGCATGGCGTCGGCCCCCTGGCGCTTGGCGATCGACAGGGTGACCGCCGAAGCGATCTCGCCGGCTCGGCCTCGGGCCTCGATCCCGCGCAGCTCGGCCGCGGGGCCAGGCGCGAACAGCACGTAGTCGACCGGCTCCTCCGGACCGTCGACGACCTGGGCGACGTCGCGTAGGTACACCGGACGCCCCATGTGGACCCCAACCACCAGGCTCTCGACGTCCTCACGCGAGGCCAGGAACGCCCCGGTTTCGACGCGGATCTCGCGATCGCCGGCATCGAACGTCCCCGCGGGGGCCGAGGCGTTCTGATACTCCAGCGCCTGCGCGATCCGCGCCGGGTCGACATCGTGCGCGGCGAGCCGCGTCGGATCGAGCAGCACGCCGATCCGCCGCCGCTGCCCTCCGATCACCCGGATGTCGGAGACCTCGTGGATCCGCGAGATCTCCTTGCCCAGCTCGGCGGCGATCCGGCGAAGCTCGAACGCGTCGTGGCGATCGCTCCACAGGGTCAGCCCGAGCACCGGGACGTCGTCGATCGTCCGGAACTTGACCAGCGGCGGGGTGCCGCCCTCGGGCATCCGGTCCATCCCTCCGGCGAGCTTGTCGTACAGCTTGACCAGGCTGCGCTCGAGGTCCTCGCCCACCTTGAAACGCACCGTCACCATGGACACGCTGGGCATCGACGCCGAGTACACGTACTCGACGCCGGGGATCTCCCACATCCGCCGCTCGAGCGGGATGGTCACCCGCGACTCGACCTCCTCGGGGGCCGCCCCCGGGAGACCGACGAAGAGGTCGACCATCGGCACGACGATCTGCGGCTCCTCCTCGCGCGGGGTCAGCACGACCGCGAACCCCCCGATGGCCAGCGCCGCGATGACTAGGAGCGGGGTCAGCTTCGACTCGATGAAGAAGCGACCGATCCGCCCGGCGGGACCGACTGCGGAGCTCATCGCTTCACCTCATCTCGCCGTGACGGGGATGCCGTCCGCGAGGTCCGCCGCTGCCTGCGCCACAATTCGTTCCCCGGCGGCCAGACCCGAGAGGACCTCGCGACCGTCCTCGGGACGGCGACCGGCGGGCCGGAGCTGGACCCAGCGGATGCGCGCGCGACCGTCATCGCCGACCACGAACACCCCCTCGAGCTGCCCGCGCCGAACGATCGCGCCTTCGGGCACGTGCAGCGCCTCGCGCACTCCGTGATCGAAACGCACGCGTGCGAACATGCCGGACTGCAGCCGCCCGCCCTCGTTCGAGGTCACGACCTCCACCTCGTACGTCCGGCTCTGGCGGTCGGCCGACGGCGCCACGCGGTCGACCTCGGCTTCGACCGACTCGCCGAGAGAGTCGAACGCCAAGTGCACGCGGTCTCCGCGCGCGATGCGGACGACCTGGGCCTCGGGGATCTGGAACGTCACCTTGACCTTGGACAGGTCCTCGACGGTGAACATCGGCATCCCGGGGGCCGCCATGTCACCGGCCTCGATGCGCTTCTCGACCACGATCCCCGCGATCGGGGAGCGGACCTCGGCGTACCCGACGGTGACCTCGGCGGCGCGCAGGTTGGCCTGGGCCTGTTCGACCGCGGCCTGCGCGACCCGCTGGCCGGCGGTGGCGTCCTCGAGGTTCTTGGCGGTCGCCGAGCCGCGCCCGTGGAGATCGGTCATGCGGCGGAACATGGCGTCGGCGTTGTCCAGCTGGGCCTGCGCCATGGACACCGCTGCCCGCGCCTGTGCGACGGCGGCGTCGAGATCGCGGCGCTCGAGCATCGCCAAGACGTCCCCCCGGCCGACCCGGTCTCCCTCCCGGATCGCCACGCGGTCGACGCGGCCGAGGATCTTGGTGCCCGGAGAGCTGCGAGTCCACGGCTCGACGGTACCGGTGAACTCGGACCCGTCCGCGACGGACACCGGCTCGAGCATCACGACGTCGACGGGGACCGCAGCGGTCGCGGGGAGCGGGGCGGCGGCGTGCTCGGACTTCCCCCGGCAGCCGGTGAGGCCTACGAGCGCCACGGCGGCGAGCGCCGCTGCGGCGGATCGGATTCGCAAAGGCGAGTTCATGTTGCGGTGTCTCCCTCTCACAGACGGCCGGCGGCGAGTCGCAGCGCCGCGTCGGCCATGCGGTAGTCCCGAAGCGTCTCGACCTCGCGGGTCCGCGCGCGGGTCAGCGCGTTCTCCGCGTCGAGGAGTTCCACGAGGTTCGCAAGCCCCTCGCTGTAGCGATCGCGGACGATCGCGAGGCTGGCCACCGCGCGCTCGACGTCGAGCCGTGAGCGCTCGCGGCTCTTGCCGGCGGCCTCCATTCGGTACCACGCCCTGCGGACCTCGAGCCCGGCGCCTTCGACGGCGAGCTCACGCATCCGGCGGGCCTGCTCGGCCTGAGCCTCCGCCCGGCGCAAGCGCGCGGCCGCGCCCGCGCCGAACACCCGCCAGCGCGCCACCCCGAACACCGACCAGTTCGTGCCGTCGGCGCCGGGATAGTCCTCGGCATTCGCTTCGACTCGCCCCGCGACACCGACTTCCGGGAGGCGCTCGCCGCGCGCCGCACGCACGGCGGCCTCGGTGGCACGCGACTGGGCGTCGGCGGCCAGGACGTCCGGCCGGGCGCCCGCGAGATCGGCGGTCAGCTCGTCCAGCGATCCGGCCGCCAGCGGCTCGGGCTCGCCGCCGGCCACCGCGACCGGCGTGTCCAGCGGGCGCCCCATCGCGAAATTCAACGCCGCCCGCGCGGTCGCGGCCTCGGCCTCCGCGAACGCCTCCATCTCGAGCACTTCGCTCTCTCGGACCAGAGCTTGCAGCCGGTCGGACTCGACGACCAGGCCGGCCTCGCGCAGGTCCGTGACCAGGCGCAGGTTCTCGCGCACGACGTTCAGCGACTCCCGCACCGCCCCGAGGTAGCTCTCGGCCAGCGCCGTCGCGGTGTGCGCGTCGACGACGTCGCGGACGACTTCCTGGCGGGTACGCTCGCGTCCGGCGGTCGCGGCCTGGAGTCCCGCCTGCGCGGCGTCGCGGCCGTGGCGGATCCGGCCGCCGACGTACACCGGCAGCGACACTTCCGCGAGCGTGTTCCAGTTGGACAGCGCGTCCGGCTCGTTCAGGTACGCCGGGTCGAAGTTGGCCTCGCTGAACTCCTCCTGGCCGAGCAGATTGCCAAACACGAATACCGGGTTGGTGGTGTACGAGAACGTCTCCACGAGATCGACGTTCGGCAGGCGGCCCGCGCCGGCCTCGTCGACGCTCGCCTGTGCGGCGTCGATGCCGGCGTCGGCAGCGCGCAGCCGGTGGTTGTTGTCGAGCGCGATCGCGACGGCCTCCTCGAGCGTCAGGACCGGCTCGGGCGCCCCGCTCTGCGCCAGCGCCGGTACGGCGGCGCCGACGACCGCGAGCGGGATCAGCCATCGCATGCAGGGTCGCATCGTGCATCCTCCATCGGCGCCTTCGCGCCGACCTTCCCCGAGATGCCCCGGCGCCGCGCAAGGTCACACGGCGGTCCCGGGTCGCCGCCGCGGTGGTACATTCCGCGAGTGGCCCGCCGGATCGTACGACAGGAAGCGCGCGGTCCGCTCCGCCCGGCGCTCGCGGCGGCGGCTGCCTTGTTGCTGCTGTATGCCGGCCTGGCCTCGTTTTCTCTGCGGCGGGAATCGGCGACCTTCGACGAGACCGCGCACCTGCCCGCCGGAGTTTCCTACCTCGAGCGTTTCGACTTCCGAATGAACCCGGAGCATCCTCCGCTCGCCAAGGCCTGGGCGGCCGTGCCCATCGTGCTCTCCGGCGGCCCCCGCGTCAACGATCGCGGCGCCGCATGGGAGCGCGGCGACGAGTGGACCTTCGGGTTCGAGATGCTCAACGGCCCCGTCGAGTCCGCCGAGCGCCGCGACCCGGCGGACCTCCTGGTGCCGGCCCGGTCGATGATGGTCGTGTCAGGAATGCTGCTCGGCGTGGCCGTGTTCCTGTGGGGCCGGGAGCTGTGGGGCGACCGCGGCGGCCTGCTCGCGCTCGCGCTGTTCACGCTGTCCCCGACGATGCTGGCCCACGGCCGACTGGTGACCACCGACCTGCCCGCGGCGCTGGGGTACGTCGGCGTGAGCCACCTCGCGTTCCGGTACTGGAAGCGGCCGTCGTCCGCGCGTGCCGCGGCGGTGGGCGCGGCCCTGGGCCTCTCCGCGCTCGTCAAGTTCACCACCCTCGCGCTCGTCGCAATCGTCCCCGTCGTGCTCGCGATCGCGTGGCGGACCGAACGCCGTCCGTGGACGAATTGGCTGCGAGGGTTCGCGCTCGCCGCGCTGGTCGCGATCACGACGGTGTGGGCCGGGTACGGGTTCCGCTGGGCGGCGAGCCCCGACCCGCTCTACCGGCTGCCGTGGAGCGCCGTCGAGGAGCACGCGGAGGGCTCTGTCGGGACCCGACTCGCGGTGGCGCTGCGCGACACGCACGTGGTTCCGGAAGCGTTCGCGTACGGAATCGGGTACGCCTCGACGCGGGCCGGAGCGCGCCTCGCGTACCTCAACGGGGAGGAGTCGTACGTCGGCTGGCGCAGCTACTTCCCCGTCGCGCTCGCGCTCAAGACCCCACCGGCACTGTTCGCGCTCGCGATGTGGGCGGCTGCTTTCGTGTGGGCGAGCCGCAGGGACGGGCCGGCATGGCTGTTCCTGGTAGTGCCGCCGGTCACGTACTTCGCGATCTCGGTGGCGTCGAACCTGAACATCGGCCACCGCCACCTCGCCCCGCTGGAGCCGTTCGCATTCGTGGCGTGCGGGGCGCTGGCGCCGGCGGTGCGCTCGCGGACGAGCCGACTGGCCCTCGCGGCGACGCTGGTGGCCTATGCCGGCTCGGCGGCGCTCGCAACGCCCGGCTATCTCGCGTACTTCAACGCCTTCGCGGGCGGCAAGCGCGGCGGCCCAGCGCACCTGGTCGACTCCAACGCCGATTGGGGCCAGGACCTTCCCGCACTGCGGCGCTGGATGGAGCGCGAGGGCGCGGACCGCGTGGCGCTCGCGTACTTCGGCACGGCCGATCCCCGGGCGTACGGCATCGCCTACCGCAAGGTCCGCATGGTGCACGACTTCCGCCCGCACGAGGGCTCGGCGCCGCCGCAACCGGGAGAGTACCTCGCGATCAGCGTGACTCTGCTGCACGGAGTGTATCTGGACCGCGACCGCGAGTTCGCCGAAAGCGCGGTGCGCCGCGGGACGCTCGCGCGCGTCGCGGTCGACGAATGGCTGGCCCTGCGGGACCGCGAGGTCGCGGCCAACCGGGACGTCCCGGATCTTGCGACGTGGGCGGTCGCGCAGGGCAGGATCGACCGGGACGCCGCCGACGACGCCCTGGCCTCGACCCTGTGGGACCTGGTGCGCAGGATCCGCGAGGGGCTCGTGCCGGTCGGCTACGCGGGCGACTCGATCCGGATCTACAAGCTTCCGGAGGTCATGCCGCCGACATGATCGCGACCCCGGCGACGGCCAGGAGCGCGCCGGCGAGTCCTCGCGACGTGGGCCGGTCTTCCCCGGTCGCGACCCCGAGCGCGAGCGAGAACACCGGCGTGGTGGCCAGCAGCGTGGCGGCCACGGCCTCGGGCGCGTTGCGCACCCCGAACATCATGGCGATGAACGCGAGGTACGTGCCGAGGACGGTCGCGGTCATCGTGCGTCGCCGGTCCCCGGCCTCGGTGAACAGCCGCGCAGCCCCGCCCAGCGCGGTGCCGCCGGGGACCGCCAGGACCAGCAGGACCCCGACCCCGGCTGCCAGACGCAAGAGTGCCGCGGACAGCGACCCCAGGGTGTGCATGCCCTCCTTGGCGAGCACGATCCCGGCGCCCTGCGAGAACGCCGCGCCCAGGGCGAGCGCGAACCCCCACAGCGCCGCCGGGCGCGGCGCGTCGGGGCGCTCCCGCCGCCCGGCAACGACGAGCACCACTCCGGAGAGCGTGACGGCCGCGCCGAGTGCCGCCAGCGGCTGGGGGGCCCGTCCGAGCCACCCCCAGGCGACCGCCGCCGCGAACGCGGGTGCGAGGTTCTGCAGCAACAGCGTGCGGTACGTTCCCAACCGCTTGACCGCGCCGAACAGGGCGGTATCCCCCAGTGCCAGGCCCACGATTCCGGAGAGCGCCACCAGGGCGAGATCGTGCGCAGGCGCCGCCGCGAGACCGCCGAACCCTCCGGCGACCGCGACGGTGACCGCGAGCATCGCGCACGCCAGCGCGCACTTCGCGAGGTTGACGGCGCGCGCGCCGTGTCGCTCGATCAGCGGCCGGAACCACACGAGCGACACGGCCCACAGCGCCGCCGCGCACAGGCAAGCCCCCTGCCCGGCGATCGCCGTCGCCGTCAAGGGACGCCCTCGAAGAACGTACGGCACGCTTGCAGGTCCCGGACGCGCGCATACGGCGGCAGGGATCGCAGAAAGGTCCGGCCGTAGCCGCGCGTGAGCAGGCGGGGGTCGAGCACGGCGAGCAGCCCCCGGTCCGTGCGCGTGCGCAGCAGTCGTCCGAGTCCCTGCTTGAGCTCCAGGACCGCGAGCGGCGTCTGGTATTCGCGAAACGGGTCCGCGCCGGCCGCGCGCAAACGATCGATGCGGGCGGCGATCAGCGGATCGTTGGGGACGTCGAAGGGCAGCTTGTCGATGATCACGAGCGACAGCGCCTCCCCGGGAACGTCGACCCCGTGCCAGAACGAGGTGGTGCCGAGCAACACGCCGCCGTCGGCGCGGCGGAACGCCTCGACCAGGGCCGCCTTACCGCCGTCTCCCTGCACGAACAGCTGCCAGCGGCCGGAGCGTGCCAGTCCGGCGCGGACGCGCTCGAGCATGGCGAACGACGTGAACAGCACGAACGCCCGGCCGCGCGTGATCGCGAGCAGCCCCTCGATCTCTTCGAGGGCGCGGCGTGCGAACTCGGGGTCGCGCGGTTCGGGCATGCGTTCCGGCAGGTACAAGCGGGCCTGCGCGGCGTGATCGAACTCCGACTCGACGATCTCCTCGCGGGGCTGCTCGATCCCCAGGCGGTCCCGGAAGAACGCGAAGCTGCCGTCGACCGCGAGCGTCGCCGAGGTCAGCACGGCAGCATGCAGGCGCGAGAACAGACCGTCGCGCAGCACCGCCGAGACGTCGATCGGCGAGGCCGCCATGATCACTCCGCTCTTCCCGCGACGCTCCAAGCTGTACACGAACGCTGGGTCGCGGCGGTCGAGCACGCGCTCCAGGGCGTCGGCGAGATCGTCGGCGCGGCGCGCCAGGGCCTCCCCGTCGTCCCCCGCCCGCGCGCCCGCGGAGGCCACCCGGCCGACCTCGTGCAGCGCGTCGCGCAGCGCCGCGGACTCGTCGTCGAGCCGCGGGCCCCCGCGATCGGGCGACGCGAATCGCACCCGCCCCCCCGCGGGATCCGAGAGGCCGTCGATCGCCGCCCACAGCGCCGCGGCCGCCAGACGCAGTCCCGCCGCGCCGCCGCCCCCTCGGCCGGTCGCGCCGTGACGGGCGGCCAGCCGCTCGGCGTCCCTGGCGAGGTCCTCGATCTGCGCCGAGCCGACCGACTCGCCGAAATACGAGGTCGCGATCTCCTCGAGCAGGTGCGCCTCGTCGAACACCACCGCGTCGTACTCCGGGATCACCGCCCCGAACTCCGAGCGCACCGCGAGATCGGCGAAGAACAGGTGATGGTTGACGACCACCAGGTCGGCGTCCTGGGCGGCGCGCTTCATGCGGGTCAGGAAGCACGTGTCGTAGTCCGGACAGCGGCTCCCGCCGCAGGTGTCCGCGCGCGCATTGACGTCCTTCCAGAACCGCAGGCGGTCGGGTAGCTCGGCCATCTCCGCGCGGTCGCCGGTCGCCGTGTCCCGCGACCACTCCCGGACGGTGTCGACCCACCGGCCTTCCTCGGCGATCTCGAGCAGCGGCTCGCCCCAGAACTCCTGCGCGCGCCGCACGCACAGGTAGTTGTCGCGCCCCTTCATGAGGGTCGCGGAGAACCGCAGGCCGGTGGAGTCGCGCAGGAACGGGAGATCGCGGCGAAAGATCTGGTCCTGGAGGTTGCGCGTCCCGGTCGAGATCACCACCCGCCGGCCGCTCGCGATCGCGGGGACGAGGTACGCGAGCGTCTTGCCCGTCCCCGTGCCGGCCTCGATCATCAGCGCCCCGCCGCGGGCCAGCACGTCTTGGACCGCCTCGGCCATGCGCTGCTGTCCGACGCGGTGTTCGTACCCGGTATGCGCCCGCGCGAGCCGGCCGTCGGGGCCGAAGAACGCCGCCGCGCGGACCTCGGTCATCGGACGGCGGCGAGACGATCCGGGTACAGGGGGAATCCGTGCGCCAGCTTGGCGACGTCCGCGCGCACTGCGGCCAGCGCCTCGACGTCGGCGCGCCTGTCCAGCGCGCGAGAGATCAACTCGGCGATCGTCGCCATCTCGGCCTCGCGCATCCCCCGGGAGGTCACCGCGGGGGTTCCGATGCGCAGCCCGCTGGCGACCATCGGCGGGTTGGCGTCGAACGGGATGGTGTTCTTGTTGACCGTGATCCCGGCGTCCTCGCAGGCCTTCTCGGCCTCCTTGCCGGTGATCCCCTTGGAGAACACGTCGAGTAGGAAGAGGTGGTTGTCGGTCCCCCCGGAAACCACGCGGAACCCGTGCGCGGCCATATTTGCGGCGAGCGCCGCGGCGTTGGCCAGCACCTGTGCGGTGTACTTGCGGAACGCGGGCTGCAAGGCCTCGCGGAACGCCACCGCCTTGGCGGCGATGATGTGCACGAACGGCCCCCCCTGGACGCCGGGAAACACCACGCGATCGAGGTCGCGGGCGCGGTCCTTGCCGCACAACACCAGCCCGCCCCGCGGTCCGCGCAGGGTCTTGTGCGTCGTGGTGGTCACGAAGTCGCAATGCGGCACCGGGCTGGGGTGCAGGCCGGCAGCCACAGGCCCCGCGACGTGCGCGATGTCGGCCATGGTCAACGCGCCCACGCCGCGGGCGATCTCGCCGATCCTCGCGAAGTCGATGGTCCGCGGATAGGCGGACGCCCCGCACACGATCAGCTTCGGACGGTGCTCGCGCGCGAGGGCTTCGAGCGCTTCATAGTCGATGCGCTCGTCCTCCTTGCGGACCCCGTAGCCCACGAAACGGTACAGCTTGCCGGAGAGGTTGAGCGGATGCCCGTGGGTCAGATGGCCGCCGTGGGCGAGGTCCATCCCGAGAACGGTGTCCCCCGGCTCCAGGACGGTCATGTACACCGCCTGGTTCGCCTGGCTCCCCGAGTGCGGCTGGACGTTGGCGTGCTCCGCGCCGAACAGCTCCTTGGCGCGAGCGATCGCGAGACGCTCGACCACGTCGGTCGGTCCGCACCCGCCGTAGTACCGCCGCCCGGGGTAACCCTCGGCGTACTTGTTCGTGAACACCGATCCCATCGCCTCGAGAACCGCCTCGCTGACGAAGTTCTCCGAGGCGATCAACTCCAACCCGCCCGCTTGCCGGCGGACCTCGTCGTCGATGGCCGCGGCGATCTCCGGGTCGGTCAGGCGCAGTCGTTCACTCATCTTCCGCCTCCGTCGGCCTCGCGCCGATGGATTTTGTCGATCCGCCCGAGGTGCCGTCCGCCCTCGAAGGGCGTTTCGAGGAAGCTCCGCAGGATGTCCTCGAGGTGGCCGGACCCGCACACCCGCGCTCCCAGGCACAGGACGTTGGCGCGGTTGTGAGCGCGCGCGAGTCGCGCGGAGTAGCTGTTCGTGCACACCGCGGCGCGCACCCCCGCGACCTTGTTGGCGGCGATGCTCATGCCGATCCCGGTGCCGCACACCAGCACGCCGAGGTCTGCTTCTCCGCCGGCCACCCGGCTGGCGACCTCGAAGGCGAAGTCCGGGTAGTCCACCGAGTGTGTGCCGTGGGTGCCGACGTCGTCGACCGGGTGGCCGCGCTCCACGAGCCAGACCCGGAGAAGCTCCTTGGCTTCGAAGCCGGCATGGTCGGAACCGATCGCGACCCGCTTCATCGCTCGGTCTCCTCCCGGCGCAGCTGCTCGACGCTCGGGATCGGGATGGCCCCGCTATCCATCAGCCGGGCGTGCTCGGCGATGGCGTACGGATCGGTCATCGCGGCCACGTGATCCGCCAGCGAGCGCGCAAAGCGCGGGTCCGGCCGGTAGTACCGCGCGATCTCGGCCTCGACTTCGAGCCGTGGAACGTCGCGCAGGAACGGCCGACCCGCAACCTCCTTGAAACGCAGCAGCACGTGGTCCTCCACGAGGCCCGGGTCGCTATGATACGCCGCGAGCAATCCGAGGAGCACGCGGCGCGCCCGGCCGTCGGCACGCTCCGCATCGCGGCCGCGATGGACCCGGGACTCCAGGAACCACTCCAGTTCCGCGAGCAGCCGCGCCCCGGCCTCGGACAGCGCGATCTCGTCGCCGCGCACCGCGTCGTCGCGGACCTCCCGGAATCGCGCGGAGGATTCGACGCCGTGGCGCCGGGCCCAGGCCGCCAGCGTCTTGGCCCCGTGCAGAAACGCTCCGGTGACCAGCAGGTGGGTCAACCCGCGATGGATCGCGGCCGCCTTCATGAACCGACCGGCGCGCGGACGCCAGCGCGAACCCAGCTTGCGGCGCAGCTCGGCGACCGGTCGGAGGCGCTCGACCTGCTCGACGGTCACGACCGCGGTCTCGAGCGCGTCGTCGAGGTCCCCGAGGGCGGTCGCGATCCGGTCGGCGAGCGCGACGGCCTGTACCTCGAATCCCGGGGCGAGGCCGGCGCGAACCCCCTCGACGCCGGGCTCGGCGGACGGCTCGGGCCACCCGCACTTCAGGATCCCCTCGCGCACGTCGTCGGTCAGATTCAAGCCTGGGTGGTCGTAGCGCTTCTCGAGGACGTCGACGACACGCAGCCCCTGCCGGCCCCGCCGGAATCCCCCGAGATCGCCGAGGCCGAGCCCGCCGCGGCCGTCCAGCCTGCCGGAGAGCGCGTCGTCCAGCGCGCGCTCCCCCGCGGGACCGAACGGCGGGGAACCCAGGTCGTGACCGAGGGCCACCGCCTCGGTCAGGTCCTCGTTGAGCCGCAGCGCCCGCGCCACGGTGCGGGCGACCTGCGCGACCTCCAGGCCGTGCGACAGGCGATTGCGGCGGTGGTCTTCGTATCCCGGCATGGACCCGGCGACCGCTTTCAGGCGCAGCCGTCGGAACGCCCGGCTGTACACGATGCGATCGCGGTCGCGCTGGAATGCCGTGCGGTAGTCGAACGCCCGGCCGTCGTCGTCGAGCGCGTGGCGCCTGCGCGCGTGGGCCGCGCGCGCGGCGTACGGCGCGAGTTGCGCGTCCTCGGCGTGCTCGAGCGCTCGACGCATGTCCGGCGGCATCGCGGTTCCTCGTCCCGGCATCCTACAATGCCGCGGTGAACTTCGAGGACCTCGATTCGGTGGGCGGACTCGGCCGCGAGGTGTGCCGCCGCGGGGCGGCGCGCGGCGCGTTCGTGGTGTGGCGGGCGCAGAGCCGTAAGGCGTGGAGCGCCTCGATCCGCGAGGGGCGCGT
>Ga0316622_100002209_pt1 | contig 13367 bp, 8 predicted proteins | sample OWC_Aug_OW2_C1_D_FD_207646 | JGI IMG/M metagenome (GOLD analysis project Ga0316622, IMG submission 207646) | Wetland soil microbial communities from Old Woman Creek delta, Ohio, United States - OWC_Aug_OW2_C1_D5_C | ecosystem: Environmental > Terrestrial > Soil > Wetlands | place: USA: Ohio... | reverse complement strand
GTCGTGGAGGCCTCGGGGAAGTCCGTCCTGCCCGGGTTCATCGACCCGCACGTCCACATTCTCGGCGGCGGAGGGGAGGGCGGCCCGGCGACGCGTGCGCCCGAGATCCGGGTGGAGGACATCGTCGCCTCCGGCGTCACCACGGTCATCGGTTGCCTAGGAACGGACGGGACCACTCGGCACATGGAATCCCTCCTGGCCAAGGCGCGGGCGCTGGAGGCCGAGGGGATTTCCGCTTTTATCTTTTCCGGCTCATACGAGCTTCCCCTGAGGACGATCACCGGGAGCCTCCGCGGGGACCTCGTACTCATCGACAAGGTGATCGGCGCGGGGGAAGTGGCCGTCTCCGACCATCGGTCCTCTCAACCGACGTTCGAGGAGTTCGCCCGGCTGGCCGCCGACTGTCGAGTGGGCGGCATGCTCGGAGGGAAGGCCGGCGTCCTCCATCTTCATCTCGGCGACGGCCCGCGGCGGCTGGAGCTCCTTTTCCGGCTGGCCGCCGAGACCGAGATCCCGCCGACCCAGGTCATCCCCACGCACGTCAACCGGAACGCCGAACTCTTCGCCGAAGCGCTCCGCTGGGCCCTGGCGGGGGGGACGATCGACCTGACCACCGGGCCCGAACCGGAACCGGAGAGCCCGGAGGTGAGCGTCGAAAAGGCGATCTCCCTCTGCCTGGAGCGGCGGGTCCCGCTGACCCGGCTGACCGTGAGCTCGGACAGCAACGGAAGCTTCCCGGTTTTTGACCCGGCCGGGAACCTGGTCGGATTGACCATCGCCACGCAGCAGGACCTGTTGCGGACCTGCCAATCCCTGCTCCGCCGCAAGATTGTCGGAGCGGAGGACGCGGCCCGGCTCTTCTCGGCGAACTCCGCCTCCTTTTATAGGCTCGCGGCCAAGGGAGCGGTCCGTCCGGGAAACGACGCCGACCTGGCCGTATTCGACGGAAACTGGAAACTCACCGATGTCTTCGCGCTCGGCCGCCGGCTGATGAGCGGCGGCCGGGTCACGGCCCGGGGCACGTTCAGCCCGGTCGGGGAAGGCGGATGACCGAAAAAACCAAAACCCCTTCTCTCGGCCTGGCGGTCCTGCCGCTCATCCTCATGGGTCTCCTGATCGGCGTGGGCTACGGCGTCTACAAGATCCGTCCCCAGGTCCTGCTCGTCGCCGCGGCCTTCCTGACCGGCGTCATCGGCGCCCTGCTCAAGTTCCGCTGGGAGGACATGCAGAAGGGCATCGTCGAGAGCATCACCAAGGCCATGCCGGCCATCCTCATCATGCTCACCGTGGGCATCCTTATCGGCTCCTGGATGGCCGGCGGAACGATCCCGATGATCATCTACTACGGGCTCAAGCTCGTCTCTCCCCAGTTCTTCCTGGTCACAGCCTGCCTCGTGTCGACGGTCACCGCTCTGGCCACGGGAACCTCCTGGGGGACGATCGGCACGGTGGGCGTCGCCTTCATCGGCATCGCCACGGGACTGGGGATGCCGCTGGGACTCGCCGCCGGCGCCATCGTAGCCGGCGCCTATTTCGGCGACAAGATGTCGCCTTTCTCGGACATCCCCAACCTGGCCGCCGTGACCGCGGGAGCCAACCTCTTTGACCACATCAAGCACATGATGACATCGGCGGTCCCCGGCTGGCTGCTGAGCCTGGTCGTCTATTTCCTGCTCGGACTCCGCTACCGGACCGGGCAGGCCGCGGCCGGGTCCATGGAGGTCATCCTGGACACGCTCCGCCGGAACTTCAGGTTCAACATTCTTCTCCTCCTGCCCATGCTCATCGTCCTTTACATGGCCCTCGCCAAGAAGCCGACGATCCCGGGGATGCTCCTCTCCTCGCTTGCGGCCGCGGTCTTGGCCCTGGTTTTCCAGAAGGAATCGATCCTCCGGATCGCGGCGGCCGTGAACGCCGGCTACCCCGCGGCCACGGGAGTCGAGGCGGTGGACAAGCTCCTCAGCCGCGGGGGGCTGATGAGCATGATGGAAACCCAGCTGGTGGCCTTCACCGCCTTCAGCTTCGGCGGCATCATGCAGAAGACCGGCCTGCTGGGCGTCGTCCTGGACCGGATCATGGGAGTGGCACGGAAGGCCGGCAGCCTCGTGGCCGTGACCATCGGCTCCTGCGTCGTCACGGCGCTGGTCACGGGGAGCTCCTATCTTTCGGTCATCATCCCGGGGGAACTTCTGGGGCCCGCCTTCAGGGACCGGAAGCTGGCGGCCAAGAACCTCTCCCGGATCATCGACGAGTGCGGCGGCATCATCGTACCCCTCATCCCCTGGAGCATGGCCGGGGTCTACATCACGGGGGCGCTCGGAGTGCCCGTCTTGAGCTACCTTCCCTGGGCCATCGCCAACTGGGCGGCCCTCTTCATCCTGGCAGGCTACGGGTACAGCGGATTCACGATGGCCCCCCGGAAACGTGAAGACGAAACCCAGGCAGGAAGCTGAGGGTCCGCTGCCGCCCCTCCGGTCCTTGTCCGGAGAAGCACCGCTTCGGGAGCTTCAGTCGTCCCGGCCGACCTTGCCCAGCGCCTTCTCAAAGGCCTCTTTGGCCTTTTCCTTTTTCTGGCGCTCGAGCTCGGCGGTGGCCTCGAACTTGCGCTCAAACTCGTCGCGGCGCCTCTTCTCCTTTTCCAGAAGGTCGTCCAGGGAACCCTTTTTTTTAGCCGCGTGCTTTTCCGTTTTGACGACCTCCCGGCTGACCGAGTCCACCCATAGAACGGAGTGGCAGCAGGGACAGACGACCTCAAAAACCCCGGCCGTAGTTTTCTCGTCGGTCATGGCGGTCCCAATCTAGCAAAAAAAGGGAAAGCTGGGAAGAGGCTATTCTTCGCCGGCTCCTGGCTCCTCCCCGATCTTGTATTTTTTCAACAGCTTAAATAAGCCCTGACGGGTCAGGCCGACCTCCCGGGCCGTCCGTGTCTTGTTGGGCCCGAAACGGACGAGCGCCTGGTGGATGAACCGCTTCTCAAACTCGGCCCGGGCCTCAAAATAGTTGTAGCTGACCGTTGCGTCCGCCAGCCGGCGCGGGTTGATCCTGGCCGAAAGGTGCTCTTCACGGATCAGACGATCCCCCCCGGCCAGGACGAGGCATCTCTGCAGTTCGTTCTGGAGCTCCCGGATATTCCCGGGCCAGGGATAGTCGATCAGAAGCTCCATAGCCCCGGGAGAGATATAGGTCTTTTCCCGTCCCATCTCCCGGCCGTACCGGTCGACGAAATGGTTGATCAGAAGCAAAAGGTCAGCCCTCCGCTCCCGAAGCGGCGGCACCTCTATGGTCAGGATGCGCAGCCGGTAATAGAGATCCAGGCGAAAGCGGCCCCGTTCGATCTCTTTTTCGAGCTCCTTGTTTGTGGCCGAAACGAAGCGGACGTTGATCCGCCGGGTCCGGGTTTCCCCGATCCGCCGGATCTCCTTCTCCTGGAGAAGCCGCAGCAGCTTGGCCTGAAGGGGCAGGGACAGGTCGCCGATTTCGTCCAGAAAAAATGTCCCGCCGTCGGCTTCTTCAAGAAGCCCCGCCTTGTCCCGCAGGGCGCCCGTAAAGGAGCCGCGGGCATGGCCGAACAGCTCGCTCTCCAGGAGCTGGTCGGGAATGGCGCCGCAGTTGACGGCGACGAACGGGCCCTCCCGTCTTCGCCCCCGGTCGTGGATGGCCCGGGCGATAAGCTCTTTGCCTGTGCCGCTCTCCCCATAGATGAAAACCGGGGCGTCGGCCTCCTTGACTCTGTCGATCAGGGAACGGATGAGGGCGAAGGCCCGGCTGGCCCCGATGAGAGGGTCCGGACCCCGGACCGGGCCGAAGGGATCTTCCGCCGAGGGGTGGGCAAACGCGTCCCGGAGCGCCGCGGCGAGGGACTGGGTTAAAAAGAGGACCGTCTCCAGGTCGGCGGAAGAATAGGGGGCCCGGCCCGGCTCCCTTCCCAGGCAGACCGCCCCAACCGGCAGATCCCCGCTGAGCAGGGGAAGGCAGAGCAGGCTCCCGGGCCAGCCGTCGGGCCGGGCCGGCCCGTCCGGAGAAAGAGATGAAGCGGCGGCAAGCAGGGGCCGTTTCTCCTCGAGCGCGCGCCGGACCAGGTCCGCGGAGCCGGACTCGAACGAGGGGTCGCGGGCGGGCCAGACCCTCGTATCGAACGGTGCTCGTCCGCCGTTGAGGACGGCCAGGAGCGCCCGGCAGGAAGACACCTCCTCGCCGATCAGACCGAGCGACCTGGCCAGAAAGGATTCGACCCGCTCGCGGGAAATGCTCACACTCCAAAGAACGATCCCGCCGGGCCGCTTTTCTCAGCCAAAATCGACCATTCCCATCAATTTAATCGACTTTCCAGGCCGGGTCGGCTAGAATGGCGTCATGAGCTCGAAAACAGCCAACCGGCTGGCGGCCGAGAAAAGCCCTTACCTCCGTCAGCACGCCCACAACCCAGTTGCCTGGTATCCCTGGGGGGACGAAGCGTTCCGGGAAGCCCATCGAACGGACAGGCCGGTCTTTCTCTCCATCGGCTACTCGACCTGCCACTGGTGCCATGTGATGGAGCGGGAATCGTTCGCCGATGAAGAGGTCGCCCGCCGGATGAACGAGACCTTCGTCTCCATCAAGGTCGACCGGGAGGAAAGGCCGGACGTCGACGCCCATTACATGGCGGTCTGCCAGCTCCTGACCGGAAGCGGAGGCTGGCCGCTGACCGTTCTGCTCACCCCCGATAAAAGGCCTTTTTTCGCCGGCACCTATTTTCCCAAGGAGAGCCGGTTTGGGCGGGTCGGGCTCCTCGAGCTTGTCGACCGGGTCGCCGAAGCCTGGGAATCCCGGCGGCCGGAGCTGCTGGGCTCGGCCGACCGGACCATGGCCGCGCTGGGACGGCTATCGGAAGAGCCGGGGGGAGGGAAGATTTCGCCGGTCCTCCTCGAGCGGGCCGTGGCCGAGCTCGGAGGCGCGTTCGACGAGGAATTCGGAGGTTTCGGTGCCGCCCCCAAGTTCCCCACTCCCCATTATTTGACCTTTCTCCTCCGGCAGGCCAAACGCAAAGGTGATCAGAGGGCCCTCGGGATGGTCGAGAGAACCCTCCAGGCCATGCGCCGCGGCGGGATTTTCGACCAGCTCGGTTTTGGGTTCCACCGGTATTCCACCGATCGGCGCTGGCTTGTTCCCCACTTCGAGAAAATGCTCTATGACCAGGCCCTTTTATGCCTGGCGTACACGGAGGCCTTCCAATTCATGGGCCGTGAGGGGTACCGGGAAACCGCCGAGAAGATCCTGACCTATGTCCTCCGTGACCTGAGGTCTCCGGAGGGAACTTTCTATTCCGCCGAGGACGCAGACAGCGAAGGCAAAGAGGGCCGGTTCTACCTTTGGGAAGCCCGGGAGGTGGAGGCGGCTCTCCAGCCATCCGAGGCCGCCGCGGCAAAAATCATTTTTAATATCCGGCCCGAAGGGAATTTCGTTGATCCGGAAACCCGCCCGTCCGGAAAAAACATCCTTCATCTCGGCCCGCCGGAATTCGCCACCTCCCGCCTCGGGATGTCCGAGGAGGAACTCGGGGAGCTGACGGCCCGCCTTGGCGGCCGGCTGTTGGCCCGGCGCGAACATCGCGCCCGCCCGTTCAAGGACACCAAAGTGCTGACCGATTGGAACGGTCTGATGATCGCCGCCCTGGCCACGGCGGCCCGCGCCTTCGGCCGGCCCGAATACGCCGCGGCCGCGGACCAGGCCGCTGAATTCATCCGGCAAAAGATGACCGTCGGGGGCAGGCTGTTTCATCGGTCGGCGGGCGGTGAGGCCGCTATCCCCGCCTTCCTGGACGACCATGCCTTCCTCATCTGGGGACTCGTCGAGCTTTACGCGGCCACGTTCGAGCCGGGCTATCTTTCCCGGGCGGTCAGCCTGACCGAGGAAGCGATTCGGTGGTTCTGGGACGACCGGAGCGGCGGGTTCTTTTTCACCTCCTCCGGACTCCCGGACGAACTCCCCATGAAGCGCAAGGAATTCTACGACGGCGCCCTGCCCTCCGGTAACTCGGTGATGCTCTCCAACCTTCTTCGCCTCGGAAGGGCCCTGGGGAGGCCTGACTTCGAAGCCCTGGCCGGGCGGCTCGTCGACCTCTTCGCCGGAAGAGTCTCTCAAAACCCCGTCGCCTATACCCAGTTCCTCTGCGGCCTCGACCTCGCCCTCGGTCCCAGCCGGGAGCTGGTGATCGCGGGCCGGACGGGCGCTCCCGATACCCTGGCCATGCTGGATTCGCTGCGCCGCCTGTATCTCCCCGAGACCGTGATTCTTTTCCGGCCGTCCGGCGAGGGCAAGCCCGAGGTCGTGAAACTGGCGCCTTTTGCGGCGGGGATGAAGACCGTGCGCGGCAAAGCCGCGGCTTATGTCTGCACCAACCAGCGGTGCGCCCGGCCGATCACCGACATGGAGGAGCTGCGCGCCCGCCTGGCAAAGCAGGATTTCTAGGCGGTTGCACACACTCATTGACACCAGACCGGAGAACCCGTATTTTCTAGAAGGCCGCCGGCGGTTGACGGAGACCGAAAAAATGAGAAAAACCTGGCTGGAAAAAATCTCCGATAAGAAGACGTTCCCCAAGGTCTTAAAGCTGGAAAAGCGTTTCCCCTGCTACAACGCGGTCCACAAGATCGGCGCCGAGGAAGGGGATCCGGTCGTTCTGGTGAACGCCTCCGAAATCATGCCGCTCATGGCCGGGGTGCCCAAAGGCAAACTGGTCACCATCCGGGAAATCTGCCTCAAAATCGCCGCCAGGCACCGGGTCAAGGGATGCTGTTCCCTGGTCACGGGGATATTGATCATGTCCATCGCCAACGCCGCCGAGGAAGCCGTCCGGAAAAAAGACAAATCCGCTCTGGCCAAAATTCCCTACTGGAGGACCCTCAAGGTGGACGGATATCTGAACGAGAAATACCCCGGCGGCCTCGAGGCGCACAAAAAACGGCTCGAAAAAGAGGGGCACAAGGTCCTCACCCGGGGAAAAAAATACCAGGTGGCTGATCACAAAAGGTGTCTTTGGGATTTTTGAAAAAGTGATCCTGGCGGCTCCCCAGGAGTTTATCCAACCTTGAGGAAGACCCAAGCCGTCCTCATCTCGTCCCCAATCAGCTGCCTTTTTGGCGCCCCCGTCAACAAGGTCAAGGCGCGCTCGACAAGACTTGGCAGCCCGCCATCGGACTTTGATAGAATGAGGTAAACCGAAATGGGAGGTCGCCCAGGCATGAGAAAAAGATATCCCCCGGGGCACCGGCTCTTCCTGCTGGGTTTAGCCTTGGCTGCCGGTCTCTGCTCAGCCGCTCCCGCGCAATACGCGAAGAGGGGGAATTCGAACCCGCTCCCCCAATCTACCGGGGCAGGGGCGCGGCCGTTTGAAATCGTCTCCCTGACCAAGGCGCGGGGCGCGGCAGCGAAAAGGGAGTCCCGGCCCGATTGGCTGATCGACCCCTCGGGCTATAAAGCCAGGATCGTTCAAGACGGCAGGACGGGTGAGGTGGCCCTGACCAACGGGCTCGTCGAGCGAAGGTTCAAGCTCTCAGCCAACGCGGCCACAGTCGGTTTTGAGAACCTGATGACGGGAGAGTCCCTCCTCCGCGGAGTCAAGCCGGAGGCCGGCGTCGAGATCGATGGCCGAAGCTATGACGTAGGCGGGCTGGCCGGCCAGGAGGAATATGCCTACCTCCTCCCGGAATGGCTGGAGGGTCTGACCTCGGACCCGGGGGCGTTTCAATTCCGGGGGAGAAGAACCGGGAAACCGATTCCCCCCCTGGAATGGAAGAGAAAGCGCCCCACGGCCGACCTTCCCTGGCCGCCGCCCGGCGTTTCGCTGACCCTGGAGTTCGGGCCTCCGATGGGAGGCCCCGCCGGCATCACCGTCTCCGTCCATTACGAGCTCTATGACGGAATCCCGCTCCTGGCCAAGCGGCTGACGATTGCCAACGGCGGTCCCAAACCCATTACGATAAACGCCTTCAAGAACGAGATCCTGGCCGTGGTCGAAGCCGCTTCGACGGTCGAAAAACCGGGCCAATGGAGCTTTCCCAACATCCACGTCGAGAGCGACTACGCCTTCCTGGGGAGCACGGCTGAAGGCGGGAACAGGACGGCCCACTGGATCCCCGACCCGCAGTATAAAACCCAGGTCAACTTCGCACTGCAGACGCCCTGCTTGCTGGAGTGCCGGCCTCCGCTCGGGCCTGACGCCGTTGTCGAGACAGGAGGGACATTCGAAACGTTCCGGACCTATGAACTTGTCTTCGATTCGACGGACCGGGAGAGAAAGGGATTGGCCGTGCGCCGGATGTACCGGACGATAGCCCCCTGGGTCACCGAGAACCCGATCCTCATGCATCTCAAATCAACCGACCCGGAGATGGTGCGGGCGGCCGTTGACCAGTGCGCCGATGCCGGGTTCGAGATGGTCATCCTCAGCTTCGGCAGCGGCCTGGACATGGAGGACGAATCTCCGGCCAACATCGCCAAGTTCAAGGAAATGGCCGATTACGCTCATGCCAAGGGGGTCGAGCTCGGCGGGTATTCTCTCCTGGCCAGCCGCCGCGTCAACGACGATGAAGACGTCATCAACCCGAAGACCGGGAAGACGGGCGGAGCGATCTTCGGCAACTCCCCCTGTCTGGGCAGCCGCTGGGGACTGGACTATTTCCGGAAAACCAGAAACTTCCTGGAGAAAACGGGCTTCGACCTCCTCGAGCACGATGGCTCCTATCCCGGCGATGTCTGCGCCTCGACCCGCCATCCGGGGCACAGGGGGCTCGAGGATTCGCAGTGGACGCAGTGGAAGACGATCACGGATTTTTACCGGTGGTGCCGAAGCCGGGGGATCTCCCTCAACGTGCCGGACTGGTACTTCCTGAGCGGCTCGAACAAGACGGGAATGGGCTACCGGGAGACGAACTGGTCGCTGCCGCGGGAGAGGCAGATCATCCTGGGCCGGCAGAACATCTACGACGGCACCTGGGAAAAGACGCCGAGCATGGGCTGGATGTTCGTCCCGCTCGTCGAGTACCACGGGGGCGGAGAAGCGGCGACCCTGGAGCCGCTGAGCGAACATCTCGATGCTTATGAAGCCCACTTGGCCCAGAACTTCGGGAGCGGCGTCCAGGCCTGCTACCGCGGAACGCGTCTTTACGACACGGATAAAACCCGGGAAGTCGTCAGGAAATGGGTCGGCTTCTACAAGAAGCACCGGGAGATCCTGGATGCGGACATCATCCATCTCCGGCGGCCGGACGGACGCGGCTTCGACGGCATGCTCCATGTCAACCCGCGGGGCAAACCGAGAGGGCTGGCGATGCTCTATAATCCCACCGGGCGGACCATCGAGAAGACGATCGAACTCCCCCTCTATTATACGGGCCTGAAGGAAACGGCCCTTATCCGGGAGGGCGATGGAGCGCCTTCATCATACAGGATAGACCGCGATTATCGGGTGCGATTCCCGGCGAAAATCCCGCCCCGCAGCCTGACCTGGCTCATCATCGAATAGCGCAACCCGGCGGCAATCGGGCGGCGATCGTGGCCTTTAAAAAGGAGCTGTCCCCGTACCAGCCGTCCAAAGGGTCGGTCCAATTCCCGATCGACGGACCGATGCCGCTCGGGCTGGTGAAGAGAATCGTCCGCTATCGAGTAAAAGAAAAGATCGAGCTGACCTCGAACGCCGTCTGGCCCTGGCCTTTGCCGTCCGGTGCCATGACCGCGACGCTGTATTTTCCCGGTTTATTCGTTTCCGAGAAAGTGACGGAAAACGCGTATCATTTTGTCAAACCGGGCGGGAGGGCCGAGGGCAAGACGTTTCCCCCCTGGCCGGCGGCGGGTCGGGGCCTCCGCTTTCGGGCCGGGAGCCTAAAAGCTCACGCTGCTGCGCTTAAGGTAGATCTCGCTGTTTCCCGAGGTGTCATCCTCGTAGGAAACGCAGACAAACGCTCCGTTGAAGGCGAGCTCCGGGTAGCCGGACCAGCCGGCCGTAAAGGTGAGCCTCTGTCCGGCCTCCCAGCTGACGCCTCCGTCGCCCGACCTTCTGAAATAGACCTCGTTGTTTCCCGGAGTGTCATCATGCCAGGCCAGATAGATGATCGAGCCGTCGACGTTCAGCGCCGGAGTGGCTGTATCGCCGGAGGTGAAGGTCAGCCTCTTGGCGGTCGACCAGGTGCCCCCCGCATCCGTGGACTTCCGAAAATAGACCTCGTTGTTTCCGGGAGTGCCGTCCGCCCAGGCAACGAAGACGTTGGCCCCCTGGACGTCCAGCGCGGCCGAGAAAGACCCGCCGGCATTGTAGGTCAGCCTTTTGACCGCTTTCCAGCTCGTGCCCCCGTCGGCCGACTTGCAGAAATAGACCTCATCGGCTCCCGAAACATCGTCGTGCCAGGCCAGGTAGGCGCTGACTGCGGACACGGCGACGGCCGGGTCTTCCGATGAACCCAGACCATAGGTGATCCGCTGGGACGCCTGCCAGCTGGCTCCCCCGTCCGTCGACTTGCGGAAAAAGATCTCCTTGCTTCCCTGGGTGTCATCGTGCCAAGTCACAAAAACGTTGGCCCCATTGACGGCCACATCCACGCCGACGTGCGGCCAATAATTCAGGTCCGACGTAAAGGTGAGCCGCTTGGCGGTTTTCCAGGTTGCCCCCCCGTCGGCCGACTTCCGGAAATAGACCTCGTCCTGCTGGGTGACGTCATCGTACTCTCCCCAGACGACATAGAGCGCCGAGCCGTTGACGGCGATGGCGGGGGAAATGGACCAGGCTCCCGAAAAGGTGAGCCGCTGGATGGCCGTCCAGTTTATTCCGCTATCCGCCGACTTCCGGAAGTAGATCTCGAAGTTTCCCGGTGTGTCATCGCTCCAGACGACATATATGGAGGAGCCGTCGAGGGCGACATCGGACGCCCAGGAAGAACCCGGGTTGTAGGTCAGTCTCTTGGTCCACCAGACAGCTTCGAGCCCGCCGGCCGATCCCAAAACCCACAGAGCCGCGAGTCCCCAGGCCAAACCCTTGAACGATCTCATGGTCCGCTCCTTTTTGTCTTATAGATAGGACCAACGGCGGGTCTTGTCAAGATCAGCTCCTGGCTGATTCCGGAGGGCCTATCGGGTCCAGGATTGTAAACGGGCGCCCGGGTCATGTCAATTCTCGCCGGCAAAGGGCCCGGAGCCGTCCACAAGGCAAGGACAGACCCCAGGAAAAGGCAAGGGCCTTATTTCCTGACGAACACGATGCCCGAAACCCGACCCAGGCTGAGCGTATAGCCGCTGATCCGGTTATTCCTATCCCTGGAGAAATCCAGGTTGAAAATCCCGCCCGCAAACTGGTCCGGGGCCATGGCCTTGAGCGGGGTCGGTTCAATGCTCCTGAAGCGGACGACCAACGTTTCCTTTTCGACGGCAATCCGGTAGGCCGCGCCCAGGAGCTCGTCGCTCGCATAAGTTCCGGCGTAAGCACCGAGTTGGGCCTCGCTCAGGGGTTTCAAGGGAGGCGCCTTGACGTATTTGGAGGCGGCGCCCCTTCCCTTGAACACGGCGACGGCAGGACGCCCCGCCCCTTGCGGAGGAAACTCGATGGTCACCGGGAAGGGCGCCTCGAGTGCCGTAAACCCCGTCGGGCTCGTCGGTGTCAGGATGAACTCCCGTCTTCCGACAGCGGCCTTGAGCTTGTCTTTATCGATGGTGACGGCGATCCACTGGCCGAAGCGCTCGTCCCGGTAGTTCCCCGCTTTTTCCTCGAGTTCTTTCTGGGACAGGGAAAAGGGCTTGGGCTTATCGGCCTCGGTTTTGATTTCCGGTTCCTTGAGCACGTCCTTCAGGTAGATATCCGCCACCTTGAAACAGAGGTCGGTCGGGTCGATGCTGCCCAAGTTGGCCAGGCAGATCACGGAAAACCTCGGCTCGGGAAAACGGGAGATAGCCGCCCGGAAACCGGCCCACGACCCTCCGTGCCCGACATTTTTCAGGCCCTTATAGTCCCGGAGGACCAGCCCGAAGGCGTAGTCCAATTTCGTCCCGTCGTTGAGGACGCCGACCGTGTGAAGCGTCTCCATCAGGTCCGCGCCGAGCCGGTGATTGTAAAAGGCCTGGTCCCACAGGAAAAGGTCCTCGACCGAGGTGTAGACGTTCCCGTCACCGGTCTCGTCCCAATTGCTCATGTTGAGCCGGTAGCCCGTCTCGGTTTCATCGTATCCGGTGGCCCTGTTTTTGATGATCTGGCGGTGGTCCTCCTGGTAAAGGGTATGCATCATCCCCAGGGGTTGGAAGATGCGCTCCCGGGCGAACTGGTTAAGCGTCCGGCCGCTCACCTGCTCCACGATCTGGCCGAGCAGGAAATACCCGCTGTTCGTGTAGGAGTACTCCTCGCCCGTGGGATAGTTGAGCTTTTTCTGCCGGAAAATGAGCTCCATGGCTTCGTCGACATTGGGACAGTCGGAGGCCGAGCGGAATCCGGCCAGGGACAGGAGCCCGTTGTAATCCCGAAGCCCGCTGGTATGATGGATGAGATGCCTCACCGTGATCGGGCGTCCGTACAGGGGCAGGGCCGGGAAATACTTGCGGACGTCGTCATCGAGCGAGATTTTTCCCTCCCGGGCCAGCATGGCGATGCAGGCCGCCGTGAACTGCTTGGAGACGGACCCGATATCGAAGATTTTATCGGGGGTCATGACGATTCCGTCCTCGAGCTTGGCCATCCCGTAGCCGCGCTTGTAGACGATCCGGCCGTCCCGGACCACGGCAAGGGCGCAGCCCGGCGTCGTCGTCGTGTCCCACTGGGCAAAAACCTTGTCGACTTTATCCTCAATTTCGTCACCGCCAAAAACGGACATCGCCAGGATAAGGACAAAAGCCAAACCGAGCCGTGGTCTTTTCATGCTCTCCTCCGGACTGGGGACCATCTTATGATTTTGCATTTTGGCAAAAAAAGCGAAAAAAGGCCAGGACGTCTTGCCCCCCGACCGTCCAGTGGCGCGCTTCACAAATAACTTGGCCAAGTCTAAGTCAGCGGAAGGCGCGCCGCCAAAAAGGGAAGTGTCTCCGCCAACGGCTCGAGGGGGGAGCCTGACTCCCCCCTGGAAGCACCCGTCTATGTAGAAGACTCAGGCAAGGAATTTGCGAGGCGGGATACCGGAAAGGTGACATGATTTCCCGGATGCCGTATAAATAGATAAAATAGATAGGCGGTTTTGCCAACCCGGCGGGCGCTTCGTCCGTTTTAAGGGTATGAAACCGGAGATTCTGGGTGACGGAAGAAAAGGAGCTGGTCGAGCGTCTCTCCACCGGAGACCCGGTCGCGTTCCGGGAACTCGTCGAAGCCTACAAGAAAAGGATATATTTTTTCGCCTTGGATCTAGTGGGAAACCCCGGCGACG
>Ga0316622_100002208_pt1 | contig 13367 bp, 12 predicted proteins | sample OWC_Aug_OW2_C1_D_FD_207646 | JGI IMG/M metagenome (GOLD analysis project Ga0316622, IMG submission 207646) | Wetland soil microbial communities from Old Woman Creek delta, Ohio, United States - OWC_Aug_OW2_C1_D5_C | ecosystem: Environmental > Terrestrial > Soil > Wetlands | place: USA: Ohio... | reverse complement strand
GCGTCTTCGAGGAGCGCAACCTGTCGCAACTCCAGATTGGGCCCGACGGCGAGTTCGAGGTCATCCTCAGCCCCGATCCCCAACCCGGGAACTGGATTCCGCTGCATCCGGGCGTCGACCACGTTCTGGTGCGCCAGTACGTCAGCGACTGGGACCGCGACGCGGTGGCGGCGCTGCGCATCGAGCGCCTCGACAACACCGCGCCGGCGCCCGAGCCGCTCCGACCAGGGGCGCTCGCGCAGCGGCTCGACGCCGCGGCCGAATGGATCGAGCGTTCGACGCACTACTGGAACACCTTCGCGGGCAACCTGCGGCACTTCCCCCCGAACCAGCTGAGCGAACCGCACACGCCGGCGGGCGGTGCACGCGACATCCTGTACGGCGGCGGGTGGTGGCAGCTCGGCCCCGACGAGGCGCTGATCGTGGAGTGCGCCGTGCCCGACGCTCAGTACTGGTCCATTCAACTCTACTCGTTCGCGTGGTTCGAGTCGCTCGACGTGGCGCATCGCCAGAACAGTCTGTCCGGTCACCAGATCGCCGCGGATGGCGACGGCTGCTTCCGGGTGGTCATCGCCCATGAGGATCCGGGCGTGCAGAACTGGCTCGATACGGAAGGCCGGACGGACGGCGTCGTGTCCTATCGCTGGGTCTGGTCGCGCACCGCGCCGACGCCCCGCACCACCGTGGTGCCGTTCGACGCGATCCGCCAACACCTGCCGGCCGGCGTCCGCGCGGTCACCCGCGCGGAGCGGCGCCGCGAGCTCGCCCGCCGCGCCGCCGCCATCGCCCGGCGTTTTCGGATCTAGTCTCCGCGCGTCGAGCCGCCGGCGCGCAGGGCCGGATTGCCGAGCTGGCCGCACGCGCCCATCATGTCGCAGCCGCGCGAGTGCCGCCACTTCACGAAGACGTGGTGGCGGCGCAGCTCGGCCATGAAGGCGAGGATGGTCTCGAGTGCCGGCGTTTCGTATGCTGCGTCGCGCTGCGGATTGTAGGGGATCAGGTTGACGACACCGCGCAGCCCCCTGGACCAGGCCGCGACCTGGCGCGCATGCTCGACCGAGTCGTTGACACCCTTGAGCAGCACGTACTCGAACACGAACAGTCCGCGCGCCGGCAGCGGGTACTCGCGCAACGCCCGGTGCAGGTCGGCCAGCGGCATCGCCTTGTTGATCGGCACGAGCCGGCTGCGCAGCTCGTCGTTCGGCGCGATGAGCGAGATCGCCAGGCGCAGGTTGGGCCAGCCGAGCTCGCCGAGGCGGCGCAGCCCGTCGATGCGGCCGACGGTCGACACGGTGATCTGCGACATGGGAAAGGCGATGCCGTTGGGCTCGCAGAGGACGCGGATTGCCTGCGCCACCTCGTCCAGGTTGTCGAGCGGCTCGCCCATCCCCATGAAGACGATGTTGCGCATGCCGCTGGCGAAGTAGCGATACGGTGCGGCGCGGCCTACGTCCGGCTCCGCCAAGAGGTCGCGTGCCACCAGAAACTGGCTGACGATCTCGGCGGCCGAGAGATTCCGCACCAACCCCATGCGCGCCGTCTCGCAGAAGGTGCAGCCCATACGGCAGCCCACCTGCGACGACACGCACAGCGTGTTCCAGGTCGTGCCGTGAAAGTTGCTCATCGGGATGATGACCGACTCGGTCTCCAACCCCGGGCCGCCGGGCACGCCGCGCGCCTCGAGGCAGAACTTGACGACCGCGTCCTCCTGTTCGCGCCGCACGATCCGCGGCAGCGCCAGGCCTTCGCCGGTGCGTAGGGCACGCCGGTACTCGTCGCGGATCGCCTGCGTGCTGGTGCGCCGCGCGGCGGCGTACTCGACAACGGTCAGGCCGACGATGTCCGGCGACACAAGAGCGTGCCCGGTACAGGAGTCGACATCGCGCATGGGCCTCTCCATATTGGGACGTTCCGGATGGGGCAAGGGGTTGTTCGTCCGGGCGGCGTAACGGTAGAACCGCGCCGATGGCGCACGCCCTCTATCCGGCCCTGATCGCCGCCATGACCGCGTATGCGTTGTGGGCGCCAACGTGGGCCGTCGCCGACCGTCTGGGCCTGCCGGCGACGGCCACGCCGGCGCTCCTGACTCTCGGCGGGATCGCGGTCTTCTATTCGCTCATCGTTGCGCTGGAGCGGGTGCGGCCGTATCGGCGCGACTGGAGGCGCTCCCACGACGACCTCGGCGCCGACACGCTGCATCTACTCGTGACCGGGCCGGCGAGCGCAGCGTTCTTCGAGGCCACCGTCCGTGGCGCCGCCGCCTCGGGCGGCGCGCTCCTGGCCAGCCGACTCGGCAGCCCGCTCTGGCCGGCACACGCGCCGGTGATCGTACAGCTCTTTCTCGCCGTGCTGGTGGCGGAGTTCGGCCACTACGCCTTCCACCGGCTGTCCCACGAGCACCCGCTGCTGTGGCGTCTCCACGCCACCCACCACAGCGCGCAGCGGCTCTACTGGTTGAACGCCACTCGCTTCCACCCGCTCGATCTCGTGGCGCTCATCACCTGTCAGAGCGCGCCGCTCCTCCTGCTCGGGATCGATCCACAGGCTTACGTGAGCTACACGCTCTTCGCCGCGGTGTACGGGCAGCTGCAGCACGGCAACGTCGTGGCACCAACCGGTCGCGTGCTCGACTGGGTCTTCAGCACCCCCGGCATCCATCGCTGGCACCACTCGACCGATCCGCGCGAGGGCAACCGCAACTACGGTGCGATCCTGAGCCTCTGGGACCACGTCTTCGACAGCTACTTCCGGCCGCACGACCGCGACTTCGACGGTGCGGTCGGCATCGCCGCCATGCCGGCCTTCCCAACCCACTACGTGGGACAGCTGCTGTCGCCGGTGCGGTGGCAGACAATTGAGAATGGTGTCCGGCCGGGACAGTCGTGAGTAGTTGAAAAGACGCAGTGTGCGCGGATGCTTTTCCTCGTTTCAGGACTGTCTCCCGGGCTATCCCGCGCACCGTGGCGACGTTGTCGTCCGGATGAATCACCACGGCGTTGCGCACCGACACCACCGCACCTCTGCGACGACCGCCCCGGTGACGGGGGCGATGGGAAGACGAGGGACGTAGGGCCGGGGCGGCCGAGTTGATCAAGTCGGCCCAGTCGGCCCGACGTCCCCCCAAACGATCCCGTATCATCTCGTGCGCCGGACGACCGGCGACGATCACGAGGAGGTCGTCGTCAGCGGCCGACGGACGCGGGCGAAAGCGTGATGTGGAAAACGGCGGACGAGCGGGTGGCGCTCCTCGAGCTGCTCTCCCGCGGCACGCTCAAGCGACGACGCGCGCAGGGAGCACTGTTCGAAGCCCTGTCCGAGCTGCCGTGGACGCGGGCGACCGGGCGACGGGATAAGATCGGGCTCGTCGAGGACCGGCGACACGAGCTCGGCGCGCTCGAGCAGCTCGTCAGGGAAGGAGCCCTCAGCCTCGTCCTCTCCCACGAGTAATCTGGGAGAGGGAAATCGAGAGGCACCAGCCGCATCCAGCCGCGGGGCCGCGCACGGCCGATGCCACCGCCACCGCTTCAGAACGGCTCGCTGGTGGAGTTGATGGCGAACAGCTCGGTACGCGTGAGCTCGGGTTTCGTCGGCCGCCCGTTGGCCACCTCGACGACCAGGTCGCGCAGCTCGGCACCCAACTCGTCGAGGCTGCACCCCGCCACGGCACGCCCGGCATCGAAGTCCATGTCGTCCGGCATGCGCTCGAAGAGCCGCGTGTTCGACGCGATCTTCACGACCGGGACGAGCGGTGACCCGGCGGGTGAGCCGCGGCCGGTGCTGAACAGCAGTATCTGCGCCCCGGCCGCGATCTTGCCGGTCATCGAGAACACGTCGGAGCCCGGCGTGTTCATCACGACTAGACCTCGTGCGGTGGGTCGCTCGGCGTACTCGACCACCTGCCGGATCATCGTGCTGCCGGCTTTCGCGAAGGAGCCCATCGACTTCTCCTCGATACTCGACAAGCCGCCCTCGGCGTTGCCCGGCGCGATCACCAGATGCGCCAGCGGACCGAGGCTGTCCTTCACCCGGCGCCGCTGGTCGGCGAGCAGCGCCATCATCCGCTCGCGCACGTCGGGACTGTCGCAATGGGCCGCAACCTTCGCCTCGGCACCGATGAATTCGGTGATCTCCGACATGATCACCCGGCCGCCCTGCCCGACCAGCCAGTCCGACACCTTGCCGATGCACGGGTTCGCCGTCAGCCCGGACAGCGAGTCGGAGCCGCCGCACTCCATCGCCAGCATCAGCTCCTCGAAGTCCGCTGCTTCGCGTGCCTGGCCCGCCGCCGCGGCCACCATGGGCCGCACGATGCCCGCGCCGGTGGCGATGGAGCGCAGCGTTCCGCCGGTCTCCTGGATCTCGAGGAACTCGAGGGGCTTGCCGCAGTCGGCCGCCTGCTGCACCAGTCCGGCCGCCTTGATCACCTCGCACCCGAGGCCGACCGCCAGTGCGCCGTAGACGTTCGGGTGACGCAGGACGCCGACCAGCGTCCGCGTCGCCAGCGCAACGTCGGTGAATCCCCGCCCGCAGCCCTCGATGTGGGTAACGGCCTTGACCCCGGACACCTCACGCCCGATGCCGTCGACGACGCCGTTGGCGCAACTCACCGACGACAGCACGACCACGTGGTTGCGCACGCCAACCGAGCCGTCGGGGCGGCGGTAGCCGAGAAAGCCCGTGTCAGACCTCCTGCCCGGTCAAGTTGTGCGTGTGCACGTGCTGGCCGACCGCGATCGGCTGCGACGCCACGCCGATGGGTTGCCCGTACTTGAGAATGGGTTGCGCCGGCGCAATCGTGGTCAACGCCACCTTGTGGCCCGCCGGAATCGGCTCCTGAGCTACGACACCGGGCGGCGTGTCCCACACCACCGTCGCGCCCTTGTCAATCGCGACGAGCACCGTGGCGACGTTGTCGTCCGGATGAATCACCACGGCGTTGCGCACCGACACCACCGCACCTCTGCGACGACCGCCCGGGTGACGGGGAGGCCACACAACGCAACAGCCGTCGAGGCCGGGTCACCCCGCGCGCGAGCGGCCTCGGGTCGAACGGCGGCGCAACGCGAACAGCCCCGAGCCGAGAAGCAGGACCCCCAGCACGCCGCCAACCCTCAGGCCAATCGCGGGTGCCTGTGTGACGTTGCACGGCTTCTCACACTCGAACCGCAGTGTAACATCGTACCAGAAGGCACCGCCGGCCGGATCGTCGTAGCCGACGACCAGTTCGTAGCCGTTGCCCTCACGCGGTTGCTCCGCAATCTTGACGTCGCCGCCGTCCTCCCGCTTCGAGTTGACGACCAGCTCCACATCCTGTTGGCTCCCCGGGAGTGTTGCGCAGAGGTTGGAAAAGCTACTCGAGTTGCACTTGCAGTCCTGGTTGCGACATGCTGGATCTCCCTTTTCGTTAGGCCACATGGGAAACCAACTGTCGGACCCGAGGATGGTGGGCTCATTGACCTCGGGGCACCCCTCGCGGCCCGGCGCGGCTGCCTGATCGTGGTACCACCACGCCGTATCGCCCTTGATGTGCAGTTCGCTTGCACCGTCAATCCACGCACGCACCCGCAGGCTGCACTGGGCTGCACCGGCTTGGGCCGCGGCCAGCACACACACCAAATTGATCACCAGCGCCAGTCGCTTCATTTCCCCCTCCTCATAGTGACCTGCGCCCGCCACGCTCCGACGGCGGACCCGTTCACCGTGGCTCGCATCCACAACCACGACACGACGCGGTGAGTGTGCCGAAATGCCTCCGACAGGTCAAATCGAACCGCCGCGCCGTCGCTCAGCCGACCTGTTCCCCAACCAGCGCCTCCGATACGTGCCAGAGGTGCTCCGCCTGCTGCGGGTCGATGGCGTAGGACTTCACACCGTCGAGCGCGTTGGGCTCGTCGTTCACTGCAGCGACGTGGCAGTCTTCCAGGTAGAGGCCGCCGCGCCCTTGGAGTTCCGGGGCGGTCGCCGCAAACACCGTCGTGGCCGCCCCGGCTTCCACCGACTTGAACTGCAGGCCGCCACCGCTGGTGTTGCGCGATCGGAGGAACTCGAGGTCCTCCGCCTGCAGGTGCCGGCCGAGCTCGGTAATGATCGCACCCGGGTGCAACGCGTAGGCGTGCACGCCGGCACCGGCGAGCCGGCGCTCCAACCCGACGGCGAACAGCACGTTCGCCGTCTTCGACTGCCCGTAGGACAGCCAATTGTGGTACGGCCGCCGCTCGAAGTGAAGGTCCTCGAAGACCACCGGCGAGAGGTGATGGCCGCGGGAGCTGACCGAGACGATGCGGCTCGGCGTGCCTTTGCGCAACGCCGGCAACAGCAACCCGGTCAGCAGAAAGTGACCGAGGTGATTGGTGCCGAACTGCATTTCAAAGCCATCGCTCGTCTTGGCGACGGGGCAGGCCATGACGCCGGCGTTGTTGATGAGGACGTGCAGTGTGTCGTGCCGTGCCAGGAACCATTCGGCGAAGGCACGGACGCTCGCCAGGGAGCCGAGCTCCAACTCGCCGACTTCAACCGCGGGGTTGCCCGTCGAGCTGCGGATGCCGGCCGCCACCGCCTCGCCCTTCGGCACGTCGCGCGCCGTGAGGATCACGTGGGCGCCCTTCGCCGCCAACGCGCGGGCCGTCTCCTGGCCGAGCCCGCTCGACCCACCGGTCACCAGGATCACGCGGCCCGTCAGGTCGAGCCCGTCCAATGTGTCGTCGGCCGTCGTGTCGGCCCCGAACTTCGATGCGTCGCGCATCGTACACCTCCGTCGTTACGTTGCGTGGGGAATCGGCTCCTTCCATACCGTGACCAGACACGCAACGGAAGACCCGTCAGGGTCGGCCGCTGGCGCCCGTAGACGAGATGTAGTCGCCGGCTGAAGACCGGCGACTACAGGAGCTGGCTGGCCAGCTGCGCCAACTCCGAGCGCTCGCCCTTCTCCAGGTTAATGTGCGCGTAGAGCGGCTGCCCCTGCATCTTCTCGATCAGGTAGCTCAAGCCGTTCGACTGGGTGTCGAGATACGGGTGGTCGATCTGAAAGATGTCGCCCGTGAAGACGATTTTCGTGCCCTCGCCGGCGCGCGTGATGATCGTCTTCACTTCGTGCGGCGTCAGGTTCTGTGCCTCGTCGACGATGAAGAAGATGCGGTTCAGGCTGCGGCCACGAATGTAGGAGAGCGCCGACACCGTCAGTTTGTCGTCGTCGAGCATCTGCTGGATCTGCTGCGACGTGGACCGGCCGTCACCGTTCCCGTGCTGACTCATGATGACGCCGAGGTTGTCGTAGAGGGGCTGCATGTAGGGGTCGAGCTTCGCCTTGATCTCGCCGGGGAGGTAGCCGATGTCCTTGTTGCTGAGCGGCACGATGGGCCGCGCCAGGTAGATCTGCCGATAGCGCTTGCGCTGCTCCAGGGCGGCGGCCAGGGCCAGCAACGTCTTGCCCGTCCCCGCCGTCCCCGAGAGGCTCACCAGCGGGATCTCCGGATCGCACAGCGCACTGAGCGCAAAGGTCTGCTCGGCGTTGCGCGGCGCGATGCCGTACACCTGCGTCTTGTTGACCCGGTGGACCAGGCCGTCGCTGGGATTGAAGCGGGCGAGGGCCGACTGTTGATGGTTGCGCAGGATCAGATGCTCGTTGGCGACCAGCGGTGTGCTCAGGACGAGCTGTCGCGCTTCGAAGCCGTCGCCCGCGTAGAGACGATCGATGAGGTCCGACGCGAGGTCCTCGACCACCCGCTTCCCCGTGTAGAGGCTCGAGACGTCCTTGACGTGGTCGGTGGTGTAGTCGTCGCTGAGCAACCCGACCGCCTTGGCCTTGAGGCGCAGATTGACGTCCTTGGAGACCAGCACAACCGGGCCGCGGTTCTGCTCCTTGGCGAGGGTATAGGCGCAGTTGAGAATCTGGTGGTCGGGCTTGGCGTGGCTGAAGTTGAACGCCAGGTCCGGGTGGAACGCGCGTTCCAGTTGCACCCGCACCGTGCCGCGATCGGGGCCGACGGGCACGCCGCCGTTGAAGATCCCGTCGCCGCCCAGCGCGTCGAGCGACCGCAGGAACTCGCGCGCGTGGTAGTTGATGGACTGGCTGCCCTTCTTGAAGTGGTCGAGTTCTTCGAGAACGGTGATCGGAACGACGATGGCGTGGTGCTTGAACTGGTTGAGACAAGAACTGTCGTGAAGAATGACGTTCGTGTCCAGGACGAAGGTCTTCCGCACCTCACTGCGCGCCATCCACCACCTCCACCGAGAGGTTCTATACGGGAGCACGCCGCACCAAGGCAATCCCCGAAATACGCCCTCGCGCCGCGGTAGCGAGGTTGCTGCCCGACCGACCGGCGTGAGATTCTGTGGCGCGCCCGCCGGGCGGGCACGGAGGCGTGCATGTTCCACCTGCAGCGGAACGTCTATCTCGACAACAACGCCACCACGCGGGTGACGCCGCACGTTGCTCGGGCCATGTCGGCCGTCCTGAAGCGGCGCTTCGGCAACCCGTCGTCGCTCTACCGGATCGGCCGCGACGCCGCCGCGGTCGTCGAGGACGCGCGACAGGTCGTCGCCACCACCATCCATGCCGAGCCGGACGAGATCGTCTTCACCGGCAGCGCCACGGAGGCCAACAACCAGGTGCTGACGGTGCTGACCGACATCCACTACCCGACGCGCCGCAAGATCGTCTCCACACCCATTGAGCACCCGTCGGTGATGGCGACGCTCGCCCACCTCGAAGGCCGCGGCGTCAGCGTCGAGTTCCTCCCGGTCGACCGTCTCGGTCGCGTCGTCCTCGCCGCGCTCGATGCCGCCATCGACACGAACACCTTCCTCGTCTGCTGCATGCTCGCGAACAACGAACTCGGCACCATCCAGGACGTGGTACAGGTCACCCGCACCGCACACGCGCGCGGCGTGACAGTCCTGTCCGATTGCGTGCAAGCGCTCGGCAAGATGCCGATCGACGTGCGGGCGCTTGGCATCGATTACGCGACCTTCTCGGCGCACAAGCTCCACGGCCCGAAGGGAGTCGGCGCGGTGTTTGTCCGCCGCGGGGCGCCGTTTCGTGCCTTCCTGCACGGCGGGCACCAGGAGGCCGGGATGCGGGCGGGCACGGAGGGGGTGCACAACATCGCCGGCTTCGCCGCGGCGTGCCGCGCCCTGCCGACGGTGCTCCCGCGGATGGGCGAGACGGCCCGGCGGACACAACTCCTTGCCGACGAACTGCGACGACTCAAGCCGGACATTGTCATCAACTCCCCGCAGCAGGGGTGCCTGCCGAACACACTCAGCGTAACGTTTCCGGACGTGACCAACACCGTGCTCATGGCGGCGCTCGACCTGTATGGCGTCGCAGTCTCAGCGGGGTCTGCGTGCAGCGCCGGGGAGACGAAGCCGTCTCACGTGCTGAAGGCCATCGGCCTGTCGGACGACGCGGCGCACCAGACGATCCGCTTCAGCCTGGCCGAAGACACCTCGGTCAAGGATCTCCGCTACGTCCTCCGCGTCCTCCGCGACCACCTCGACGGCAAGACGCCCGCGATCCGGGCCCTGCGGGCCTCACAGGTGGACCACCACTTTCTCTTCGACGATGCGAACTACATCCTCGATGTGCGCTTCTGGCACGAGCGGAAGCTATTGAAGGGATTGCCGAACTCACACGAGGCGTCGTTCGTGTCGTTCAAGAAGTACGTGCACCACGTCCCGCGCAACAAGCACGTGCTCGTGGTCTGCATGGGTGGTGTGGACGCCATCCCGATCGCCTACGCGCTGAAGTCGAAGCGCTGCGACAACGTCAGTTTTCTGCTGGGCGGCGTCGTCGGCTGGCGCATCGCGCAGCCCGATCTGTATGCTCGCTACGCCGGGACGAACGTCACCGCGATCGAGCCCCGCGCGCCGCGCCGGGCGAGACCACGTTTGCCACCTTGAGACGACGGATGAGGGCACCCGCATGACGAAGCACTCGGTCTTCATCACCGACGCCGCCCCCGGGCATCGGCGTGGGCATCCTCCCGTGGATGCATCGCTTGCGCCGCCAGCTCGAGTGCTTCTCGCGCACGTTGCTGAAGGTCAAAGCGGTGCTGCGATCGATGCCGCGCGCGCCCGCGGACGCCCCGCCAGGAGGAAACCAGCATGACAGCAAAAGCGCTCCGTAGCGTCGTGATTACCGGCGCCTCGACCGGCATCGGCGCGGCCTGTGCCCGCTACCTCGACGAGAAGCACTTTCGTGTGTTCGCGACCGTCCGCACACAGCCGGACGCGGACAGGATCGTCGCGCTCGGCCGGCCCCACCTCACACCGCTCTTGCTCGACGTGACCGATGCCGAGTCGACCGCCAGGGCCGCCCGGACCGTCGAGGCGGTGCTGGCCGGCGCCGGGCTCGATGGCCTGGTCAACAACGCCGGCGTGTCGGTCGACGTGCCACTGGAGTGCGTCGACCTCGGTACGTTACGCCGTCAGCTCGAGGTAAACGCCATTGCGCCCGTCGCGGTAACCCAGGCCTTCCTGCCTTTGCTGCGGCGCGCGCGCGGGCGCGTGGTCAACGTCAGCTCCGTCAATGGCCGCGTTGCGACGCCGTACTCGGGCCCGTACTGCATGTCGAAGTTCGCCCTCGAGGCCTTCACGGATTGCCTGCGCCAGGAACTCGCCGACTGGGGTATGCACGTGGCCGCTGTCGAGCCCGGAGCGATCGACACGGCGATGTGGGACAAGGGACGCCAGGACGATTGGAGTGCCGCGGCGTCGACGCGCGACCTCGATCTCTACGGGAGGGCCTACCAGGCGTTCCGCAGGTTTTCGGAAAAGACCGCCGCGGGTGCGGTGTCCTGCGACGCAGTGAGCCAGGCCATCGTCCACGCGCTCACGGCCAGGCGGCCGCGCACGCGCTATCTGGTCGGCACGGACGCCCGCGTGTATGGCCGGCTCGCCATGATCTGCCCGACGCGCGTCATGGACTGGCTGACGCGCAAGGTGATGGGTCTCGGGGGCGCAGGATTGGCTCGAACGGCCTGAGGCCCCTGAGACCTCCGCACAGCATCCACCATAGCGCCGGCTCGGCAGCGGTGGCCGCATTATGTCCATCGCGGCAGGGTTTGTGACGCTCGGACCCGGCGCCACGGCGGGTCCTGACCGAGACGCGGCGCCCGGCCAGTGCAACGCCCTTGGCACAGAGCCTGCTGCGGGAACAAACGATGGCACTTATGGACATTCCGTTCAGTGTGCGCTTCTGGGGTGTACGGGGCAGCATCGCCATCAGCGGGCGCGAGTTTGCGAGCGTGGGCGGGAACACGACCTGTGTCGAAGTGCGGATCGGCGACGAGCTCGTCATCCTCGACGCTGGGACCGGCGTGTTTCCGCTCGGACAGACACTCGATCGTCCGCTGCATGCCACGTTCTTGTTCAGTCATTTCCACTGGGACCATATCCAGGGCTTCCCGCTGTTCCGCCCCGCGTACGAGCCGGAGAACGCGTTTACCCTCTATGGGTATGGAGACAGCGCCGCAGACGTGAAGGGCGTGTTTGCCCGCCAGATGCAGGCGCCACACTTCCCCGTGGGCCTCGGCACGCAGCGCGCCCGGCTGGAATTTCGGGCGCTGCAGGCGGGCAGCGAGATCGACATCGGCCCGGCGCGTGTGCGCACGGCGGCGCTCAACCATCCGCAAGGGTGCCTGGGGTATCGCATCAGCGTTGACGACCGCAGCGTGGTCTTCGCCACCGACACCGAACCGCCGGAACCCGGGGCGGTGGACCCAGCCGTGGTCGAGTTCGCCCGCGGAGCCGATCTGCTCATCCACGACGCCCAGTATACGGAGCACGAGTACACCGGGAGCAGCGGCAACACGCGCCAGGGCTGGGGCCACTCTAGCTACGACGTCGCGTGCCGCACCGCGCGCGCGGCCGGCGTGCGGCAATTGGCCCTCTTCCACCACGACCCAACGCACGACGACCGCTTCATCGAGCGCATCCTGAGTGCCGCGCGTGCCCAGTTTCTGAACGCGGTCGTGGCCCGAGAAGGCGTGACGCTGCACGTCCGCGGCACCGCCGGTGCCTATCCGGAGCCGGCAGCACGCGGCGTCGCCGGAATCGCGGTCGGCCGCCGCCGGTGCGCCGCTTAAGCCGACTGCACCGCCCGCGCCTCGGCATCGTCAGCAGTGCGATCGCCGCATACGGTACGCAGCCAGGGCAACGAGCAACGCGCTCAAGCCAACGAGACCCGCGGGCGATAGAATGGGGGCTTTCACTGTGACCAGCGTGACCGTGGCGTTACTTTGTGCCGTCGCGGTGTTTGCCGGACCCGTGTTGTATGCCGTCCACGTGGCTGTGTTCGTCGTCGTGGTGTTGATGACCGCCGGGATCGACAGGCCCGGTCGCGATATCCAAGCAGGTTGCGGCGCGCCGGATCGGGACGCGGCGCAGCAGGTTCGCAATCTCAACGGCCATCCCGAGCCACGCGCGCGGTCGGCTGTACACGACCCCACGCCCGATGCCGCGCAGTAGGACGCGCACAGACGCTTGACAGGCTGTTTATCTGCGGCGTATGTCGCGTGCCTACGATTTTTCGCGAGACAGTGAGGGAGATGATGCAAGACGACGTTGCCAGGGACATCGTGTCGCTCAACCCCCTGGAGCGGCGATTGACCACCGCCATCGATGCGGTGCTCGTGGTCGCCACCAGCGGCGTCATCCTGGCGTGGATCCTCGGGCACCCCGTCCTCTACACGCCCTCGGCACCGGTGCTGTCACCGTTCACCGCCTTCTCCCTGCTCGTCCTGGCCCTGGTCCGGCAGGCCCAGCTCTACGCCCAGGACTGGCCCGTGTCGCTGAACTTCGCCATGACGGGCCTGGTCCTCGGCGGGAACGTGTCGTCGATCATCATGCTCGCGATGATGCCGCCAGAGCTCTGGGCAAGCTTCTCGGGAATCGTACTGACCTCGATCATGACGTCCATCGGACTGATCTTCTTCTGCCTCTATGATTTCGCGATCGTTTTCCGGGAGACGCCGCAGTCGGGGTTCCTCGTGGACGACATGCTGCTCCACCTGGCGCTGGCGCCCGGCGGCGTGAGCCTGCTCGGCTATCTCCTGGGCAATCCCACCTACCTGAGCGTCCACGCGGATCCACGGGTCGGAATCTCGCTCCTCGAGATTGCCTTCATGGCGCTCTACGCAACCGCCGCCGTCATCTCCAACCCGAGGCTCTTCCTGTGGCGCTTCCTCGCCGCGAGCTGGACCAACCGCTTCGTCTTCGCCGGGCTCTTTGCCAATCAGTTCGTCGCGCCCGTCGTCGTCGCCCTGGTGCTGTCGACCCGGGGCTCGAAGGGCCCCGGGATCGAGCTCTTCGTGATGCTCGCCGGCGTGGTGGCCACGATGTCGTTCCTGCTTCTCCAGGCTCGCGTC
>Ga0316622_100002207_pt1 | contig 13370 bp, 12 predicted proteins | sample OWC_Aug_OW2_C1_D_FD_207646 | JGI IMG/M metagenome (GOLD analysis project Ga0316622, IMG submission 207646) | Wetland soil microbial communities from Old Woman Creek delta, Ohio, United States - OWC_Aug_OW2_C1_D5_C | ecosystem: Environmental > Terrestrial > Soil > Wetlands | place: USA: Ohio... | reverse complement strand
CCGTCAATGAACCCCGCCTCACATACATCAGCGATGCGCCCGTCGATGATAACGCTCGTGTCAAGTATCTTGAGATTCTCTTCAAAGCCCCTGCCGCGCAGAATTCCGAGGAGCCCTGTGAGCGTCAATCCCTTGCCGCGCCTCAGCCCAACGAGAAGACCTCCATACCCGAAGACCCCCCTGATTGCGAATGTCGACAGGGTCCCGGCATCGTCCTGCAAGAGGAGAGTGAGCGGCACCAGGAAGAGCGTTGCGAAAAGAAGACCGGCGGCAAGGCCGATGAGCCCTCCTACGAGCGTCCCGAAATCCACTTTTCTGAGTATCAGGTCTGAAAATGTTGTGATAATGCCGAATGCTGCGCCGAGGGCAAGCCCGTAGAGCTCATACCCCTGCCTGTAGCCGAGCAGAAAACCGGAAAGGGCAAAAAGGGCAAGGACTGCGCCCTTTGCAACCATAAGCATACCCGCTACCTCCCGAAAAAGGGGGCCGGCTCCCCTCTGTTATCTGTTTTCCCTGCTGCACGTTCCGGCCTGAATGCCGGTCAGGACATTCGTCAGCACTCCCTGTCATGCCCCTGCATAATGTGCAGGACCGCGCAGGGTCAGTCAGCCCTGACCGTTACGTAAAATTTCCTGCCACCCCGGTTGACAAAGAGAAGTACCGGGTCCCCGGATTGAACTCCTGCAATTGCCTTGGTATACTCGTTCAGCCCTTCTATTTTTTTCCTGTCAACTTCCTGGATCACATCGCCCTTCCGTATCCCCGCCTCTTCAGCCGAACTCCCGGTCTCAACCCTTACAACGACAACGCCCCGCTCATCCTTATTAAGACCGAGCTGACGAGCTATTTCCCGCGAAAGGTCCATGACCGTTATCCCGGAAAGCCCCTGAAGGTCGGAATCCTCCTGGGTGCTTCCCGGTACAGCTTCTGATACATCCTTGGGCAGTTCCATGATCAGGACCTTCATGCCATATTCCTTCCCTCCCCTCGAGATCGTAAGGGAAACTTCACTGCCCACCTTGCTCTGGGCTACCATGTTCCTGAGGGCACCGACGTCTGTGATCTTCTTGCCGTTATATTCGAGGATGATATCTCCCCTCTTGAGGCCGGCCTTTTCGGCCGGACTTCCTTTGGCAACATCTCCGACAAGCGCACCCTTTTCATTCCTGAGTCCGAACTTCTGTGAAAGCTCGGGGGTAAGCTCCTGGATGGTGACGCCGAGCCAGCCCCGGGTCACTTTGCCTTTCTGCACCAGCTGATTCATGACAAGACGAGCCATATTGCTCGGGACGGCAAAGCCAATGCCCTGGTATCCCCCGGAGCGGGAGAAGATGGCGGTATTGATCCCGATGAGCTCTCCCCTGATATTCACCAGCGGACCGCCGGAATTGCCGGGGTTGATAGCGGCATCCGTCTGGATAAAATCCTCATAGTCCGCTATGCCGACATTCGCCCTGCCGACAGCGCTGATAATTCCCATGGTGACTGTATGGCTCAGGCCATAGGGATTACCGATCGCCAGCACGAATTCGCCGACCTGCAGGCCGTCGGAGTCTCCCCACTGCGCAGCACGCAGGTTGTCTGCATCTATCTTTACGACCGCGATATCAGTCTTGGTGTCAGCGCCGATAATCTTTGCCTTGAAGGAACGCTTGTCAACGAGCGTAACCCTGATCTCATCAGCCTGTTCCACAACATGATTGTTCGTAATGATATAGCCGTCAGCACTCACGATTACGCCGGACCCAAGACTCTGCTCTTTCCATTTCTTCGGCATCCTGAAGTTCCGGAAGGGGTTGAACAGGTCGAACAGAGGATCATCAGAAAAAGGGCCGGCATCCCTCTTTACGACCTTGGTCGTTGATATGTTCACAACGGTGGGGGAGATGGTACTTGCAATCTCCGAAAACGCCTTGCTCGTCTCAATGATCTGCCGCTGTACATGAGGGGCGGTAAAGGGTGCAAATCCTTTCTGGGAAAGGGTAACCTTTTCCAGAAAATAGAACGAGACGCCTCCGATAAGGATGCCGCTGAGAAGAAAGAGGATAATAATACCTATCCTATTTTTCATGCCATTTCATTATAATAGTCTTCCGGTATGTTGTAAAGTGTCCGTCCTTGACAAATGCCCGGTTCTAATGCTAATTTTCAAAGCTTGGAAGGACTGAGAATCCACGGTTTGGGATCACGAAATTTTCCTTTCCGTCAGTCTTCAGTCCCAAGAAAATATCCCTGCACATAAATGAGGAGGTTTCTTATGATGAAGCGGTATCTCTTGGCACCGGGACCTACCCCGGTTCCTCCGGAAGCCCTGCTGGCCATGGCTATGCCGATCATACACCATCGCGCCCCGGATTTCCTGCCGGTGCTCGATTCTGCAAAAAAGGGCCTTCAGTGGCTGTATCAGACAAAGAACGATGTGCTGATCATCTGCTCCACCGGAACCGGCGGCATGGTAGGGTCTGTCAACAATTTTTTCAGCCCCGGAGACAAGGCCCTTGTCATCAACGCAGGAAACTTCGGCGAACGCTGGAGCAAGATCTGCAAAGCCTACAACCTCTCAGTTGAAGAGATCAAGATAGACTGGGGCTTCAGCGTAAAGCCCGAGGACGTGGAAAGTGCGCTGAAAAAAGACCCGTCTATCAAGGGTGTGTTTGTACAGGCATCGGAGACCTCCACCGGCGTCTATCACGACATCCAGGCAATCGCTTCCATTGTGAGAAAATACGACAATACCATCCTGGTGGTAGACGCCATATCTGCCCTCGTAGCCCATGACCTGAAAATGGACGAATGGGGTATCGACGTTCTTATCGGCGGCTCGCAAAAGGGCCTCATGCTTCCACCCGGCCTGGCCTTTGTCGGCGTGAGCGAGAAGGCATGGAAGTTTGCTGAGGCTTCAAAGTCACCCAAGTTCTATTTCAACTTCAGGAAGGAACGTGAGTCTCTTGCGAAAAACCAGACCAGCTTCACGTCGCCGGTATCTCTCATCATCGGCCTCAATGAATGCCTGCGACTGCTCCAGGCTGAAGGTCTTGACAATGCATTCAGGCGACATGCCCGTCTTGCGCACGCTACCCGCGAAGCGGTAAAGGCGATTGGACTTGATATGTTCACGAAAGAGTCGCCGAGCAATTCGGTGACCGCCATCAGTGCACCGAAAGAGATCGATGGACAGGAGATCTATAAGAACCTCAGGGTCAAATACGGCATTACCGCCGCTGGCGGCCAGGGGCAGGCAAAAGGCAAAATCTTCAGGATCGCCCACCTCGGCTATGCCGGCACCTTTGATACGATCACGGCGATCGCCGGCGTTGAGATGGTGCTCAAGGGCATGGGATATCCCGTCAAGCTGGGAGCCGGGGTTTCCGTCGCCCAGGAACTCTTAATGGTATAGGAGGCATATGATAATGAAAGTTCTCGTCAGTGATAATATATCGCCCAAAGGCGTCGAGATCCTCAAAAAGTCAGGGCTTGAGGTCGATGTCAAGACCGGGATGAAACCTGAGGAGCTCAAGGCCTGCATCGCTGAATACAGCGGTCTGATCATTCGCTCCGCCACAAAAGTGACCGCAGAGATCATTGAGGCCGCAAAAAGCCTCAAGGTCATCGGCAGAGCAGGCTCCGGCCTTGACAATGTTGATAAGGTCGCAGCTTCGAAAAAAGGCATCGTGGTGATGAACACGCCGGGCGGCAATACGATAACAACTGCCGAGCACAGCATTGCAATGCTTTTCGCCGTTGCACGCATGATCCCGCAGGCTACTGCCTCGATGAAGGCCGGCAAGTGGGAGAAGAAGAAGTTCATGGGCGTCGAGCTCTTCAATAAGACCCTCGGCATCATCGGACTCGGGGCGATCGGCAGTCAGGTCGCAAAAAAAGCTCAGGGTCTTGAGATGAATGTCGTTGCCTATGACCCGTTCCTGAACGAAGAAAAAGCTCAGGCTACGGGCATCAGAAAAGCCTCCCTTGACGAGATATTCGCAGAGTCTGACTTCATTACGATCCATTCTCCGTTGACACCTGAAACCAAGGGCCTGATCAATGCTGCCACTATCGCAAAGATGAAGAACGGCGTCAGGATCATCAACTGCGCCCGCGGTGGCATTATCAACGAACCCGATCTCTACGAGGCAATGAAAAGCGGCAAGGTTGCCGCAGCAGCACTTGATGTCTTCGAAAAAGAGCCCACGGATAATAATCCGCTGCTCACCCTCGACAACTTTATCTGCTCTCCGCATCTCGGCGCTTCAACCGAAGAAGCGCAGGAGAATGTCGCACTTGCGGTCGCCGAGCAGATAGCCGACTATCTGGTGCGTGGCACCATCAGACACGCTGTCAACTTTCCTTCAATCCCAAGCGACCAGGTGCCAAGGCTTCAGCCCTATATCAACCTCGCTGAAAAGCTCGGCAGCTTCGCGTGCCAGATATTTGAGGGTGGAGCATCGGAGATCACGGTCGAATACCTGGGCGATGCAGCCACCATCAATGCGGCTCCGGTCACCATAGCAGCAATAAAAGGATATCTCAGCCCGATCCTGCTCGAGACCGTCAATTTTGTCAATGCGCCCTTTATCGCAAAGGAGCGGGGCATTGACATAAAGGAGAGCAAGAGAAGCGACGCAGGAGACTTCTTCAGCAAGATCGTTCTCCGGATAAAGACCAAGGAGAGGGAGAGCTATATTTCCGGCACGCTCTACAGCAAGAAAGATCCCCGCGTCATAGAAATCGATCATTTCACGGTGGAGATCGTTCCCGAGGGAGAACTTCTGCTCATCTATAACAACGATAAGCCAGGGGTGATCGGCAATATCGGCAATACCCTCGGCAAGAACAATATCAATATTGCACGCATGCACTTCGGCAGGGAAACTGCAGGCGGCTTGGCCATCTCCGTCGTAAGCCTTGATGAAAAGCCGGGGCCTGAGGTCATTAACCAGCTTAAGGGATTGCCCAACATCTTATCCATCAAGCAGATCAGCCTCTGATATCTTTTGGCCTGACGGAATAGAAGAGAGGAGTCATCATGTCAGTTGTCGTGATCGTTGGAGCACAGTGGGGAGACGAAGGGAAGGGTAAGATCGTCGACTATCTCACGAGAAAAGCTGAAGTTGTTGCCCGATACCAGGGCGGACACAATGCCGGCCATACGGTCGTCATCAAGGATGAGAAGTACGTACTGCACCTTATCCCTTCCGGTATCCTCCATAAAAACACCCTCTGTATCATCGGCAACGGTGTTGTTGTCGATCCCGCTGCACTGATCAACGAAATACGCGGCCTCAAGAAAAGGGGCATCATGGTCGGTGACAACCTCCTGATCAGCAGGAATGCGCATCTCATCATGCCCTACCATGCCGCCCTGGATCATGCGAGCGAACAGGCCAAAGGCAAGAAGAACATCGGCACCACCGGCAGGGGTATCGGCCCAACCTATGTCGACAAGATGGGCCGTTCCGGCATACGTGTCGGAGACCTTCTTACGCCGGAGGCGTTTCGCGAAAAGCTTAAGACCAACCTGGTGCAGGTGAACTTCCTTTTAAAGAACTTTTACAAGGCCCCGACCTTCAGGGCAGAGAATGTCTTCAGGGAATATATGGGATATGCAAAGGTCATCGCCCGGCATATCGCAGACACGGATATCATCGTCAATGACGCAGTGACGAGAAGAAGAAACGTCCTTCTCGAAGGTGCGCAGGGAACACTCCTTGACATCGACCACGGGACATATCCCTTTGTCACTTCTTCAAGTGCCACTGCAGGCGGTGCATGCACCGGACTCGGCATTGGACCTACGAAGATCAAGACGGTACTGGGCATCGTAAAGGCCTATACAACACGCGTCGGCAGTGGTCCCTTTCCCACCGAGCTCCATGACAAGACCGGCGAAATGATGCGGGAAAAAGGCGGTGAGTTTGGCGCCACAACCGGGAGGGCTCGGAGATGCGGATGGCTCGACACGGTCATTCTTAGGCATTCCTGCCGTGTCAACGGCCTTTCGGGCATTGTGCTCACCAAGCTTGACATCCTTGACGGCATGGATACCCTCAAGATTTGTACGTCATATGCATACCGGGGGAACATACTCAAAGAAATGCCAAAAGAGCTTTCTGTGCTTGAAACGTGTGTTCCGGTCTATGAAGAAGTGAAAGGTTGGAAGGAAAGTACGCTCGGCATCAAGGATTTCGGAAAGCTCCCCAAAAAAGCACAGGCGTACATCAGGCGCATTGAGGCGCTCATAGGCGTAAAGGCTGCGATTGTCTCGACAGGACAGAAAAGAGATGAACTGATCCTGATTGAGGAGCCCTTTTGAGAGGTCGCCCGCGGTCTCAACGGTTCGTCCGCAGGCTCGAAACCGAATTTGTTGCAGATGGCACGCACTACCGTGCAATTTCGAGCGACTTCTCCCGCTCTGGTATCTTTGTCAGGACAAACCGGGCCCTTGTGCCCGGCACCGAGCTTGATATTGTCATCCATCTCCCGAACGGCGCCAAAGCTCATGTGAAGGGCCTGGTCCGCCGGGCCATCAAGACACCCGTCGTTTCGCTGAAAAACGGCATGGGCATTGAACTCATCAGCCGGGACAGCACCTATATCAGCTTTCTTAACGAGTTAGATCCTTCAGCGACAGACGACCCCTCTCCAGAACCTGCACCTGACTCGTCGCAGGCTGGGCATCCACCGGGACCTGATCATCCTGACACCCCGGAATTTGTGATCGTAGCCTGCAGAGAATGCGGGGTCAAAAACAAAGTCCGTCGTGAACGGCTGTCCCATAGCCACAAGTGCGGTAAATGCGGATCTCCGATCTCTCCTTCTCTCTGATCGGCAGCGTCATTAATTTTCTCTACCCCTCTGCTTGCCCTTCATGCAGCAACCCGACAGATAACCTGACCTTTGCGCCCTTCTGCTCTGCATGCTGGAGGAGCATGGAGCACTATGCGGGTCCGTCATGCAGCATATGCGGCATACCGCTTGTCTCATCCTGCGCTGACCGGTGCAGGGCCTGCCTGAAAAGCCCTCCTGTCTTCAGCAGGGCATCTTTTTTTGGGCTCTATGATGCAACGCTCGCCTCAGTGGTCCATCATTATAAATTCCTGGGAATACGGCGATTGTCAAAACCGCTTGCCGATCTCCTCATGTTTTATGACACGACAGGTATTGATGCGCTCATTTCTGTTCCGCTCAGCCCTCGCAGCCTGAAAGACAGGGGATTCAATCAGGCGCTCCTTCTTGCCGCCGCTCTCTCAAGAAAAAAACGGCTCCCGTTGATCATCGATGGGCTCCGAAAGGTTGCTGACACTCCTCCGCAGGTCGGTCTCTCGGCAAAAGAACGCGCTGCCAACGTGAAAAAGGCCTTTGTCTGTACCAACAAGGTATCAGGCATGAACATCCTGCTGATCGACGACGTCATGACGACCGGCGCAACGGTCAATGCCTGCGCGCAGCAGCTCCGCCGATCCGGCGCGCGAAGCATCAACGTCCTCACGCTTGCTCGGGCAAGCCTTCTTTAGGCATAAAGAGCAGCCCGCCGATGACACCAGCAAAAAGCACGGTGCTGCATTCCCGGCCGAGGGAGTCCTGTCCTTTACATTTCATCCAATATTCCTGTATCTTTTTAAGATGATCGATCTGCATACGCATACCATTTTCAGTGACGGGGAGCTGATACCCTTTGAACTGGTCAGAAGAGCTGAGGCCATCGGTTATACTGCCATCGCTATCACCGACCACATGGATACTTCCAATATCGACCTCGTCATTCCGCGCATCGTGAAGGCCGTCGAAACGCTGAAGCCCCATGTATCGATCGATGTGCTGCCTGGTGCCGAAATCACCCATGCGCCGCCGGATATGATCACCGACCTGGTCAAGGAAGCCCGTCACCTCGGCGCAAAGATCGTGGTTGTGCACGGAGAAACAGTCGCAGAACCCGTAATAAAAGGCACAAACAGGGCTGCCATTCAGGCAGGAGCCGACATCCTCTCTCATCCTGGGATGATAAATATCGAAGACCTGCTCCTCGCAAAAGAAAAGCACGTATTCCTTGAGATTACGGCACGAAGGGGCCACGCGTTCACGAACGGCTATATCGCGAAAGAGGCCATCCGGTTCGGCGTGCCACTCTGCATTAATACCGATGCCCACGGCCCTTCCGATCTTATTACTGCAGAATATGCGCGCACTATCCTGCTGGGGGCCGGTATTGAGGAAAACAGGATTGATTCAGTATTTGAGAATTCGAGATTACTTGTAGACAAAGTGCTAAGGAGGAGTAATGCCCAAGGCGATAAAAAAGAAAATCAGTAAGAAAGCGCTTGATACCGAAACGGAGGTTCAAGACCGGATACAGAACATCAAGAAGGTCTTTGAGAAAAAGCAGAAGACGCTCGCAGCGTATGGTCTGATCACGCTGAGCGCTGTTATCGTGATCGGCGGCATAGCGTTATACCGCTTTAACGCACATGACAAGGCCCAGCAGCTTGAGTATGAAGCATACAAGACCTATTACGGTCTTTATCTGAAGACCCCGACCTCGGGGCAGGAAAGGGCGCAGAAGGCGCTTGAGCTGTATCAGCAGGCCTATGCAAAGAGGAAGTCACCCCGGCTGCTGCTCACCACAGCTGACGTGTACACGGAACTTGGCAGGGATGACGAGGCCCTGAAGACACTTGAGGATTTTAACAAGAGGTTTGCGCGTGAAGCAGCTCTTGTTCCCCTTGCCTTAGAGAAGATGGCAGATATTCAACTCAGGAAAGGGAATAAGGCGGAAGCGCTGAAGACGCTGGACAGGATTGCTGCAGCACCGGGCGACCTGCTCAAGGATGTAGTCCTGCTCCGGAAGGCGCGGCTGCTTGAGCAGGAAGGCAAAAAGGACGAAGCAACTGCCCTGTATAAGGAACTTACAGAAAAATATCCTTCCTCTCCCTACAGCGAAGAAGCAAAAGGAAAGATCGGAGAGAAGAAAGCAGGATAGGAAAAAACTCAGATTTTCTTGGATTTCCTGGAGCCTGACCGGGCACTCTTCGCAGTGTTTTTCTTTGCACGCACGTTCCGGTACGAAGCCTTTTTCATCAGAGCCCTGTCGACCTTGTCAAGGCTGAACAGTCCCTTTGGCGGGAGATAAATTGTGCTGCCTGCCCTGAGAGGCATGACCTTCTCGGTTGCATTCAGGGAAAGAATCACCTGGACGGGAATGCCGGTCTTCTTCGCAATGCTCTTGAACGTATCACCTTTCTTCACGCTGTAAAGGTCAATGGTGAAGCGCTCTTCATCAGGGATCGATGCCAGTTTTTCAAGAAACGCCTGCTTGGCGCCTTCCGGAATTCTCAGCGTATACTGCAGCGCATCCGGAGGGGTGCACCATCTCCGCAGTTCGGGGTTCAGCCTCTGGATCTCATCCACCGTTGTCCCTGCGCATTCCGCAGCAACGGTGAGATCGACAGGTGAGCTTATCTCAACCTCTTCATAACTCAAGGGTTCGCCATACTCGATCTCATCAAACCCGAAGTCCTGCGGATTAGCTGCTATCATGCTTGCCGCAATAAAACGGGGAACATATTCCTTTGTTTCGCTCCTGATATGCTTTGTACCAAGCAGGTCCCAGTAGTCGTCTGCTTTGCTCCGTCTCATCGCTTTCATGATCCTGCCTTCACCTGCATTGTACGCAGCCATGGCAAGGTTCCACGAGCCGAACATGCCGTACAGGTCCTTCAGGTAATCTGCAGCTGCTTCCGTTGATTTAACCGGGTCCCTACGCTCATCCTTCCACCAGTTGATCTCAAGTCCATACCGCTTGGCCGTTGACGCAATGAACTGCCATGGCCCTGCTGCATGAGCAATCGAATAGGCATGGGGATTGAAGCCGCTTTCGATGAGGGAGAGGAAAACAATATCCTCAGGAACGTCCTTTTTCCTCAGGATATTCTTCATGATATCGAGATACTTGCCAGATCTGCTCAGGTACAGGGCAAAGCGGTCTCTGATCCTGTTTGAAAAAAGGCTGATGCTCCGCTCAACTGCCTGGGATGCTGCAGCATTCTCCAGATACGGTGTGATCACAGGAGAAATAACCGGAGGCGACGGTTCTGCAGCTTTCGGGTCTGTCTCATGTTCCAGTTCGGGGACAACAAGAGACGCTGTCTGCTGAGCCAGAGCCTGCAAAGCAGATTCTGGTTTTGTTTCGTAGATTCCGGGCTTTTCTTCCTGTGCTGCAACTGGTAAACTGAGAGAGATTAAAAAAGCCAGCAGGAAAAGAGATAGACAGAGCCTTTTCATTACGGCTCTATTGTCCTTTGAATGATGTCCTTTGTCAAGTCAAAATGAACTTTTTTTAAAAATATGCTTATAATTCAGTGAGTTCAGCCATATGGATCCAAGGCCGGTAGTCTATACGATGGGAACGGGGCTGAGAAGCTTCGAGGATTTTATTGAGATCCTTTTGGCTTACGGGCTGATGGCCGTACTTGATGTCAGAAGCTACCCGAAGAGCAAACTTTCCCATTTCAGCAGCCAAACGCTCTCCGACCTGATCAGACCGTACGGAATCGCCTATCACTTCCTCGGTAAAGAGCTGGGCGGCCTGAGAAAGGGAGGATATACCGCATATATTATTACCGAAGAATTCAGGGAAGGCGTCAGGGGGTTGGAGGTGATCGCCCGTGAAGCATTGTCTGTTATTATCTGCGCAGAGAGGTTTCCCTGGAAGTGCCACAGAAAATGGATATCCCTTGAGCTTCAGAAAAAGGACTGGGAGGTCCGCCATATCATTGACAAGGGTAAACTCTGGATTCCAAAATAGACCGGGAGAAATTGTGAACCTGAAATCGGTAGAACGTATCAGCCGCATATTCACAGCAAAAGGGCTTACCCTCTCTGCTGCCGAGTCATGCACCGGAGGACTGATCTGTCATTTTCTGACAGCCGTGCCCGGCGCAAGCAGTTTTTTCAGGGCAGGCGTGGTTACCTATTCGGCTGCATCAAAGAGGAGCATCTTGGGTATTGGTCAGAAGGTTTTCTCAGTCTACGGCGTTGTGAGCGGGGAGACCGCCCGCCGGATGGCGGAAAAAATACGCCTCCTGACCAAGACCGACGTTTCCGTCTCAACAACCGGCAACCTCGGCCCTGACGTTCTTGAAAAAAAACCCAGGGGGCTGGTATATATGGCGGTAAGTACCCGGAACGGGACAGTCGTCAGGAAATGCCTATTCAAGGGTACCCGCGGACAGGTTAAAGAAAAGGCGGCTCGTGCGGCACTTGCCCTTCTTGCTGGAGTGGTCGGCAATGACTGAAAAGGTCCCTGCGCATATCAGGCAAGAAATCGCCAGGATGGTAAAAGAGCTCAACGAGCACAGCTATCGATACTATGTGCTGGATTCCCCGGTCATCTCAGATGCTGCATATGACCGCCAATACCGCCATCTCAGAGAACTCGAGGAACGATATGGCTACGTTCTCCCTGACTCACCTACACAGAGAGTAGGAGCACCCCCTTCAGAAAGGTTCGATAAGGTAAAACATACAGAACCCATGCTTTCACTTGACAATGCCTTCTCGCACAATGAGATGCGGGAATTCGACAAAAAACTCAGGAAACTTCTTGATTCTGATGAGAATATCGAATATACGGTCGAACCAAAGTATGACGGCCTTGCCATGGAGCTAACTTACCGCGACGGTCTCCTGGTAAGGGCATCGACCCGCGGCAACGGCTATGAGGGCGAGGATGTGACCCAGAATATCAGGACAATTCGTGAAGTTCCCCTGCGGATGGAAGGCGCATCGGTCCCTCGTGAGATAGATATACGCGGCGAAGTGTATATGGACACTGCCGAGTTCGAAGCCCTGAACAGACATCGGGAAAAGCAGGGAGAATCAGCATTCGCCAATCCGCGAAATGCGGCTGCAGGTTCGGTGCGGCAGCTTGACTCCCGGATAACCGCTTCTCGCAGACTCCATCTCGCATGCTATGGCGTGGGCTCGGTAACGGGCATGGCCTTTAAAAGCCAGTCTGATTTCATGGACTGGCTGAGAACATCGAGGTTTCCGTTGCCAGCAAAGATGGCCGTGGTAAAAGGCGTCGATAACGTCATTGACGAAATCCGGCGACTCGAAAATGAGAGGGATTCGTTTCCCTTTGAAACTGACGGTGCCGTGGTAAAGGTGAACGACTTCAGCCTGCAGCAGAAACTCGGCGTAAAGACGCGTGAACCGCGCTGGGCTATTGCCTACAAGTTCCAGGCCCATAGAGGAATGACAGTCATCAGGGAGATACACGGCAGCGTCGGCAGGACAGGGGTCATAACGCCTTTTGCGGTCTTTGAACCGGTGAGGATCGGCGGCGTAACAGTATCGCGCTCAACACTCCATAACTGGGATGAGATCGAACGGAAGGATATCCGCATCGGCGATACCGTTGTTGTAGAGCGTGCAGGGGATGTCATTCCCCATGTTGTGATGGGCATGACGGAAAAGAGGACCGGCAGGGAAAAAAAAGTCCCCATTCCTGAGAAATGTCCTGCCTGCGACTCTCAGATCGTCCGTGAGGAAGGCGAGGTCGCAGCACGATGCGTCTCGCTCCACTGCCCTGCCCAGCTGCAGGAAAAGATCATTCACTTTGCTTCGCGCGGCGGCATGGACATCGAAGGGCTCGGAGAAAAAAATGTCGAACTCCTGTATGAGAAGGGACTCATCAGCCATTTTGAAGACATCTACCGCCTAAAGAAGGAAAATCTTCTGGGACTGCCGCGTTTTGCAGAGAAATCGGCCAATAACCTTATCGCGGCCATTGAAAAGTCGAAACAGGCAAAGCTTGCCCGCTTCCTGTTCGCCATCGGCATCCTCCATGTAGGCGAATATGCGGCAAAGCTGCTTGCCAGCAACTTCAGGAGGCTGGACGACCTGTACGGTGTCCAGGAGGAAACCATCCTCGGCATCAAGCAGATCGGAGAAAAGATCGCTGCATCTGTATCCGCGTTCTTCAATGACCGGAAGAACCTTCAGCTGCTCGAATCCATGAAGAAGCTCGGACTTGATCTTTCGAACCCTGACTTTGCATCGGGGAAAAAAGGTGGGCTGCCCCTCGAAGGTTTGACGCTCGTGATTACGGGAACACTTCCAAAGTCAAGAAAGGATGTCGAAGCCTTGATCGAATCACATGGGGGCCATGCAGCTTCTGCGGTTTCGGCAAGCACAGACTATCTCGTGGCCGGTGAAGATGCCGGCTCAAAGCTTGAGAAGGCAAAAAAACTCGGTGTCAAGATCATTTCATTTGACGCCTTGATAAAGATGACAGAAAAAGGTTCGGCACAGCAAAGGCTTTTTTGATATTCATGATGAAACGGATGACCGAAAAAGAGCTCAGAGCGGCA
>Ga0316622_100002205_pt1 | contig 13374 bp, 17 predicted proteins | sample OWC_Aug_OW2_C1_D_FD_207646 | JGI IMG/M metagenome (GOLD analysis project Ga0316622, IMG submission 207646) | Wetland soil microbial communities from Old Woman Creek delta, Ohio, United States - OWC_Aug_OW2_C1_D5_C | ecosystem: Environmental > Terrestrial > Soil > Wetlands | place: USA: Ohio... | reverse complement strand
CGATCTGCTCCTCGGCCATTTCCATGGAGAAGAAGCCGACGGCCTTGTCGGTCTTGAGCCCGACGTGGTGGGAGATGTTCAGGGCCAGGGCGGTCTTGCCCATGGACGGGCGGGCCGCCAGGATGACGAGCTCCGAGGGATGGAACCCCGCGGTCAGGCCGTCGAGGTAGCGGAAGCCGGACGGGACGCCGGTGATGGCCTCCTTGCGCTCGATCATCTTCCGGATGTTCTCCAGAGTCGGCCCGGTCAGGGTGCTCATGGGCCGGAAGCCCGGCTTGATGCGCTGCTCGGCCACCTCGACGATGGCCGCCTGGGCGGCGTTGAGCAGCTCGTCGGCGTCCTCCTTCTGCTCATAGCTGTCCTGGATGATCCGGGTCGACGACAGGATGAGCCGGCGGAGGAGGGCCTTCTCCTTGATGATCTGGGCATAGTACTCGACGTTGAGGTTGCGCGGCACGCCGTCGAGCAGGGAAGAGAGGTAGGAGGCCCCGCCGATCTCCTCGAGGAGGCCGGACCGCTGCAGGTCCTCGGTCAGGGTCAGGAGATCGACCGTGAGCCCTTTGTCGACGAGCGCGATGATCCGCTCGAGGATCTTGCGGTGGGCGTCCACGTAGAGGTCCTCGGGCGAGATCGTGGACAGGACGACGTTGAGGCTATGGTTCTGGACGAGGATCCCCCCGAGGACCGTCCGTTCGGCCTCGAGGCTGTGCGGCGGCGTTTTTTTCAGGAACATCAGATCGAGTTCCATGGCCACCTCGGTCCGGCCGCGCCCGGCCGGAGAACGTTCAGCTCTTGCCGGTCGCCGGCCCCTCCGCGGGCCCGCCGGCCGGGCCGGCCCCTTCGCCCTCGGTCTCCTCCCGGGCCACGACGATCTTGACCTCGGCCCGGTCGTCCAAGCTGATCTTGACCGGCACGGCGAAATTGCCGAGCCGCTTGATCGGCTCGTCGAGCAGGATCTTCTTCTTGTCGACCTCGTGGCCGAGCTCGGCCAGGGCGTCCCGGATGTCGCCCGAGGACACCGAGCCGAAGATGACGTCCTTCTCGCCGGCCCGGCGGGTGAAGGTCAGCGTGACCTGGTTGAGCTTCTCGACGAGCGTCTGGAAGGTCTTTCGCTCGGCCTCGAGCTTCTTCTTCAGGGCCTGGCGCTCGATCTCGATCGTCTTCATGTTCGTCGCGGTGACGGCCAGGGCCATCTTCCGCGGGATGAGGTAGTTGCGCCCGAACCCCGGGGCGACGTTGACGACGTCGCCGCGCCGGCCGAGCTTCTCCACGTCCTGTTTCAGGATGACTTTCATCTCAGTCCTCGACGTAGGGCAGGAGGGCCATCAGCCGGGCCCGCTTGATGGCCAGGGCCAGCTTCCTCTGGTGGAAGGCGCACGTCCCCGTGATCCGGCGGGGCGTGATCTTGCCCCTGTCCGGGATGTACTTCTTCAGGATGTCGACGGCCTTGTAGTCGATGCCCCGGACGTCCCGCTGGCAGAACCGGCAGAATTTCCTCTTGGGCGCGAAATACTTGCGGTAGCCGCCGCGCTCGCTGCGCTCGGGTCTTTCGGGCCTTTCATCTCGCGGCATGTCACTTCTCCTCTTTCGGCTCGGCGGCGGGCGCGGCCTGGGCGGCCTCTTCGGCCCGCCTCTTCTTCTTCCGCCGGACGAGGTCCCGCGGGTCCTTGACGACCGTCAGGAACCGGATGACGGCGTCGGTCTGCTTGAACCGGCGTTCGAGCTCCGCGGCGATATCCCCGGGCCCGTCATAGGTGAAGAACACGTAGAGGCCCTCCTGGAACCGCTTGATGGGGAAGGCCAGCCGGCGTTTGCCCCAGACGTCCTGCCTGACCAGATGGCCCTTCTTCTGGGCCACGATCTCGGCCATCTGCTGGACGACCTGGGTCGTCTCTTCTTCGGAGAGCGCGGGGGAGAGAACGAACCCCGTTTCGTACTGTCTCAATGAGACCTCCTTCTGGATTCGACAGCTCCTTCTCTAAAGGAAGGAACAAGGAGTTGACCGCCCTATTCTAGACGATTCTCCAGAAAATACAACCTCCGGCGACGCGCCGGCCGCCATCGCCCCGCCTTGCCTGCGGCAAGCCGGCCGGAGAATCCCGGGTCAAAAGCGGGGAAATCACAGGGACACGATCCTTTTTCAAGAGAAAAAGGTCATGTCCCGGATTTCCCCTCGGCCCCGGCCTTCTCCGCCACGCGGTGGTTGAACCGGGTCATGGCCCGGTCGATCCGTCCGTCGAGGATCATGTCCACGGCCTCGGCGGCGTCCTCGAGGCTCGCGGCCAGGTCAGAGCGTTCGTCGCGCTTGAACGGTTCGAGGACGTATTCGGCCGCGTCCCGGCCGGCCGGGAGCGGCCCGATGCCGATCCGGACGCGGGCGAACGCGTCGGCCCCGATCGCCCCGACGACCGAGATCATGCCCTTGTGTGTCCCCGGCCGGCCCGACCGCCGGACCCGGATCTCCCCGAGGGCGATGTCGAGGTCGTCGTACACGACGATCAGCCGCTCGGCCGGGACGTCCTTGCCGGCCATGGCCTCCCGGACGGCGACGCCGCTCCGGTTCATAAAGGTCTTGGGCGCGACAAGGAGGGCCTCCTCTCCGCCGCGCCGGGCCAGGGCGGTCCGGGCCTTGAACAGCCGGCCCCGGAGCTCCACGCCCCAGGCTTCGGCCAGGCGCTCGACCAGCATGAAGCCGGCGTTGTGGCGCGTGCCCTCGTACTCGTCACCCGGGTTGCCCAGCCCCACGACCAGCCACACGGGCTATTTCTCCGGCTCTTCCTTCTCGGCCCGTTCCTTCTTGATGACCTCGGGCTCCTTGGGCTCCTCGGCCGCGACCTCGCCCTCCGGCTTCTCGCCGGGGAACACTTCTTCTTCCTTGTGCGGCAGGGAGATGAGGACGAGCACCGCGTTGGGGTCGGTGAGGACCTTGACCCCGGCCGGCACGGTCATCGCCTGGACCTTGAACGACTGGCTGATGTGGAGCTCGGAGATGTCGATCCCGATGCTTTCGGGGATGTCGCGCGGCAGGCACTCGACCTCGACCTCGCGGGTGACGAAGTCGATGAAGCCGCCCTCCGTCTTGACCCCGACGGGCTCGCCGCTGTGGCTGACCGGGACGGTGACCCGGATCGGCTTGTCCATCGAGATGCGGATGAGGTCGACGTGCTGGAGCTCGTCGCTGGCCGGATCGACCTGCAGCGCCTTGATCATGACGTCGTAGGCCTCGGCCTCGACGGCGACCTTGAAGATCGTGTTCTCGCCCGACTCGAGACGGAGGATCTGGACGATGTCCTTCTTGCTCAGGACGAGGGGGGTCGTCTCCATGGATTCCCCGTAAAGCACGGCCGGGACGAATCCCTGGGCCCGGAGGCGGCGGGAGGCGTTCGTCCCCAGCCCCTGGCGTTTTTCGCTTTTGACAACGATGCTCATCATGGACTCCTTACGCGAAGAGGGAGCTCACGGAGCTCCCTTCATTGATCCGCCGGATGGCCTCGCCGAAGAGCTCGGCCACCGACAGGACCGTGAACCGTCCGGTGGCGGCCGCTTTATCGGCGAGCGGGATCGTGTTGGTCGCGAAGACCCGCTCCAGCTTGGAGCGCTCGATCCGTTCGAGGGCCGGTCCGGACAGGATGGGATGCGTGCAAGCGCTGAAGATCCTCTTGGCCCCCTCTTTGGCCAAGGCCTCGACGCTGAGCGTCAGGGTCCCGGCCGTGTCGACCATGTCGTCGTAGATGACGACGTTCTGGCCGGCCACCTCGCCGATGACGTGGAGGACCCTGGCGACGTTCGGGGCCGGGCGCCTCTTGTCGATGATGGCCAGCTTGGCATCGAGGCGCTGGGCGAAGGCCCGGGCCCGGCCCACGCCGCCGGCGTCCGGCGAAACGACCGTCAGGTCCTCGAGTTTCAGCGTTTTGAAGTGATTGGCCAGCACCGGGGTGGCCATGAGATTGTCCACCGGGATGGAGAAAAAGCCCTGGATCTGCGGCGAGTGGAGGTCCATGGTCAGGACGCGGTTGGCCCCCGCGGTCTCGATCAGGTCGGCGACGAGGCGGGCCGAGATCGGCACCCGCGGCCGGTCCTTCCAGTCCTGGCGGGCGTAGGGGAAGTAGGGGATGACGGCGGTGATGCGTCCCGCCGAGGCCCGCTTGAACGCGTCGATCATGATGAACAGCTCCATGAGGTGGCTGTTCGCGTCGGACGAGCCCGACTGGATGATGAAGATGTCCTCACCGCGGACGTTCTCGTCGACGTAGAAGTGGATCTCGCCGTCGCTGAAGCGGTCGAGGACGCAGCGCCCCAGGTCGATCTTCAGGAAATCGACGATCTCCTGGGCCAGGGCCGTGTTCGATGATCCCGTGAATATCTTCATCGCTCTTTCCTCGCCTTATATCGTCCGAACTGGGGCGGGAGGATTCGAACCTCCGATGACGGAGCCAAAGTCCGTTGCCTTTCCGCTTGGCTACGCCCCAGCGCCGAGCTGGGCCCAATAGCCGGCCCGCGGCAAGGTCGCCGCGAGACGGGCGTCCGTCGCGCCGGGGAGCCTCCTCCGCACCGCCTCGGCGCCCGCCGGGTCGGGGAACAGCCCGTACACGGCCGAGCCCGAGCCGCTGACCTGGGCGACAAGGGCCCCGGCCTCCCGGAAAAAGCTCTTCCAGCGTTCGAGCTCGGGATGGGCCCTGAAAACGACGCGCTCCAGGTCGTTTTCCAAGGGACCGAAGTCGCGCGACTCCAGAAAGCGCTCAATTTTACTGACTTTACCCGGGGAAGTCAAGGACGGGTCAAGGCCGGCGTAGATCGAGGCCGTAGCGACGGGGAAGGGCGGAAAGACGAGGAGGCAGGCGAGCGGATCGAGGTCCGGGAGGGGCGTCAGCCTGTCGCCGATCCCCTCCCCAAGGCAGAGCCCCCCCTGGAGAAAAAAGGGGACATCGGCTCCCAGGCGCCCCGCCAGGGGGGCCAGGCCGCCCGGGCCGAGGCCGCGGCCCCACAGGCCGTCAAGGGCCAGGAGCGTCGCCGCGGCGTTCGAGCTCCCGCCCCCGAGGCCGCGGCCAGCCGGAACGCGCTTGCGGACGGCGATCCGGGCTCCGGCGTCGGCGCGGGTCTCGTCCAGGAGCAGCCGAGCGGCCCGCCAAACGAGGTTCGTCCCGTCCCAGGCCACCGCGGGATCGTCGCCGACGAGCTCGAGGACGCCCCGCGGGGCTAGCTCGATATCGATCGTGTCGTGAAGCGTGATCGTCTGGAAGAGCGTCCGGATATCGTGATAGCCGTCGGGTCTCCGCCCGACGATCTCGATCCCGAGGTTGATCTTGGCGAACGACTTGACGGTCATCGCTCGATGAGCTCCAGGAGCTCGTCCCATGTCCTGGCCGCGAACCGGGACAGGAATCCCGTATCGAAGGCTTCTTCGCGCGGCGCGGGATTGAACGCGACCTTGAGGACCTTCACCCGGCCGGACGTCCCCGCGCCCGAGACCGCGACTTCGCGCGGCACGGCGCCGCCGCGGAAGAACTCCCGGACCGTGAACCCGAATTCTCCGCGCGCCCCGCCGGCGACGCGGCCCTGCCCGTCCCGCGTGACGCTCCACCCGCCCTCTTCCCCTTCCTCCGCCCAGATCCCCGAGAGGAGCGACATCGTGTCGTCCGGGCGGAGAGAGATGCCAAGGAAGCGCCGCATCATGACCTCCGCGTCGTCCTCGGCATATGTTTTTTTCGAAGGCAGAACGAACCAGGCCCGCCCCGCCCGGAAATAGATGACGAACGCCGTTCTCCCGATCGGGTCCACCGCCTCGACCCGGCCCAGGCCCGGGCGCCGGAAGAGAAAGGCGAACTTGCCCTTGATCGAGGCTTCCGCGCCCGCGATCGAGGCGGCGGCGAAGCCTTCAACGGCGTCGACGCCGGACGCCGGGGGGACGAGGACAGGCGGCCGCCCGGCGCACGCCGCGAGCGAAAGGGCCATGAGGATGGACGCGACGCGGGAGACCCGGCCGTAAGAGCCCGGTCTATTTGAACCCATAATCTTCGGTCTTCGGCGGCTTCTTCTGTTCTTCGGCTTGAGCCTTCAGCCGCTTCTTCCGCAAAAGCGGATAGAACGGCGACTTGATGCGGCGGCCGAAACAGGACATGTTGGGATTGAGGATGAGCAGCAGGACGAACGCCGCGAAGATGACAAGGATGACCGTCGTGCTCCAGCTCATCGTTCGATCCTCTCGATCGCACCCGGTCCGCCGGCGCGACACAGAGCCCTCGGGCGGCGGAACGCCGGAGGCGCTATTCGCGAGCTTCGGGCTCTTCCTGGAAGATCGGGATCTTGGACTTTTCCTTCTCTTTCCCGAGATGGAGTCCGAGGAAGAAAACGCCGCCGAGCGTCACCACCGCGAGCAGGAATTTGAAGAAGCCTTTCATCAGAACCTTCCCGCCCTCAATTCTATTGAAATCGCCGAAAAAGTCAATTCTGCGAAGGAGCTCCGATTTGATTTTTCCGGCGGCCGTCGATATCATGAGCTCTGTGAGAACGCTCGGCTCGGTGGCCGTGCTCCTGGCCCTCTTCCCGGCCGTAGTCGCGGCCCAGAACCTCCGCCCGGCGATGTTCGCCGGGACATTCTACCCGGCCGACGCCGTCCAGCTCGCCGCCTGGATCGACGACGCCATGACGGCCGCCGCCCCGGCTGCGCCGCCGGGGCGCATCATCGGTCTCATCGCCCCCCATGCCGGGTACGTCTATTCAGGGCGGACGGCGGCGGCGGCCTATGCCCAGGTCCGCGGCGGCCCCTACGAGACCGTCATCGTCATCGCGCCCTCCCACCGTGTCGCCTTCGAGGGCGTTTCGGTCTGGCCCGACGGCGGCTTCGAAACGCCCCTCGGGTTGGCCCGCGTCGACGCCGCCCTGGGCAACAAGATCGCCCGGGCCGCGCGATCGTCGTTCCGGCCCGACGCGTTCGCCGAAGAACACGCCGTCGAAGTTCAGCTCCCCTTCATCCAGCGGGCCCTGCCCGGCGCGTCCATCGTTCCCGTCGTCATGGGCCTCCCGACGCGCGAGACCATTCAGACCCTCGCGTCCGCCCTGGTCAAGACCTGCATCGGGAAAAAGGTCCTCATCGTGGCCTCGACCGACCTGTCGCACTACCTGCCCAAGGCCAGGGCCGAGGCCGCCGACGCGGGGACGGCCGAGCTCATCAAGTCCATGCGCGCGGACTCCATCATCCGCAAGGCCGAAGCGGGGGAGAACGTGATGTGCGGCGGCGGCGCCGTCGCCGCCCTCCTCCTTTTCGCCGAAAAAGCCGGCCGGCCCAAGGTCGAGATCCTTGCCCGGGCCGATTCCTCGAGCTTCGGGGGACCCATCGTCGGCTACCTAGCCGCCGCGGTCCTTTCAGAGGCGGCGGCCGGCGCCGCCGAGTTCACGCTGTCTCCGGAGGCGAAAGCCGACCTTCTGCGCCTGGCCCGCTCGGCCCTGACCGAATATGTCGGGAAGGGGGGCTTCGTCGAGGACCGCACCGGACGGCCCGAGCTCGCCGCCCCGCGCGGCGCGTTCGTCACGCTGACAAAGCGCGGCGCGCTCCGCGGCTGCATCGGCTTCATCGAACCGGTCGCGCCCCTCGGCCGGGCCGTCATCCAGGCCGCGATCTACGCCGCCACCGAGGATCCCCGTTTCCCGCGGGTCGCCGCGTCCGAGCTCAAGGACCTCCGCATCGAGATCTCGGTCCTGACGCCGCTCCGCGAGATCGACAACCCGCGTGAGGTCAGGGTCGGGACGCACGGTCTCGTCGTCGAGAGGGACGGCCAGAGGGGCCTGCTCCTGCCCCAGGTCCCGGTGGAGAACGGCTGGGACCGCGAGACCTTTCTCGAAGAAGGCTCGCTCAAGGCCGGGCTGCCGCGGGATGCCTGGAGGCGCGGGGCGAAGCTCTTCGTCTTCGAAGCCATCGTCTTCCACGAGTAGGGGCCGTCCTCGGAGGGTCTCGGACGATTCCATCACCCCGGGCGCGGCGGGCCTTCGGGCATCATCCTCATTCGCTGCGGTGAATCTTCACGCCGCCCCGGTCCGGAGCCGACTCGGACGTCTCCGTCCCGATGGCGGCTAATTCACCGCTTTATGCTCACTCCAATGATACCCTCAGCCCTCTTCCGCGCCCTTCTCTGTATGGGGTCCCCGATATTCATCCCTGCCCGCTCCGCTCTCCCACGGCCTCATCCGGGAATACCCCTGCGCGGGGCGGATCCCAAGAAGCGGCCGGCAGACACAAGAACGGTGGCCGCCATCGGGGGGCGGGTTTCTGTTATAATAGGCCCTTGTTTGCGAGGAGCTGACCGCGATGCCGCTATACGAATACGAATGCAAGAAGTGCGGGGAGAGGACCGAAGTGCTGCAGAAGGCGAAGGACAAGCCTCTCGAGAAGTGCCCGCAGTGCGGCGGCGCGGTCGTCAAGCTCATCTCCTCGCCGGCCATCCAGTTCAAGGGGAACGGCTGGTACGTCACCGACTACGCCAAGAAAAGTCCGGCGGCCGCCGGCTCGAAGCGCGAATCCCGGGCGGGATCGAAGGCCGAGACCGCCGCCGGATCGGACGAGGCCGCGAAGAAGAAGCCCGAAAAATCCGACAAGTCCGATCCCTAGACTCCCCTTCGGAGGTCTTCGCCACCGGCGAACGCCAGCCATGACGACGCGCAGGGCCGTTTTCCTCGATCGGGACGGGACCCTCAACGAGGATACCGGCTACCCGGCCGATTTCCGTCAAATCCATATTTATCCGGGCGCGTTCGAGGCCGTCCGGCGACTCAGCCGGGCCGGATTCGCCACGGTGGTCGTCACCCACCAGTCGGGAGTGGGGTACGGTTATATCGGCCCGGAAGACATCGACGCCCTCCACGCCCGGTTCCTCGAGGAGTTCGCCCGCCTCGGCGCCCCGCTTGACGCCCTCTACTCCTGTCCCCACGCTCCGCAGGCTGCGCCCGGCCCCGGGTGCGCCTGCGCCAAGCCGCGGCCCGGCCTGGGCCTCAAGGCCGCCGCCGAGCTCGGCCTCAGCCTCGCCGGGTCCTACATGGTCGGGGACAAGGTCGACGACGTCCTCTTCGGCCTGAACATCGGGGCGGTCCCCGTTCTCGTCCTCACCGGTTACGGGCGCGCCGCCAGCGCCGCCCTGGCCGCCCGCGGCATCCGTCCGGCCCACACGGCCGCCGGGATCCTCGAGGCCGCGGATTGGATCCTCGAACACGGGGGGGGCCCGGGCCATGGTCCGGTTTGACGACATCGTCGAGAAGGCCGCCTCCTACATCAGCGAAAAGGAGGTAGCGGTCCTCCGCAAGGCCTACGTCTTCGCCGGCCGGGCTCATCAGGGGCAGGTCCGCCGCTCCGGGGAGCCCTACCTCAGCCATCCGCTCGAAGTGACCGCTTATTTGGCCGACATGAAGCTCGACCGGACGACGCTTGTCGCCGCCCTCCTCCATGACGTCCTCGAGGACACGGCGACGACCGCCGCCACGATCCGCGAGAGCTTCGGCAAGGAAGTGGCCGGGCTCGTCGAAGGCGTGACCAAGATCAGCCGCGTCCAGGAGGTCTCGCCCGAGGTCCGCCGGGCCGAGACCATCCGCAAGATCATCCTGGCCATGACCGACGACATCCGGGTCGTCTTCATCAAGCTCGCCGACCGCATCCACAACCTCAAAACCCTCCGCTTCCTCGACGAGGAGAGACAGCGCCAGATCGCCCGGGAAACGCTCGACATCTACGCGCCGATCGCCAACCGCCTCGGCATGGGCCGGATCCGGGCTGAGCTCGAGGACCTGTCGTTCCAATATGTCGCCCCGGAGGAATACGCCAAGATCGCCGCGGCCGTCGAGCCTCAGCGGAAGGCCGCCGAGTCCGACCTGGCCGCCATGAAAAAAGCCCTGGCCGAGCTCCTGGCCGCCAACGGCCTGCCGGCCGAGATCTTCTCCCGGGTCAAGCGGCCGTACAGCATCTGGAGCAAGATGAAGAGGCGCGACATCGCCTTTGACCAGGTCTTCGACTTCCTGGCCCTGCGGGTCATCACGGCGACCATCAAGGATTGCTATGCCGTCCTGGGCACGATCCATCAGCGCTGGCCCCACTTGCCCCAGCGGTTCCGGGACTTCGTGGCCATGCCCAAGCCGAACCTGTACCAGGCCCTCCATACGACCGTCATCACCGAAGGCCGGAAGATGTTCGAGATCCAGGTCCGGACAAGGGAGATGCACGACCTCGCCGAGAACGGCATCGCCGCCCACTGGCGCTACAAGGACGACGCCTCGGGCGGGACGATGCCGGAGGACCGGCGGCTCCACTGGCTCCGCGAGATGGCCGCCCTCTTCGAGGAGAAGAAGAACCCGCAGGAGTTCATGCGCAGTCTCAAGACCAATCTCATCCCCGACGAGGTCTATGTCTTCACGCCCAAGGGCAAGGTCATCGACCTGCCGTCCGGGGCCACGGTCCTGGACTTCGCCTTCAAGGTCCACACCGAGATCGGCCTCCACGCGACGGGAGGCCGGGTCAACGGCACGCCCGCCCCGCTCAGGACCGTGCTCAAGACGGGCGACATCGTCGAGATCCTGACCGCCCCCGACAAGGCCCCGACACGGGCCCTGCTCGCCGCGGCCACCACGACCGGCGCCCGCCAGCATCTCAAGCGCTGGCTCAACCTCCGCAGCCGGACGACGAGCGCCGGGCTGGGCCGGAAGATCTGGGAACGCGAGATCCGCAAGTACGCCCTGCCGACCGAATGCCGGCGCGACGAGGACGTGGCCAAACGCCTGGCCGCCGTTCTCGGCCCGCGGGCCGCGACCATGGACGAGTTCTACCGGCAGGTCGGGCTCGGCCGGATCGTCGTCGATCCCGGGCTCGTGGAAGCCGTCTTCGGTAAGGTCTCCCCGAAGAAGGCCACGCTCCTCGGCCGGGCGGCGGCCAAGTTCTCGCCGGGCACGGGCGTGCGGATCAAGGATATCGACGACCCGTCGATCAAGCTGGCCAAATGCTGTTCTCCCGTCAAAGGCGAGCCCATCGTCGGATATCTCACGGCCGGCCGGGGGCTGACCGTCCATTCCCTGCGTTGCTCACTTGTCACCAAGGAGCTTCTCGACGCCCAGCGCCAGATCGAGGTCGCTTGGGACCCCTCGCTCGCGGCGACGTTCAAGGCCCGGCTTATGGTCAAGACCCGCGATACGCCGGGGGTCCTGGCCAAGGTCGCCGCGGCCGTCGCCGGCCTGGAGGGGGACATCACCAAAGCCGAGGCCTCGACGATCGCGGAGGGGAAGGCGCGCATCCGTCTGGAGGTGCGCATCAAGGATATCCGCCAGCTCGAGGCCATCTCGAGACGGATCTCGGGATTGAAGGAAGTGCTGTCGGCCGAACGGGTGTGAGCCGGCCGACCTGGGCCTTTCATAAAAACGCCGGTTTGCTCCGTAGGTGAAGAAATCCGGGACGACGTCGTAGTGAATGGCCCAGGTTAGGCGGCTTTGGCCACTTTGCCCGAGCGCAGGCATCTCGAGCAGACCCAGATCTGGCGGACGCCCTTGGGCGTCTGGGCTTTGACGCGCTGGAGGTTGGGCTTCCACTTCTTGGGCGAGGACTTGTGGGAATGGCTGACGCTATGCCCGAAGACCGGGCCTTTTTCGCAGATCTCGCAGACTTTCGGCATCGTCGTATCTCTCTCGTCCGAGGATTGAGCCGATTTTATACCATAAACGCCGGGACGTGGCAAGTCGGCCCCGGCGGGACTTGACCGCGAGCCCGGGAGGACGTAATCTTCTCCCGAGGCCGGCATGAAGCGTTCGATCCCCTGGGCTCTTGCGGCGATCGCGCTCGCCGCCCTTTCGGCCTGCGCCCGTCCCCCCGCCGTGCGGATCCTCAAGGCCGGAGTGGCGGCCGCCCTGGCCGACGACTGGGACGCCGCCGTTCGCCAATGGACCGAGGCCGTCCGGATGGACCCCGGGTCGGCGGCCGCCCGCAACAACCTGGCTATCGCCTTTGAAAAGCGGGGGGATTGGGAGGCGGCCCGCTCCGAATATGAGGCCGCCGTCCGCCTCGACCCGGACGATCTGACGATCAGGACGAACTACGCGGCCTTCAAGGCCCGGCTCGAGTCCGCGCGGGCGAGGAGGCCATGAGGCGGCCGGTCGTTATCGCCCTTGCGCTCATCTGGAGCGCCGCCGCCTGTCGCTCCGCGGCCCCGGTCGAGGTTCGGATCGAGATGCCCGGCGTCGCGGCCGTCGCGGTCGGATCATTCGACGAGATCATGGTGACCGATTTCCGCGAGGTCTCACCGCTCGCCGATCTGGCCGTCGGCCGCGAGCTGCGTGATTATCTGGCCGTCGAGATCGGCCGGGCCTTCGGCGGGGCCGTCACGAAGCTCGGCTCGCAGGAGGAAGCCTTGTCGCGCGGGCGCGGACGCGTCGTCGTTCTCACTGGCGCTGTCTCTCTGACCACCGAAGTCCGCAAGGCCCTGGACAATAAGAGGGTTCCTCTCGACGGCCCGTTCAAGACCGCGGGCCGCGGCCTGGTCGAGCAGCGCCGCTGGACCATGACCGTCGATCTCGCCGTCCTCTCCGCCGCCGACGGGGCGACGCTCTTTACGCGCGCTTTCAAGGAAGAGCGCGATTACATCGACCTCGAGAAACCCGCCGATTTTGCCTTCTCGGAGCTCTCGGACCGCGTCCGGGCCCGTCTTCTGCCCCTCCTCCTCGGCGCGCCGACGCGCGAAGCCCGCACGCTTCTCGGGCGCTGATCGGCGTTCGCCCGGACGGCGGTCAAAAGGGCGCTTCGGCCGCTCTTTCCGGACCCCGCCCGGACCTCGATTTATGAACAATTTTTCATCTTTGGAGCCCGCCCGGAGGTCCCTCCGCCGGCCTTCAGACCGGTCGTCTTCCCGGACCGTCCGAGAGCCCCTTTTCCCCTAAAAAAAAGCTTGTAAACGCCTCCCTTGAATGCTATGATTCCCGGGCCTCTCCCGGACGATAATCCCCCCGGAGAGGATTTTCCACAGATGTGGAAAATTCTGTGGAAAAAATAGCTGCCCCAATGGAACTCAAAGATAATCAAAATCCTTGGCAGGAGATCCTCCGGGCCATCGAAACCAAGATCGATCCGAACTCCTTCGAGACCTGGTTCGAGCCGACGGCCTATATCGGCCGCGAGCAGGACTGCCTTTACGTCAAGGTTCCTAACGCTTACTTTCGCGACTGGCTGTCGTTCCATTATTCGAACATCATCAACGATTGCTCCCGCGACATCTTCGGTAAAGCCCTCGATATCCGCTACATCCACGAGGACACGCCGACGGCCTTCATGCGGCGCTCGCCCGAGGAGCGGAAGACGAAGCCCGGCCAGGCGGTCAATCCGAACCTCAATCCCAATTACACGTTCGAGAGCTTCGTCGT
>Ga0316622_100002204_pt1 | contig 13374 bp, 10 predicted proteins | sample OWC_Aug_OW2_C1_D_FD_207646 | JGI IMG/M metagenome (GOLD analysis project Ga0316622, IMG submission 207646) | Wetland soil microbial communities from Old Woman Creek delta, Ohio, United States - OWC_Aug_OW2_C1_D5_C | ecosystem: Environmental > Terrestrial > Soil > Wetlands | place: USA: Ohio... | reverse complement strand
GAACCTATGGCGGGTCGAACGACGACGAGGGCTACTCGGTCCAGCAGACCGCAGATGGCGGCTACATCACCGCAGGCTACACCGCGTCCTTCGGCGCAGGGGGGTACGATGTCTATCTATCAAGACCAACCCCTCGGGCGACACGCTGTGGACCAGAACCTATGGCGGGACGAGTGACGATCGGGGCTACTCGGTCCAGCAGACCTCAGATGGCGGCTACATCATCGTCGGATACACCCATTCCTTCGGTGCAGGGAACGGCGATGTCTATCTGGTGAAGGCCAACGCCTCAGGCGATACCCTGTGGACCAGAACCTATGGCGGGACGGACGGCGACTACGGCAACTCGGTCCAGCAGACCTCGGATGGCGGCTACATCATCGCAGGCGGGACCGTGTCCTTCGGCGCAGGTGGGGAAGACGTCTATCTCGTCAAGACCAACGCCTCAGGCGATACCCTGTGGACCAGAACCTACGGCGGGACGGACGGCGACTACGGCCGCTCGGTCCAGCAGACCTCGGATGGCTACATCATCGCAGGCGGGACCGAGTCCTTCGGTGCAGGGGGTAGTGATGTCTATTTCATCAAGACCGACGCCAACGGCTACGTCGCGATAGAGGAACCATCAGCCCCTCGGCTCGCGTACTCGCGGACTGCGTTCCGGGTCCAGCCCAATCCCTTCAGCTCCTCTGCCGCAGTGCCCGGGCATGAGACCGAGCGCTTCGTTCTCTCCGACGTCTCAGGCCGGAAGGTCGGTATCTGCAATGGCAACCGGATTGGTGAAGCGCTTTCGCCAGGGGTCTACTTCCTGTCGCCCGTCAAGCCGGCCATTCCGCGTGTCCGACCCTTGCGGCTCGTGAAAGGTGGGTGAGACCTAAGGGTGCAGGGACACCTTCCGAATTCCTGAGCGATGTCAAGGCGCGGCATGACAAGATGGTCGGTCCGGTTGAGAATCGCTCGTTGCTGGTCCGCTGCAATCGAACACCGGTGGCATGTCCATACTCCAACGTGCTTGACTGCCGCCAGTCCTGCCGGATAATCAAAGAGACAAGACAGGAGAAACCATGAGTGAGAACGAACTGCTAAGTCGTATTACGGTCAACCCTAAGATATTCGGCGGCAAGCCCATCATCCGTGGCCGACGACTGGCCGTTGAGCACGTGCTCGGCATGCTGGCTGCGGGCGACACCGTCGAGGCCATCCTGAGTGGCTACCCATGGCTCGTCCGTGAAGACGTGCTGGCCTGCATCGCCTATGCGCACCGGTTGGTTGAGCACGAGCGAGTCGAGCCGATGCTCGCCGAAACCACGGCGTGAGAATCCTGCTCGATGCCTGCGTTTGGGGCGGCGCGCGAGTCGGGCTCTCGTCCGAGGGGCACGATGTGGAGTGGATTGGCGATTTGTCTACAGACCCTGGGGATGAGGAAGTCATCAATCAGGCCTGTGCTGAACGCCGGGTCCTCGTGACTCTCGACAAGGACTTCGGCGAAATGGCCGTGGTCCATGGCGTGCCGCACTGCGGCATCATCCGTCTCGTGGACATCGCGGCTTCGCGGCAGGCCGACATCTGTCTGTTGGTGCTGAAGCGATACGAGGCAGACCTGAATCGCGGGGCGCTCATAACGGTAAGCAGAGGGCGGACCCGAATTCGTCTGCCGTAGCGGCCGCGAGGGACGCGCTTCCCATATTACTGAGCGGTGTCAAGGAACTGAAACAACGCGGGACACCACCCGTGTTTCTGAGCCATGGCAAGGCGCGGCGTGACAAGATGGGCGCCATTCACAGAGAGCGGTGAGTGATGCACCGTCAGACGGGGGCCTCCGCGGCCACGCGGAGCGATGAGCTCCGGGCGCGACAGGGCAGCAGAGTCGGTCGAGACGATGCCGATTCGTACGTCGTTGGGACATGAAGCGGGAGAAGGACTACGTCCAGCCTACCCGAGAGCCGCGACGACCGGCAGACCGCGGCTGCGCTATCTGCCCTGTATGCGCTTGCCCGAGTACTTGAAGAACCCGTCGTCGATGGTGACGGTCGCGCTGGGCGGTTCGTCTTCCGGATCCGCGCCGACGGGCCACTGGCCCAGCGTGCCGCAGAAGGTGCCGGAAATGATGCCTTCGTCATAGCGTTCGATCGTAATCGTGCCGCTCACGCCCACGTAGTCCTTCTGGGCGATGTACGGGGTCGAGCCGCCGACGGCCGCAAAGACCAGCCTCGCGTCTTCGGTCGTGCTCACGTCGAACGTCCCGGTGCCGAGGCCCGGCCATTCGGCCTGGACCTGCCCGACCGCGCCGAGACCATCGTTGCACCCGACCTTGGTCACGCCGCCGTCCAATATGCACTGGACGATGTGGCACTTCACGTCTTGGTCGTTGACTCTGTAGCGTCCGGCCGAGCGCACCATGACGTTGTTGTCGCCCTGCCAGTACAGCGTGGTGCCGTTGTACGGGTCGGTGTGGTTGCCGACTTTGTCGTAGGCTTCTTTGACCGTGAACGTGTCGCATAGCGTCCGGAAGATCTCCCGGTCGTGGTTGAACGCGAACTCGTCCGATACCGGCAGGGTCCAGCCGAAGAAGGCGTCGCAGCCCGCGGTCTTGAACGCGTCGCGGAACTTCCAGGAGTGGCAGCACGATATGTAGGCGATGCTCTTGGTGCGGGCGCTCGGCATCCACTCGAACTGGTCGAAGTTGCCGTAGTTCGCCACGAACGCGGGCAGGATGCCGATCCAGGCCTTGTCGTGGAAGTAGGCGATGAACAATTCCCAGCCGCCGCCCGTGGTGAACTTGTAGCCCTTGCCTGCAAGCTCGATGGCCCGCGCGGCGATCTGGGAAGGGGTGCCGCCTTCGCCGGTCAGGAAGCCCGCCACGTCGACGCTCTCGGTCTCGACAGTTATGTACCCGCCGTGGCCGGACCAGTAGAGAACCGAGGCGTTCATCGCGGTGCGGACGAGGTCGACGGTGACTTCGCCGTCGCAGTACTCGTAGACCTGAGTTGCGCTGGTGGGGTCAAGGAACTTGCTCAGCGTGTCGGCGATGTCGGCGATCGGGTCGAGCCCGGGGCCTTCGTGGTGGAACGGGCTGAGGAGGAAGTAGGGCGAGTAGGTCTCGCCGCCGCCCTGCGCGGCACGCACGCGCTCGGGCGCGGCCCCGCGCGTGCTGTCCTTCACGTTGAGGACGCAGCCGACCATCCCATTCTTGAACAGCGCGGTGAGGCTCGAGTCCGACGATACCGCGACGGCCTGCACAGGATCCTGTGCCTCCAAGCTGGCCTTGGCCTTCGCGACCGCGGCGGCCAGGCCGTTGGCACCACGCTCGGCCTCGAACTCCGAACCGGCGCTGGCCAGAACCTCGAGCGACCCACGCACCGTATCGGTGTCGAACTTGCTCCAGTCGGTGGTTTTCTCGCAAGAAGTGAACAAGAGGGGGGTGTGCAGGAAGACGAGCAACGCAACGATGGCGACGGCTCGGCGCCGCACGCGGAAGCAAGCTACGAACGTCATGGTCTACTCCTTCTGCCGAGGGCAACGGTGCCGCGGGCCGGCTTCGGTCCGCGTCCACCTGTCTCGGCGCAAACCCAACTGCGTCCATGATAGCGGGCAGGCGGGCGGTGTCAACGCTCGTGGCCCACCGGCTACGCCGGCCCCCGCCCCAGTTGTCGCGCTTGATGGAGTCGAGCGGCAGCGCCGCCACCGGGGCCGGCGCGTACTTCGTCCGCCTGTCCGTCGAGGTGTCGAGCAAAGTCACCAAGGTTGTGGTGGCGAAGTAGTCAAGCCAGCGCAATTGAACGAGCGGGAGGCGGCTTGTGCCGCCTCCCGCCGGTTTGGATGAGTGATTCCCGGTCGCGAGCGCCGCGTCAGCGGAAGGTCAGGCTGAGCAGGTGCGCCGGCGGCCGGATATGTTCATCGAGCCCGGCTTCCGGCATGGCCGCCTCAGTCCGGTTTCTGGAGTTCGGCCATCAGCTCCTTCGCCTTCGCGTTGTCCGGCTCGCGCAGGAGCCAAGCGTCGACAAAGTCGATCGCCGCTTGCTTTCGGCCCCCGCGCAGCATCCACTTGACTGCGTCCGGGCAGTACGCGCCCGCCTCGGCAATCCGGCCCTGCTGGTCGGCGTTCAGCGTCAGCCGGTCGTAGATGGTCGCGTAGTTCAGCGCCAGCGGCGCGACCATCCGGGTGAGCGGCGACATGTTCTGCGGCCACGGCGGCAGCGGCTCCGGCCAGTCGAGCCGGTAGTTCTTCGTCAGGTTCTCGTTGATGCGGTCGACGTCCAGCAGCACGGCGGGTTTGTCCCCGGCCACGCGGTTGACCAGGCCTTCGAGAACCAGCCGGTCGGCATACCGGTTGCTGACTTCGTTCCTGACGGTCACCGCGAAGTAGACCGGCCGTCCGGCCGCGGGCGCATTGGCGATGATGTTGTCAACCACCTGTTGCGCCGGCAGCGCCATTACGCCCTCAATGACTGCCGGGGCCAGGGCCTCGATCTCCTCGTCGGTGAAGGAGACCGGGAGCGCGAGCGAGTCTTTCATCAACTTCACGACCGCGGGGAGGTTGAGCAGGCTCAGGTTGGCGACGGTGACGTCCGGCCGGAACGGGTCGGAGGCCTGCTGCAGCGCCCAGAGCGGGTAGGTGTCGTTGTCGCCGGTGGTGAAGAGAATCGCGTTCGGCTCGAGCCCGACCAGGAGGTTACGGGCGAAGTCGAGCAGCGGCTGCTGGTAGTAGCCCTTCCGGCTGAGCTCCGACGCCTGGTGCCGCGCGTCGGACAGCCGGCCCTGAACCATATAGGTGGCCCAGAGCGAAACGTGGGCGTGGGCGTTGAACGGGTGGGCCGAGGCAGCGGCTTTGAGGTTGCACCGCTCCGACTCGGCGTAGCGTACTGAATCAGTCATGTCCGGTATCGGCCCGGTGCGAATCGGCAGCATCAGGTCCGCGTAGTTGAGGAGCACACCGGTCGCGACCGAGTCGAGCCCGAACGCCGTCCGCGCTTCGGTCAGCGCCGTGTCCCGGATGCCCGAATACCGGTACGCCATGCTCAGGCCGAGGTGGGCTTCGGCGCTGTTCGGGAAGCGGCCGACCAGATCCTGATACGCCGCCCGCGCCGAGTCGACCTTCAATTCGTAAAGCAACCGGTGCGCTTCAGCCAGCTTCGCTTCGGCACCAGGCTCTTTCGTCGGCTGGGTGATGCCCCAGCGCTTCCAGGCCGGGCCGGCCATCACGCCCTTGCCGCAGCCGACACCGCCCGCAATCAGGGCCGCGCCGACCAGTGCTGCAATCATCGTTCTCATCTTGCCTCCGTTAGTTCTCCAGAGCCTACCCCCGGTCTGGTTGGTGTCAATCCGCCGGAGGAGCTCTCTGCTGAATTCAGACGTACCCAGGACGCCGATGGTGCGCTGCCGTTGCCGGACGGGGCTAGTCGGTCGTATCCGCGGGCAGGGCGTTCAGGGAGTCGACGTAGGCCGGGGTCAGCCCGGTCGAGTCGGTCACCATCTGCACCGCGCGCTGCACCATGAATGCGTCGAGAGGGCGCGAGATGTCTTTGTTCTTCACTAGGCTGACGATCTGCTGCAGTTCGGCGTTGTCGGTTATCGGTCCAAGGTCAAAGGTGTCGCCGATGTCCGGTATCGCGCGAAGTTTGTTGCAGCAGAACGTGCCGAGCTTCGCCTTTGTAACAGACGTCTGCGCCGCAATCCGATGGTCTTTCAACAAGAGCAGGTGCTGTGTCGCACTGCTCCGTCGCCGCAGGAGCAGACCGGCGGGCAGTGTGTCGCTCTCGACACCCGACGTGCGCGAAACCATCTTTATGGCCGCGGTGGTAGGCCCAAGCAGGCTTGTGTCCGGGTCACCGGTGATGGAGATGACCTCGATGTTCGAGCTGATGCTGAACGGGGAACCGGTCGGCTCGAACTCGTCGGTCGGCAGCATGTCGCAGGCAACGAGCAGCAGGGCAAGTGCAAGGGCGCCGCGGAGCAATTGGTACTTCGTGGGATCCTCTCGGATGGGGGAATGGGACGGATAGTACATATAGGATTTATAGGACATATCGGGCAGGATGTCAAGACGCGGCGCGGCGGGGGGGTACGGGTCGGAGCAGCGGCTTCAGTGCCTCGAGCCGGCGAAGTAGGTCCGCCCGCCCCAGTTTGAGGAAGGCGCGCCGGGCGTAGATGTAGTTGCCGGATTCCTGTAGCTGGAGCAGGGCCCGCTGGAGCCTCACCTCTTTCGGGTCGCGCGGGACGTAGAGCGGCTTACCGGTGAGCGGGTCTTTGCCGGTGTGCCAGGCCGCCGCCGCCGCGGTCATCGGCAGGGGCGTGAACTGCTGCACCTGGCGGATGAAGAGCCGCTCGGTGCGCACTAGGAACTCGGCGAGTTCGAGCGCGTCGTCGATGGTCGCGCCGGGATGGCCGGAGATGAAGTAGGGAATCAGGTACTGCTTCTTGCCGATGCGCCGGTTCGTTTCAGCAAAGAGGCGGCGGAAGGTCAGGTATGACGCATGGGACGGTTTGTGCATGGCCCCGAGGACGCGCGAGGAGACATGCTCGGGTGCTATCCGGAGCTGGCCCGATACGTAGTAGCGACAGAGTTGTTCGAGGTAACGCAGCCCCGGCTGGTCGTCGAGCAGGTCGAACCGGAATCCGGTGCCGACCGAGACCTTCTTCACCCCGGGCAGGGTGCGGACCGCTTCGAGCACCCTCAGCTCCTCTCTGGCTGCGAGGCGCAGGCGCGGGCAGCGCTGGGGCCAGGTGCACTCGCGGTCCGGGCAGACGTGCCCGGACGCCATCTTCGCGCAGGTCGCGCCGTACATGTTCGCGGTCGGGCCGCCGACATCGGTGATGTGGCCCTTGAAGCCATCGAGCCGGGTGATCTTGGCGGCTTCGGCGAGTATCGACCGCCGGCTGCGCGATTGGATTATCCGGCCTTGGTGCGCACCGAGCGAGCAGAAGGTGCAGGAGCCGAGGCAGCCGCGGTGCGAGGTTATCGAGAACCTTACCGTCTCGAGCGCCGGGATTCTCTCCTTGTAGTCGGGGTGGGGCCGGCGCGTGTACGGCAGGTCGTAGACGTGGTCGAGTTCGGCCTGGGTCAACGGTTCCGGTGGCGGAAGGTGGACGACCCAGCGGTCGGCATGCGGTTGCGCAATGGTCAGGCCGGCCGGGTTCTGGGCCTCGTGTTGCCAGAGACGGAAGGCTTCGTTGAACTTGTCCTTGTCGGCCGCCACCGCCTCGTATGAGGGCAGGACGACCGCGCCGGCCGGCGGCTCCTTGCGGACGACGCAACTGCCACGGATGCCCGAGAGGAGGGGTTCAAGGGTTCTGGGGTTCGGCGGTTCGGTCGTCGAGAGCGTCGCAAGGCGGCGGGCGACCTCAACGACGGACTGCTCGGTCATACCGTAGAGGAGGATGTCGGCCCGCGTGTCGAGCAGGAGCGAACGTCGGACTGAGTTCTCCCAGTAATCGTAATGCGCCAGCCGGCGCAGGCTGGCCTCGATGCCGCCGAGGACCAGCGGTACGTCCTTGTAGACCTCGCGCAGGCGATTGCAGTAGACGGTCGTCGCGCGGTTGGGACGCAGGCCGGGCTTGCCGCCGGGCGAGAAGTCGTCCGTCCGCCGGCGCTGGAGACTCGGGCTGTAGTTGGCGACGAGCGAATCGATGTTGCCGGCCGTGACCCCGAAGAAGAGTCGCGGCCGGCCTAGAGAAGTGAAGTCTTCGGGCCCGGACCAGCGTGGTTGGGCAATAACGCCGACCCGGAATCCCGCGTCGAGCAGAACCCGCGCGACTACCGCGCTGCCGAACGAAGGGTGGTCGACATACGCGTCACCGGATACGACGATGACGTCGCACGCGTCCCAGCCGAGCGCCGCCATCCCTTGCCGGGACAGCGGCGGCACCACCGCCGCTGGTGCGGCGGGGTCCATCAGGGCAGAGCTTTGAGCGCGTTCCGAGTGGCGTCAGTCAGCGAATCGCCATCGGTAATCTCGTAAAGGGCGTCCTGCGCCAGGTCGGACGCGCTGTCAACGAGCGTCTTATTGGCTACGATGGTGAACAGTTCGTCGGTCTCCTTGTCCCATTCTATGCCGGCGAGGTCATAGTGCGACTCGTCATCCGGTGAGCTGAGGTCTTCGTTGCAGCCGTAGGTCGGAACGAGAATGCTGTCGTTGGCGCCCGGCGCCGCGGTGAACGTGAAGTCCTTGAGCAGCATCATGTACTGGTACTCGATGTTACCGGGATCGAATACCAGACCGGTCGGGAAGGTCACCGTCGTATTGCCGGAATTGCCGTTGGTGACGACCATGTACAGCGGCGTGTACGATTCAGGGATGTCGTCGTCGGCGCCGTACAGCGAGTCGATGGTGATGCCAGCCGGCAACGTGTAGGGCTTTTGGTTCGCGTCCACGGGCTCGAACGCGCCGTGCTCCCACTCGTGCTCGGGCGCGCTCTTATCGCAAGCGCTTCCGGCCAGTAAGACAAAGGCCGCGGTCAGAACGAGCAGACTGAGCAGACGAGATGCGTGTTTCATGCATACATGATGAACAGGAAAAAACAGATGTCAACCCTCGACGCGGACCCAGAATTCGGGGTCGGAGGACAGAAGCGGTCCGGAAAAGGGGTCCGGGGTCAGGGGATTGGACGGAGACAGGAGACAGGATGCAGGGGGAGGTCGGGCAATCCAGAGGTCGGAATGCAGACACCGAAATGCGTGATGGGCGGAAATGGAGGCATAGGTTGAGGGACCGTGCGGAGGACCGAAGAAGCTGGAGGTTGGGTGTTAGAGGAGGATGAGCCGGCGGATGAAGCAGGTGACTGGACCCTTGAGCCGGAGGAAGAACGTGCCGGCAGGGATGCGCCGACCGGATGATGACTTCCTGTCCCAGGTCCAGAACTGCGGGCCGGGGTCGAGCCGGCCCTCGAATAGGTGCGCTACCAGGCGGCCGGCAGCATCATGCACGGTGAGTGAATAGCTGCCCGGCTCGGCCACGGTCGCGCTGAGCCGCACCGCCCCGGTAGAAGGGTTGGGCCACAAGCAGGGGGATGGGGTCTGTGGGTCGGGGTCCGGGGTCTGGGATGAAGACAGCCACGGCGCCGCGAACCAAACGCCCCAAGGCCCGGTTTCGGTCTGCTGGCTGTAGAATAGACCCGGCAGCCGCATCGGTGCGTGCGGCGCGTAGACCAGTTTTGGCGCGAGCCCGGCGAGCGGGAACCGGCTGACCTTGACCGGCTCCAGCCAACCCCCGAGGTCGTAGGAGTTGGCGCAGGTCCACCAAGCCCCGACCGTGTCCCCCCGTTGCCGATTGCCGGAGGTGAAGGCGAGACTGACATAGCCGTGCGGGCCGGACAGGTCGGCGGCAAGGCAGGGCTGCTGCTCGTCGCGCAGCGGGTTGCCGAGCGGCAGGCCCGCGTCCCAGCTCAGGCCGCCGTCGGAGCTTGCCGAATAGTGAAGGTCGCGCTTCGGCGAGTCGCGGCGGCCGGCCGTGTAGAAGACCCAGACCGCGGCCCGCGATTCCGGGCTGGTGTCGGCCTGTACGACCGTCGGGTCAAGGCACTGGTCGGCGAAGCGGTCGCTCACGATCCGATACGTCGACCAGTAGCCCGGCGTCCCGTAGTGGCGGTTGTAGGAGTAGTGGACCTCGCCGCCGTTGAGCGCGTAGCGCGATGCGCAGTGAATCGTCGAGCCGGTCGTGTAGGAGATGCACGGATCCCAGGCGTTCCACCAGCCGGTCCCCGATTCCCAGGTCAGGCCGTGGTCGAGCGACCGGGTGAAAACACCGGTCCGGCCGGCGCGGTGCTCGTTCACATACAGGCAGTAAAGGTAGTAGTGGTCGTCGCGGTCGATGGTGGCCGAGAAGTCGTCAACCGTGTCCGGGCCCACGGCGACGGGAGCGAGGGTGAACCCGGCCGAGTCTGGCCGAATCCGCGCCAGCCACAGGTCGCCACCGTTGCCGGCCTGGAGCATGAACAGGTACAGGAATGAGGAGTCGCCTTGGCCGGAGAGCAGTTGCAGCTGCCGGACCGCCGAGTCGGCGCGCATTGCCCAGTGGCCGCGCCAGGTGGAGCCGAAGTCGTCTGAACGGTAGAGCCCGACCGCATTATCCGGGTAAGCGATTGCCGCCCAGATGATGCCGGCGGAGTCGGCGGTCGCGTCGTAGGCGACCACGGCGCCGCTGTCAACCAGCACCTCGGCACCCCAGAACCCGGTCGCCCCGACCGACCCGGCCGCCATCAGTACAAGCACACCGGCGCGTACGCTTCGCACTACGATAATTCAAGCCGGGCCGTCCGTAAAGTCAAGGCAGGCTCCCCGGCCCGAGTCCGACATTCAGCCACCGTGATACCAAGGCACGAAGTATACGGAGACGTTTCTTTCGCGCCCTCTTTGTGTCGTCGTGCCGCCGTGGTGAACTCGAATCTCGGTTCCTGCATCCCGGCGTCGGGTTGACAGCCGAAACCGACCGGTTACAGTTAAGACACAGATGGCACGGCCCGGCGGCGGCAGCACGGCCAGCTCGCGGCGGTTGACGCCCGGGCTGTTCCTGCTCACCGCCGGGTGCCTGCTCGCCGCGGGCCGTGCGGGCGTGCTCGCACCGGAGTGGTCGCGGCCGCTGGACGCCGCGGTCATCTCGGCCGCGGTCGGGGCGAACGCGTACAAGACCGAGAGGCTGTTCCTGTTGCTCGCCGACGGACGCGTCCTTTCGGTTTCAGCCGGCGACACTCTCCGCGAGGTCGGCCGTGCGCCGCAGGGAGCCACGGCGCTGGTGGCGATGCCGACGCCCGCCCCCGGCGCGAACGACATTGCCCTGATGCTGGCGGTCGGGGTCCGGCCCGGCGCCAGCGACATCGTGGCGTGGAATGGCAACGGGCAGCAGCTCTGGAGAGCGGCCGTTGCCGGGATGGCGGTGATTGACAGTTTCTCTTTTGTCGGCGAGGGTGAGAACCGGGCCGAGCTTTGCGCCTGGCAACGGGGCGAGCCCTGGCTGATCACGGTCGAGAAAGAGCTCTGGCAGTACTCGGCGCGGGCCGTGCCCCTCGAGACCGGGTTCATCCCGAGCGATGCCCTAATCGGGGACTTCGACCGGGACGAAGCTCCCGAACTCGTGTTCTTCGATGGCGTGCGGCTTGCCGTTTACCACGTCGGGCAGGGGCGCGAACTCCATTGCCGATGGCCGGTGCCGGACTCAGCCAGCAAGCCCGGTAGTGCGGCCCGGACTCCGAGACCGCGCATCGCCTGCGCCAGCTTTGAGTCGGACCCGGTCCTGCTGGTCGTCACCGGCGATACGCTCCGCTACGTCAACGCCTTGTCCGGCGACGAGGAACGCCGTTTCCTTCCCGACTCGGTCTCGGACCTGCCCGGCCCGCCGGTCGCGGTCGTAGCCAGCGGCCCGATTGCCTACGCGGCCGGCACCGATGGGCAGGGACGCTGCTATCTGGCGGGACTCGCCCCGCGGGGCCTGCCCCGGCCGCGAATGGCCCTGTCCTTGCCGGTCGGCGCGCGAGTCACGGCCCTCGCCTTGCTGAAGGACTGGCCGATGTTCCTGGTCAGCACCCGGTACGGGCCGGAGAACCTGCTCCTCTACTCGCCCGGCCTGGCCGGCAACGCCGACAATTCCCCCGGCTACAGCGGGGCCCGGTTTCTCCGCGTCATGCCACTCCGGATCGACGATGACACGTTTCCCGACTTGGTGGTGCTCCGCACGGCGGCCGACGCGCGGTGGCGGCTCGACGTGTTCTCCAACCGGACGGGCCAGCTTGCGCACGAAGTCGAGCAGGCCCGGCGGACACTGCTGCGGGCCGCGCTCGGGCAGGACGACAACACAGTACGCCGCGCCGTTCGACGGCTGCGGGCGCTGGAGCGCGAAGTCGGTGCGGGCGGCTCCGGCCAGGAAGGCAGCACCCTTGACCGGTTCCGGATGACGACCCGACGCCGCAGGCTGCTCGCCTACGCCGGCGCCTTTGTCGCCGCCATCCTGGCCGCCGGTCTCGGGTCGTGGGTCTTGGCGCGGCGCCGGCGCGCCACGCCCGGTCAGCAGATCGAGAAAATGCCGGTGGCGAACCGCGTGGCCTTGGCGGCAGACCTCATAGCGCTCGACCACAACTTCATGTCCAAAGGCAACCGGCCGGCAGGGTTCGAGCGCCTGATCGAGATCCGCAACAGCCACGGCCTGGAGCATGACCGCGACCTTGGTCAATCCGGACGGGTGAGCAGCGAACAACTGACCGGGGTCTACACCGGCGCCATCACGCGCCTCATCGACGCCACGCCCACCCTGCCGTTGCTCGACTTCCTACTCACCACGGCCCGGAGCGCGCCGCGCGGCCGCGACTGCGAGTTCCAAGAACTCAGCCTGCAGGAACTCCGGCAGCTCGAGCGGGAGCCGGGCGTCAGGCTGACCGCCGTCGCCAACCACGAATACCCGGACTACCACCGCCGGTTCCGCCTCTTCGCCAACCCCGAGGTAAGGGGTACGCTCGAGCACATCGTCCTCGACCACATCCGCCACGCTGCCACATGGGCGCACATGATCGTCAGATATACCGTAAACACGCAGTGGAACCGCCGCCTGGTCATCTCGTTTCGGTCGGACAGCCCGACCGTCATCCCGTTCTCCAACCCCCGCGCCCACATCACCACCCAGCTGCGGGAACTCGCCGCCCAACTCCGGCCGGCAATCGAGGTCTCGCGCGACGCGGGCGCGCTGGTCGGCCCGCACGAGAGACTGTGGCTCTCCATCTCCGACTACATCGTAGTACTCGAGGAAGCCCGGTCGCGGCTCTCAGTCCCTTGACTTGGGGCCGCTCGGCCATACACTTAGCGCGGTGACCGACGTCAGGATTCCAGCCGATGGCTAAGCCGGTCATACTGGTAGTCGACGACCTCGCGACCAGCTACGAAAGCCTGGTCACCAGCATCGGCCGGTATGACGGCGGGCGGCTGGCGCGCGAGTTCGACTACATCCACCTGGACTGCTTCGCCGAGGTTCGCCAATGGTACCACCGAAACCGGTCCCGGTTTGTCGCGCTGATCGTCCAGGACGTCGACTTCAGCCACATCCAGGACGAGCGGAAGCTGGTCGACTATCCGGATATACTCAAACCCCTGCAGCGCACGCTCGACATCAAAGCCCTACAGGGCTTTCTCATCTACGGCTACATCCGTCAGAACAACATCGACCGGATCGCGCCCGTCATCTTCGTTTCCTGCCGCATCGGGCTGGAGTCGACGAGCGAGTTCTCGGAGTTCATCATCCGGCCGGGATACGGCCTCTGCTCGTTCGTCCCGGAAAGCGCGGTCGGGGACCAGTACTACCCGAAGATTGCCGAGGCCATCGACGCGCTCGCCATCCGGCCGCTGACCGATGAACAGCGCAACCGCTGGACCACCGAGCACCACATGGTTATCGGCCG
>Ga0316622_100002203_pt1 | contig 13375 bp, 7 predicted proteins | sample OWC_Aug_OW2_C1_D_FD_207646 | JGI IMG/M metagenome (GOLD analysis project Ga0316622, IMG submission 207646) | Wetland soil microbial communities from Old Woman Creek delta, Ohio, United States - OWC_Aug_OW2_C1_D5_C | ecosystem: Environmental > Terrestrial > Soil > Wetlands | place: USA: Ohio... | reverse complement strand
CAGCTCGACAAACTGGAGCTTCCCGACGCCGACCGCAATATCATCGTCACGATCCACTCCTACACCCCCATGGAGTTCACGCACCAGGGGGCGCCATGGACGAACCAGCGAGACAAGGTCGGAGTTTCCTGGGAGGGCACACCCAAGGAAAGAGAAGTCATCACAGCGATGTTCGACCAGGCGCAGGCGTGGTCAAAGCAGCACAACCGGCCGATTCATCTCGGTGAATTCGGCGTCTACGACAAGGCGGAGATGCCCTCGCGCGTCCGCTACCTCGACTTCGTGACACGAGAGGCGGAGAAACGCGGCTGGAGCTGGGCCTATTGGCAGTTCGACAGCGATTTCATCCTCTACGACATTCCCGGTAAGCGCTGGATCGAGCCGGTCCGCGACGCCTTGATTCCGCCCCGATCAGGAATCGAAACCAACCGGCCGATGCGACAGCGGCAGAATCTGGTTCTGACCGTCGGCCAGACCGAGGGCGACTTGCAGGGCAAAGACGACAAGGCCATCCAGGCCGGGGTCGAGTACCTGCACCGGCTCGGCGGCGGCACGCTTCACATCCTGCCGGGCACGTACACCCTGCACAATGCTGTTCACCTCCGTCCTCACATCACTGTGCAGGGCTCGGGCGAGTCTACGGTGTTGAGAAAGGCGGATAGCATCGTGACGCCGCTCTCGCGGGACTCGGACTGGTTCGAGTACGGCGTTGCGGTCCAGGACACCGCCGGATTCGCTCCAGGCGGCGGGGTTATGCTGCGCTCCAAATCAGGACCGGGGGACTGGCAATTTGATGTGCTACGAGCCACAGTCACCGCCGTCCAAGGAAACGTCCTATTCCTGGACCAGTTGACCAAAGAGAACTTCTGGATTGAGAAGCAGGCCACAGCCGGGACGATCTTCCCGCTACTGACGGCTGAGAACGTCGATGACGTCCGGGTGTGTGACATCGTGCTCGACGGCAACCGCGAGAACAACGAGCATATCAACGGCAACTTCGCCGGCGCGGTCTTCATCCAACACTGCAACAGGTGGCGATTCACCAATGTCACGGCCCGCAACTACAACGGCGACGGCTTCAGCTTCCAGGTCTGCGACGATATTCAATTCCAGAACTGCCAGGCCCTCAACAACGCTGATCTCGGTTTCCACCCCGGCAGTGGCGCCCAGCGACCGGTCTTTCGCCATTGCGTCGCGAAAGGCAACAACCTGGGCTTGTTCTTCTGCTGGAGCGTCTCGGATGGACTCGTCGAGAACTGCACACTCTCCGAGAACAAGCAGTACGGAATCAGTATCGGACACCGCGACACGGACAACACGATCCGGGAATGCATGATCGAGCGCAACGGCGAGGTCGGCATCCTGTTCCGCGACGAGGGCGGCGAATTCCGCGGCGGCCACCGCAACCGGATTGAGGACTGCGTGATTCGCAACAACGGCCCGACGGGCATCGACATACGCGGACGGACCCAGGATGTCACAGTCGTCAACACGAAACTGGGTAATCAGAAGACAGGCATCCGTATCGGCAAAGAGGCCCAGCGAATCGCGCTCCAAGGAAACACATTCGATGGTTGCCCCGTGCAAGTCGAAGACCTGCGCTCCAAGCCAGAATCCGTCAGCCCTGCTGCGAAATAGCGGTCTGGGGATCGAACGCGGTATCCGGCTCGAACGGGAAGACCGGCTTGCGACGACGAGTGTAGGTCAGCTTCTCAATGCGCATGTCCCCGGCCCCGGGCGTGAGAAGCATGACGTAACGGGGAGCGATGGCGCTCAGGCCGGGATAGAGATAGCCCTCCTTCACGACCACGACTTTGTAGCTCAGCGGATCGATGCCACAGGTCTTGAACTGGTCAGGGTCAGTAAAGGCCGTCGGGCCGCCGGCCAGAATCGCGTCCACATCGCCGACGCGGACGACGGCCCTGCCCGAACCCTTGACTAATCGCACAACTCGTATTTCCGCCTGAAGCGGCGGCCCGAACCGCTTCTCTACGGTGGCGCCGATAGAAAGAGGCAAGACCTTCCCCTCACCCGCTTCGAAGCATTTCCTCGTTGCTTCTGTGTCATTGATGCCGGCGACGAGGGAGTTCTTGACTCTTCGCAGGACCAGATGGCGCAGGACAATAGGCAGGTCCCCGGGCGTACTGGCCGTGACGTTGTCGCCGCTGTCGGTCAGGAAGACGGTCGATTCTTGGGCCGCCACCGCACGCGCAACACCTTCCTCCAACTCGGCTGTCTCGCAGCCAAAGGAGAACTGCCGGCGTGCGTCCCACACCTTGCGGGCGAGATAGACCGCCGCGTCACGAGCGGCGTCCCGCGAGCCGTCGGCCGTCACCATCACGGACATCCCCGTGTCCGGCGAGTCGGTCCACGCACAGCCGACGAAGAGCGTGGCAGCCATGATCTTCTCCTCATGGCCGGGGATGCCCTCCCGCTCCAGCTTCCTTGCCTCTTCCACGAGGGAACGGAAAGGCTCCGAGGTCGTCATCGCCTTCTCGCCCTGGAGAATCATCGGAATCGGCAGAACGCAGGAGACCGGAAACACCCTGCCTCTGAGCGTATCCAACAGGACCTGCCCGGCCAATTCAGCGGTTTCAGCGCCGTCGGTGTGCGGGGCGGTCTTCAGGCCGACGAGAATGTCACCATGCTGAGCCAGCCGAGCGGGGATGTTGCCGTGCAGGTCGAACGTGCAGGTTATCGGGACCTCAGGTCCCACAACGGCACGCACCTCACCGACCAGAACCGTCTCCGCCGGGCCAATTCCCTCCGCGTACATCGCGCCATGGAGCCGCAGAAAGACCGCATCGACAGGCATTGCCGCTCGCAGAGAATCCAAGACCCGATTCATCGCATCACGGCAGGCTTTCCCCTCGATCGTGCCGCCTCCCGTTGGATAGGCCGATGCGCCGGGGACAACCTCCAGATCGGCGTCTTTCCAGGCCGCAAGAGATAACGTGCCCGGTTCGGGAAAGAAGAACGCAGTGGTCCTGACCGGGTGGAAGGTATTGGTTTCGTGAGCGAACCGGGCGACGAACACACGTTTCGTTCGTTTCTCCGCCGCACGCGCATTCCCTGACAGGATCAGGCCCGTTCCCGTCACACCGAGCATGACTGCATCGCGCAGAAATTCCCTGCGACCGTTCATTGTTGCCTCCGATAGGTAACCGTCACTACTCCCGGCTTATCCGCAATCGTTACGGGCAGCCCGTCGTTCACAAGTTCGCGACCCGTGTAGGGGCGGGTTTCAACCCCTCCCTTGCCGCTGTCGAGACTGGCCAGAAGGTAGCTCGCACCCTCGCTCACGCCTCGCAATTTGAGCCTTGCGGATTCGTAGAAGCTGTTGGGCCGGCGGAAGACCTGGATCATGCCCTCGCCTGCCTCGGGGCGGTCGAACTGCCAAGCCATCCACACCGTGTCATCGCGTGTCCAAGACGTCAGCGGGTAGAAGTCGCCGTAATAGTTTGGAGCGATCTGGCGCCACTGGCTGAGGAGGCGACGAATCGCGTCGTAATCGAGATCCTTCAGGCGCACGTCGATGCCGAAGCCGGTGCTCTGCCCGGCGTTGCTCCAGAACGCGTACGGTTCGACGTCGGTTTTGCCGCTGCCGTAATAGGGCGCGTTGCGCGTGAAGACCGTGCCGGTGCCGTGGAAAGGCAACCAAAGGGACAACCCGTGCATCATGCACTGGTGGCCGGTCGCCTCGTAGGCGTAATCGCTTCGCCACAGCGGTACAGCACGGCGCATCGTCTCAACATCGTTACGGCGACCGCCGCTGGCGCAGGAATCGATGAGCATGTTCGGATGCCGGCGGCGCAGCTCGTCCCAGTAAGCAAGGTACCCGGTGATGTGCTTGATCTCCGCGATCCCCTGGCGGTCGGGAGCATCGGCTCTGCGCCAGTAGTCCAGCGGGTCCATGTTGAAATCCTGCCGATAGAGATCGATGCCCTGCCCGGTGATCAGGCCGTCGATATGTTCGGTCAGCCATTGGCGGGCGGCATCATCGCCGAGGTTGAGCAGTCCGCCTTTGGCGCCGCCCAGGATCCATTCCGGATGGTTGTCCGAGAGCCACGTGCCGGCCGTGACGCGCTCCGGCTCGAACCAGACCAGCGTCTTGAGGCTCTTGCCGTGTGCATAATCCGAGACCGCCCGCAATCCTCGCGGGAACCGGGCCTTGTCCACCTCCCAGGTCCCCACGCGAGGCCAGCCGCCGCCGTGATGCACGTACCAGCCCGCGTCCATCCACCAGTAGTCAAGCTTGATGCCCTCCTGAAGGTAGCGGTCGATGAACAGGATCTGGCGAGCCTCGTTGGCATCGACCATCTCGTTGTACTGGCGAGAGCTGGAGGCCTCGAGTTGCGGCTGGGGCAGCTTGCCGCCGGGCTTGGGCATGGAGTGCGCCATCATCCAGCGCCGCCACACATTTTGCGACGTGATCCAGTCGCCCTTCCAGAATTGCAGCACGATCAGTGGACTGCGGACCTGCTCGCCCGGAAGCAGTTTGAAATGCGTCAACTCCTGGCCGGCACTCAGGTGCAGGCCGCGAGCGTTGTCGCGCACGAGCTGGGCCGCCCACTGCCCGGGCCATCCGACGGCGACGATCAGTCCCTCGCCGGACCACTCCAGATTGAAGTAGGACCAGTCGGCGTTGGTTGGCCGACCGCCCTTGCCGCCCAGAGGCTGGGTGACATTCCGCGCCAGCGGTGTCTCCAGCGGGCCGTAGTCGTTGCCGTTGGCGGGAGACCCGACGTTGTGGTGGAGCAGGAACTCGCCGTCGGCGCTGCCGCTGAACCTGATATCCAGCGCCTGGATCTTCTCGAGAATCGGCGTATCAGCGGAGCCGGCGTTCTTGAAATACAGCGTCCACTCGACCGTGGGGAAATCTGCATACTCGACAGCCACGCAGCGAACCTCGAGACCGCCGGCAGGATCAGTGTATGCGAGCGTATGCTCGGTGCGCTGCGCATCGAGTCTGCGACTGGTGGAGCCCGCTTTCCACGACCTGAACAGCTCTGCGGATGATTTGCCATCGTAGACGAATGAGAACGGCGGCTGCGCGAGGGACGGTTTCGCCGCTCCGGTCCAGCCGAGTGGCAGATCCTGCAGCCGGATACTCGTGCCATCCTGGAATTTCACCGCGGCATCGGCCCAGAGTCCCTGGTCCCAGCCCCGACCGTCGCCGCCATCCTTGATGCGGATTTCGAATTGACGAGCGCCGCTCAGCGGGACATCGACCATGCGTGCCGCGTCCTTGAGCCGCAGGACAGGGGATGTGAAAATCTCCTTGTCATCCACGAGCACATGGAACGTCACCGAGCCGTTTCCCCCTGCCGCCCCGGCCTGCGTGCTGTCGTTACTTTCGAGGCCCACCTCCGCGATGAATCGCTCGCCGGGCTTGTCGAGGACCACGAGCAGATGCTTGGTGGAGTTGAAGGCCAAGCCATGGGCGTACGTCTTCTGGCCAATCCGGAATGGCGTGCCGCGCCACGACCGCCCGCGAGACACGCCTTCTGAGGCATCTTCGTAGAGCAGTTGCAGGTGGGGTCGGACAATCTGCGGCGCCCTGCCAAGCCATGGGTCCAGCCATTCGCTGCGAAGCTGGAACTCATCCGCTTTCGGCGTCACCGCTGATGCCGTCGTGACGATCAACAAAGTTGTCAACAGGCCGACGAGGTTATATCCATCACGCATTTCCCGTACCTCCTTCATCCTGTTTCTGCGCCGCACCCGGCGGATTGTGTCCGCGATAAACGTAATGCTCGATCAGTTTCCTGACCTGGCCATTCTGCGGTGTTTCCTCCTCATTGAGAGCTTCCGTGGCCTGGTCAACGTACTTACGCTGCATCTGATACGACGTGCGCAACAGAGCCAGAGCCTCGCGCCTCAGCTCCGGGACGTGCATATCCATGATGAGTCCGGCGTCCCGGCCACGCCCATAGACGCGTGAAAGCGATTCCCTTTTGGCGAGGGTCTGCAGGAACGCCTTCTCGACAATGATGATCTCCTGGATCGTGAGCAGCTTGTCTTCGGCCCGCCGGTGCAGTTGGGCCCCGCTCGTCACGCCCAGCATGTGCAGGACATCCTCCCATGCCCTGCACGGCAGCATCCGAATCTTCGTGATTTCCCTCAGCGACTTTCGCTCGCTGCTCAGAAAGACGCTGAGCATGCGCTGGGCCTCTTCCCGTAAGTGCATCTGCCCCTGTCGGCGCACCAGCTCGAACTGCCAGGCACACGCCTGGTCCAACGGCTCTTCCGCCTGAATGAAGGAGACAAGGTTTCGAGCTTCCTCCGCCGCCATTTTTTGAATCACCGGCAGCGTCTCTTCGTTCAACGCACGAGGGATTTCCGGCGATGCCTCCGTCGAGGCAACGGTCGCACCCTCCGCAGGCGCCGACATCGGCTTGGACGCCGCCACCGATTTGCCTTCTTTCAGCGCCTTCATGAACAGAAGGAAAGTCTCCGCCACGTCCTGGTACTTGCCTCTTCTTGCGAAATGGCCAAGCAACTTGTGCCAATCTCTGTATCGCCTTTCATCGTGGAAGTACTCGCGGATATTGACGGCCAAACCCGAATGGACACCGGCCTCCTCACTCTGCTCGGTGATTGTCTTGATCCCCCTGATCGTCGTGAACAGATAATCTCTGTATCTCTCGGCGTCGCTTTCTTTTCGTCCTCGCAGCCGCTTCAACGTGGCTCTTATGTTGTCCAGCATCAGGTCGCTCACGGTGAGCACGTAGGCCGGGACCTGCTCCGCCTCCACAAACTCGGCCACCTCCGCCATACCCGCCAGGAGCCCCTCGTCGGCGGCCTCCTTCTGCTTGGACTCCTCGCTTGTCGCCTCCGCCTCCTTCTCGATTCTCTTCAACAACTCATCTACATCCCTCACCGCTTTTCGCAGGCGACGCTCCCGCACACTGTCGGCGATCCGGGCAGGGCTGACGATCTTCACGACGACGAAAGCCGCAAAAGCCAGCCCGATGACAACGAAGATCCTTCCCGCCTGCTCCAATGCCTTGTTGATACGGTCGATCTGCTCCCGGCCCTGTGGGCTGACCCGCTCAAACCCCTCGTCGTCCGCCCCTTGTCCCCAGGCCACGGCGGCCAATCCCAGGATTGTGACGCTCGCCAGGAGCAGCGATGCTCTCATGGTTGGCTTGCCTTTCGAAGGATTTCGGCGGCCACATGCTCGCGCAGTCTCAGCAGTTGGCGCGGGTCCTGGTTCCACGCCCCCCAGGTTGGCACGGCGGAGCGAACGGCCTCATCGACAATCGCCTTACCGCCGAGCTTTTCGAGCAACGTGAAATACTCGTAGTCCTCCATGCCCTCTCGCAGGCACTTCAGCCGAATCGAAGCCACGGGCCCGTCGATCCCGGCGTCCTCGCCAGGATAGAACAGCGCGCCCTCACCATTGAACTGCACTCGAAAGCCGGGATCGTCCCAGGGATTGCGCTGTGGGCCGGTCCAGCACACAGTGGTCCAGTACAATAGCCCGGTCACACCGTAGCGGCGGTTCAGCCAGGGCGCGATCCGGTAGCTCAGGACAGGGAAATCGATCTGCCAGTACGGCGGGTCATCATTCCTGACCTTTCCGTATTCCGGATGATAGGACGGCGCCCTCTGGCACAAAGCCGTGTAGCTCCAGACCACATCGCCCTGTCCCTGGACGCGCTGGATGCTCGACTCTTCGAGAAAAGCAAACAGGGGACACCAGATATCGATGGCCTCGTCAATCGACCCCCAGTCCGGATTCTGCGAGTAGGGCTGCTCCACGACCAGCCGCCGAAGGCCGGGCTCGGCCTCGTGGACGAGCGCCCCCAGCAGGCGCACCTGTTCATACGCCGCTTTGTCGTTCGGCTCGTCGAGCATGTAGAGGTACGCTCGCTCGGCCCAGCCTTTCTTTTTGAGCCAGGCGTACCAGGACCGGTAGTAGCGAAGAGTCTTGTCGCGGTTCGTCGTCAGGACATCGGAAAAGGGCGCCCGCGGCACTTCGATGTTCGTGACGTGATACTGCTCGACGAACTGAGTGATTCGCCGGTCCGTTTCCTCATCGAACTGAGCGGTGCCGTCTTCGGCGGTCTTCGGATACAGGCGTCGCGGCAACGGCGGATTGATGCGGTGGGCCGCCATCATCGCGATGTACCGATCTTCCAGCAGGCGGTACTTCTCCGAGTTCTCCTCAAGTCTGTGGTACCTGGCCATATAAGAGAAATGGCCGAAGTGATTCTCATGGGTGGGACCGGCGGGAAGAACGAAATCCCAGACGGTAACTCGAACAGGAATTGTGGCAGGCTGCGCACTTCTCGCCCCCACCGAGAACGTGCCGCTGTAGACCCCCGGAGCGGCATCTTTCGGTATCTCCACGTCAATCCACAGCGGCTGGTGTCTATCCTGCCACACATCGAAGCCGGTCGCGCCGAATCGCGCCCCCTCCCGCCGTTCGCCGCGCCAGCGCGGCTCCCGAACCTCCTCGTCGGTGTACGGGTTCACAAAAGGAACGAGTGGATCGGCGATCAAGCCGGGCGCCACCGTCGCCTGCGGAGAAGAATGGCGAGCCGGGATGAACACCTCGTTGTAGATGCTGACGCTCTCAACCGCGAGAGTCCCTCCCCCTTCTTTCGTCAGAGGTGACATCCTGGCGGTAATGCCCTGCAGGTTTCCGCCCACCGCGGTGACCACGATCTGGAAGGACTCGAACTCGCCGCGGGCACCCGATACTTCAGCCGCCTCCGCGCCGTCGATCTGCCCCTCCTGCCCGACGCGCAGCGCTGATGGCACAGCCGTCAACTGGATTGTCCCCGCCCCCGCCACGATCTGCGCCGAAAGGAACACGAGTAAGACTGTCGGCCGCAATCCCATATCGATGTACCTCCCGTTACCGTTCGCAATGTCCGGGCCTCGACGAGTTCGCCAGAGCCGGGCTGCGGAAATCTGAGCACATTTATGGTACTATGGGCGTTTGTTACGTGCAAAGGTATATTGCCGGCGGCATCCCGGAAAAGGGTCTGTAATATGACGACGAGCCTCTCAAGGCGTGCGTTTCTCAAACAGACGATAGGCTGCGCCGCGGCTATGGCTGTCGGGACCGAGAATCCTCCTTCGACGAAGAATCCGAATGTGCTGATCATCATCGCCGATGACATGGGGTACTCGGATGTGGGCTGTTACGGCGGCGAGATCCGGACGCCTAATCTGGATCGACTGGCAGCCAGCGGCATCCGCTTCACCCAATGCTATTCCACAGGCCGGTGCTGGCCCTCGCGGACGTCACTGTTGACCGGCTACTACCCGCAGCAGGTTCGCATGGACCCGCCTCAGGGGCGACTGCCCACTTGGACCCGCGTGGCGCCGCACTACCTCAAGCCGCTCGGCTACCGCTGCTACCATAGCGGCAAATGGCACCTGATGGGCGCACCCAAGCCTGTCGCGGACGGCGGCTTCGACCATTCCTACGTCCTGCACGACCACAACCGGTATTTCGCACCGAAGGACCATGAACTTGATGACCGTAAGCTCGCGCCCGTCGAGGAAGGCTCGGATTTCTACGTCACCACGGCCATCGCGAATCATGCCATTGATTTCCTGAAGGGCCATGCGGCGGATCATCATGATCAGCCGTTCTACTGTTACGTCGCTTTCACCTGCCCGCACTTCCCCCTTCATGCCCTCCAGGGGGACGTTACCCGCTACAAGGAGCAATATCGGGTGGGATGGGACGTCATCCGCGAGCGGCGATGGAAGCGTATGCGCGAGATGGAGTTAGTCAACTGCAATCTGCCGCCGTTGGAGCCGGATGTGATTCCAGGCTGGAACTTCGCCAACGACAAACTGCATGAGATGATCGGCCCAGGCGAGGTGAATCGGGCCATCGCCTGGAAGGACCTGACGGACGAGCAGCGAGACTTTCAGGCGACAAAGATGGCGATCCACGCGGCCATGATCGACCGGATGGACCGCGAGATTGGGCGAGTCATCGAACAGGTCAAGGCCATGGGGGCCGGCGACAATACTGTTATCTTCTTCGTGTCGGATAACGGGGCCAGCGCCGAGCAGATCATCCGCGGGGATAATCATGATCCAGGCGCCGTTCCGGGCTCCGGACGCTCCTACCTGTGCCTCGGGCCTGGATGGTCCAGCGCCGCCAACACGCCGTTTCGCCTGCACAAGTCCTGGGTGCACGAGGGCGGCATCTCGTCACCCTTGATCGTTCACTGGCCCGCGGGAATCGCTGCACGTGGGGAGCTGCGGCACAACCCCTGCCATTTCATCGACCTCCTGCCAACCGTGCTGGGTCTGACCGGAGGTTCCAGTTTCACGCCACAATGGCATGGCGAGACCGCCCCGCCGCTGCCGGGCACGAACCTCGTGCCGGCATTTGCGAACGACGGGACTGTCGCGCACGAATTCCTTTACTTCCACCATCTGGCCAATCGCGCCATCCGTGTCGGCGACTGGAAGCTCGTGGCCAAGGGAGACAGCAGCCCGTGGGAACTCTACAGCCTGAAGACCGACCGGTGCGAACTGAAAAACCTGGCTGGTCGTTATCCGGAGAAGGTCGCTGAGATGTCGGCGCTGTGGCAGAGGTGCGAGGACCAGTTCCGACGGCAGGCGGGACCACCGCCCGCTAAAACCGGTCAATGACAGTGATTCCCACGGCGCCGAACTGGTCCATTTTTGCCAGCTCAGCCGGCGCATCCTCCATCGCCACGGTTTTGCCGATCAGGGTACTGGGATTCAATTTGCCGGAGACGATCATCGCCAGCATGTCACCGTACTTGCTCGCCTGCATCCCGTGGCTTCCGTAGACCTCGAGCTCGCGAGAGATCACGCGATGCATCGGAATTCGAGGCAGATAGTCCTCGCCGACCAACAGGCCGACTTGTACGTGACGCCCACGTTTGCGCAGGCACATGATTGAGGTACTGCAGGTCGCCGCACTGCCGAGGGCGTCGATCGACACATCGGCGCCCCGGCCCGTCACGTCGCCAATCGCCCCGGCGACATCCGCGTTCTCCTTCGCGTTGACCGTAATGTCCGCGCCGAGCCTCCTGGCGAGAGCCAACACCTTCGCATCGATATCCACGCCGATCACCCGAGCCCCCAGCGCGTGGGCGATCATGATCGCCGACAGACCCACCCCGCCGCAGCCGTGGACGGCCACCCACTGGTCGGCTGCAACCCGCCCCTGCGCTACGACGGCGCGGTAAGACGTGGCGAACCGGCAGCCAAGGCTCGCAGCCGTGACAAAGTCCATTTCCTCCGGCAGACGGACAAGATTCACGTCAGCGTACCGTAGCGCCACGTACTGCGCAAACGAGCCCCAGCCGGTAAAGCCCGGCTGGAACTGATGGTCACAGATCTGATGATTCCCGGACAGACATTCAGGACATGTCCCGCATGCGCAAACGAAGGGCACGGTGATACGATCTCCGCGTCTCCACCGCGTGACGTTCTCACCTGTCTCCTCGACGACTCCCGCCAACTCATGGCCTGGCACGTGTGGCAAGCGGGTGATATCCGGGTCATGCCCCAGCCAGCCGTGCCAGTCACTGCGGCAGATTCCACTTGCCTCGACCTTGATGACAACGCCGTCATCCGCCACAACCGGATCGGCAACACGCTCGACTGTCAGTGGGCCACCAAACTTCTCGAAAATCACTGCCTTCATGCCTGATCTCCATGCAACGTGGACGCCCGACGGTATGTGGACAATGCACCTTTGTCAAGGTCGCTCTCGTTCAACTGTCTTGTCCCTTGTATACTGTCGTCGGTCAGAGAAGATGAAAGGAACCGACCCTGAGAGTAACCGGACTGACGGCCCTGGCGATTGTGGCGTTGACAGCCTTGCCCGCGGGCGCGGGACTTGAATCCCTGCTGGTGATCGAGCCGGGCCCGGGGAATCCACGTAACTCCGAGGGGGACATTATCGAGCTCACGGACGGGCGACTGTGCCTGATCTACAGCCGTTTCACCGGCGGCAGCAGCGACGACGCGGTGGCGGACCTCGCGATGCGGATTTCGTCGGACGAGGGCAGGAGCTGGAGTGACGACAAGATTGTCGTCCGGCGAGAAGACGGGCTGAATGTCATGTCCGTGTCACTCCGACGCCTGGCCGACGGCCGGCTCGCTCTGTTCTATCTGCGCAAGACCTCGAAAGAGGACTGCCGACCGATGATGTGCCTTTCGGCCGACGAGGCCAGGACGTGGAGTGAGCCGGCTGTCTGCATCACAGATGAAGTGGGCTACTACGTTCTGAATAACGACCGCGTCGTCCAGTTGCCCAGCGGCCGGCTGATCCTGCCCGTGGCGTGGCATCAGGGTCCGGGCCGCGAGCGGGACACGGCCGGCGTGATCATGGGCTATCTCTCCGACGATAACGGCAAAACGTGGCGGCGCAGCAAGGACTCGTTCAAAGGCTATGCTCCCGACGGGCGTCGGATCACCGTGCAGGAGCCGGGTGTGATCGAGCTCAAAGACGGCCGGCTGATGATGTACATGCGAACCAATGCAGGCAGCCAGTACGTGTGTCACTCGCGGGACGACGGCGAGACCTGGTCCATGCCGTGCCCGTCGAGCCTGGCTTCACCGCTTAGCCCTGCCTCCATCGAGCGAATCCCGTGGACGGGCGATTTGCTTTGCGTGTGGAACGACCATTCCGGCGAGCATCCCTTCCCCACCGGGCGTCGAACGCCGCTGTGCATGGCCGTCAGCAAAGACGAAGGCAAAACCTGGGGCAAATCGAGGCTGATCGAAGACAATCGCGACGGCTGGTACTGCTACACGGCGATCACGTTTGTGAAGGATCGCATTCTCCTGGCGTACTGTGCCGGCGATAGGAAGATTGGCGGCTTGAATCGACTCAAAGTGCTGGCCGTGTCGCCATCATCGATACCAGTCAATCCATAAGATCGTACACTCGGCCCGCATCAGCTCAATAGCCTTGCGCAGAAAAGTGACACGCACCGCGTCATCACAAATCTCAAATTTGAGATACGCGTCTATCGCAATCTCGGGCACGGGTTCCCATTCATCGGAGCCGTCGACCTTTCTGAAGCACATCATTCCAGCATCGGGATTGAATGGTTCGCCGGTCAGCTTCACGAATGGATTGACCAGTGTGAAGTTCTCCAACATCGGCGGCATCCCAGGCGAGGTCTGAATCGCCAGGACAAGCTCACAGGGCAGTCGGTCGGTCTTGGCACGCAATGTCACGGAGGCAATGTCCCCGACAATGTGATAGCCAGGCAAGTTAGGATCATACCCTTCGCGCCCCTGCGACCACGACGCCTTCTTGCCGAGCATCAGTTCGAACCGCTCCTCATTGACGTCTTCAATGCATGAGCAGGGGTCCCAGCCGGCAACGCGTGCCATGAGCTGCCAG
>Ga0316622_100002201_pt1 | contig 13379 bp, 12 predicted proteins | sample OWC_Aug_OW2_C1_D_FD_207646 | JGI IMG/M metagenome (GOLD analysis project Ga0316622, IMG submission 207646) | Wetland soil microbial communities from Old Woman Creek delta, Ohio, United States - OWC_Aug_OW2_C1_D5_C | ecosystem: Environmental > Terrestrial > Soil > Wetlands | place: USA: Ohio... | reverse complement strand
CCCGGTAACGCTGCGCTTCCGCGCGATGATCGCTCGTAGGATCAACAGGTTACTTCGCGGTGCCGGCCAAAGTTCGGCCTAGCGCAGCGCCGTCACCGACCCCGACCCGCGGATCGACTTGGTGATCTTCGGCGCGCCGCGGTAGTGCACGTCGCCCGAGCCGTCGACGTCGACCTTCAGTTCGTCGGTGGCGTGCACGCGCACGTCGCCGCTGCCGCGGATGCGCACGGCCACCTGCTGCGCCGGCAGGTCGGCGCACCAGACGTCACCCGAGCCGTCGAGCACCACGCCAAGGCTGCCGGCCGTGCCCTTGATGCGCACGTCACCGTTGCCGGCAATCGACACCGCCACCGCGTCGGCGCGCAGCGAATCGACGGCGATGTCGCCCGAGCCCTGCAGGGTCACCTCGAACACCTCGGCCTCGACGCGGTCGATGCGCACGTCGCCCGAGCCGCGCAGCACCACGCCGTTGATCTGCCGCGCCTGCAGCCGGACCTGGATGTCGGTGCGCGTGCGGAACGCGGCGCCGGCGCGCACGCCGATCACGAGCGTGCCGCCGAGCAGGCTGGTCTCGATCAGCGGCGCGATGTTGTCGTCGGCGTGCACGACGACGCGGTCGTCATCCGCGGCCTTGATGCGAACGTCGAGCGGCCCCTGCACGATCACGCGGCGGAAGCCCATGATGTTGCGGACGTCGTCGATGACCTTGCCCGAACCCTCGATGCGCCCGCTTGGACTGCCGAACAGGGCAAGCGGCGTACTCGCCTGCTCATCGGCAACCGCGGGCGCCACGGGCGACAGCGCCCCGGCCAGCAGCAGCATGCGGCGCGCCTTGGCGAAGTGGTGATCACGCATCGGTCGAACCTCGTCGGGAGCCAGGCGACAGTATGCGCAGACGCACTGCGCAGCGCCCGAGCCGCGCGACAGACCGACGAAGCGCGGGCCCGGAGTGCAGTGGCAGCCGACAGCCGTGGCCGTGCGCCGGCTCACTCGCGCATCAGTTCGCGCCGCAGCCGGTGCACGGCGCGCCAGACGCCGAAGGCGAGCAGCGGGATTGCCGCGGCGACGATCCAGTCCGGATTGAGCGCTGGCCAGAGCAGCTTCAGCGGCTTGGCCAGGTAGCCGATCAATCCGGCCGTGTAGTAGGTGATCGCCGCCACCGACAACCCCTCGACGGTCTGCTGCATGCGCAGCGAGATCTTGCCGCGCCGCTCCATCGCCGCCAGCAGCCTCTGGTTCTGCTCCTCGCGCGCCACGTCCACCCGCGTGCGCAGCAGCGCGCTGGCCCGCTCGATGCGCGCCGACAGTTCTTCCTGCCGGCGCGCCGCGGCGGCGCAGGAATTCATCGCCGGCGCCAGCCGGCGCGACAGGAAGCCGGCGATGGTGCGGCGGTCGCCGATCCGCGCCTCGCGCAGCTCGCGCACGCGCGCGCTCACCAGGTCCCAGTAAGCCTGCCCGGCCGAGAAGCGGAAGGCGGTCGAGGCCACCGACCGCTCGACCTCGGCGGCGAGCCGCGTCAGCTCGTCGAGCAGGCGGCGCTCCTCCTGCTGCGCGGCGACGATATCGTTCTGTCCGTGCAGCGCTGCGGTGGCGGCGGTGATCTCGGCCAGCCGCTGCTCGATCGCGTTCAGCTGCGGCAAGGCGACGCGGGCCAGCGGAAAGGCCAGCAGCGCCATCATCCGGTAGACCTCGATCTCGATCAGCCGCTGCACCAGCCGCGCGGTCTGCGGCGGGCTCATCCCATCGTCGAGCACCAGCCAGCGCGAGCGGGCACCGCCCGCGCCCTCGCTGTGCACGACGAAGTCGGTGAAGACTTGCGCCTGGCCGTCGAGGATGCGCGCGCCGGCCAGCGCGTTGCGGTCGAACCAGCGGGCCAGCACGTCCTCGTCGGCGGCGTTGCCCGCCTCCGGCAGCAGCAGGATGTCGGCCGCCGCGATCAGCCGTCCCGGCAGCCGCGCCAATGCGCCCGGTGCGACGGCGCCGAAGGCACTCGGGAAGCTCTCCAGCGCGGCGAGCGAGGACTCGGCGAGCGGCCGCACCAGCGTCAGGCTGACGAACTCGCCGTGCCGCTCCCACTTCAAGCGCAGTTGCGGTCGCTCGAAGATGATGTGCGCGACGTCGCTGTGTACCGCTGGGGCTTCGCCGAGCACCTCGCGCAGCGTGGCGAGGATCTCACCGGCCGGCGCATCGAGCAGCGCCAGGCACGAGACCACCGCCGGCGAGCGCACCGGCGTCGGCGGCCGCGCGTGCAGTTCGTCGGCGAGCGGGCGGCGCAGTGGGTGTTCGGCGGGCAGGGGGGTGACGGACATCAGAAGGAAGCGGATCCGCGGTGGCGTGACGAACGAGGCAAGCGTAATGCAGGCATGAACGCCGGCGCCCGCGGGCTGGACGAGCACTGCATGCCGGCGCGTATCCAGCGACCCGATGGCCGACTACGCTTGCCGCGCGAGAAGACCCCTGACGCAATCTTCCAGGCAGCAGGCCGACTGCTGCCGTGACGCGCGTCCGCATCGAACGACCCACCGGGTTCGACCCCTGCGCGGCCGGGCACCGCGACCGAAGTGCTGCTCGCCTTCCTGCGGCTCGCCCTGACCTCCTTCGGCGGACCGGTCGCCCACCTCGGCTACTTCCGCAGCGAGTTCGTCGAGCGGCGGCGCTGGCTCGACGACCGCGCCTACGCCGACCTCGTCGCGCTCACCCAGTTCCTGCCCGGCCCGGCGAGCAGCCAGACCGGCATGGCGCTCGGCTGGATGCGTGCCGGCTGGCGCGGCGCGCGGGCTGAAGATCGTCGCGGTAGCGATCGTCGCGCAGGCGGTGTCGACGATGAGCCGCTCGCTGTGCCCCGACTGGCCGCGCCGCCGGGCGCTGGCGATGCTGGCCGCGCTGCTGGCGTTCGCGCTGCCGTCGTCGCTCGACCAGATCGGCGCCATCGCGGCCTGCGCCGCAATCGGCTGGCCGTTCGTGAGGATGCCGCCGCGGGAAGTCCTCTTGCATCGCCCGTTCGGCGTGCCGACGGCCGCCGCCGTCGCCGCGCTCGTGCTGTTCGCCCTGCTGCTGCTCGGCCTGCCGCTGGCGGCGGTCAAAGCAGCCGCAACGTCGCCTCGTCGGGCCGGCCGTCGAAGAACTTCTCCAGCGCGCGGCTGAACACGGCGTCGCCGGTGGCCCGCGCGAACAGGGTCATGCAGGAGCGGAACTTCAGGTCGTCAGGCGGACCGAAGATCTGGTGCGCGCTGCGGCCGTCGACCGCCAGCACGAGTTCGGTGCACTCCTTCAGGCGCGGCCCGAGCAGCGGGTGCGCCCAGTAGGCCTGCGCCTCGGCCTTCGAGGCGATGCCGTAGTGCTGCGCGGTGGCACTGCGGCCGAGGCCCTTGGGCTGCGGGAAGACGAACCACATCCAGTGGCTGCGCTTGCAGCCGGCAGCGAGTTCGGCGCAGACCTCGGCATAGACGCTTCGCTGCGCGTCGACGAAGCGCTTCAGGTCGAAGGGGTCGGTCATTGGCAGTAGGGCAAGTCGCGGGCCGCTCTCCCCCGGCCCCTCTCCCGCGAGGGGAGAGGGGAGGAAGGATCGAAATCAGGCGCGGCGCTGCAGCGACTCGACGATCTTCTCGCAGCGGCCGCGGTCGCGCGCGTCGGCCACGCCGGGGGTGGCGCACCACTCGAGCAGGATCTCGCTGGCGCTGCCGCCGCCCGCCGCGGTCTTGAAGCGGCTGCGCAGCTGCTTGACCTGCACCGCCAGCCGCTCCTTAACGAGATCGGCCGGGCTGGGCAGGCCGAGCGCCAGTTCCAGTTCGAGCAGCGCGTCGCGGCGCGCCGCCACACCGTCGTCGATGCGGTCGAGGTGGTCGTAGCGCTCGTCCTCTCCGTCGAACGCACGCAGGGCTTCGTCGCGACGGGCCACCATCTTCTGCTCCCACGCCGCCGGCAGCGCCGGCAGCGCGTCCCAGCGGCCGCGCAACGATTCCGCTTCGGCCGGCGCAGGCGGCTCGGCCGACAGCGCCGCGTCGAGTTCCTCGCACAGCGCCGCCTTGGCCAGCAGCGCCTGCCAGACCGCCGCCTCCTTGCCGCGGCTGCGCGCGCCCAGCATCCCCTCGACCGCGCTGCGCGCGGCGCGGAAGCGCGAATCGAGCGCCGGCGGCACCGGCTGGGCGGCGACGGCCTCTTTCCACTTCTGCTGCAGTTCGCGCAGGCTGCGGCGGATCTCGTCTTCGCCGACCTCGGCCGCGTGCGCAAGCTGCTCGGCCTGCTCGCACAGCTGATCGAAGGCGCGGCGCTGCTCGCGCCGAAGGCTGTCCACTTCCTTGCGCTGGCTGTCACGCGCCTCGAACACGGCGTTGCAGGCGGCGCGGAAGCGCTCCCACAGCACGCGCTCGTCGCGCCCGGCCAGCGGATGCGCCTTGGCGTGCTCGGTCCAGCGCGCCTGCAGCGAGCGCGCCTGCGCCGGCGCATCGCGCTCCTGCGCCTTCGCAACCAGCGCCTCGGCCTCGGCGATCAGCGTCTGGCGGCCGGACCTGGCCTCGCCCCGCGCCTGCCCGAGCAGTTCGCGCAGCGGCGCCAGGGCCTGCTTCATGCGCGCGTCGAGCTTCTTCCACGCGTCGGGCTCGACACTGCCCAGTTCGCCCCCGTGCCAGGCGTGGTCGGTTTCGCGCAGCCAGCGCTCGATCGCCCGCAGGTCCGGCGGATCGGAGCCGAGCAGTTCCTGCGCGCTGGCCGACGCGGCGGCGATGAACTCGTCGCGCTGCTTGCGCGCCTGCTTGCGGCTCGCGTGCAGCTCGGCGAAGTGCCTCGCCGCCGGCGCATAGGCCTTCTCACAGGCTCCGTCGAAGCGCTCCCAAAGCGACTTCGGCACGCCGGCGTGCTGCTCGTCGAGCGCCTTCCATTCGGCGCGCAGCTTCTGCACCTCCTTCGCCAGCTGCGCCGGCGGATGGGTCTCCGTCGCCAGCGCCTCGGCGCGCTCGCAAAGCTGCACGCGCGCGTTGTGCTGGCCGAAGCTCATCCATCGCTCCAGCTCGCCGAGCTGCTGCACCACGCGGCTCAGGCGCTGGATCGTCGGCTTGGGCAGCGTGCCGGCAGCCACCTTCAGCGCCCGCGTCTGGTCGGCGGCCTCGCGCGCGGCCTGCACCTGTCCTGCCGCGAGTGCCTGTTCGGCCTCGTGCAGCAGCGAGTGCAGCTGGTGCCGCGCCGCGCTCTCCTCCTGCTGGGTGGCGCGCATCTGCGCCAGCCGGCGGCTCTCGATCACCATGATCGCCGCCTCGAAGCGGCGCGTCAGGTCCGGCGTGCGCACCGCCAGGTCGAGCGCCTGCCAGCGCAGCGGCAGTTGCGCGTTGTCGATGCCGGTGTCGGCGGCCAGCCGCTCCGCTTCGTCAACGAGCGCCTCGGCGGCGGCGAGCGCCGGCGCGGCCTTCTCCCATTGCGCGATCGACTGCTCGGCCTGCGCCAGCTTGGCGAGCGCGCCGGTGCTATCCAGTTCCTGCGCCTGCGCCCGCAGCGCTTCCAGCTCCGTACGCAACTGCGGCAGCGCGTCGGCGTGCGGTGTCGCCGAGTGGCCGGCCAGCCACTCGGCCAGCTTCTGCTCGAAGGCCGCCTTGGCCCGCTGCTCGTCGCGCTCCCGCTCGAAGCGCGCCTGCAGCGCCTGCCCCGCGGCATCCCAGCGCGCCTGCCGCTCGGCATCACCATGCAGGCCGAGTGCCTTCCAGCGCCGCTCCAGTTCGACGGCGGCCATCACCACTGCGCCGGGCTGATCGACCAGCGCCTCGGCCTGCGCCAGCAGCGCATCGGCCTGCTCGGCCTGCGTCACTCGGCGCTCGATCGCCTCGACGCGCTGCTTTGCCAGCCGCGCGACGCCGCGGTCCTTGTCCTTGGCGCCGTCGGCAAGCCGGCGCAGCGCGCGCTCGTCGACCACCCGTTCGGCAGCAGCCAGCCGCACCGGTGCATGTGGAGCAGACAGCGCGATCTCGACCAGCAGTCCCTGCTCGCCGATGTCCTCGACCGCGGCACGCAGCCGCTCGCCGTCGACACCGTCCAGCCAGCGGCCGAGCGACTCGACGATCGCCGTGCGCACCTGAGGCTCGGCGTCGGCCCGCCAGCCGGCAAGGAGTGCGGCCCCGTCGCCACAGCGGCGCGCGGCGGCAGCCCTCACCTCGGGCGCCGGATCGGCGCGCAGCAACTGGACGAGTTCAGCGGACTCCGGCGGCAGGTCGGCGATGCCGAGCACGCGCTGCGCCGGATCGGCGTGTTCATGCAGCGGCGTGCGGGAAAGGATCTTGTTCAGCACGGGAAGATGGTGGTTCGGTGGCAAAGGGTTCGGCAGCAGCCGAAGGGTACCGCGCGGCGCCTACAGCCGGTCGGCGGGGACCATGCGCACCCCGGCGGCGGCGAGATCGCGCCGGGCGGCGGCGAGCGACCCGCCGGTGTCGATGGCGCGGCAGGCGTCCTCGATGACGAACGTCTCGAAACCGGCCGCCTGCGCGTCGAGTGCGCTCCATGCGACGCAGAAATCGGTGGCCAGGCCGCAGCAGTAGACGCGGCGGATGCCCCGCTCGCGCAGCATGCCCGCCAGGCCGGTGGGCGTGACGCGGTCCGCTTCGAGCAGCGCCGAGTAGCTGTCGGTGTGCGCGTGATAGCCCTTGCGGATCACCGCCTGCGCATGGGCCACCGCCAGCGCGGCGGCAAATTCGGCGCCGCGGCTGCCCTGCACGCAATGATCGGGCCACAGCACCTGCGTGCCGTACGGCAGTTCGATCGTCTCGAACGGCTTGCGGCCGGCATGGCGGGAGGCGAACGAGATGTGGTTCGCCGGGTGCCAGTCCTGGGTCAGGATCACGTTGGCGAACTGCGCCGCGAGGCGGTTGACGATCGGCACCACCTCGTCGCCGCGCGGCACGGCAAGCGCGCCGCCGGGCAGGAAGTCGTTCTGCATGTCGATCGCCAGCAGCACCGAATCCACGTTCATGGCGTTGCGCCCTCCCCCGCGCCGCGCAGCCGTGCGCGGACGAGCTCGATGTGGCTGCGCAGCGAATACAGCTCGTCGGCATGCGACAGCGGCACCTTGATCCGCTCGACCCGCCGCTCGAGCGCGTCGAGTTCGCGCAGCAGGCTCGCGGCGTCTTCCGCCGGCGCCTCGACCTGCTCCTCGATGTGCCGCAGCTGCGCGTACCAGCGGAAAACGCGCGAGCGGATGCGGAACTCGTACAGCGGCGGCACCACCCGCGAGGCGGGAATCAGCACGGCGATGATCGACAGCATCGCCACCCACATGCGATCGATCAGGTTGGCCAGCCAGAACGGCAGATACCGCTGCAGCAGCGGCGGCCCGCTGCGATAGAAGCGCGCCGCCTCGGCGGCCAGCGGCAGCTCCGGCGACTCGGCGCGCGGGAACTCGCCGGCGCGGGCGAACCACCCCGGCCCGCCGTGGATCTCGCGCGCCGCCTGCACGGCGAGCTGCACGATCGCCGGGTGGGTCTTCTCGCGCGCGGCGATGGTCGCCGTCGCGGCCACCAGCGCCACGTCCTTCGGCGGCAGGTCGCGGGCGAGGTCGACCACGCCACGGGGCAGCGCGAGGCTGCTGACGAAACCGAAGCGCCGCGCGTAAGCCTCGGCCTGGGCGAACTCGAACAGGGAGATGCCCGGCGTGATCAGCAGCATCTGCACCAGCGGCGACTCGGGCGCCGACACCAGCACGATCGCATCGAGTTCGCCGGCGAGCAGCGCCACCACCGCGGCGGTCGGGGAGAGTTCGGAGACCTGCACCGACGACAGGTCGATGTGGTTGGCGTGCAGCAGCTTCAGTATCAGGTTGCGGCCGCCGGAGCCGGGCGGGCCGAGGTTCAGGCGCAGCCCGCTCAGGTCGCCGACCTGCGCCAGCGGCACCGGCCCGGCAGGCCCCTTGCGCAGGGCGCTGCGATAGAAGATCCACACCGGCTCGTAGAAGAGGGTGCCGAGCGAGACCAGCGGCACGCCGCTGCGGTCTTCGTCGGCGGCGCGGAGCGCCTCGCTGGCACCGCCCTGCATGAAGGCCAGGTCGACGTTCTCCCGCGCGTCGCGCAGCAGGCGACGGTTCTCGGCCGAGCCTTCGGTGCTGCGCAGCTCCACCTCGATGCCGTGGCGTGCCAGTGCCTTCGCGTAGGCGCGGCCGAACTCGGAATGGGCGCCCTGCGCCGGTCCGGTGGCCAGCACCACGCGCTTCGGCGGCGTCGGATCGAGCAGTTCGTAGGCGACCCACAGCAGCACGGCGCCGATCAGCACGAACGGGCTGGCGGCGAGCATGAACTCGCGCAGGGAATGCAGCGTATGGCGCAGCAGAGGGGACATCGGCACGTGCTCCGCCGTCGATTATGCAAGGCCAGCGAGGGCTGCCGCGCTCACGTAGACTGCGCCGCACCAAAGAGGACGACGAAACGTTGGGGGCACGACCATGAAGATCCTGGTGCCGGTCGACGGCAGCAAGTACAGCCGGGCGGCGATCGAGTTCATTGGCTCGCGCGCCACGCTGATCGGCGCCAGCCCCGACGTGCAGCTGCTCAACGTCCAGCTCGAGGTGCCAGTGCGCGCGGCGCGGCTGATCGGCAAGGCAGCGGTCACCGCCTATTACGAGGACGAGTCGAAGAAGGCGCTGAAGGGCGCGCTCTCGGCGCTGAAACGTGCCGGCCTGACCGCGACCTCCGACTACGCCATCGGCCATCCTGCGGAAGCGATTGCGCAGCGCGCCGACCAAACCGATGTCGACCTGATCACGATGGGCTCGCACGGGCACGGCGCGCTGGCCAGCCTGCTGTTCGGCTCGGTGACGCTCGGTGTGCTCGGGCGCACGAAGAAGCCGCTGCTGCTGCTGCGCGGCCATGGGCCGGCGCCGGGCGATTCCCTGAAGGTCGGCATCGCGATCGACGGCAGCGACTACGGCATTGCCGCGGCGAGGTACGTGCTGAAGCATCGCGCGCTGTTCGGTGGGCAGCCGAAGTTCACCGTCATCCACGCGGTGCCCGAGTTCGCTGGCAGCGCGATGCCCGACATGGCCGGCATCGCGCTGCCGGCGTACTCGGCCGAGGAGATCAAGGCGATGCAGCAGCAGGCCTTCGACAAGGCGGTCGAACCGGTGCGCCAGCTGTTCGACGACGCCGGCATCGCCATCGACACCGTCTGCCTGACCGGCCCGGCCGGCGACGAGATCGCCGCCTACGCGAAGAAGAGAAAGCTCGACCTGCTGGTGCTGGGCTCGCACGGCTACGGCGCCGTGAAGGCCGCCGTGCTCGGCTCGGTGGCGCAGCGCGTCGCCGCTCACTGCGCCACCCCGCTGCTGCTGATCCGCGAGGCGTAGCGCCGCTTCGGTCGCGAGTATCTGCGAGCGACGGCGATGCGCGACAATCGCGCCTTCGCCGATGACCACCGACGCAGCCCCACCGCACTCGCCCGCCGACGCCCGCCGGCTTGCCTCGCCGCTGCTGGCCTGGTTCTTCGTCACCGCCTGGGGCTCCGGTTACCTGGCGACCAAGGCCGGCCTGCAGTACGCGCCGCCCTTCACCTTCCTGGTCCTGCGCTTCGCCACCGGCGTGCTGTTGCTGCTGCCGCTGGCCCTGTGGTGGCATCGCCGCGAGCCGCTGCGCTGGCCGGCCACGCCCGGCGAGTGGGCGCACGTCGTCATCGCCGGCCTGCTGATGCACGCCGCCAACCTCGGCGGCAGCCATTACGCGCAGTACCTCGGCATGTCGGCCGGCGTTGCAGCGCTGGTGCTGTCGGTGCAGCCGCTGGCCACCGCGATCATCGCCGCCGGGCTGCTGCACGAGCGGCTGCGCAACTGGCAGTGGCTCGGCGTGCTGGTCGGACTGGCCGGCGTGGCGCTGGTCGTCTGGCACAAGGTCGACGTGCGCGCGCTGAGCGCCGGCGCGCTGGCCTGCGTGCTGTTCGCACTGGCGGCGATCACCGTCGGCACGCTGTACCAGCGCGCGTTCTGCCCGACGGTCGACCTGCGCGCCGCCGCGCCGGTGCAGTTCGGCGCCACCTTGCTGGTGCTGCTGCCGCTGGCCTTCTCGGTGGAAGGCTTCGAGGTGCGGCCGACCTGGGCGCTGGCCGGCTCGATCGGCTTCCTGGTCGTCTTCTCGTCGATCCTCGCCGTCAACGCGCTGCACACGCTGATGCGCCGGGGCGAGGCCACCCGCGTGACCAGCCTGCTGTACCTGACGCCGATCATCGCCGTGGCGCTCGAGTGGTGGCTGTTCGCCGTGGTGCCGACGCCGCTCACCGTGCTCGGCGTGGCGGTGACCTGCGCCGGCGTGGCGCTGGTGGCGTGGCGGCCGCGGCAGGACTGAACATGGCACCTGCATTCGCCGCATGACGCTGCTGACCATCATCACGGTAAGTGTGCTGGCGCACACGGTCTTCACGTCGGCGCGCATGATCGGCTCGCTCTATGCGCTGGCCAACGGCGCCTCGACCTTCACCGTCGGCGTGCTGATGGCGCTGTTCGCGCTGGTGCCGATGCTCATCGCGGTGCGCGCCGGCCGCTGGCTCGACGCGGTCGGGCCGCGCAAGCCGCTCGCCGCCGGCGCGGCGTTGCTGGGCGTGGGTGCGGTGATGCCGGCGCTCTTTCCCTACCCGGTGGCCGACATCGCGCCGCTGCTGGTCGGCGCCTGCCTGGTCGGCACCGGCTCGATGCTGATCCAGCAGACGACCATCCACATCGTCGGCAGCCGCGCCGACCCGGCGCAGCGCGCTGCCGACTTCTCGTGGATGGCGGTGGGCGCATCCGTCGCCGGCCTGGTCGGGCCGGTGGCGAGCGGCCTGCTGATCGACCTCGCCGGCCACCGCGCGGCGTTTGCCGCCCTCACCCTGCTGACGCTGGCCAATGGCGTGCTGCTCTACGTTCACCGCGCGCACCTGCCGTCGCGCAACGCGCCGCCGGTGGCGGCCGAGCCGCGGCCGACGTTCGACCTGCTGTCCTTCAACGACGTGCGCAACGTGTTGATCGCCGTCGCGCTGATTTCGATGTCGTGGGACCTGCAGACCTTCATGATGCCGGTGCACGGTACCGCCGTCGGCCTGTCGGCCTCCGAGATCGGCCTGGTGCTCGGCGCCTTTGCCGTGGCCACCTTCACGATCCGGCTGGCGATGCCGGCGCTGTCGCGCCGCCTGCGCGAGTGGCAGGTGCTGACCTTCACGCTGTTCACCGCAGCGCTGGCCTTCGCACTGATGCCGTGGTGCCGCTCTTTCCTGCCGCTGGCCGGCTGTGCGTTCCTGCTCGGCCTGGGACTCGGCGCCGCCTACCCGAACGTGATGTCGCTGCTGCACGCCAAGTCGCCGCCGGGCCGCGTTGGCGAGGCGCTCGGGCTGCGCCACCTGATCATGAACGGCAGCCACGTGCTGCTGCCGCTGGTCTTCGGCGCCGCCGGCAGCGTGCTCGGCGCGCGGGTCGTCTTCCTGCTGATGGCGGCAGTGCTCTTCATCGCCGGTGTCAGTACGCGCCGGCTGAACCAACCGCCGACATGAGCGAGCCGATCCCTGCCCGCTGGACCGAGGCGCAGATGCAGGCCTCGCTCGCCGAGTCGCTGGCGCGCTGGGACGGGCACGCGCCCCTGTGGGTGTTCGGCTACGGCTCCCTGATCTGGAAGCCGGAGTTCGACTTCGAGGCGCGCGAGCCGGCGCGCATCCACGGCTACCACCGGCGGCTGTGCCTGCGCTCGGTGCTGTATCGCGGCACGCACGAGCGCCCCGGCATCGTCGCCGGGCTCGACCGCGGCGGCTCGTGCCTCGGCATGGCCTATCGCATCGGCGCCGCCGACGTGCCCCGGGTGTTCCGGCAGTTGTGGGAACGCGAGATGTTCCTTGGCTCGTACCGGCCGACCTGGATGCGGGCGCAGTTGCGGCGCGGATCGCACGCCGAGGCGCTTGCCTTCGTCGTCCGGCGCGACGCGTTCAACTACTGCGGCACCCTGTCGGAAGACGAAGTCGTCGAAATCCTGGTCAAGGCCTGCGGCGTCAGGGGTACCAGCCTCGACTACCTGCAGCGCACGGTGGCGGCGCTGCACGAGGCCGGCCTGCGCGATCCGCATCTGGAGCGGCTGGCGCACAAGGCGCAGCGCTGCGCGGCCGCAGGCTGAACGTACACTGCGGGCGCCGCCATGGATATTTCGCACCTGCGCACCGACTACAAGCGCGAGGCGCTCGACGAGGCGCACGCCGACGCCGATCCGATCCGCCAGTTCTCGCGCTGGTGGGACGAGGCGATCGCCTCGAAGCTGCCGGAACCGAACGCGATGACGCTGGCCACGGCGGATGCCGAGGGGCGGCCGTCGGCGCGCGTGGTACTGCTCAAGGGCTTCGACCACGCCGGCTTCGTCTTCTACACCAACTACGACAGCCGCAAGGGGCGCGAACTGGCGGAGAACCCGCGCGCCGCCCTGCTCTTCTTCTGGCCCGAACTGGAGCGACAGGTCCGCATCGAGGGAGCCGTGCGGCGGGTCGGCGAGGCGGAGTCCGATGCCTACTTCGCCAGCCGGCCGCTGGCCAGCCGGATCGGCGCATGGGCCTCGCCGCAGAGCCAGCCGATCCCCGGCAAGGCGTGGCTGATGGCGCAGGCGGCTGAGATGGGCCTGCGTCACGGCCTGAACCCGAAGCGGCCGCCGCACTGGGGCGGCTATCGCGTGGCGCCCGAGTCCTTCGAGTTCTGGCAGGGGCGGCCCTCGCGGCTGCACGACCGCCTGCTGTACACACTCGGAGCCTCGGGCTGGGCACGCGCGCGGCTGTCCCCCTGATACGTGACCTCGTTTACTGCGTTCCCGGTAGGCCGGCGTGCGCAATGACGCAAATGGGTGGCATGGTTAGAATGGCGCGAATCTGCGATGCCGCGCGGCAAGTCCCTGAATTAGCGCGGCAACCCTGCCAGCAAACTCCTGCGAGCGAGCGCCCCATGAGTAGCGAGAAGACCACCGTACTGATCGTCGAAGACGAGCCGGAATTCCGGATGCGCTTCAAGCAGATCGTCGAGAGCGAACCGACGCTCGAGCTGGTCGGCGTCGCCGCCAACAAGCGCGAGGCGCAGGAGCTGATCGACCGCACGAAGTTCGACGTGATGCTGATCGACCTGGGGCTGCCCGACGGCAACGGCACCGACCTGATCCGCCAGGTCAGCGCCAAGCGGCCCGACGTCGACATCATGGTGGTGACGGTCTTCGGCGACGAGCAGCACGTGGTCTCGGCCATCGAGGCCGGCGCCACCGGCTACATCCTGAAGGACTCGACCGCCGCCGACGTGGTCTCCTGCATCCGCCTGCTGCGTGCCGGCGGCTCGCCGGTGAGCCCGGTGGTCGCCCGCAGCGTGCTGCGCGCCATCCGCAACCGGATGGGGGGCGCGGGCGGCGGCACGACCCGCCCGGGCGGCGCCTCGCCGGACA
>Ga0316622_100002200_pt1 | contig 13383 bp, 10 predicted proteins | sample OWC_Aug_OW2_C1_D_FD_207646 | JGI IMG/M metagenome (GOLD analysis project Ga0316622, IMG submission 207646) | Wetland soil microbial communities from Old Woman Creek delta, Ohio, United States - OWC_Aug_OW2_C1_D5_C | ecosystem: Environmental > Terrestrial > Soil > Wetlands | place: USA: Ohio... | reverse complement strand
TGTTTCGCCATGGCGAGCAACTCTGGTTCGCGTCGCCTGCGGAACTCGGCCTCATCTTTGATCCCTCGTCGAGTGCGGTATCCGCATACAACGTTGGGCGAGCAGGCAGTCCATTCGCGGCGCTCGCCGGTCAAGTTCGGGCCCGCGGCCAGGGAGTCGACGTTGCCCCGGTGATCATATTCGACCAGCGTGTTGCCTATACGTACTTGCAGGGAATCGCATCGACGCTGGATCAGCCGGTAATCGAAGCCAGCCTGCTCGTCGAGGGTACCAACGTGTCCGCACAAGCCGGCCAGGTTGGGCGGCAGCTCAACATCGATGCGACGCTTATCCTGCTGGGCGCCCAACTGCAAGCATTCCGGGATGGTGAAGTCACATTGATGATTCAGGAGACCGCCCCTGTCAGCCAGGACCTCTCCGCCCAAGCGGAGACGGCGCGGCGAATACTCAGCCAAGGGCTAACGCTCATGATTCCTAACTCGGGCCAGGACGATCCCGGTCCGTGGCTTTATGAGGTCCCAGTTCTGTCAAAGATGATTGGGCTGACACGCCGTGACGGCTCCGATGCATCACAGTGGGATGTGGGTTTGGACGAACAGGCCCTGCGGGAGATGCTGGGCAACCTGAAGCCCATGATCGACCGGCAGCCGTCCAATGCCCGTTTCATCTTCAACGACGTCAGCCATCAATTGGATCTCTTGGCCTCGGCCCAGGTCGGACGGAGCCTCGAAATCGAGGCCAGCATCGACGCCATCAACGAGGCTCTGCGCCGCGGCGAGCATACGATCGCCCTGACGGTGACCGAGCAGGCGCCGGATGTCTCCGACAACGCGACGGGCACCGAGCTCGGGATCACAGAGAACATCATCACGTATTCCACATACTTCTTCGGTTCAAGCGAAGAGAGAATTCAGAACATTGCGACGGCGGCGGAGCGTTTCAGAGGTGTTCTGGTTCCGCCGGGCGCGACCTTCTCGATGGGAGAGACTCTCGGCGACGTAAGCCTCGACAATGGGTTTGCCGAGGCCCTCATCATATATGGCGGCCGCACGATCAAGGGTGTTGGCGGCGGTGTCTGCCAGGTGAGCACCACTCTCTTTCGGACCGTCTTCATGGCCGGCTTCCCGATCGCACAGCGCGTCCCCCACGCGTATCGTGTTTCTTACTATGAGCAGACGGCAGGCGGCGCCGTCGATCAGAATCTGGCCGGACTGGATGCCACAGTGTACTTTCCGCTCGTGGATTTTCAGTTCGTGAATGACACAGACAATTGGCTGCTCATGGAAGCTTACGTCTATGAGGGCGCTCGGCGTATCGAATGGAAGATCTACTCGACCTCGGATGGCCGAACGGTGGACTGGTCGACAACGGGGCCTCAGAACATCGTGCGGGCCCCGAAGCCATTGTTCGAAGTGAACGATGAACTGAAAGAGAACCAGATCAAGCAGGTGGATTGGGCAGCGGACGGTGCAGACGTGACCGTCACAAGGACGGTTTATCGAGGCGGACAGGTGTACTTCACGGATCGCTTCGAGACTCACTACGAGGCCTGGCAGGCGATCTGTCAGTTTGGGCCCGGGACGGAGGACCCGGAGAAGATCGCCAAGCGCAAGAGCCTGTGCGGCGGGCCGGCCGCGTAGGCATGGTAGAATCCCGCCGCGATCCCAGGATCCAACAAAGCATGATCGCCCTCCCCCTTGTCGCGTCGCGGAGGCAATCTCCATCGAGGAGTCATCATGATCAGCGCGGACTTGCTAGAGATCCTTCGCTGTCCCAACTGCGTTCGTGAACGAGACGGTCTTCTCACGCTCCACAAGTCCACGTGGTTGATCTGTCAGGACTGTGGCCGCAAGTACCCCATTCTCGATGACATTCCGGTGATGCTGATCGAGGAGGGCGACAAGTGGATCTCCACGCCGATGGAGCAGCTGCCGATTCCCCCACCTGAGAGCTGAGCGAATGCTGTTGTCGGATATCGACGCGCTGGCTACGGCCGCTGAGAACGGTGACGAGATCGGTGCAGAGGCCGCGGCCAGTCGGCTGAGTGCCGCGGGTGCCGAGGTCGTTCCGCAGCTCTGGAGCTTGGCGCGGTCCCCAAACCCCGACCTGCGCTGGTGGGCGGTCCGGGCACTTGCACAATCACCAGACGCTTCGCCCGAGATGCTCACGACTTGTCTCGAAGATGCTTCTCCCGACGTCAGATCGGCTGCCGCCCTGGGCCTGGCAATTCATGTCAGCGAGAGGACCGTTCCAGCGCTGCTCAGGGCCCTGCAAGACCGGGACGGCCTGACCGCCGAGCTTGCTGGGAGGGCCCTGGAAAACCTTGGCGCGAAGGCGACGGAACCTCTGCTGGAGGCGTTGTCTGGGTGGACAGGTCGATCGCGAGTTGCGGCCTTGCGCGTGCTCTCGAAGATCGGAGATGAGCGCTCGATCCCAGCCCTGCTGAGGGCATCTGAGGACGACACCGCGTTGGGCCAGTACTGGGCCAGGGAGGGTCTGGAGCGGCTGGGACTCAGTATGGTGTACATGAAGCCCTGAGCCGACGGGCTTAGGGCAGGAAGAAAAGGAAGTAGATGAGGAATATTTCCGAGTTTGTGCGACGCATCAAACTGCCGAACGTGAAACGCCCCACTCGCGGTCAGGCGGCATGGTGGATCGCCGGCTTGGTGATCGGCGTGGCAGGCTTTCTCGGCACGCGTTTTCTAACGGCATGTTGGAAGGTCACGGACCTGCCGGGCATTCCGCCCCCCTCCTGCATTGGAGGCAGTCGAAATCCGCTCGGCACGCCAGTCGTGAATGAGCAGGGCACACCTGTCGCCGCTTCGTTACCTCCCACGCCCATACCTGCCGAAATGCTCCCCCCCGCCTGGGATGGGGCAAGCCGCATCAACATCCTGTTCATCGGACTTGACTACCGTGATTGGATCGCGAACGAGGGCCCGCCGCGTTCGGACACGATGATCCTATTCACCGTGGATCCGCTGTCGAAGACGGCAGGCATGCTCTCGATACCCCGCGACATGTGGGTCAACATCCCTGCCTTCGGATACAGCCGCATCAACACGGCCTACTCAAGCGGAGAGGGCAGCGGCCTGCCAGGCGGCGGGCCCGGGCTTGCAATGAAGACGGTCGAGCAATTTGTTGGCGTCCCGGTCCACTACTATGCCCAGGTCGATTTCAATACTTTCGTGCAGTTCATAGACTACATCGGTGGCATCAAGGTTTGGGTGGACCAGGATCTGATACTCGACCTTGTAGGCCCCGGCTACGACCCGATCGGGCGACTGAAAGAGGGCGATGTCGTAACGCTGACCGGAAGAAACGCGAGCGGCCAATGGGTTCAGATCGATTATCCGGCAGGACCGGGCGGGAAAGGCTGGATACTGGCGTCGGCTTTTCGCGTCGAAACGGTTCGTGGGCTGCCAATCGTCCGGGAAAAAGGCGCCGAGCTTGCGACGGTCGAGCCCTTCGCCGGAATGGTGGCAAACCTCAGCCACGACGCTGACGTGCGGGATGTTCCAGGCAATCCGAACCATGTGCGCGTCAATTGCTGTGGTTACCGCGACATGGATGGGATTCGCGCCCTCGCGTATGCACGGACCCGCAAGACCGAAGGCGGCGATGCAGATCGTTCTCGACGACAACAGGCTGTCATTCAGGCAATCCAGGCGAAGGTGTTCAACCCGAAGACCTTCCCCAGCCTGATCCTCAGCGCGGGCGAGATCTACAACCAATTCCAGTCAGGCATCCACACCAACATGCCGTTGGATGATGCGATTCGCCTCGCGGTGCTGGGCCGGGACATCGGCTTCGACAGCGTCAAGAAGGGTGTGATCGACGTCGCCGAAGGCATGGGAGCGTTTGCCAACACCACGCTCGGCGGGGAGGCGGCGTCCGTGGTGAGACCCTATTCGGACAAGATCCGGGTTCTCCGAGACGAGATCTTCACCACCACAGGACCCCTGAGCCCGATGGCGGTTGGCGATCCAGTCTCCTTGATGCGCGCCGAGGAGGCCCGTGTCCGCGTGCTGGCGCCGGATGGTCAACGCGCTGGCCAGTTCTTCGCTTCCCAAGGAATGAATGTGACGGAAGCGGCCGCGGGGGGCGGTGAGAATCAAACGGTCATCGTGATCTTCGGCCCGAAGCTGTACACGCTGAAGTACCTCATTTCCATCTACGGCTTCTCGCACACCCAGATTAGGTTCTCGCCAGACCCGGCGCAAAGCGCCGACATCGAGATTCGGGTCGGCTACGATATCTGGGGAAGCATTCCCTGAGGCTGCTACCAGCCAAGCCCAGCAGCGAGCCGTGCAGCACATCTGGTCCCCCTGGCGCATGGAATACCTCGAGAACCACGAGAGAGAGAACGGCTGTATCTTCTGCAAAGCTCAGGCAGTTTCAGACGGGCCCGAGAATCTCATCGCCTACCGCGGGAATCTTGGGTACGTCATCCTGAATCGCTTCCCGTACACAAGCGGGCACTTGATGGTCGCCCCATTTGCTCACCTTGCAAGCCTGGAGGAACTGGATTCGGCCACTCGATCCGAACTCATGGACCTTCTGGCCGCCAGCATCGGCGCCTTGCGTCGTGTGTACGCACCTCAAGCCTTCAATGTGGGTGCAAATATCGGTGAGGCTGCAGGCGCGGGAGTCAAGGAACACTTCCACATGCATGTCGTGCCGCGCTGGGTGGGCGATACCAGCTTCATGTCCGCTCTTGGCCAGACGCGGGTGCTTCCGGAGGCGCTGGCAGACACCTACCAGCGACTCCACTCCGCCCTTCGCAGCTGAGCAGACATCACTACTAGAAGGCCAATATGCCCCCACCGTGGCACCGCGGTCAGGCTGGGAGTAGCAGGGAGAGGGGCAAGCGAACCGTGAGGCCGTTTTCCGTCTCACCAATGGTGACCAGGCGCCTACGTCACCGCGTGCAGGTCTCGTTTATCCTAATGCTTGCTGCATCGTGCGCGCCGTCAGCTGGCAAGTATCCTGGGGTAGCCATCCCCATCCCGGAAACAACCGAGGTTCCCACCGAAGTTCGAGACACGCCCACCGTTGAAGTACAGCCGACTGCGACCGCCATTACGGTGGGCCCAGAGCCCGAGGACTTCCCTGCTGGATTCAATCCGCTCACCGGCCTTCTCGCTGCCCAACCGGAGCTCTTGAGGCTCCCAGCCCTTCTCGTTTCCATCCCCCACTTTCCACCCCAGGCGCGGCCTCAAGCGGGACTCTCCTATGCGCCATGGGTCTTTGAGTACCTGATCTCCAGCGGGAGCACGCGCCTCCTCGGGGTTTTCTATGGTGAGTTCCCCAACGCGGAGACGCCCCTTGCGGGCCCGTGCGAAACACGCGTTGGCCCGATCATGGAAACGCAAAACCTGATCGGAAATCGCGTATGGCTGGACGCTGACAACGACGGCGTGCAGGATTCGGGCGAGCGCGGGATGGGCGGCGTCTGCATTCGCCTTCTCGATGCCACCGGCCAGTCCGAACTGGCGCGCACTTCGACGGATTCGAATGGCTTCTATGCATTTGATGTCGACCCCTTCGAATCGTACATCGTGGAGTTCGATGCCGGCGACGCCGGATTCAGCCCGCCGGACGTCGGCGATGAGGACAACGACAGCGACGCGAATCCCACCACTGGCCGCAGCGGGCCGTGGGTGGCCCCGTCCAGCCTTCTCCACGTCGATGCCGGCGTGCAGCCGACGCCGCCGGGCCAGTCCAGCACATCCTCCGGACCACAGGGCGAGGTCGGGCCCGTGCGCTCGGCACGGCTGGTGAACATTCACATCCACGATTTCTTTCAGGACAGCTGCCTCATCTACGCCGGTTCCACCCGGGAAATCCGCGATCAGGTGCCCCACTGCGCCGAGGTGTTTAAGGAAGGTGACGGCGGCGTCGGTGCCATGCTGGACGTGTCCCGGATGGTCGTGCTTGCCGAGAAGAACGGGATCAATCAAGGTACTGTCTTCAACTACACCGGCAACGTGTTCTCCGAGCAGGTCCCTCCGGGCGGGTACCCCGCAATCCGGCTCGACGTGTACGTGGCGGAACTCAACCAGTCCGCATGGATATTCGATTCTGCCAGCCGCGGTTGGCTTCGCTACGTGGACTCCGTCGACAAGGAGCACCCCGGCCTGCTGCACCCGGACACCGACCGAATCACGGATCGTCAGCTTTACTTCGACAACATCATCGTGCTCTACGTTGAGCACGAGGTTCTTGCTCCGGCCATCATCGATATGTACTTGCAGCAGGGCGAGACGGGCGACGCAGTCCTGTTCCGCGATGGCATGATGTATGAACTGGTTTGGAGCACGCGGGCGGGGACATACGAACAACGCACTGGGCTGCGAAGACCGCTGGCGCTCACCGATGAGAGCGGAAACCCATTTCCCCTCCGGCCCGGCCGCTCCTGGTTCATCATCGCGACGCCATTCAGCGAACTCGAACTCCGCGGCGAGGGCAGCCTCCGCCTTCGCATTGTGCCTCCCGAGGGCGCCGGCGACTACTAGCGCGGACATCCTAGGCATGCGAAACGCCGCCACATCCAGGTTCCCAGGCTTGGCGCTGGCTTTGGTGGCAGCGGGCTGCACGGTTTGGGGCGCCCCCTTGGATGCGACGCCGCCGTTGCCGGTACTCGAAATCGAACCGACGGCAACTCAGCCGCCGTACAGGATAGAGCCGCTCAACCCATTGAGCGGCAGACCGGTCGCGGATCCTGACCTGCTCCAGATTCCTGCGCAACTGATATCCATATCGCATTTCCCTGCCACAGGCCGGCCGCAGGCAGGTCTCTCCTTCGCTCCCATCGTGTATGAGGTCCCGATCACGGAGGGCGCGACTCGCTTCCTCGCAATCTACCACGGGGAGTTCCCCGCGCCCGAGGCAATCGTGCAAGGCGATTGCGCAGTACGTTGGGGTGCCTACCCCTCAGTTGGCGCCCTTCTGGGAAACCGTGTGTGGCTCGATGATGACGGAGACGGGCGCCAGGATGTGGGAGAGAAGGGCATTGGAGGGATCTGCGTGCGACTGTTGGATCCAGAGAGCATGCTTCTGGCAGAGATCACGACAGACACCAATGGGTACTACGGCTTCAACGTCGAGCCGGGGTCCTATGTGCTTGAGGTCGATCTGCCGCGCTGGGCACGTCCTTCGCCGGCGAACGTCGGAGACCCCGCTCAAGATTCGGATATTGATCCGGTCACGCACCGTGTCGCGCTGGATTGGCAAGTGCAGGATCTGAGCCAAGATGTCGGCCTGGTTCCGATGTCACCGGAAGCCAGTACCTCGCCGGCCGCTCCCTCGCAGGTAGGTCCGATTCGGTCTGGGCGGCTCGTCTTCGGTTACATCGCGCGGAGCTACGCGAACAGCTGCTTGATCTTTGCTGGGGCATCGCCCGAGGTACTGGCTCGTTTGCCGATCTGCCACATGGTGTTCCATCAGATCTGGGGGGGCGGGTACATGCTGGACATCAGTGAGCTCCGCTCGGTGGCACGCGAGAATGCCCGCCGTGAGGGACGGCGCTTCAACTACTCTGCGCTTGCTTTCAGCAACGACGAACCATCTGGCGGCAGTCCTGCTCAGAGACTGGACGTGTACTACGCCTACCAGAATCAGTCGGCTTGGATCTACGATGCGCTCTACGAGGGATACCTTCGCTACGTTGACACCTCGGAATACGATCAGGCCGGGCTCCTTCATCCGGACAGCGACCGTCTTACGGGTCGTCAGGTGTTCGTCGAAAATGTGATTGTCGTGTTTGCCCAGCATGACGTCCTTTCCCCCACCAACCTCGACATACGACTCAACCCCGGCCGCAGCGGCCGAGCGGTGGTCTTTCGCGATGGCCAGCGGTACGATGCCCAATGGGAGATGCCGATTACGCCGTCCGAGAGGCCGCGGCCGATGGAGATTCGTGGTCCGCAGGGTCAACCCTTCCCACTCAAGCCCGGGCACAGTTGGATTCTCGTGGTGACGCCTGAGTCGCATCTGGCCGAGACACCCGCCGGGAGCGTGCAGCTCACGTTCACTCCCCCGTTTGGCGCGAAGTAGCGGAAGTTGCGAGCGAGGTCTCCCAAGGCACCTTTCTCTCGCACGACCGATGGGCGGTCGGCCTTATAATGACCGCGGCATATTCAACTGGGAGGCGCTATGAGCTCAGATCGCGAACCCGTCATCCTGTCTGCCGCGCGCACACCCATTGGCAGGTTTCAGGGTGCGCTGAGTGGCATTCCTTCGGTCCAATTGGGGGCCATTGTCGTGAAGGCTGCCGTCGAGCGGGCCGGAATTCCGCCAGACGACGTCAATGAGGTCATTCTCGGAAACGTGGTTCAAGCCGGTGCGGGTCAGGCGCCGGCCCGCCAGGCCGCGATCTTCGGCGGCATGCCGGCCAGCGTGGGTGCCGTGACCATCAACAAGGTCTGCGGCTCAGGCTTAAAGGCGGCCATGCTGGCATCGCAAGCGGTTCGCGCCGGCGATGGCGACGTGTTTATCGCAGGCGGCTTTGAATCCATGAGTCGCGCCCCCTACCTCGTCCCGGGGCGAACTGGCGAGCTTCGCTATGGGCATGCGCAGCTCATCGATGCTCTCCTGAACGATGGACTCTGGGATCCCTTCGAGAAATGGGGCATGGGCAACGCCGCCGACTTCATCGCGGAGGAATTCGAGGTCACGCGCCAAGAGATGGATTCTTTCGCCCTCCAGAGCCAGCAGAAGGCTGTCGCCGCGATCGATGCCGGCAAGTTCAAGGCAGAAATCGTTACAGTCGAGATCACTGGGAGGAAGGGCGAAGTAACTAAGGTCGACACCGACGAAGGACCTCGCCGAGACACCACCGCCGAGTCGTTGGCCAGGCTGAACCCTGCGTTCAAGCCGGACGGCCGGGTCACCCCCGGGAACTCGTCCACGCTGAATGACGGAGCCGCGGCGGTTGTCATCACATCCAGATCCTATGCAGAGGAAAAGGCATTCAGGCCGATGGCCCGCGTCGTGGGATATGCCCAGGCTGCGGTGGAGCCCAAGTTCCTCTTTGATGCCCCGGCCAAGGCGATGCCAAGATTGCTGGAGTCGGTTGGCTGGAAGCTTGCGGAGGTGGATCTGATCGAGGTCAACGAGGCGTTCGCTTCGCAGGTGCTTGCCAACGGTCGTGCTCTCGCTGACCTGGGTTGGGACTGGAACCGCGTGAACGTGCACGGCGGGGCGATCGCGCTCGGTCACCCGATCGGTGCCTCAGGCGGCAGGCTGCTGGCAACTCTGCTCTATGCTCTGAAGGATCGCGGCCTGCGGCGCGGTATCGCCTCGCTCTGCCTGGGTGGTGGCGAGGCGGTGGCGATGGCCATCGAACTTGAGTAGGCAGCGATCCGACGAGGCGGACCCGGGTGAACTCCGTGGAGTGCAGGCAGAAGATCGAGCTCTATGGGGCCGGCTTCGCGCTCCTTTCGGCGGCCCTCGCCGACCTGCCGCGTGAGGCGTGGCAGCACCGACCAGCGCCAGCGGAGTGGTGCATCCACGAGATCGTGGTGCACTTGGCTGACAGCGAGTCGATGGCTGCGCTGCGTGCGCGCAAGCTGATAACAGAGCCGGGCAGCTGGCTCATGGGGTACGAAGAGGCCCGCTGGGCGGACGCACTGCAGTACAGCGCGCAGAACGCCGACAATGCCCTTCGAATCATTCAGCTTGTTCGCCAGACAACATATGAGCTGCTGCGAACGCTGCCGGATGCTGCATTCGATCATGTCGTCCAGCACGAGGAGTATGAACAGCCGTATACATTCGACATGTGGCTCGACATCTACTCGCGCCACATCCCCGAGCATATCGAGCAGATCCAGAGGGCCTACGAGGCATGGAGACTCGCCACTCAGCAGCCGGATGAAACATAGTGGCTCCGAATCCCAGAGCGGCTGAAGTCCGCCGGGTGGCGTGTTGGTGATCCTGCAAGCAATGCTGTCTGGAGCAAACCTATGGAAATCAAACACATTTTCGTGATCGGCGCGGGGACGATGGGAAACGGAATCGCCCAGGTCGCGGCGACCTCAGGATTTCGCGTCACTTGCATGGATGTCGTACCATCAGCGCTCGAGCACGCCCGTTCAACAATCGCGCGTTCGACGGCGAAGCTGCACCAGAAGGGCGCCATCACGGCTGAGCAGGTCTCGGCCGCAGAGAGGATCGAGTTTGCCGGGGACTTCTCGGCCGCCAAGACCGCTGACCTCCTCATCGAGGCTGCCAGCGAAGATCCCGAACTCAAATTCAGGCTCTTCAGGGAAATGGACAGCGCCGCCGCCCCGGGGGCGCTGCTCGCCAGCAACACATCATCGATATCGATCACGAAGCTGGCTGCGAGCACGGGACGTCCCGAGAGGGTCATCGGGATGCATTTCATGAATCCGGTCCCGCTTATGAAGCTGGTGGAAGTCATACGCGGCCTGGGCACGTCGGATGAAACCACGACCCTGATCATGGACACTTGCAGGATCATGGGCAAGGAGGCGGTGGAAGCTCACGATTCGCCCGGCTTCATCTCCAACCGCATCTTATGCCCGATGATCAACGAGGCGGTCTTCACGCTGCAGGAGGGGATCGGCACGCCCGAGGCGATCGACCAAGTCATGAAGCTCGGAATGAATCACCCTATCGGCCCCCTCGCTCTGGCCGACCTCATCGGACTTGACGTGGTATTGGCCGTCATGAATGTTCTTCAGCGAGACCTGGGAGAAGACAAGTACCGACCTGCACCGCTGCTCAGGCGGATGGTTGACGCAGGCTACCTGGGCCGGAAGAGCGGACGGGGATTCTACACGTACCCCTGAGCCTTCCTCCTGAGCGGGCCGACTGCCGCCTCATGCGCCGCGTGTTGTGGAGCACTTGTGGCGGCCCTTCAGCGCTGGACGCGGACGCCCCAGCTGTCGCAGGAGAAATTCATTGATCGCCAGAATCACAGGGCTTTACCACGAGTACCCGCGCACCTTTTGGATGATGATTCTGGTCAATTTCATTGACCGGCTCGGTGGTTCGCTTCTCTTTCCGTTCTTTGCGCTCTACCTAACCCGTCGATTCGACATCGGCATGACCGAGGTCGGCGTGCTCTTCGCGGTTTTCGCCCTCTCCGGCTTCATCGGTGGGTTGCCCGGCGGCGCCATCACCGACCGATTCGGACGCAAGGGCATCATCATCTTCAGTCTGTTGGCAACGTCGTTCAGCACGTTGCTGATGGGCTTCGTGGACACCTTCCAGCTATTCATCGTTGTCGCCTTCGTCTCGGGGATCTTCACAGACGTGGGCGGGCCAGCATATGAGGCGGTGTTCATCGATGTCCTGCCGCCAGAAAAACGCCCGACGGGCTTCGGCATTCGCCGCGTGGCGTTCAACCTGGCGATCGTCGCCGGTCCGGCCATCGGCGGCCTCATCGCGGCCCGGTCCTACCTGGCGCTCTTCATCATCGATGCCATAGTCAGCAGTCTCGTGGCGTTGATGGTCGTGCTCCTGATCCCGGAGACAAAGCCCCCCTTGGCTGTGGGCGCCGAACACGAAACCGCCCTTCAGTCGTTTGGCGGCTATTTCCGGGTTCTACGAGATGGCAAGTTCATGGCTTTTGTGGGCGCTTGCCTGCTGACCTGGTTGGTTTACATGAACATGAACACAACGCTGGGAGTCTATCTGCGAGACGAGCACGGTATTCCCGAGATCGGGTACGGCTCGCTGATCAGTATCAACGCGGCCATGGTCGTGCTGATGCAGTTTCCAATCACCAAGAGCATCGAACGTCGTCCGCCCATGTTGATGATGGCACTTGGTACCATGTTCGTGGCGATTGGGCTTGGCATGTACGGATTCGTCTCGGCCTACTGGCTTTTCATAGTCGCCATGGCGATCCTCACCATTGGGGAAATGGTGACAGTCCCGATTGCAAATGCCGTGGTTGCATCCTTCGCGCCCGAGGACATGCGAGGGCGGTACAACTTTATCTATGGAAACTCATGGGCCATCTCTTTCGCGGCTGGCCCCTACCTTGCAGGACAGATTCTGGACAACTACAACCCGAACCTGCTATGGTACTACTGCCTGCTGATTGGTGCGGCGGCAGCCCTCATTTTCATCGTCCTGCACTTCCGTGTTCACCCTCAGCCGGTCGCGGAAACAGCGCCCTCTGGCTGATACGTGAGCGCGGGACAATGGTTTCGAAGCGCGGCCTTTCTGCTGTGCAGCAGCATCTGGGTCGGCAAACGTGTGAGAAGATGAAGGGCACCTTCAAGGACCGACGAGGAGAATCAGCGAGCCCACATGTGGATGCAGGCTGACGTCGACGGCGTCTTCGACTTCGTCATCATCGGATCGGGCTTCGGCGGCTCGGTGTCAGCCATGCGGCTTACCGAGAAGGGCTATTCAGTCCTGGTCCTTGAGAAGGGCAAGCGGTATGACGACCACGACTTCGCCACGACCAACTGGAAGTTCTGGAAATACCTCTGGGCGCCAGCCATTCGAGCCCACGGCATACTTCAGATCACGCTCGTGCGCGGCGCCATGATCATGCACGGCGTTGGTGTCGGGGGCGGAAGCCTCGGCTATGCCAACGTGCTCGAGATCCCCTCGGCAGAAACCTTCGCAACGCCTGCGTGGAACGACCCCCTGCCGTGGGGCGAAGTCCTGCGCCCTCACTACGAGACCGCGCGAAAGATGCTCGGCGTCACGCGCAACCCGGGCCTTTGGCCGGCTGACACCCTCCTGGAAAAGCTCGCCCAGGAGCGCGGCCGGGGAGACACATTCCGCGCCACCGAGGTGGGCGTGTTTTTTGGGACTCCGGGAGTAACCGTGGCGGACCCATACTTCAACGGTTCCGGACCCGATCGCGCCGGCTGCACCGAATGTGGTGCATGCATGGTCGGATGCCGGTACAACGCCAAGAACACGCTGCCAAAGAACTACCTCTACTTTGCCGAAAAGGGTGGCACCCGGATCGTTGCTGAAGCCGAGGTGACCGAGATCCGGCCGCTTCGTGGCCCGCGGCACGTCGATGAGCCAAGATACGAGATCGGATACCGGCGCAGTACCAGCTGGCTCTCGCGGCGTCCGCACAAAGTCCTGGCTCGGAATGTGATTCTGGCCGCGGGGGCCGTTGGGACTCTTGGCCTCCTGCTCCAAATGCGCGATGTGAAGGGCACGCTGCCGCAGGTCTCCCCGCAGCTCGGGACGAAGGTACGGACCAACAGTGAGGCACTGCTCGGGGCGATCGCCCGCCGTTCGGATGTTGACTACTCGAGGGGTATCTCCATTACGTCCATCTTCCACGCAGACGACGTAACTCGCGTCGAGCCGACCCGCTATCCGGCTGGCTCCAGTCTGATGCGATTCGTTGCTGCGCCGCTCATTACGCACGGC
>Ga0316622_100002199_pt1 | contig 13383 bp, 8 predicted proteins | sample OWC_Aug_OW2_C1_D_FD_207646 | JGI IMG/M metagenome (GOLD analysis project Ga0316622, IMG submission 207646) | Wetland soil microbial communities from Old Woman Creek delta, Ohio, United States - OWC_Aug_OW2_C1_D5_C | ecosystem: Environmental > Terrestrial > Soil > Wetlands | place: USA: Ohio... | reverse complement strand
ACGCGCTGCAGCGGGTCGAACTGCTTCCAGTAGATGAACTGGTCCGCGCCCACCAGGGCCTGCACGCCGCGCTGGGCGAGCCAGCGCTCGACGAGCGGCCGCAGCAGCTCGACGATGAGGCGCTGCAGGGTGTCCTCCCCCACCTTCTCCTCCACCGGGTAGACCGTCGGATCGTGCACCCGCGCGCGCCGCGGTGCGGGACGCATGCGTGCACCGTAGCAGAGCCGCGCGCCGGGCTGAAGCCGAGCCCGCCGGCCGCATCATGCGGACGACGATCCGGAACGACGCCCGGGCTCGGGCCGTCGGGCACCGCGACGGCACCTCCGGCCGGTCGCCGGGAGCGGAGAGGCTGCTTCCACTGCCGCGGGCGCCTCGTCGTGGCTGCCCCTGCCGCAGCGTGGCTCGCGTGCCTCGAGCCGGGAGGCACGCGGGAAAGCCCTGGTCGCGGGCTGCTCGGCCAGGCGCGCGCCGAGCCGCGCTGATCACCGGCGCCTGGTAGGGTGCCGCGATGTGTCCCGCAGCCTACTCCGCGACGCAGCGCCCGCCCAGCGTGACCGACAGGCGGATGCGGCGCGGGTCGAGCCCCGCCGCGCCCCGAGCAGCCGCCCGCGGATGCGGGCAGCAGATGGCGTCTACGAACGGCCTTTTCGCGGTTGCCGACGAGACGGCCCCCGATCCGGACCTCGGGCGGCGCTCCGCCGTCTGGCGCATGACGCCGGGCGCAATCGAGCGCGATTCGCTCGTCGTGGTGCCGACGAGACCCTACCGCCCGGCTCGAGCACGCGATCGCCGAGCGGCCGCACGTTCGGGTGGACGGGGCCCGAGGTCGGAGCCGCAGGTGCGTCCCGGCTCAGGCCAGGGGCAGCTGGGTGCCCGAGCGGACCTGACCGCCGTCGGCTCCCCGGATGCTCACGTGCTCACGTATGTCCGAGGGAGTGCCACGCCCAGCCATCGGTGGAGCGTCTCCACGACGGCAGGGCGTCTGCTCCCTCCACGGCCGCGGCGTGCAGTACCGCTCGACGGCCGACGAGAGCCCCGGCGGCCGCGCGTCGTCGGTGCCGGCGCGTCAGCGCCGCAGCCACGCCAGCGCCGCTGCGGCGACGAGGAGGCAGCCGAGGGCGAAGACGTCGCCCAGGCGCGCGTAGGGCGTGAGGCCGGTGCGGCCGTCGACGTGGGCATGCAGCACGCCGGGCTCGTCGGGCGCGAGCGCGGCCACGACGCGGCCGTACGGGTCGACGACCGCCGAGATGCCCGTGGTCGCCGCCCTCGCCAGATGGCGCCTGGTCTCGACGGCGCGGAACACGGCCATGGCCGCGTGTTGGCGGCTGGCGACGCCGGTCGCGGGATCGAGCCAGCCGTCGTTGGACACGTTGACCAGCAGCTGCGCTCCCGCCGCCACCGCGCGCGCGGCCAGGTCCGGGAAGAGGACCTCGTGGCAGACCGAGACCCCGACGGGGATGGTGCCACGCAGCACCCCGGGATCGTGCCCCGCGCTGAACCGGGTCGGGTTCTCGCCCGGGCCGCTCTGCCCTGCCGGGCGCAGGGGGTTGGCCTCGGCGAACAGCACGAGCCGCTGCTTGTCGTAGTGCCCGCCGTTGCGACCCGCCGCGGTGACGAGCCGCACGCTGTTGTACGTGTGTCCGTGGTCGAACCGGGGAACGCCGAAGAGGAGATCGCTGTCGTGCCGCAGGGCGACCGATCGCAGCAGCGCGACGAGTCCCGGCTCGACCTCGAGGTAGCGCGGCACCGCGTTCTCCGGCCAGACGACCAGACCGCCGCGCGCCTGCGGCCCCAGCTCGTCGGTCATGCGGGTGTGCGCCATGATCTGACGGTCGGTGTAGGCGCGCGTCCATCGCACGGCGGGTGGCACGTTCGTCTGGATGATCGAGACCGGCAGGGTGCCTTCGACCGGCGTCGCGGGCACGACCCGGGCGCCGGCGATCCACGCCGTCGCCACGAGAGCCGCGGGAAGAACGAGGGGGCGCAGTGCGCCGCGGACGCGTCCAGTCCGCAGGAGGACGAGCGCGTCGGCGGCGGCGACGTTGCCGAGTGCCACCAGGAAGGAGACGCCGTAGACCGCGGTCAGCGCGGAGAGCTGGATCAACGCCACGTCCGCATGCTGCGAGTAGCCGAGCAGGCACCACGGCTGACCGAGGACGCGACCGCGCAGCAGCTCGGTGGCGACCCAGAGCGCCGCGATCCCCACCGCCGCGATCGTCGGCCGGCGGGATCCGAGGAGACGTGCGGCCCCCGCGGCGAAGACGCCGAACGCCGCGCCCCAGAAGACGAGCCCGTAGAGCGCCGCGACGAGCCGACCGAGGAGCGGCGACAGCCCGAAGAAGCTCACCATGGTGGCGACGAGCCAGCCCGCGACGGTGGCCGAGCAGACGACGCCGTAGGCCAAGCCGCAGCAGAAGGCCTCGACGCCGGACCGCCCGCGCACTGCGAGGAGCAGCGGGACGAGGGCGATCCAGGCCGCCCACGCCCGGTCGTAGGGTGGGAAGGCGAGCCCGTAGAGGGTGGCCCCGGAGGTCACCGCCAGCAGCCACGGCAGGAGCGCCAGGCGCTTCGTCGCGCCGGACGCCCCGGCGTGCTCGACGCCCGCTCGGTTCAGACCGCCTCGCAGTACAGCCGGTAGACGTGGATCCCCTTGTTCAGGAAGTTGCCCGAGCTGCCTGCGAGATAGAGCCGCCAGGCGCGGGCGGTCGGCTCACCGAGCAGGGCGGTGACCTGGTCGCGCCGCGCCATCAGGCGCTCGTACCAGGCTGCGGTGGTCCTGGCGTAGTGTGCCGAGAGGCTGACCGCGCGTTGCACCTCGAACCCGTTGCGCTCGAGGGCGCGCACGTGGGTGCCGAGCGTGAACCAGTGGTAGCCCGGCCAGACGTAGCGCTTGTGGAACGCCGTGCCGGGATAGAAGTCGAGCGGCAGCGCCGTGTGGGGCGTCATGAGCGCGTGGTGCAGGTAGCGGCCGCCGCGCCTGATCCGCCGGCGCACCTGTCGCACGTACGGCCCCAGCCCGCGGGGGCCGACGTGGCTCACCATGCCGGTCGAGGTGACGTGGTCGAAGACCCGGTCGTCCTCCCGGTAGTCGCCTTCGTGCAGCTCCCAGCGCGCCGGGTCGAAGGTCGCGAGCGTCCTGGCCCCCTCGCGTACCTGGTTTCCCGAGAGCGTCCACCCGACGATGCGGCGGAAGCGGTGCGACTCGAGCGCGACCGCCAGCTGGCCGCCGTAGCCGCACCCGATGTCGAGGATCGTGTCGCCCGCGGACGGGGCGACGAAGTCGATGGCGTCCTGGAACTTGCGCCACTGCGCCTTCTCGAGCGAGTCGAAGTCGTCGCTGCGACCGACGCCCGGGCGCACCAGCTCGTCGCGGGCGAGCCGGTCGGGTTGCTCGAACATGGCGCACGAGTAGGCGCGGTAGGTGCGATCGAGGTAGAGGTCGAGCGCGTCCTGCGGGACGTCGTAGTGGCTCCGCACGCTGACGCGGGCGCGGGCCGGCGTCTGGAACATCCGGTGGCGCCAGGCCGTCCACAGCGCCTGCGTCCAGGAGAGGTCGAGACGCGCGTGCAGGCGCAGGTCGGAGAGGACGTAGAGATTGCCCTCGAGATCGACCTCGCCGCCCAGGTGCAGGTCGAGGAAGCGCAGCACGTTGCGGGCGAGGAGCGCCCGTCCGGCGGCGACCGAGCGCAGCGTCACCGCGATCGACTGGCCGCTCCAGTGCGGCGTGTCGCCGCCGGCAGGCCACGCCGCGCCGGTCCAGTCGTGGAACTCGACGCGCCACGGGAAGTCGCGCAGGGTGTCCTGGGTGAATTCCCGCAGGCGGTCGGCGAGGGACGTGTCGCCGAGCGCGGGCCATCTCGGGCGGGTCAGCACGCGCGCTCCCCCGCTCGGCTGGGGCATCGACGGCATGGTGCGGTTATCGGAGGCCGCCTCGCGGCGGTCAACCGGGTCGCATTGGCGCGACCGGGCCTTCCCGGTTAGTCTGACGGCGGGAGATGGCGATGGCGGACGCTTTCCCGACGATGCCGCGCGCGCGGCGCTCGGTCCGGCTGGGGGCCATCGCGATGGGCGTTGTGGCCCTGGGGCTTGCGAGCCGCACGACGGTGACGTCGCTCGCCTGGATCGGGCGCTCGGTCCCCGGCTTCATGGTGCTCGACAATGGGGTGGTCGCCTCGATCAGCCTCGCCAACCGGTCCGGTACCGACGTGCCGGACCTCTACCAGAGCCAGGTGGTCGCGGTGGACGGCCGACCCGTGGCATCGGCGACTGCGCTGTACGCCGACGTCGAGTCGCGCCCCGTCGGCACACCGGTGCACTATCGCCTGCGGCGCGGTGAGCGGGAGTCGCAGGTGGTGGTGCAGTCCCAGCGCTTCGGACTGCGCGACTGGATCCTCCTCTTCGGCGTCTTTCTCCTGAACGGGGTCACCTACGTGGCCGCCGCCATCGTCGTCTGGGTGCTCCGCCCCGGGCCGCTGGGACGCGCGTTCGTCGCCTCGGCGCTGGCGTGGGCGCTCTTCCTGCTGACGGCGATGGATCTCTATGGACCGGCGACCTTCTTCCGCTTGCACGTCGCCGCCGAGACGCTCGTGCCACCCAGCGTGTTCCAGCTGGCACTGCTCTTTCCGCAGCCCCATCGCTGGGCGCGGTGGCGGTTCGCGGGCTACCTGCCGGCGCTCGCCATCCTCGGGTTGTACGAGGCGTTTCTCTACCGCCCACCGGTGTACTCCGTGCTGCTGCAGCTCAACATGGCACTGCTGGGCCTGGCCTGCTTCGTCCTCGCGGGCCGCCTCGTGGCCGGATACCGCGACGTCGGGTCCGAGCTCACCCGTCAGCGGGTCCGGATCGTGGCTGTCGGGGTGCTCTTCGGGCTCGCCCTCCCGGGGGCGCTCGTCTTCCTGTCCGCGATCTTCGGGGGATGGCTGGCGGTGAACCCCGGGACGCTGACCCCGATCGTCTTCGCGCTCGCCGTCGCGTACGCCATCGTCAAGCACGACCTCTTCGAGCTCGACGCCATGGTGAAGCGTGGCGCCTACTACGTGCTGCTGACCGGCGCGGTCGGCGCCGCCTACGTCGCGGCGATCCTCCTCTTCAACCTCGCGCTGCCGGGCACCGTGACGGGCTCGGCCGCGTTCCCGGTGCTCTTCACCCTGGCGGTCCTGGTGGTGTTCAACCCCCTGAGGACCTTTCTCCAGGGCGTGGTCGACCGGCTCTTCTTCCGTACCAGCTACGACAGTGCCCAGGTGCTCGAGGCCGTGGGGGCCGACCTGGCGTCGGCGCTCACCCGCGATCACATCGCGCGCCTGGTGCGCAACGGCGTGGACGGCGCCATTCCCAACGCCCGCACGCGCCTCTTCGCCGGCCGCGCTCCCGACGGCCTGCGCGAGGTGGGCGACGACGACGTGACGGTGCCCAGCGTGCTGGTGCCGGTCCTCGCGCCCGGCCGTGTGCTCACCGCCTTCGACTCCGCGGAGAGCTATGCCGATCCGTCGAGCGCCGAACGCGTCCGCAACGCGCTCGGCGCGATCGAGGCGGAGGTCGCGGTGCCGCTCTGGCGCCACGGCGGGCTGGTCGGTGTCCTCACGGCCGGACCGAAGCGATCCGGGCTGTTCTACACCGCGGGGGACGCGGCGTTCCTGCGCGCGCTGGCCCACCAGGCCTCCATCGCGCTGCAGAATGCCGCCTCGTACGAGGAGCTGGTGGAGCTCAACACCCGGCTGGAGGAACGGGTGGCGGAGCGGACGGCGCAGGTGGAGGCGTCGAACCGCGACCTCGCCGCCGCCCTTCGGGAGCTGCAGCAGGCGGAGGTGCAGCTGGTGCAGTCCGAGAAGATGGCATCGCTCGGCCGCCTGGTGGCCGGGGTCGCGCACGAGATCAACAACCCGGTGAGCTTCATCGCCACCAGCGTGTCGCCCTTGCGGCGCCGCCTCGAACGGGCCGCGGCGTCCGCGCCGCCCGAGCTGCGCCGCGTCCTCGGGGAGGCCGAGGAGATCGTCGACATCATGGCGCGCGGGGCCGAGCGCACCACCGCCATCGTGCAGGACCTGCGCAGCTTCTCCCGGCTGGGCGAGGCCAGCCGCAAGCCCGTCGATCTGCAGGAGGGCCTGGAGACGACGCTCCGGCTGCTCGAGGCGCGCTGGCGCGAGCGCATCACGGTGCACCGCGACTACGGCGACCTGCCGCTGGTGGAGTGCGATCCGGGTCAGATCAACCAGGTCTTCATGAACGTCCTCGCCAACGCCTGCGATGCGGTCGGCGACGGCGGCAACATCTGGATCGCGACCCGCAGCGACGGCGACACGGCCGAGATCGCCATTCGTGACGACGGACCCGGGATGATGCCCGAGGTGCGGGCGCACGTCTTCGACCCGTTCTTCACCACCAAGGACGTGGGGCACGGCACGGGCCTCGGCCTGGCGATCAGTCACCAGGTCGTGACCGGGCACGGCGGCCGCATCGAGGTGGAGAGCCAGCCCGGCGCCGGCGCGACCGTCCGGATCCGCCTCCCCATCGGGCTGGCGCGGTCGCTTGCCCGGGAGGCGTGACATCCTCCACCGTGGTGGTGTGCCGAAGCCAGGCCGTCACCACGCCGGCGATCTCCCGGGTGACGTCGGCCTCGCTGCGCCCGGTGCGCTTCGGGACACGGAAGCCGTGGTCGGCCCCGGGGATCTCGTAGAGCGTCGCCTGCGGCAGCTCGGCGAGCACGTCTGCCAGCAGCGGGCGCTCGGCGAGCGCGTCCCGCGTGCCCTGCACGAACAGCATCGGCGCCGTCACCCGCGCGAGGTGGGCCGCGCGCCCGACGCCCGGCCGCCCGGCCGGGTGGAGGGGAAAGCCGAGGAAGACGAGCGCGCGCAGGGCTGCGCCCTGCGCCGCCACGTGCGAGGCCATGCGGCCGCCCATCGAGCCACCCCCGGCGGCGATCCAGCGCGGCTCCAGCGTCGCCGCCACCCACGCCAGGACCGCGCGCCAGCACGCCTCGAGGACGGGGGCGCGGTCGGGCAGCCGGCGCCCGGCGGTGCGGTACGGAAAGTCGAAGGTCACCACAGCGAAGCCGGCGCCGGCGAGCGCGTCCTGCACGGCGACCAGGAGGGGATGGCCGCGGTCGCTCCCGGCCCCGGGTGCGAGCACGACCGCAGGCGCGCCGGCCGCGGCTGGCACGACACTGCCCCAGGTGATCGCGCCGTCGGCGAGCGGGATGCGCGCGGGCACGGGTCCTCATTGCACGCCGGCGCCTCGAGGTGCACGCACCCGGTAGGCTGCGGCCGCGCCTCGACTTGCACCTGCGGCTGCGCTACTCGACGGCGCCCATGCAGCCGCGGCCCGTGATCGGGCTCACCGGAGGGATCGGCTCCGGCAAGAGCACCGTCGCCGAGATGCTCGCGGCCCTCGGCGCGCTGGTGATCGACGCGGACACGGTCGGGCACGACGTCTACCGCCCCGGCACGGACGGCTTCCGCCAGGTGGTGGCGGCGTTCGGGCCGGAGATCGCCGGTGCCGACGGGAGCATCGACCGGCGCGTGCTCGGGGCGCGGGTGTTCGCCGATCCGGCTGCGCTCCGGCGGCTGAACGCGATCGTCCACCCGCTCATTGCCGCCGCGATCCGCGATCGGCTGGCGCAGGCGCAGGCGGCGCCCGCGCGCTCCCCCGTCGTCGTCGAGGCGGCGATCATGCTGGAGGCCGGCTGGCGGTTCTTCGACGAGATCTGGGTGGTCGTGGTGCAGCCCGCGACGGCGATCGCGCGCGTGACCGCGGCCCGTGGCCTGTCGGCCGATGATGTCGCGCGCCGCATCGCCGCGCAGCTGTCGAACGACGAGCGGCGGCGGGCGGCCACCCGGGTGATCGAGAACGACGGCTCGCGCGAGGAGCTGCGAGCGCAGGTGGAGGCGGCGTGGCGCGCGCTCGTGCGGGCCTGAGCGCGGTCCTTGCGCTCGCCGTGCCGGCGGCGGCGTGGCCGGCCCCCGGCTGCGACGCCGAGCGCCCGCAGACCGGACTCGGCACGGCGGTGCGCGACGGGCAGGTGACGGTGATCGCCGTCGGGACCGGTACGCCGGCAGAGCGGGCCGGGTTCCGCGAGGGTGACGCCGTACTGCAGGTGAACGCCGTCGTGCCGCACACCTGCGCGCAGTGGGGGCGTGCGGTGGCCGAGGCGCGTGGCGAGGAGAAGGCGCTGCTGGTGCTGGTGCTGCGCGACGGAGCCGAGGTGCCGCTCGCCCTGGGCGCGGGAACGTGGGCGCCGCCGGCGGAGGCAGCGGCCCGGACCGCCGCCGAAGGGGTGGCCGGGCTGCGCACGACCACGACCACCCTCCCCGTGCGCCGCCCGGCGTCGCCGCTGCCGCCGCCTCCGCCCCCGCTGCCGCCGGATGCGCCGATCTCGTTCGAAGGCGTCGTGGTCGCGCTCGAGCGCCTCGCACCGCCCGACCACCCGCCGTCCGATCTCCGCGCCTACGGCGAGGCCGTGCGGCAGGTGCGCCGCGAGATCGAGACGCTCGCGGCGCGCGGCGCCGCCCCGCCGGAGCAGCTGGCGGCCCTGCGGCGCGCGTCACGGCACTACGAGGCGGCCCAGGTGGCGTGGGAGGCGATCGAGGGCCCGCGCGCCGAGGAGCGGCGCATGCGGCGGATGCCGGTCGCGGAGAACGCCCCCGTGCCGTACTTTGCCGACTCGCCGGTGGCGACGATCGTCGACGAGTTCGACTTCCTCGGTGCCACGGTCGCCCGCGAGCCCACCGGTGGCCCGCTCGGCCTCGAATCGTCGGGAGCGTGGCGGCCGGTGTGGGCGAGGCTCCTTCTGTGGGAGCGCGGCGCGCGCGAGGTGGCGGCGCTGCGGGCTGGGCGCGGCGGCACGCCCTGATCCCGCTCGTCAGCGCAGGCGCGAGAGCCAGGCCCGCAACGGCTCCTGCAGTGCCGGCGCGCAGGCGACGATGCCGGGGATGCGTGGCGGCCAGGCGTTGAACGACGGGGTCGCGCCGTCCCAGGTCGTCACCCGCCCGCCGGCGGCGGTCACCAGCGCGACGCCGGCGGCCACGTCCCACTCCGCCTTGCCGCCGCGGCTCCAGTGGGCGTCGCCGCGGCCGGCCGCGACCAGCGCCAGCGTGTAGGCCGCCGCGCCGACCGGGCGCACGCTGAAGGGGGCATGCGCGAACGCCTCGCTGCGCCGGCCCGACAGCGCCCAGCGCCCGAGGAGCGCCGTCGTCCCGGCGAGCGTCTCGCTCCGGCTGATCGCCAGCGGCTCACCGTCCAGCGTCGCGCCCACCCCCGGCGCGCCGAGGTACAGCTCGCCGAGCGCCGGGGCGTAGATGCCGCCCGCGACCGCGACCCGATCCTCCACCAGCGCGATCGAGACGCACCACTCGCGCAGTCCGGCGAGGAACTCGCGGGTGCCGTCCAGCGGGTCGACCACCCACACGCGCCGGCGCGCCAGCCGAGCCGGGTCGTCGGGTGTCTCCTCGGACAGCCATCCCTCGTCGCCCGCCGGCAGCGCCCGGCGCAGCGCCTCGTCGGCCGCCAGGTCGGCGTCGGTGACCGGGCTGCCGTTGTCCTTCTCGCGCACCGCGACCGTGCCCGGCGAGAAGCGGGCGATCACGTCGGCGGCGAGCTCGAGCGCCCCGCGGATGCGGGCGAGGTCCTCGCGGCGTTCGGCGGCGGCGTCGGGCACGGCGTCGGGACGCAGCTTACGCGTCGGCCCGCCGGCGGCAACCGGGCATGCCCTGTTGCCCTGCGCCGTGCGTGTCCCGCCGCTTGCTGCTAGGAAGGCTCGGGGTGCGGAAGGGCTTTCCCGAGACGCTGCGCGCGACGCCGAGGCTGCGGCTCGGTGCGCTCGCGATCGGCTTCGCGGGCGCGGCGCCGCGACTTGACTCCGTGGCGAGCGGGAGCCGATAGGGGGAGCGCACGTGGAGTTCGACGTCCGGAGCCATGCGGTTCTCGTGGTCGACGACGAGCCCGACATCCTGCGCGCCTTCGAGCTGAGCTACGGCGACGAGCTCACCGTGCTCACGGCGGCGAGCGGCGCGGCGGGCCTCGCCGTCCTCGAAGCGCGCGACGTCGCCGTCGTCGTGGCGGATCAGCGCATGCCCGGCATGACCGGCAGCGAGTTCCTGGAGCGGTCGGTCGCGGTGCGCCCCGACGCCGTGCGCATCGTCCTCACCGGCTACACCGACATCGAGGGGCTGGTGCGGGCCGTGAACACCACGCATGTGTGGCGGTACGTCGCCAAGCCGTGGGACAGCGAGGAGCTGCGGCTGGCGCTGCTACGGGCCATCGAGCTGTTCCACCTGAAGCGCGAGAACACGCGGCTGCTCGAGGCGCTGCGCCGGGCGAACGCGCGGCTCACGGCGGAGAACGCGTACCTGCGCGCCGTCGCCGAGCCGCCGAGCGAGATCATCGGCGAGAGCGCGGCGGTGCGCCGGCTGCACGAGCTGGTGGCCCGCGTGGCGTCGTCGCGCAGCACGGTGCTGCTGGAGGGCGAGACGGGCACCGGCAAGGAGCTGGTGGCGCGCGCGATCCACGCCGCGAGCCCCCGCCGCGAGGCGCTCTTCGTGGCGGTGAACTGCGCGGCGCTGTCCGAGGGGATCCTCGAGAGCGAGCTGTTCGGGCACCGCAGGGGTGCCTTCACCGGCGCGCTCGCCGATCGCAAGGGGCTGTTCGAGGTGGCCGACGGCGGCACGATCTTCCTCGACGAGGTGTCCGAGACCACGCCCGGCCTGCAGGCGAAGCTGCTGCGCGTGGTGCAGGAGGGCGAGGTGCGGCCGGTCGGCGACACGCGCGCTCGACGCGTCGACGTGCGGGTGATCGCCGCCACCAACCGCACGCTCGCCGACGAGGTGGCGGCCGGCCGCTTCCGCGGTGACCTCTACTACCGCCTGCGCGTGTTCCCGATCGCGGTCCCCCCGCTGCGCGAGCGGCGGGAGGACGTGCCGCTGCTGGCGCGCCACTTCGTGCCACGGCTCGCGGCCGAGCTGGGCAAGCCCATCGGCGAGCTCACCCCCGAAGCGCTCGACGCGCTCGCCCGCTACCCGTTCCCGGGCAACGTGCGCGAGCTGCGCAACGAGCTCGAGCGGGCGATCCTGCTCGCCGACCCGGGGGCGCCGCTCGGCGAGGACCTGCTGTCCGAAGCGGTCCAGGCGCCGGCGTCGGCGAACGGCGCGGGCGGCCTCCTGCAGCGGCGCACCGAGGACTTCGAGCGCCAGCAGCTCATCGCCGCGCTCGAGCGCCATGGCGGCGTGAAGATGCGGGTCGCCGAGGAGATGGGGATGACCTACCGCGGCCTGATGAAGAAGCTCCGCCGGCTGGGGCTGTAGGCGGGCGCGTCAGCTGCCCGTGCGCCGCAGCGTCACGCTCGCCGCGGGCAGCCGCACGCGGAAGCAGGTGCCGTGCCCCGGGACGCTGTCCACGGTGATCTCGCCGCCGTGCTCGACGACCATCTGATGGACCAGTGCCAGGCCGAGCCCGGTGCCCGATTCCTTGGTGGTGAAGAACGGCTCGAAGATGCCGTCGAGCTGCTCGGGCGGGATGCCGCAGCCCTGGTCGCGGACGACGAGGCAGGCCCCGCCGTTGGGCGCCGCTACGGCCTCGACCGTGACCGTGGACTCCGGCGGGCTCGCCTCGATCGCGTTCAGGATCAGGTTCAGCGCGATCTGCTTCAGCTGGTCGGCGTCCGCCCACACTGGCGGCAGCGTGTCGTCCAGGCGCGCCGCGAGCACGACCTGTCGCTTGCGCGCCGAGGAGTCCATGAGCCGGATCACCGGCTCCAGGGCTGGCGCCAGCTCGACCGCGCCCCGCTCGGCGCGCGAGGACTTGCCGAGCGCGAGCAGGTCGGCGATCAGGTCGGTGACCCGCCGCAGCTCGCTCAGGCTGAGCTCGCGGAACGAGCGCACGAAGTCGGCGTCGTGGGCGCGCTGCGGGAGCAGGTCGAGGAAGGTCTTCACGGCCACCAGCGGGTTGCGGATCTCGTGCGCGATGCCGGCGGCGAGGACGCCGAGCGACGACAGCCGCGTGGCGCGCTGCAGCACGACCTCGGAGCGCCGCAGCTCCTCGGACAGCCGGGCGTTCGCCAGGGCGACGCCGGCCGCCGCGGCGACCGTGTCGAGCAGGGCGAGATCCTCGGCCGAGACCAGCCTGAGGTCGCGGTTTTCGCCGAGGAGGACGAGGCCGCCCAAGCGGTCGTTGGCGCGCAGCGGCAGCACCACGGCCCACTCGCGCGCGCGCAGCGCAGCCGCCGCTGCCGGCGACCGGGACTCCAGCTCGTCGACGAGCAGGGGGGCGCCGTAGGGCTCGAGCGCGGCGGCGAGCGCGTCGTCGAGGGAGGCGTGGCCGTCGGGCGGGTACGCGAGCCGGAGCCGCCGCGTCTGCTCGTCGCGCGCGAACACCGCGCAGGCGTCGAGGGCGAGGATGTCGGCCAGGGTCTCGCCGAGCCGGCAGAGCAGCTGCGGCTCCTCCAGCTCGTGCACGATGGCGCGGGCCAGCTCGCGCAGCCGCCGGCGCGAGTCCCAGCGTTCGGCGAAGAGCACGCGCTGCACCTGCGTCTCGATGCCGTGCTGGAGGGCCGGCACGACCCCGGCGGCGACCAGCGCCAGCAGCCCCGCCGCGATCCCGATGGGCAGGACGTTGCCGGCGCCGAGTCGCTCGGCCAGCGCGGCGATCGCGAGCGCGCCCGGCGCGATCACCACCACCGCCGCCAGCGTGAAGCCGAGCGCCTTCCGCACCAGCCAGTCGAGGTCCATGAAGCGGTGACGGACGATGGCGTATGCGACGATGGCGAGGAATGCGACGTTGCCGAGGCTGCCGAGCGGGTAGCTGTCGATGCCGTAGAGGCCGAGCAGGTTGGTCACGATGAACGGCAGCTGGACCAGCCCGGCGAGGAACCAGCAGCCGATCTGCGCCCGCTGCCGGGCCGAGCCCGGGTGGCGCCACCGGTGCCACATCAGCGCGACGCTGAGCGTCGGCAAGGCGACCACGAACACCGTCAGCACCGCGTAGAGCGGGGTCGGGTTCGGATACCAGCCCCAGGGGTGCGGCACGACGCCGGCGACGAGGAGCCCGGCGAGGTTGAGGGCCGCGAGCAGGACGGCGATCGCGTAGCCGCCCAGCAGCAGTCGCCGCCACGATGGGGCCTCGTACCCCGCCAGCACGATGCAGAAGTGGTAGCTGGTCACCGGTGCCAGGCAGATCCCCGTGCGCGCGAGCCGGCTCAGCCACTCCGCGCGCACCGGATCCTGAACCCCTTGCAGCGCGCAGAGCCCGAAGTTCCAGCCGGCGATCGAGACGCTCATCGCGCCGAAGACCCAGGCCGCGCGGTCGCGCCGGCTGCGCACGAGCACGCCGGCTCCGATCAGCAGGTCGGCAACGGCGGCCGTCAGCGGAAGAAGCCAGTCGTGGTGCGCCATTGCGCCG